>Ga0209456_10001184_pt1 | contig 12885 bp, 9 predicted proteins | sample COG_11_FD_184755 | JGI IMG/M metagenome (GOLD analysis project Ga0209456, IMG submission 184755) | Pelagic marine sediment microbial communities from the LTER site Helgoland, North Sea, for post-phytoplankton bloom and carbon turnover... | ecosystem: Environmental > Aquatic > Marine > Neritic...
GGCTTCGACACAGCAGCAGTTATACCGGGTTTACCGGGAGCTGATGAATGGCCAGCTTCTCAATGCAGACAAGCTTCAAGTTGCGCGGACACTGCGAATGCAGGCGATACAGCAACAGGCCCAGTTTATCCTGTTGCTGGAAGGCGTAGAGAAAGAGCGCTATGAAGCCTGGGAAATACGTGACAAATGGGCCGCTTATCGAAAGCAGGTGGTGGAGCTCGGTGAAACAACGGCGTACTGGCGTGAAAGCTTCACTGAAATTCAGGAATTGGATTTGCAGGAACTGCTACCCGATCTGACGGCGTTTGAAATCGAAATAGATGATCGTTTGACGCAGCTCCGTTGTATGCTGGCGGACGAGGCTCCGACACAGACACCACAGAGCATCGAGCTGGTGCCCAATCCAGACGCGCTCAAAAAATTGTCCTCTTTCCAGAAAGCGGCGTTTACAGTCTTTTTTAACCGCCTGCAATCTCTGGAGCCGCTGACCCGGGCAATGTTCAATACGCTCGGTGATATCAAGGATTTCGCACCGGCAATGGCTCCTGGTACTGAAAGCAGTACACCACCGTTCATGATTGTGCCTGATCTGGATCGTCTATTGGGGAGCCTTCGCGTCATATTGACTTTGTGGCTCTGCTATCTTGCGTTGATCTATTTTAATCCTATACCCGGAGGCGGAAACCTGGTTGCCATGGCGTCGGCTTCGGCGATGGCCGTGGCCCTTGCGCCGCAACTGCCCATAAAGATGTTTATGCCGGCACTCACAGGCTTCATAATTTTTACCGGCCTGATTTATTTCTTTTTGATGCCTCAACTATCGACCTTTTTGGGGCTCGGTCTGGTCATTTTCTCAGTAAGCTTTATGGTCTGTTATAAGTATTTCGCGCCACAACAGGCGCTGTTCAAGGGGCTTGGCATCGTACTCTTTTTGACCCTTATTAACGTTAACAATGAACAGAGCTACGACTTCATTAATTTTGCGGACACTGTGGTGATGTTTTATTTGATCGCGCTGGCGCTGCAAATAACTGCCTTTATTCCGTTTTCTCCGCAACCCGAACGCGCATTTCTGCGTCTTCTGGGCCGTTTCTTTCGCTGCAGTGACTACCTTGTTTCAACGCTGCAAAGGGACCCGCAACAAAAGACGTCACGATTGGAATCCTGGAGAAAAGCTTTCTATCTACGTGAATTGACAATGCTGCCAAATAAGCTTGCTATTCGGGCGCAGTTTATTAATCGTGAAACCCTTTCAGGTACCTCGCCGGAACAGATTCAGGCGCTTACGATCAATCTTCAGGCGCTCACTAATCGCCTGCATGAACTGCTTGGCGCACGCGGCGGTGTTCAGGCAGAGCGTCTGGTGCAGGAATTACAAGTGCAGGAATTACAAGAGAGCATACGTGCATGGCAAACCCGGATGCAGGAGACCTTTCAATTTCTGTCGGCTGATCCGACTGCCGGGAACAGCGAAAAATTCCGTGCCGTACTCACCGACATTGTAGAAAACCTGGAAGTACGTATCAAAGAGACTTTGAATAAAACATCCAGAGGCCAACTTGGCCCTCAGGATGGTGAAAACGTCTATCGCCTGCTGGGTGCATACCGGAGTGTATCGGAAGCCATGGGTGATTATGTTGCAAGTACTGATGCCATTCATTGGTCTCGATGGAAGGAAGAGAAATTTTAATGATTGACAATTGAGCAAGCGTTTCCGATGCATGTCGCCCAACCGATACCCTCGGCAACATGCTCCCCATGGCAGTTCCCGGAATGCCACCCGGAAAGATGAAACCGCAGAGCCTCGTGCAGCAACGGCAGGGATGGTTGCGGCCGGTCAGCGGGCTCCTCGCCGTTGTTTGCGGTTTCAGTCGGGCAGCTTCGCTGTCCTGATTCGCTTCGCGAATCGGTCTGTCCCTGGCGACAATTAACTTGCTGTTCAATAAGATAAAAAATAATAAATTTATAGTCTAATATATTATTGTATTACGCAATATTTACACAGTAAGCAGTAAAATACAGCCACAAAAGAACGGCCTCATTAATGTCTGGATCTGCGGTCTTTGCCGAATCAGCGAGGAGGTACCATGTCTGTTAGGCTATACTGGAACGGCGAATAGCCGGTTCCGGATATTGTTTCATGGAGGAAACAATGCGTACTTTTTTCTGCCTCGCAGTAACCGCCGTTTTTCTTGTCGTTCTTTTCTCACCTTCCCGAGTGCAGGCTGATGTGTATCGCTGTGTGCTGAAGGGCGGACATGTCAGTTATCAGCAGATTCCCTGCAGCAATGAAAGCAAACCGATGAAGTTCACAGACCGGCGAAGCGGCTGGTCTTCCTTGCGCCCGGGTGAACAGGACTTGCTGAACAGTTACCGTAAAAAAGACGCGGCGCGTCGTCGCAAACCCTCAGGCCGATCGAAAAAAGCGGCCACCGAGACCAGGGACTGCTGGAATAAGCGCAAACAGCTGGAAGCGGTCCGCTCAAAATTAAATCGCGGTTACAAACTGAAGGAAGGCGACGAGCTACACCGTAAACGCGATAACTACACGGAATATTTGCGGCAATTTTGCGCTTGAGCAGGTCGTTAGCGATCACGCCCGCGCATCCCGCCCGGTCCATCCTCGTTAGGTGAGAGCTCTGCTGAGCCCGGCATTTAGACCGGATTGGATCGTGGCGCTCTGAACTGCGACTGATTCGCTTGGGCTGAAAATTCCCCTGTCCGCAGTGCGTTTCTGTCCCTGGCCACTGGAATTATCAATAAGATAAGAGTTTTGCACTTTTATTCCATGCATCACGCGGTACACTTTCGGTATACCTACGTATCGGAAACATCGCATCGCATGGCAAAAATCAAGAAGTTACCCCCCAACATCGATGATGCCGGTTAGCTCAGGCGCTCACGGTGGTGATCAAGTCCCCGCTCCGGCACCGGATTTCGGGGATCGGCTGCGGGCGCGGCAGATCGAGGTCATCTATGATCAGACCCCCGTTGCTTTGGCCGCATCCATTGCAGCCGCCCTGGTCCTGGTCGGGTTGTTCTGGACAGTTACACCAGAGCCGGTACTGTTAACCTGGTTCGCGCTGCTCGTTCTCGTCACCGCGCTTCGAAGCGCCCTGGTTTACAGGTACCGGCGTTCCCCGGACAAACGAGAGCGGGCGAATTATTGGCTCATCTGGTTCATCGCCGGTTCACTGACTACCGCGCTGCTCTGGGCTACGACAATTATCCTGTTCCCACCCGAGGGCGACATCGTCCATGTCGGTTTGGCGGTGCTCTGGGTGTGTGGGCTAACGGCCGGTTCGGTAGCGGCCCTCTCGTCCGTTAAGGGGGTCTTCTTTGCATTCGCGATCCCCGCACTGGTCCCTGCTGCCATCTATCTGCTGTTCAGCGGTGGACGCATGGAGACCACCATAGGTGGGGCACTGTTGCTGTTTCTCGGCTTCATTGCGCTGAACGCCCTAAAGACACACAAGACGGTGAAACAGAGTTTGCAACTGGAGTTCGAAAACAGCGAGCTCGTCGCACATCTGGATGCGGAGAAAGGACGCATTGAAAAACTCAACGAACAATTAGAGAAGCGGGTCGCCGAACGGACCGATGAACTCGTTGCGGCAAACGCAGCGAAATCCCGCTTTCTGGCTGCCGCGAGTCATGACCTGCGTCAACCGCTACAAACGCTGTCGCTCCTGACGGGGGTGCTGTCCAGAACCGTCAGTGATCCACAACCCGCCGCAACGGTCCATGAACTGCAGGGTACACTTGGCGTAATGGGAGGGCTGCTGGATGCATTGCTTGATATCAGCCAACTTGACGGTGGTGCAATAACACCTGAGGTGACAGATTTTTCGATTGGAGAGATGTTGGAGCGCCTGTATCTCGCTTTCAGGCACCATGCCCGGGAGAAGGGTTTGAGCCTGAAACTTGTTCCCTCATCGGCCATCGTATGCAGTGATCCTTTGCTGATGGAAAACATTGTTCGCAACCTGCTCGCAAATGCCATACGTTATACGGACAAGGGAAAAGTTCTGTTGGGTTGTCGGCGCCGCGGACCCAAGCTGCGCATTGAAGTCTGGGACACAGGTATTGGTATCCCCGAAGCACAGGTCAATAGAATCTTCGAAGAATTCTACCAGCTCGACAATCCTGCCCGTGATCGCAGCAAGGGCCTGGGTCTCGGGCTCGCGATTGTCGAGCGTTCCAGCCGTCTCCTGGGACATGGTGTCGATGTACGCTCGGTGCGGGGCAAGGGTTCCGTGTTTGCCGTGGAAGTACCCATGGGAACGCTTGTGAGACAACATGATAAAACGCAACATGATCATCTGCTCTCCGGGAACGAATATAAAGCAGCGGCAATTGTCCTTGTCGAGGATGAAAGAGCCGTGCTGGAAGCCACGCAACTATTTCTGGAGTCTGACGGCTTCCGGGTCTATACGGCAAGCAGCGCTGAAGAGGCATGGCAAAAGATTCAGGATCTTGAGGTCGAACCCGATCTGGTTATCACCGATTACCGTCTACCTCAGACCAGGACAGGCATTGAAGTGGTAAGGCACATCAGGAAACTTCTGGATAATAATGTGCCGGGCATCATACTCACTGGAGATGTTTCGCCGACGCTAACGCGGGAGGCGCAGGAAAACGGTCTCCAGGTGCTCCACAAGCCAACCGACCCCGAAGGGCTGCTTGCCCTGATCTATCAGTTACTCGCAGGAGACGAACACCCGGAAACCACCATCGTAGGCTGAATAAACACCGGGAAATTACACCATCTCGTAATTGCACTGGCCGACGACTGGCTTGGTGTTAAGACAACAGCGCGATGGGCGCTGGCTTCGGTTCAGCGCCGACGCATCTCTCTTTATCCACGCCCCATTGACTGTTTATGCCGCTTCCTCCAGTGTCCGGCCCGGCGCGAATAACCGTTGTCCGGCCACAAACTTCATTGCATAACTGTTGGTCTGCAGCGAACCATACAAGTCGGTCCCGGTACAGGAAAAGCCAGACTGTTCAGGGGGGGCAGTAAAAATCAGGGAAACGGGGGTCTTTGGGCCCCGTTTTTTTCATGATATATTTTTCGTATGCTGCATTCCTTCGAAGATCTCCACGCCGCGTTTAGCCCCGATCTCTTGAATGAGGCCAGACGCTTGCTGGATAGTGGCGAGGTAATTTCCGCGGACATAAGCCGCAATGGTGAGGTCATCACCTCACTTGTCAATCGTTCCGGAAAGCGCGCCTACCGTGTCTATATTCGGATAGAAGATCCTGTTGAGGGTCCCGTGGTTATTCGCGGTGAATGCAGTTGTTCCCGGCGCGGCAAATGCGAGCATGTGGCCGCGGTACTGCTGCGAGCGTTGGGAAATGAGCAGGGGCTGACGGACGATGTGCTGGATCGATCGCTGTCTGATACTGTTCCGGCCATGGCCGCGGACGATGTTTACCCCGCCAATGTTCACCAGCGCCTGCTGTACCTGTTGTTTCCCGATCCGGGAAACGGTTGCGGAATCACGGTTGAGACAGCCAGTGCCCGGTCGTTGAAATCCGGTGGATTCGGCGTCCCGAGAGCATATCAACCAGGTTGGTCGGCGCGCGGTATGCCACCGCGTTTTCTGCTTCGTATCGACCGCGAGTTGCTGGCCGAATTGGATGCTTTAGCAGCCGATTCGATGACGGACATGCGTCGTTTGCTCGGATCTGCCGGTGACAGGTTGCTCGCTGGCATGCTGGAGACAGGGCGCTGTTTGTTGGGTGATACCGAGTCCGTGCTGTGTCGAGGCCCGGATCGCCTGTGTACCCTGGCTTGGGGTATCGACGAAACGGGCAATCAATATCCTGAATTTCGGTCTGAGCCGGCAGCGCCCGTTGTCTTTCTGCTGGGGTCGCCCTGGTATATCGATTCCGCGTCAGGGGAGTGCGGCAAACTGGAAACCGAGTTGCCGGACAAGCTGCTTGATGAATTGTTTCAACAGATTCGTATCGCACCGGGTTATGGGCAGCGGTTTCACGCGGCACTGACAGCGCGCTATCCGGACATGGATTTCCCATCGTTACGCGACATCGAGGTCGAAGAATGTCTACCGGTGCAGCCGCTTCCCTGTCTGCTCTTCTGCTCGCTGTCTAGCGAAGATCCGTGGATAGGGGATGTGGAGACGGATCTGGTCCGCTTGAGTTTTGACTATGCCGGCGTGCGCCTGGGTGGTCAGCAGCCGTCTCAGGTACTGGTCGGTGATCGGGTGTTGAAGATTCAGCGTGACGCCGATTTCGAGGAACAGTGTGTCGATCAACTCATTGAAGCCGGGCTGTATTGGAACAGTCAGTGGGGCGACGAGGGCAGCAGCGACAGTTTCGTCGTGGTCGGCGATCCCGAGGCCTGGTTCGACTTTCAGGCCGATACCTTGCCCCGCTTGCGCAAAAGGGGTTGGCGCATCGAGTTCGACGACAGTTTTGACTACCGCCTGGCTGAAGTGGAGCAGTGGTACGCTGAGATCGAGGCCCGCGACGGGGAGGCGTGGTTCCACACCAGTTTGGGCGTGCAGGTGGCCGGTGAACGCATCAACCTGCTGCCACCGCTGGTGGCTTTGTTACAGCAGTTCCCAAAGGTATTCCGCCAGGACCGCTTGCGGGAACTGGATCCACAACAGCAGCTGATTGTGCCCTTGGAAGACGGACGGATGTTGCCGGTGCCGGTGAGTCGTGTCAGCAACATACTGGATACCCTGTTCGAACTCTACCAGGAGGACGTACTCGACGAGCATGGTCAGATGCGCCTCAGCCGTATTCAGCTTGCCCGGCTGGCCGAGCTGGAAGAAGGAAGCACGTCAACACGGATGCACTGGACGGGGGCCGAGGATCAGCGTGCGCTGGCCGAGCGGCTGCGGGGTATCGAGCAGTTCCCGGAGGTGGTCCCACCCGCGGATCTGAATACCCGGCTACGGGGCTATCAGCGACAGGGTCTGGCCTGGCTGCAGTTTCTACGCGAACACGGGCTGGCCGGTGTTCTGGCCGATGACATGGGTCTGGGCAAAACGGTGCAGACCCTGGCGCATCTGTTGCTGGAGAAGGCTCATGGGCGCATGGATCGACCGAGCCTGGTCGTGGCCCCGACCAGCCTGATGGTCAACTGGCGGCGTGAGGCAGCCCGGTTTGCCCCGGGGCTACGGGTGTTGACCCTGCACGGCCCACGACGCCGCCAGTACTTCGATGCCATTGCGGATTACGATCTGGTCCTTACCACCTACCCCCTGTTGACGCGTGATCAGGACGTGCTGCTGCAACACCCCTACTACCTTTTGATTCTCGATGAGGCGCAGGTCATCAAGAATCCCAAGGCCCGCGCCAGCCGCCTGGTGCGGGAACTGGATGCACGATATCGCCTTTGCCTGACCGGAACACCCATGGAAAACCACCTCGGTGAGTTGTGGTCGTTGTTCGACTTTCTGTTGCCTGGTTTATTGGGCGACGCCAAACAGTTCCGGCGTGTGTTGCGAAATCCCATCGAGAAACAGGGTGATGAAGAGGCCTCCCGGCGGCTTGCGCAGCGGATACGGCCATTCATGTTGAGACGCACCAAGCAGGAGGTCGTCAGTGAGTTGCCGCCCAAGACCGAGATTGTTCATGGCGTCGAATTGGAGGGTGCGCAGCGTGACCTGTACGAGAGTATCCGGCTCGCCATGCATGAACGGGTGCGCCGGGCGGTGGCGGACCAGGGGCTGGGGCGCAGTCATATCGTCGTTCTCGATGCCCTGTTGAAGCTGCGTCAGGTCTGTTGCGACCCGCGGCTAGTCAAATTAGACAGCGCTGGCAGGGTCAAGCGTTCGGCCAAACTGGAGATGTTAATGGAGTTGCTGCCGGAGATGATCGAGGAGGGTCGGCGTGTGCTGTTGTTTTCACAATTCACCGGTATGCTGAAGCTGATCGAGGATGCTGTGCGCGAAGCAGGTGTCGATTATGTCAAACTTACCGGTCGTACCCGGGACCGTGCTACCCCGGTCGAGCGGTTCCAGGGCGGTGAAGCACCGCTGTTTCTGATCAGCCTCAAGGCCGGTGGAGTGGGCCTCAATCTCACCGCAGCCGACACCGTCATCCACTATGATCCCTGGTGGAATCCGGCGGTCGAACGTCAGGCGACGGACCGCGCCCATCGCATCGGCCAGAACAATCCGGTATTTGTTTACAAACTGATCACTATGGGTACGGTCGAGGAGAAGATACAAGCCATGCAGGCGCGTAAACAGGCGCTCGCCGACAGCCTGTTCGACCGAAGTGGAGGGATGCAGGCGAGCTGGACGGACGCCGATCTGGATCTGTTGTTCGAGCCGTTGGCATGAATCAGGCGGACAAAGAGGCCCGTGAGGCCGTAGACCGGCTGCTTTTTGAACAGGGCGTCTACACCCCGCTCGAACTACTGCTGGCCGAAGGCAGGTTACTGTACGCCGATTACGAGACCTGGCGGGGCGGGCAGTGCGATTATCTCGAGGAGCTCCTGTTCGGCGATCCTGAGCAAAGTTACGATCTTATGAAGCGGGCGGAGGCTTATGCCGGGGCTTTGGGTCTTGCAGCAGAGACCCAGCGCTATGTCAGTTGGGGCGCGCAGCAGGGACATAGCCTGCGTTTCAGTTCGGCAAGTGCGCCGGACAGGTGTTTTCATACCGGCTATGGCAAAGGCGATGACGCACCGCAACTTGATCTGTTGATGGATGCCGCAGGCGTGACCCTGGCCAATGGCATCATTCGGGCACTGGTCCAGCGGGATGAGGTGGAAGCCAGGCGATTGCTTAATCGTTTATTCGAGATTGACCCCGGTCATCGTCAGCTGGGTGGGCTGGAGCGCCTGGTGGCGGCGGCGAGCCTGGAGTCCCCCGTCGAAGACGCCGGTCTCGAGCTGCCAAGACTGCAGCGGGAATTGTGCCCCCTGGCAGAGGAGATACTGGGTCCTGGTGCACGCCACTTTCTGGCACCGCAGTGGCGGCGCCTGACGCGGGCGCTGCTTGATGTTGACTTTGATCCGGACAATCCGGAGCTTCACAGCAGTTACTCGTCGCTCCGGGCAGAGGACTGGGGGCAGGTAAAAGCGAGCGTCGAAGCGGAATCCAACTGGGAAGAGCAACCCGTACTGTTGCGTCGTCATGCCCGTGCCTGTGGGCGCTTGCACCTGGATTCGGAAGCGCTTTCAGGTTGGTTCCGTCTGTGCTGGCAGTTTCCGAATCAGGCGGCTTTTATCGGTAGTGAGGGCGAGTCGGAGTGGCGGCGCTACTGGCAGCGTTTTCTGGAGCTGGATCCGGAATTACCCAACCGCGATTTTCCCGCCTGGGCCCTCATCGATCAGTCTGGGTTAGCCGGGAGGCTGGCGACTGAGCGATGCTTCGATGACTTGGAGGTGCCGGAAGACTACCGGGCAACCGCAGAGCTGGTACAGGTAAAATCTTCTTCGCTTGTCGATGCAGGTTTGTTGGACAAAAGAAAGTTGCTCCAGGTGTGCAATCCTGAACTCTTCGCCTGCTATCTCCGGGATTTTATGCCCAATAAGGGCGGTTGAGTAATTACGCGTCTATTTACCGTGTTCGATCGGTTCGAGTTCCACCGCTTCGGTCAGGGCGAACAGCAGGCCTTTTTCGACCCAGATCCTCACCGTAATACCCTTGACGTTGACCGCAACGGGAACGCCGCCGTTTTCCAGTACCGGCAGTGGGCCAAATACATCCTTGCGGTATTCGCTCTGGTACAGCGTCTTCAGGTTGTGCTTATCCGGGGCTGAGACGCGCAGTTGTGCTGCGGGCACGCTCTGGATCGAGCAGTAGCGGCCGCCCAACAGTTCGAGATTGCTACTCGCCAGCAGCTGACTCTTCACCGGGGCGAACTCCAGATCGGTAAAGTAGCGCCGGATGCCGTCCATGTTGTCTGTTTCCACATCGAGCGGTTTCAGCTTGATATGGTTGCGCGCCACCTCCATCGCGATCCGATCCGTCATCGGGATCTCATCGACCGGACCCGGCGCTAACAGCATGATGACCGCGAGCAGCGCGGCAATCGCAGCGGCTGCCGGCCAGCCGATCCATGGCTTGGCAATGGGCCGGCCGGTGGTCAGCCCCGGCGCATTGACAGACATCAGCGCCTCCAGACGTTCGAGTTGCGCCGTCGACAGCGCGCGCGGTTCAAAATGTTGCCGGACGGCCTGTTTAAGCGGACGATTCATTAGCTGGCGCCTCCTTCCGCTGCGTTGCCCGCGAGAGCCTGTTGCCTGAGAATTTTCTGTCGCAGGCGGTGGATGCGTGACAGTACCGTGCCGCGCGGGCTTTCGGTCTGGTCGGCGATTTCCTGGGCGGTACAGCCTTCCACGGCCCACAAAAAGAGCAGTTCCCGTTCCAGGGGTTCCAGCACGGCCATGATGGATTCGACTTCGTGTTCGGCAATGACCATGTCTTCCAGTACCCGCGGGTCGATGACGACCGGCTGCTTGTCGTGGTCGTCGAAGCTGACCGTCGGATGGCGCTGGTCACGGCGGTATTGATCGATAAACCGGTTGCGCATAATGCTTTTTACATAACGCATGGCCGCATCGGCATTGTCCGGGATTTTGCGCAAGCTGATTTCCAGGGCGTCCTGTAACAGGTCACAAGCCGCAGCCTCATCGTGTGTCAATGAGAACCCGTAACGGAACAGCCCTTGCAGCACTGGCCGGTCAAGCATCCGCGGGCTCCCTTGTTGTGAACAGGCGGTCCATTGTAAAGCCCGTAATCCATTGACGCTGGATCAGCTCCGCCAGTGTTTCAGGCAATGTGTTCGCCGGCGGGCTGTCGGTATTGGTGATGTGACCGAGCGTCCTGCCATCCCGGCAGGCTGTCAGTAGCTGGAAAGTGACGGTGTCTACGCGCTCGACACGTGGTTGCAGCGTCGGCCGCGACACGACCAGGTACTCGGGCAGTTTGTCGGCGCGAACTTCCCCGGCATCGCCGGCGGATAAATTGGTTTCGCGAATTGCCATCACCGGATAGTCCGATTGCAACAGGCACAGGCTATGACTGAGACGGAAGCGAAGGGTTTCGCTTGCATCGCGACCGGCTGCGGCCAAGGCCTTGAAATCGAATGGCGGATCATCGGCTGCAGTGTAGGCGGTATGGCAATACCATTCGAGTCGGGCGAGATCGCCCAGATATCGGTAGTCTGAAAGCGGCGCCCGGTTCGCCGTCCAGCCATCCAGAAATTCGCCGAATGCGGCGCCATAGCGATTCAGATCGGCGTGCTTCGACGGGCTGTGTTCAATGAACCGGTGGGCAATGCTGGTGAAGCAGGCCTCGCCCAGTATCCGCCGGCAGGCCGGGAAGGCGGCCGTGAGCGCCTTGATCAGGGCGCCTGATATATTGTTCCTGTAGATTGTCAGGGCAAGCTCGGCCGGGATACGGCCGTTTTCCCGAACCTGGCGCAGGGCCCGTGCGCGCTGTGCTACGCTGCAACGGGGCTCTAAACCGGCAGTAAACACGGATTCGGTCTCGGCGAGTTTCATAACGCAGCCTCAGGCCACCGCGGCGCTGTCGGCCGCGCGGATACGTTCGGCCCGCGCCGCCTCGTCGAGCAGGATTTCCAGTGCCGGGACATCGTTATCCCATTCGATCAGCACCGGCACGTCGGGCAGCTGTCGGGCGACATCCGCAAACAGCGCCCAGACGGGATCCGCTACCCGGTTATTGTGTGCATCGATCAGGTAATCGCCCTTGTCTTCATACCCGGCGAGGTGAATTTCACGGATGCGTTCGAGTGGCAGGTGGTGGAGAAAATCGCCGGCAGGAGCACCATGGTTGATCTCGTTGACGTAGGCGTTGTTGACGTCGAACAGCAGGTCGCAGTCGGCGGTCTCGCTCAAGGCGGCCAGAAATTCCGCTTCACCCAGCGTCGAGTGACGATACGTCAGGTAGCTCGACACGTTTTCTACCAGTATACGTACGCCGAGAAAGTCCTGCACACGCTGGATGCGATCGGCGACGTGCCGCAGCGCTTCTTCGGTATAGGGCAGTGGCAGCAGGTCGTGATACTGGTGGCCGGCGTGGCTGCTGAAACACAGGTGATCGGACACCTGCACCGGTTCATAGGTCTGAATCAGGCGTTTCATGCTGCGCAGGTAGGCAATGTCCAGTGGCTCAGTGCCGCCGAGCGACATGCCGACGCAGTGCAAGGTGATGGGGTAGTCGGCACGGACAGCCGCCAGTTGCCGCGGGATCAGGCCACCCGGCGCGGTGTGGTTATCGGCCAGGATCTCGAACCAGGGGACTGGCGGACGTTCCGACAGTACCCGGTCAATATGCGTACTGCGCAGCCCCAGGCCGGTGCCTGCAAGCACTGCGCAGCACTCATGCTGCACGGCAGTGGCGGACTGTCTGTCCATGACGGCTTACTTGGCCGGCTTGACCGCCGCGACACGCCCGCCGGTGATCTTGGTGCAGCTGCCTTCCGGAACATACACCCACTCATGGTCGGCATTATCGAGTTTCGCCTGGCTGGCGCATTGGTGACTGCCATCGAGCGCGCCGCAGTCATTCATACCGGCCTTGGCGATACCGGCACATTTTTCCCAGTTTTTCGGCTGGTCCGGTACTGCCCAGGCGTTACTGGCCGCCATCGAAGTACCTGCCGCCAGAATACCGGCGATCGTTGCCTGTAATACAGGGTTGTCCTTTTTCATGGCTGTTCTCCTCTGCTGGGTAGGGTCTGGCCCGGATGAGGCCATTACTACCCAAGACGAAACAGCATGCGGTTTGATTGCAACGTCGTTAAAAAAAACGGAGGTCCGAAGACCTCCGTTTCCGTGGCGCTAGTGATTACCGTGTAACGGCTTACTGCGCGACCAGGGTACCCAACGAACCCAGTACCGTGGAGCTCTTGTTGGCGATATCCAGA
>Ga0209456_10001185_pt1 | contig 12884 bp, 13 predicted proteins | sample COG_11_FD_184755 | JGI IMG/M metagenome (GOLD analysis project Ga0209456, IMG submission 184755) | Pelagic marine sediment microbial communities from the LTER site Helgoland, North Sea, for post-phytoplankton bloom and carbon turnover... | ecosystem: Environmental > Aquatic > Marine > Neritic...
GTTGAAGACCAAGCCAGGTCAACTGGTTATTCCGGCTTTCGAGATGTGCCAGTTTTGGTGGCAATTTAACCGACTCCAATGACCCGACACGACCTATCCATGTGTCGAGATCACAATCAGGCAGGTTGTTCCTGCACAAACCCGATCGCCCGCTGACAATAGACCGTTGTATGGACTCAATGCCATCACCCAGGCTGGAAGTTGCGGTATAATTCGTGATCGCTATTCGCATTGCGTAATACTTTTTTTGGGGCTTACCAATTGACAGTTGTGACTTCCTGAAAAATTAATTTCGCTTGTATTGATTTCTGAGAATCTGAAGTAAAGTTCAGATTTTGGGAAGATGGCGCAGTCAGGAAATTTATACTGATCTGAACTCCGCTGATGATATCAAAATCCGGATCAGGGGACGATCTAATTATGGCAATGGAGGGGTCTGTGACAGAACATCAAGGTCAAAACCGGTGGCTTACAATGCTTAACCGGGTTTGGCGGGTGTTTACAACCGCAATAGCATTCAGCCTGTTTGGATTGGGCGGCCTGGTGCTGGGCATTTTCGTATTCCCTCTGATTTTTTTGTTTATAAAATCTCCCGGTACACGTCAGAACGTTGCCAGGCGAATAATCAGCAATGCTTTTAAACTGTTCCTGTTCATTGTCAGGGGAGTAGGCGCAATTTCATATGAAATAACGGGCATTGAGAATGCCGATACCGCCAGCAACCAAATCATTATCGCCAATCATCCGACATTGATTGATGTTATTTTCCTCGTTTCAGTATTTCCCCAGGCAGACTGCGTAATCAAGGAGTCCATAACACGTAACCTGTTTATGCGAAGTGTCGTTTTTTCCACAAATTACATCGCCAGTGGTACGACCAGTGTGTTTTTAAGAACCTGTGTATCGCGTCTTAAATCAGGCGCCAGCCTGTTGTTGTTTCCTGAAGGAACACGGACTGTTCCCGGACAAGCCCTGGATTTTAAACTGGGCGCGGCCTCGCTCGCTGTCAAGGCAGGTTCCACGATATTGCCCGTTACAATCCAGAGCAGTCATCCGAGGTATCTTGCAAAAAACCAGGCCTGGTATCGTATTCCACCTGAAAAGCCACTTATTTCCTTGCATATTTATCCATCTCAACCAGTCGAATCCTTTGCGCACATTGATCATGACCGGCGAAAGAGCACCCGGGAACTGAACCAGGCACTTTTGAATTTCTTCAATGATAAGTTGAGTTGATTCTCAAAATGTCCAATTCATCAAATCAAGCCATACTTGTTCGTACCCTGGCAGTTGTTTTCTTTATTACCTATCCATTCATCGTGTATTTCGGTATCGGTTTCCTTCCGCCAAGTTTTTTTGGGCTCATCCTTGTTGTTATTCTGGCATTGAGATTCAAAGTCTTGTTACCCAGTGAGCGAATGCTTTACTTGCCCGTTCTGATGGTGTTTCTTGCGTATGCCATTGCCACCATGATTTTTGACAGTAACAGACTGGTTCTTATTTACCCGGCACTGGTAAATTTCACCCTTTTCCTGGTTTTTGCGGGTTCACTCCGGACCAATGAAACAATCCTGTTTCGCCTGGTTAAAGCCCGGGGGCTTGTAATGAGTGAACATACGCCCCGCTACCTGTATCGGCTGACCGGAGTATGGGCCGTGTTTTTCGTACTCAACGGCCTGGTTTCCGTTTGGACAAGCACGCTCTCATTGGAGGCCTGGACACTTTATAATGGGCTGATTTCCTATTTTATTGTTGCTATATTAGGCGCCGGAGAGTGGGTGTTTCGTTACTACTACAAGAAGCGGGTAGGAGCCGGGAAACAATGAACCTGTCTTGCTTTGAAATTACTGGGAGCTATTTCTTGTGCATGGCGCTCAAGCCTGTCATTTCCTGAAGAACAACCAATTGGTTTCCAATGCTGTCGTATCTGACGCCGGTGGCAAGTCCCCGCTTATCTGTGCGGACATTAGCCCACATGGTCATGAGATGGTCTGTAAGAATGGTTTGCAAGGTTTATCAAAACATTTGCAGGATGAACTTTATACAATTGACCAGAGGGAATATCACCTGGAGTTTCGTGAAGTTCATAACCGGATCGGTCAATGGCACCAATCCGGGGAACCTCTAAGGAGAGCCCAGATACTCTCCTGGATTTCCAATCACCCGACACACCGGCTTTTGTTGAAAGTACACCCGGAAATCGTATTTATGAAGGGCCACTTTCCGAACAGGCCTATTTTGGCCGGTGTTGTTCAGGTGCACTGGGCTGTATCAATCGCAATGAGCATATTCGGCTTCTCTGACACACCCACTGAGATCAAACGATTGAAATTCAAAAACATTGTTCAGCCACCTGCTGTACTTGAACTTCTGCTGAATCAGAAAAGGGGAAAAGAATTGGATTTCCAGTTCACCAGTCAGGGGAAGGTTCACTCGAGCGGATGCCTGGCATTGACAGGTACCATGTCATGCTGACCTGTATAGTCATACCTCACTTTGACCATCTTGAACAGTTTCAAAAAATTCTGCCAAACCTTCTGGATCAGGGCTATCCGCTGGTGATAGTTGATGATGCCTCACCCAGGGAGTGCTTTGAGAACCTGTCACTTTTGCTGGATAAGCTTGCTCCTCAATCCATTTTGATCCGGCACCCTGAAAACCAGGGCAAAGGTGGCGCAGTGATTACCGGATTGAAAACCGCAAAAGAAGCGGGGTTTACCCACGCATTGCAAATCGATGCGGATGGGCAACATGATCTCGGAAGCATCAAAAAACTGGTTGAGAGGGGGGAGATTTTCCCAAACAACATGATATGCGGCCAACCGGTCTTCGATGAAAGCATATCAAAGCTCCGATACTACTCAAGATATATAACGCTTTACCTGGTCTGGCTGGAAACACTCAGCAAGGACATCCGCGACGCCTTATGCGGCCTTCGCTTGTACCCGCTAAATGAAACCATGAAACTGGTTAATGGTGAGGTCAAGGGCACGCGTATGGCCTTTGACCCTGAAATCCTTGTTCGGGCGGTATGGGGCGGCATTCCATTAAATTATGTACCCGTGAAAATAGTTTACCCCGAGGACGGGAAATCTCACTTTCACTACCTTGGTGATAACCTCGAGATTGCCTGGATGCACACGCGTTTGATCGCAGGTATGTTAATCCGCTTTCCCAGGTTGATCTGGCGCAGAAGAAGCCCCGGCAAAAACCAGGTGAACAATGACTGAGCATTGGTCAACAATGAAGGAAGCCGGAGCTTTGCGGGGTATGAGGTTCCTGGTTGCGATTTACGATATTTTTGGGAGGACGGTCTTCAACCTTATCCTGGTTCCGGTCATGGCTTATTTTTTTGTACGACGGGCCAGCGCAAGGCGGGCATCCCAGAATTACTTGTGCAGAGTCAAAAAACACTACCCCGGGTCTTTGCCCAACCGGCCATTAAACTGGTTGATTTTTTGCCATTTCCTGGCATTTGGTCAATCTTTGCTGGACAAATACATCGCCTGGTCAAAGACCCGTACTGATATTGCCATGGCGCCTGATGAGGAGAAAATGCTGTTTGAAATGGTGTCTTCAGGCAATGGATGCCTGGTGATCGGCTCACATTTCGGCAATCTGGAATATTCCAGGGGAATTTCGGGGCGACACCCTGAATTGGTAATAAATGTCCTGCTGTATGACCAGCACTCCGAAAACTTTGCTGCCCTTATTGAAGGTGCAAAGTCTGAATCGCGAATGAACCTGATACAGGTCACCGATATTGATATTGCCCTCGCGCTGGAACTCAGGGAAAGAGTGCAACGCGGGGAATGGGTTGTAATAGCAGGTGACCGGATTCCCGTTGGTGAGGGGAAACGGGTGAGCAGAGCCTGTTTTTTTGGTGACCAGGCCGAATTTCCTATCGGGCCTTATGTGTTGGCAAACCTTTTACATTGCCCAGTTTATCTTATGCATTGTTATCTTGATCAGGGCGATTATTTTGTCAGTGTCGAACACTTCGAAGAAAACCTGAAGCTGGATAGAAAGAACAGGCAGCAGGCATATGACAACGCCACGCAAAAATTTGCCGGCGCACTGGAAAAACAAGTGGCCAGGCGTCCACTCCAATGGTTCAATTTCTACGATTTCTGGAATGATGAGGACAAGCGGGCGTGAGGATGGCAAACAAAACTCTTGAACTTGATGCTTCCAATCAACTGTCCGCGCGGGAAACCATACGGATACCATTTTACGATATCGATATGGCCGGTATAGTCTGGCACGGACATTACCTGAAGTATTTTGAAGTCGCACGAAGTGCTCTTCTCGATGGGATTGGATATAGCTATCGGGAAATGATTGAAACGGGTGTTCTGTGGCCGGTAATCGACAGTTCAATTCGCCATGTCAGGCCATTGTTTCTCGACCAGGAAATCCTGGTTACAGCCAGCTTGAAAGAATACCGCCTTCGCATCCTAATTGATTACCAGGTTCTCAATGAGCAGGGTGCCGTGTGTTCAAGGGGCAGGACCATTCAAGCCCCCGTAGATGGGAAAACCAGGCAATTACAGTTCGGTTCGCCGGACCTGCTTGTCGACAAAGTAGAGGCCTGTCTGGAAAAACTGCAAAAGAAAGCGGCGACATGAGCCAGACCCCACTCGCAGACAGGCTTGGGGAACTGGTTGACTTGCCGGTTTCAGAGTTTGTTTTGCATCGCAAACCCATGTTGTTGCTTGATCGGGTTACCCGCTTGGAAGAAGAATCAGCAAGTTGTGAATGGTGTGTTGGAGAAGATGGTGTTTTTTTTATACCCGGCCTGGGTGTGCCATCTTACATTGGAATTGAATACATGGCGCAATGTATGGCCGTGCACGGTGGCGCGTGTGAACGGGCACGTGGTTTGCCACCACCCCGGGGTCTGCTCCTGGGAACAAGGCGGTTTCAGGCACAGGTACAGTATTTTGCTGGTGGAGTCACTTACCAGGCAACATGCAAAAAGCTGATCAGTAACGCGCAAGGCATGAGCTCATATGACTGTCGTATCCTTTTGGAGGACCGGGCCATCGCCCAGGCAGTCATATCTGTGTTACAAAAACCTCAAGGAGATTTTTTCAATGAATGATCAAAGATTGAGCATACTGGTGACGGGAGCCAGCTCTGGAATAGGCAAGGCGATTGCCGTGCGTCTGGCCAAGGATGGTTATGACATTGTTGTTCATTACTCCCGCAACCGGGAAGGCGCCGATGACACCATGGCCCTGGTGAGTGAGTATTCACAAAACTCAAGACTGATTGGTTTTGATATGTCTGATGAGCATGAAACCAGGACAGCTATCGAAGCAGATATGGAGGCTCACGATGCATATTATGGTGTGGTGTGTAACGCCGGAATCACCAGGGATGGCGTATTTCCTGCCCTGAACTCCGATGACTGGCGGCAGGTAATCGATGTAAATCTGAATGGGTTCTATAATGTCTTGCACCCGATCGTGTTGCCAATGGTAAGACGCAGAAAGCCGGGAAGAATCATCACGATCTCATCTGCCTCCGGTGTGATGGGTAACCGTGGCCAGGTCAATTATAGTGCGTCAAAGGCCGGGATCATTGGTGCAAGCAAGGCCTTGGCGCTGGACCTTGCCAAAAAGAAAATTACTGTCAATTGCGTTGCCCCAGGCCTGATTGAGTCTGATATGACAAAGGACCTGCCAATAGAGAAAATTATTGGTTCGGTTCCATTGGGCAGGGTTGGTAAACCGGAAGAGGTAGCAGCCACGGTATCGTTTTTATGTTCCCCAGACGCTGCATACATCACCAGGCAAGTTTTATCAGTTAATGGTGGATTATGTTGACCCCTGATAAATATCATTGAGCCAAGGGCTGAATACGACAGCAAATGCCCGTGTGATTCTTTCAAACCCTTTTAAGGTTTCCTACGACATTCGAACAGGGAATGGCAGATTCCAAGCCCATCGGTAATTTCAACCAGCTCCAAACCCGCCTCCGAAACACAGTAGAGCAACTCTTCCGAGTGATACATTTTCGAATTGCCATTGGCTATGCACGTGAAATATGGGCTCGTGTTGACAAGCGAGAACGCAGAAGCCTCGTGTTGCTGTCTGTCCCAACAGGTTTCCATGATGAACAGACGTGAATCAGAATGCATGGCCTCATTGGCACGTTGAAGGATACTGATAATCTCGTCCTGTCCAAAACAGGAAAGAAACTGACTCATCCAATAAACATCCAGCCCGACTGGCAGTGTATTGGCGGTATCCAGCAAATCCAGCGCAATGGCATTGATCCGGTCTGCAACGCCCGATTCCTGTGCGTTCTTTTGGGCAACTGCCAGTTGATCGGGCAGGTCAATCATATTGATCTGCATCTCCGGGTTTCGTTGCGCCATGAGAATGGCAAACTTTCCGGTATTGGTGCCTACATCCACTAAACTTCCGGGCTGATTCTTCAGCACATGCGGGAGTATAAGCGGGTAACTGATGTCCGAGTAATAGTGGTCAAAGGAATACCAACTGTTCCTGGAGTCGTCGGGCAAGTGTGGTAAAGCTTCGTAAAACGTATCGCGACGCTCATCCAGGGCTGCCAATCCCCTGGGTTTACCGTCGCTGACGGCCTTGTCCAATTCAGCAAGACCGTGATAACAAACGTGGTGATTGAAATCCATATTGATCCGTGTCATCGGATCATTTAACAGGAAATACCCAACCTTGCCGAGCAGATAAACCCTGTCTTTATAAGACCCGGATGCATCAACATTGATCTCAACGACATTGCAGCTATGACCGCTCTCCAAAAGGGTTTCGATACCATACTGACTGATTCCAAGCGATTCGCCTATATCCGCGGCACACATTCCTGTTTTGCCGGATTGCTCCAGCAACTTAAGGATCCCAAGGTCACGTAAACTTCGTACAACCTGAAAGATCACTGGTGCATAGGCAATCTTTTGAGCCTCATACATGGCCTCGTAGGCGCTAATTTTATCGAACTTGAACGGCATGTGAATCTCATTTCAGAATTAGGGATGGGATGTCGACAACCAATCAATGAACTCATATTTTGATTGCCAATTCTTATTGTAGCGAAATTAAACAAGCCGTTTCGTCTAAAATTGTAATCATCAGCAACGCATTTGTTTACCGAGTGCCGTATCATGATCAAACCCCATTCTGGAAAAGCCATCTATGCAAAGACGGACATTTTGGCTGGCGTCTCTGAGCGCTCTACTGATTTCCTGTACGAGTCATCAGGAGGTCTCACACGTCTCCTCACTTGATAGAACGGTGAAAGCGAATTCGGACTCGGAATTAGGTGATGATTCTCTCCAATGGCCGTTCCCAGAGCAAGAGAACTGGGTAAACGAACCGGTATTCAATGGCAAACTACACTTGATAGAGGCTGGTCAGCATAATCCTCAAACCATCATCCTTGTACATGGCCTGGGTGAGCGTGGTCTCCTCGACTGGTTGACAGTATTCCCCCGCTTGGCAGAAAGTTACCATGTCATTGCCATGGACCTCCCTGGTTTTGGTCACTCCGACAATCAACAGGTGCAATACACACCCAGGGCCTACGCCCGTTTAGTGGATTGGATTGCCGAAGAATATGCTCAGGGTAAGACCATTGTCATAGGCCATTCCTTGGGTGGGGCAGTGAGTTTGCGTTATGCCCATGACTACCCCCAGGATCTGTCTCGATTGATCCTGATTGATGCGGCTGGAATTTTACAACGCACTATTTTTGTTAGGCATTTGGCAAAAACACCGGAGTCTTACACCTGGCTGGAGCCATATCAGAAATCCATCCCGGGCTTGAATAAATGGATCAGACAAATCGCAAAGAAAGCGGATGGGTGGACACGATCCCTACTGGTGACCGCCGACAAATTGCCGGATTTGGCCGACCTCATGATGTCAAGTGAAACCGCCAGGCAATATTTGTACAAGGATGGCGGTAATATGAATGCTGCGCTCGGCCTTGTCTATGAAGACTTTTCAGAGGCGGTACGTGAGGTGGAAGTGCCCACGCACATCATATGGGGCGAACATGACAGTGTGGCCCCTCTTCGTACGGGAGTTTTATTGGCCAACCTGTTACCCAATGCGCAGTTACATCAGATACAAGGTGCCGGTCATGTCCCCATGGCAGATAACTTTGAAACATTCATGACGACGCTTAACCACTCGCTGATAGATCAACCCAAGGCAAAACAAGCGCAAAATCGCTTGAAACTGGTGGAAGAGGATATGTCTTTGATGGGAGACATATCATGCAAAAATCAGAACAACCCGGAATATTCGGGTTTCTTCGCGAACATACAAATTGAAAACTGTCACGGTGTCGTTCTGCGTGAAGTGGTGGCGGGTTCCATGGAGTTAATTGGCTCGGAGGTCACGATGGAAAATGTCAAACTGACGAGCTCAAAAACAGGTCTTTCAGCAACTGACTCAGTTGTGACGGCTACTCTTCTCCAAGTTAATGCGGTCAATGGCATGCTGGTAGAGCGTAGTTACCTCGACCTTGCAGGTGTGCGCTTTAACGTTCAGAATGAGCTCATTGAAATCCGTGAGGGTGCCAGAATTTATTTTTCACTGTCTGAATATTCGAAGGGAAGCGAAGCCCGTCTTCTTCACGGTGTATCGATAGGACCAACCTTTAACCTGCAATGATTGTGTCTGAATATCGTTTCGTACTCATTTTTGCATTGCATTCATTATTTAGTGGCTGCGCGTTTGTGCAACCTGCGCCTTTAATTACCATCGAAAATGCCCAACCCTCGGAGACGGACATAGCCGTCACTCTTCCCGGCCTCAGCCAATGCCAGGGCGACACTCGAGCAAGGGCCGTAATAAGCGCCGACAAACCGGTATACCTTATGGTTCATGGCTGTAAAGGCTCGGCTGGTAGCTTTAGAAAACTAGCCGAAGTGCTGAAATACCAAGAAAAACAAACACTTTGTTACACCTATAATGATCGAGACAAACTTAGTGATGTAGCGAGCCATTTAGCAACTACAATTCACAAGCTTTCTGAGCACTTTTCCTACCCCGAGATAACACTAATCGGCCACAGCCAGGGTGGGCTAATTTCAAGAAAGGCTGTCACAAAAGAATTCTTAACCGAGAAAGAAACATCTATTACACTGGTTACTGTTTCAGCACCGCTTTCTGGAATCAAAGCTGCTGAGCCCTGCGGTAAGACCAGCATACGCCTGGCAACGCTCGGCATTCACGATCTCGCATGCAGAATCATCAGTGGGGGCAAATGGTTCGAGATAACCAATAGCTCTGACTACATTCGAACACCAGGCGAACTACAAAGCTCTGTAACAAAATACGCGCTGGTCATGACAGATGAAACAGACAGCTGTCGAGAGTACGACAGTAACGGGAACTGCGTTAAAGATGACTATGTATTTAGCCTTCGTGAACAGCAGCTACCGGTTGCTACACAAGGGCTTCAAGCTTCGTCTAAAGTCATTAAAGACGGGCACGTTGCCATTGTTGGTGAAAACGGGAAAGTGCCTTACAGGCTGATCTATGCACTGCAAGATCTGAGAGTTCTGGATAAGGCTCCTGTGTATGAAGAAGCAATGTTTTCAGAGTTTTTACAAAAGCTGTATCTCGCGAACAACCCATAACCTCTGCCTTCGCACAAATTTAGTGCTGCAAATAACTAGAACCGATCAATGAACTCAATTGAAACTAGGGGCTTGCCACAGTCTTAATGCCCAAGAAGCTCCAAGATGTAACTAGGAATGATTCTTAGGGAATTCTTGATGCATATTGACCCACATCAACACCCCCTAATTTGGTCTCGAGTATTCTGATGCCTTTGCAGAATAAGGGACCTATGATGAACAAACTAAACTTGATGGTGATTACCGCCCTTCTTACAGCAGGGTGCGCCGCAACCTACAAAACCAACGACATAAAGCCGATCAACAATTCACTGGACAGTAGCTTGGGAGTCTTGATCTCGGTACCTGATGATGGATCATTTGCACATCAAAATTATGCAAATTCCGGTGCAATGACAGCTAATGCATTGAAATCAGCATTTTTGAGATACACAAGCATGGTTGATGTTTCAAGTGATTGCCACGGTGAAGAATGTTTAAGTGAAGCCTTTATCATTAAATACGGTTATTACGCGAAGCCAGTCATTTTGCATTGGGAAGAACGTAATACTGAATGGTCAGGCAAACCTGACCGCATAGAGGTTCAAGTTACTATATACGACACAGCAACTAGGCAAGTTGTGACCAGTTCGAGATTTTCAGGTAAGAGTAAATGGGCTACGTTTGGCGGCGACCACCCGCAAGAGTTGCTGCCTGAGCCCACAAATGAGTTTGTTGACAAGCTCTATAAGTAAGGGGGTGAGCTAATCGATTGCCCTCCAGTCAAGTGTATTGGTATATTTCAACTGCATCTTCTCGATGGTGAGAGAATGGCAGCGATGTTCAGAAAGCTTGGTGTCAAGATAGGGTAGAAAGTGTAGTATCTACCTTCGACGTAATGAATAAAATCAGGGTCTTTAAAGTGGCTATTCGTCGCAAGGCTTTCACTATAGCGCTTGCCTGGTTGATGTTGTTTGCTCACTTGCTTTTTAGTCTTTACGCCTGCACCCACCTCAAATATGCTTCTGTTCAAGCAGGTTATAACCGTATTCAGAATGCTGAACCCGGACAACTCAATGTTAAGCACATGATCGACAGGGAAACCTATTTCGTGCACGGGTACAGCATCGATGAGAACGATAGCCATATGGGTGTCTCGAAGGCCATTGCGGCGTTTTCAAGTAAGTACCAGGCCAATGAACGTGTAGATACAATGTATTTTGAGGCATCTGGTTCGCACTTTGGTTTGAACCTGCCTGAGGGACGGTTTGACTTGCTGGTGTTTGCAGATTTTGATGCTGACGGCGTGTTTGATTCATCAGAAGTTGTCGGCAGGGAGTCGATAGAACTAAACAGGGTGACGGCCCCGGAAAAAGTGTTAGGGCAGATAGCAATTCCTCTAACAGAGCCGACCACGACCAGTTGGGACGTGTCAATCAATGCCCCGGATTTTCAAGAGCGCTCCGAATCATTGTTCTACCCCTCCGGCACCATTCGTAGCCTGGACAACCCGGTTTTCGATAGCAGTTTCGCCACGCTGGGAATGTATGACCCCGCTTCGTTCCTCGAACAGGCGCCCACCATGTTTTATGCACTGGAGGAAGACCTCAGTTACAAAATTCCCGTCGTTTATGTCCATGGAATTGCCGGAAGTGCCCGCGAGTTTAAACCCCTTATCGGTCAATTGGGTCGTTCTCGCTACAAGCCCTGGTTTTTCTACTACCCTTCAGGTGGTGACCTTGATCAATTGGCCGAACTTTTCTATCAGATATTCCTGTCCGGAAAAGTCTACAACTCTGATGGCATGCCAATGATTATTGTTGCGCACAGTATGGGTGGACTCATTGTCCGGGAAGCAATCAATAGGTACAAAGGAAAACAACACGAAAATCAGGTCCATCTGTTTGTCACGATGGCTACTCCTTTTGGTGGGCACGCAGCAGCTGCTACCGGTGAAAAGCATGGGCTGATAGTCCTGCCTTCGTGGAGAGATTTGAATCCGAATAATCCATTCATTGATAAGCTGTATCGAAAACCGCTACCAGACTTTGTTCATCACGAGTTGATTTACGCCTACCAGAATCCGGGAACTATCAAGCTCGGAGAGAACAGTGATGGTGTTGTAGCTCTAACCAGCCAACTGTATCCGCAAGCACAACGTCACGCCAGTGGGCAGTTTGGCTTTGACAACACACATACAGATATTCTCAACAGTGATGCGGTCGCTGACCATATTAACGAGCAGATGGCGATGGTGAAAAATGTATTCCCTGCGGAACAGCTTGGTTTATTGCAACAGGGTGGATATGACGTGCAACTGGATGAGGCTTATTCTCCGGTTATACAGTACTACATCCACAATTATGGAAAGTACCTGATGGCATTGTCGAAAGGTACAGTGACCACCTTTCACCCCGAGGAGGAGCGATTTATGGATGTCGTGAAAGGGATTAAACCTCCGCGTGACAAGGATGAGCAGGCTTGGTTGAGATTTCTCAGGAAACACCCCGAACTCAGAAACGAATAATTTCCGACTGAAACACTTGAGAGCCCTTTTCCAGCCAGTGTTACTTATTCATTATTGATATCGTTCAAACCAGTTGTCGGTTCTTATCTATGTGACCGGTAAGGATCCGAAATAAAATGGTGGGCCGTGAAGGATTCGAACCTTCGACCATCGGATTAAAAGATTCATGCCTGATTTATCAGGTCTTTATTAATCAGTCACTTACGGTGTTTGTCTATTTTCAGCATGCCAGGAAATGCCAGTAATTGTTGGTAAATCACACGTGGTGTGGCACAAATCTGGCACAGTCTGTTTTGCCTATTTGATGCCGCAGGGGTACCGTTGATTGCAAATCTCTTTTCAGTTGAAGCCAGTGTTATTTCCGCTTCTAACCTGATGAACGCCCAGTGTGAACGTGATTGAGGCGTGAGAGTATTAATTGACTTGAATGGGGAATAAAAAAACCACCCGCTCCGGTATTGCACCGAAGTCAGGTGGTTGTGTTAGCGGGCATCAAGATTAATCTTGACGGTATCCCGCAATACACTGTCCAAACCGCCGAAGACGGTCAGTCGATCGACCTTTTCGGTAATCTTTTCCAGTGTCTCCAGCTCCTTCAAACGCATCAGCGTCGGATTTTCATCCATCAACTTTGCGGTGTTCAGCAAACTACGCGTTGCCGCGGTTTCCTCACGCCGCTTGATGACGTTTGCCTGAGCTGCGTTTTCGGCTTCGACAACCCGGTTCATGATGTCCTTCATT
>Ga0209456_10001186_pt1 | contig 12877 bp, 12 predicted proteins | sample COG_11_FD_184755 | JGI IMG/M metagenome (GOLD analysis project Ga0209456, IMG submission 184755) | Pelagic marine sediment microbial communities from the LTER site Helgoland, North Sea, for post-phytoplankton bloom and carbon turnover... | ecosystem: Environmental > Aquatic > Marine > Neritic...
AGGCGGAACCGGTCACCGCAGTCGAGATACACCAGGGCCTGGCCGGCGCCGAGCTGACCGACGCCGATCCCAACGATCCCGATGCGGGTGGATTGGAAGGCGTGTTGGTGAGCGCCGTCGCCGAAGGCAGTCCGGCGGCCCAGCGCGGACTACGTCCCGGTGACGTCATCATCGCGGTCAATCGGCGGCGCGTGGATGGGGTTGATGCAATACGCGAGATCGCGGAAGGCAGCCAGTCGCTGCTGCTGAACATACGCCGTGGCAGCACCGCATTGCTGTTGCCGATCCGCTGATCGCCGCAACCTGATTCCTACGCTTGAGCGCGGGCCGGAAACGGCCCGCGTTTTTTATCCGGCCAGCATGCGCAGACCCACGACGATTAGCAGCAGTGCGAATGCGCGGCGCAGCTGCGTCACCGGCAGGCTGTGCGCCAGTCGCGCGCCCAGTGGCGCGGTAAGAACGCTCGCCAGTGAGATGCCGACGACCGCTGGCCAGTAGATATAGCCGCTGGCCCACGTCACCGGCTGCTCCAGATCGAGACCGGTCAAAACGAAGCCAGTCGCCCCCGCCAGTGCTACCGGCATGGTGCAGGCCGCTGCGGTCCCGACCGCCGTGTGCAGCGGCACTGTGCGCCATACCAGGAACGGGACGGTCAATACGCCGCCGCCGATGCCGGCCAGCGCCGAGATGGCGCCGATCGCCGTCCCGGCGCCGAGAAATCCCGTCCAGCCTGGTAGCGGCCTGGACGCCCGGGGCCGGTGTCCCAGCACCATATAGAGGGCGATCGCCACGACAAAGGCGCCGAATGTCGCCTCCAGCAATCGGTTGTTCATGGCGTCGGCCAGCGCAGCGCCAAACAGGCCACCGGCGACGATCCCCGGGACCAGACGCCGCACTGCCGGCCACAGCACGGCACCGCGGCGATGGTGGGCCCACATCGAGGAGACTGCGGTGAACACGATCACCGCCAACGACGAACCGATGGCAAAATGCATCCGGGACTGGGCCGGGATACCCAGGGCAAAGGCGGCAAAGAACAGGTTGAGCGCCGGCACGATGACCAGACCGCCGCCGATCCCGAACAAGCCGGCCAGCAGCCCGGACACGGCGCCAATGAGCGGGAACAGCAGGAACGGCGACCACAGCTCGACCATAGGCTCAGACGCCTGCTGGCGCTCCCGACGAGACTGGCCGCCAGACGAAACTGCCGATTGCAGCCAGCTCGCTCCACGCCATAATGAACTTCCTCTACCTGGCCCGGCACTAAGCTAGCAGATTTACCTCGGTCACAGTCTCTATCATGCGCGCCCATATTCTGACTTTCTTGCTCGTGTGTCCTGTGTCGCTCGCGGCTGCTGCGACGGACACGGTCACAGACCGGATCCTGCTCCAGCGGGAAGCATTCATCGCCGCCCGTCCAGCGGCAGAGGCCGGCCGCTGGGCTGACGTAGAACCGTTCCTGGGCATACTCGAGGATTACCCGCTGGTGCCGGACCTGCGTGCGGCCTGGTTGCGCAAACGCCTGAGCGAGACCACAGACGGGGAGACCCGCGCGTTCCTCGACCGCTACCCGGACCTGGGCTTTACGCGTGGCTTACGACTCGCCTGGGCCCGCTCGCTGGCCGAGCGGCGCCAATGGGAGCGCTACCTGGCCCTCTATGACGACTACTACGCGGACAAACAGGACACAGAACTCGATTGCCTCGCGCTGAGAGCGCGTCTCAATACCGGGCGCAGCACGGGCGTGGCAGATGCAGCGCTGGCGCTCTGGTTGCATCCGTACAGCCGCCCCGGTGAATGCGATCCGGTGTTCGCCTATCTGCTGGATGGGGGATGGATCACCGACACGCGTCGACGCGAGCGTATCGATCTGGCGCTGCAGGCGGGCCAGATACAGCTGGCCCGATACCTGGCCAGACCGCTACCGCCGGCCGACCTGGCGCGGATCAATCAATGGGCAAAGATGCGTGCCAATCCGGATCGGGAACTGCAGCGGGCGCAAGCATTCGCCGCCACGGCCGCGGACCGGGAACTCCTCGACTACGGACTCAGACGGCTGGCGACGCTGGATCCCGAGGCAGCACAACAACGCTGGCGCGCGTTTGCGGACCGCGCGTCTGTCGGCCGCGGCTTCTCGTCCGACCAGCGCCTGGCGCTGGAACGCCGAATTGCGCTGGGGCTGGCGCGGAATTTTCTTCCTGGCGGCCGCGAGGCCATAGAGCGTCAGGCGGAACGCGACGGGGATCCGATCGTCGCACAATGGCGGGTGCGGCTTGCGCTGCGGGATGGCGACTGGCCGGCCGTGCTCAAGGCCATCGAAGCGCTGCCAGAAGATGCGGGCGATAACACCAGCTGGCAGTACTGGCAGGCCCGGGCGCTGGAAGCCACCAATGAGGCGGAGACCGCAGCGGCGCAATTCCGTTCGCTGTCTGCGGTCAGGGATTTTTATGGTTTCCTCGCCGCCGACCGGCTGGACCTGCCCTACACCTGGTCCGACCAACCGATCCCGGCCGATGAAGCTTTGATCGAGGAACTCGCGGCGCGGCCGGAATTCCTGCGTCTCAGAGAGCTCTTTATGACCGGCTTGTACAGCCGTGGCCGCGCCGAGTGGGCTGCCGCCGTCGATCGTCTGACTCCGGCGTCGCGGCCCCAGGCGGCGGTCCTGGCACAGCGCTGGGGCTGGTTTTCGAGCGCGATCTCGACTGCTGCCCGCAGCGGCCAGGGCAACGACCTGATGCTGCGCTATCCCCTGCCCTGGCGCGATGATTTCGTGCGCCTGAGCCAGATCGCGCGTATCGACCCGACGCTGGCCTACGGCGTCGCCCGCAGCGAGAGCCTGTTTATGCCTGATGTGGCCTCAGCGGCTGGCGCCATCGGCCTGATGCAGCTGATGCCGGGCACCGGCAAGGAGACCGCGGCAGCGGCGCGAATCCCCTGGCGCGGCTGGCACAGCCTTACCGACCCGCAGACCAACATCACCCTGGGGACGCAATACCTGGCCAAAATGCTGGCGCGCTTTGGTGACAACCCGGTGCTGGCAACCGCCGCTTATAACGCCGGCCCACACCGGGTCAAACGCTGGCTGCCGCGGGACGGGGCCATGCCCGCCGATGTCTGGATCGACTCCATCCCGTTTCGCGAGACCCGCAGATACGTCCGCCGCGTGCTCGCCAGCGACGTCGTCTTCGACTGGCGCATGAACGGCGAGCCGCGACCGCTTTCCGCCCGCATGCCGCCGGTGCTGGCGGATCCGGGCTAAGGCGCGATCGCGAAAGCGCCAGCTGGACTATAATCCCGCCCCCGCCACCCGGTGACTCCGGCGACGTGACACGCTGCAAATGCGCAAGACCCTCCCTCGGCTTTCGATCTTCGTACTGGGCGGCACCGGCTTTGTCGGCAAGCATCTGTGTGCCCGCCTGGTCCGGGCCGGCCACGATGTCACGGTGCTGACCCGCTCCCGCGCACGGCATCGCGATCTGCTGGTGTTGCCGACGCTGCGGCTGGTGGAAGGTGACCCCTATGATGCGGCGGCGTTGGGCAAGCTGATCAGCGGCTGTCATGCGGTGGTCAATCTGGTCGGGATCGCCAACGAGCGTGGTCGGGACGGCAGCGGTTTTTACCGCGCCCACGTCGACCTCGCGCAGCAGCTCGTCGCTGCCTGCGAGACGGCCGGGGTCAGACGCCTGATCCAGTTCAGCACGCTCAAGGCCGACCCGGACGGCCCGAGTCATTTCTTGCGCACCAAGGGTGAAGCCGAGCAGATCGTGCGGGCAAGCGCGCTCGACTGGACGATCCTGCAGCCATCGGTGGTGTTCGGTCCGCAGGACAGGTTCATCATGCGGCTGGCGCGGTTGGCGCGCCGCCTGCCGGCTCTGCCGCTGGCTCGGGCGAACGCGCGCCTGGCGCCGGTGTTCGTCGGCGATGTGGCAGAAGCGATCCTGCGCGTGTTGCGCAGCCGCGCGGCCATCGGCAAGACCTACCAGCTGTGCGGCCCCCGGGTCTTCTCGATGCGGGAGTTGGCGCAGCTGGTGATACAGGCCTCGGGCAAGCCCGGGCTGATCGTCCCGCTCTCACCGAGTACCGCGAAACTGCTGTCCCGGCTGCTGGATTTTCTCCCCAACAAGCCGTTCTCTACCGACAATTATCTGACGCTTTCAGTCCACAGCATCTGCGACAGCTCGGCGCCTGGACTGCGTGATCTGGGCGTACGGCCGACCGCGCTGGAGCCCACCCTGCGCCGGATTTTGGGGCGCCGGCCGGAGCGTTATCCGGCGCCCGGATCCGAAGCCTGAGGCGACGGCGGCTCGGGGGAGATGGCCAGCCTTGCTTCCAGCTCGGTTTGCCGCTGCCCGGGCGCAGCGGCCGCCAGTTCGTCACAGGCGGCAAAGAACGCGCGGAAGTCTTCGCCCTGCTCTCTGAACAGGGCGCGGAATGCGGGCACCAGCCGGCCGTAGGTCGCAACCGACACCAGTCGCGCGTTGTTCAAGGGCGTCTCAAACCAGCGGTCATAGCCGCTAAAACCATCCCAGCTGCGTCTTAGCACCTGGTAGCGTTCGCGGAGGGCAGCGAATTCATCCGCTTTTGACTGCCTCATCTGCGCGGGATCCTGCTCGCTCCGATACAGCTCAGCCAGACGCTCACGGGTGTCGGCCAACAACAGATTGAAGGCACTGGCGCGCTCGCGCCCGGCCGCATACGCGGCCAGCCCCGCGGCATCCCCCCGCGTCGCGAACCACCGCTCCATGGCCAGCACCTCGACTGCGGTTGCGAAGCCCTCGTTAAAGGCGGAATCGTCTTTGACGTAGAGCCGTTGATGAGCCAGCTCATGGAACAGGATCGCCACCAGCTGAGCGTCATCCCAGGCCATCATGGTGCTCAACACCGGGTCGTCGAAGCGGCCCAGGGTCGAATAAGCCGCGGCGCCGCCGACATGCACGTCCCAGTCCTTGCCGGCGAGTTTCGCCGCATACGCGTCCGCGCGTTGCTGACTGAAATAACCCCGGTAGACCACGCAACCCGCGACCGGGAAGCACCACTGCCTGGGCTCGACCGAGAATTCGGGCGCCGCGAATACGTTCCAGACCACGTAATCTCGGTCCAGCGCGACGTAGGTGGTGTAGCTGTTGTTGTTCGGCAGCGCGAGTTCGATGGAGGCGAATCTGCGTGCCTCCTGCACCAGCCCGAGTCGCCTGCGCAACACCGGGTCAGTGTCGGGATCGACCATCAATTCGTCGATCGGCTCCCGTTTGGACATCAGGTCCATATGGCCGCGGACTGCCTGACCATAAAAACCGCCGCAGCCCAGACAGCTGGCCACAACGGACATCATCGCGATAGATAGCAGCGCACGCACGGGCGCAACATTATCACGCCGTCAGGCGCTGCCGCCGCGGTAGAATTGCGCCATGGAAATTTTCCTGGTCGGCGGCGCGGTGCGCGATGAACTCCTCGGGCGCGAGCCCAGAGAACGGGACTGGGTCGTCGTCGGTGCCAGCGCCGAGACGATGACCGGACTCGGCTATCGTCGCGTGGGCCGCGACTTCCCGGTGTTCCTGCACCCGGACACCAACGAGGAATACGCCCTCGCCCGCACCGAGCGCAAGACCGCGCCGGGTTACCGCGGCTTTGTCGTCCACGCGGCCCCGGAGGTCACCCTCGAAGAGGATCTACGACGCCGGGACCTGACCATCAACGCGATGGCGCGGGACGCTGACGGCCAGGTGATCGATCCCTACGGCGGTCGGGCCGATCTGGACCAGCGACTGCTTCGGCATGTGTCACCGGCCTTCGCGGAAGACCCGGTGCGTATCCTCCGGGTCGCCCGATTCGCGGCGCGTCTGGCTGGAGACGGGTTCCAGGTTGCGCCCGAGACCCTGGCGCTGATGAGAGAGATGGTGGCGGCCGGCGAGGTCGACGCTCTGGTCCCGGAACGTGTATGGCAGGAGACCGATCGCGCGCTGGGTGAAGCGCAGCCATCCGCGTTCTTTATGGTGCTGCGGGAGTGTGGTGCCCTGGCGCGGGTGTTTCCGGAGATCGACCGGCTGTTCGGTGTGCCACAGCCGGAACGCTGGCACCCGGAGATCGACACCGGCGTGCACACCCTGATGGTACTGGAACAGGCGGCGCGTCTGAGTCCGGACAAGGCGATCCGTTTCGCAGCGCTGGTCCATGACCTGGGCAAAGCCACTACACCGGCACGCTTGTTACCGGCCCATCACGGCCATGGCGAGCGTGGCGAACGGATCATCCGCGAGCTGGCCGAGCGGCTACGCATTCCTACCGCGTATCGCGATCTGGCGATGCTGGCATCCCGCTATCACTGTCTGGCGCATCGGGCGGCTGAGCTGCGTGCCGGCACCGTGCTGGATCTGTTGCAGAAGCTGGACGCGTTCCGAAGACCTGAACGGTTTGAGGCGTTCCTGACCGCCTGCGAAGCGGATATGCGGGGCCGTACCGGCTTTGAGCAACGCCCCTATCCCCAGGCGCGGATGCTGCGCGACGCGCTGAACGCGGCCGCCGCGGTGCAGCCGACCAGCGATACAGACCTGTCCGGAGAGGAAATCGGCCGCCGGCTACGCGAGGATCGGCTGCAGGCCATCGCTGCGCAGCGTCGCCACGACGCCGAGGCGGCCGCTCAGCCGAAAGCGTAGACGATCAGCACAGCGACCAGCAAGCGGTAGACGGCGAACGGCCACATGCCGATCCGGCCAAGAAAGCGCAGAAAATAGCGTATGGTCAGATAGGCCACTCCGGCCGAGACCAGCATGCCGATAGCCATGGCCAGCCAGTCTGGCGACACCGGTGCCTGCAGCAGGCGGATGGTCTCCAGCAGCGACGCGGCCAGGATCACCGGCACCGCGAGGAGAAAGGAAAATCGCGCAGAGGCCTCGCGATCCAGCCCGAGCAGCAGACCTGCGGTCATGGTGATGCCGGAACGGGAAGTGCCCGGCACCAGCGCCAACGCCTGCGACAAGCCGATGATCAACACATCCGACCAGCTCAGCGAATACTCATTCCGATCGCGACGACCTCTGACATCGGCCAGCCACAGTAAGACACCAAAGCCGGCGGTGGTCGAGGCCACCAGCAGCGGCGAACGCATCGCCGTCTCCGCCATATCAGCGAGCAAGAAGCCGGCCACGGCGACCGGCACCGTGCCCCAGATCACCGCCCAGGCCAGACGGGAGTCTGCGCTCGCGGGTCCACCAGCGACCGATTTGAACCAGGCCCGGGCCATACTCAATAGCTCGCGGTGGAAATACATGACGACCGCTGTGAGAGTCCCCAGATGCACGGCGACATCAAAGGCCAGACCCTGATCGGGCCAGCCGAGAAATCGCGGCACCAGCACCAGATGACCCGAACTGGAGATAGGCAGGAATTCGGTGAAGCCCTGCAAGATGGCGAGCCAGACGGCGTGTAGAAGATCCATATGGGTGCTACAGGGAGCCCGAAAGATCGTCACCGGTCAAGCCCGGACACTCACCGTCCCAGCGTCGGCTGAAGCCGGCGACCTTGAACCCCTCGCCCATTTCGCCCGGGAGGGTCAGCCAGCGAATCTGTCTGCCCTGCTCCATGCGCCGGCGCGGGTCTGCCTCAGCGGCCGGGTCGAGGACCTCCTCGAGTCCCGACGCGATCAGAAAAGCCGCCTGGGTGGTGAATCCATCCAGCAGCAGACCATGTTGTTGGGCAGCTTCCGCCACCATCGTGAAATCGACCCAGGCGGTGATGTCCTGCAGCCCAGGCCACAGGAAGGGATCATCATGAGCGCGGTGCCGATAATGGCAGATCAAAGTGCCGTCACCGCGCTGCGGATGATAGAGCTGGGCCCGGGGCAGGCCGTAATCCACGAGCAGCAACAAGCCCTGCTCCAGCGCGCCGGCGATGCCGGCAAGCCAGGGCTCGAGCATCGGCCGCCATTCCGAGCGGAAACCTGCAGGGAGCGATTGACCGAGCGCATCCGCAATCCGCGTCTGTTGGTCCAGCAGCGCCGCATCCGCCGGGAGGCCCTGCCAGTCGAATCCCCCGTCCCGGCAGCCGACACCCAGGTATTCGATGCCGTCCTCGCCGATCCGGAAACGCTCACAGGGCAGCGCATCGATGACCTCGTTAGCCAGGATCACGCCGCGCAGCGCCCGCGGCGGACAATCCAGCCAGCGCACGCGATCCGCGTACGCGGGCACCCGATCCGCCAGGGTCCGCTGCTGACGCTGTCGCAGCTCGCCGCTGGTCTCGAGGATCAGATAATGCGCGGGTAACGCGTTCAGCTGTTCCAGGGCCAGCAACAATTCCGCGGCCATGGCGCCGGAGCCGGCACCGAGTTCAAAAATCTCGCCACCCTCCGATCCCACCCCCGACAACGTGCCCAACACCGCGGCACAATTGCGCGCCAGACAGCGGGCAAACAGCGGAGAGATCTCCGGCGCGGTAACAAAATCGCCCGCGTCGCCAAATTTCGTGGCCCCGGCGCTGTAGTAGCCGAGGCCTGGCGTGTATAGCGCCATCTCCATATACCGGGCGAACCGGATCGCGCCACCCGCCGCAGCGATCTCAGCGGCGATTTGCGCCGAGAGGGCGTCGCTGTGCGCCAGCGCCGCGCTACCCGGCTGCAGCATGCGTCCTTCGTCCGGTTTGGCAACCATGGTGCAGTATGATGGTTTCCGATCTGCCGGCGGCTGGCCGGCGCAGCGGGAATCCTAATGGCAGCCGAATCTCCCCACCAGCCCGACGCGGCGCCGGTGGCCCTGATTACCGGTGGAGCCCGCCGCATCGGCGCGGCCCTGGCCCGCGGTCTGCATGACGACGGATACAGCGTTGTCATCCATTACCGCGGCTCTCGCGCGGAGGCCGAATCTCTGCGCGACGAGCTTGAAAGCCGGCGCGCCGGGAGTGTTGCGCTGCTCCAGGCGGACCTGGTTGAAACCTCGACTCTGGCTGCACTGGTCGACGAGGCCTGCGCCTGCTTTGGCGGGCTGGATGTGTTGATCAACAACGCCTCGAGTTTTTATCCGACGCCGCTGGGCACGATCAGCGAAGCGAATTGGGATGAGCTGATCGGGAGCAATCTCAAGGCGCCGTTGTTCCTGGCCCAGGCGGCGGCGCCGACGCTGCGTCAGCGACGCGGATCGATCATCAACATGGTGGACATCCACGCGCGACGACCGCTGCCGGATCATGCGGTTTACAGCGCCGCCAAAGCCGGGTTGGCGGCCCTGACCCTGGCCCTGGCGCGGGACCTGGGACCGGAAGTGCGGGTCAACGGCATCGCGCCAGGGCCTATCCTGTGGCCGGAATCCGGCGCCAGCGAGTCCGGCAAGCAGAAGATTCTGGACGAGACCTGTCTGGGCCGCAGCGGCGACCCGGCGGATATCGTCGGCTGCGCCCGCTACCTGCTTTCCGCCGGCTATGTAACCGGTCAGATCATCGCCGTCGATGGCGGCCGCAGTCTCGGCTGGTAGGGGCCCGACCTCGGTCCGCGTCGAACAAACGGCAACCCACCGGGGGTCTGACGTCAGTCGGCCTCGAACAAGCGCCAACGCGGCTTGGGCCCGCTGGGCAATCCGCTCGGCGCTGCCTCCTGCCGTGCCGCCGCGGGTACGCTGCAGCTGCCGTTCTCGACATAGAACAGCGCTTCGGCCAACGACGTCTCGACGGGATCTCCCAGCGCACGATCCAGATCGTCGGCCGCCGTGCAATCCGGCGCAAAACCGTCAAAATAGTCGTCGAATCCGTCCGCATTGGCGAGACTGAATGACACCGGCCGCAGGATCTTCTCGCAGAAAGTGTAGCCGAGCTGGCCCACCGGTTTGCCAAAGGTGGTAGCGCCGACCAGCACGACATCGATGTAGGGGCGCAGGGAATTGATCACCAGCTCGCTGGCCGATGCAGACGACTCGGTGACGATAAAGAAGATCCGCTGCAGGTCCAGCGATTGCGCGCGATTCCTGAAGAAGACCGTGCGGTTGCGGAAACTGTTGTTGGCGTTGTATTCGAACGTGTACTCGGCCTGGGCCTGGGTCAGCTCGCCACCTATCAGATCGGACAGGACGTCTGCGACGGACAACAGACCGCCACCGTTATAGCGGAGATCGATCACCACATCCCGCACGCCCGCCAGACCCAGCGCGCCGAACGCGGTATCGAGATCGGACACTGCCGGCTCGACAAAATTGCGGAACAGCATATACCCGACCGGTCCGGTCGGCGTGTCCAGCACTTCGAGCGCCGATACCGGCGGAATGGTGACCACCGCCTTCTCGAATACATTGGTGAAATCCTGTCCGGCCACATTGCGCCATGACAGCTCGACCGTCACGCCGACCTCGTTCGGGCCGAGGGACGGGCTGAAGCCCGGATCGGCAAGGACGTCGGCGATGGGGACACCATCGACCGCGGTGATGAAATCGCCGCGGGCCAGGCCTCCCAGGTCGGCCGGACTGCCCTCGAAGACGTCGATCACGCGCCGCTCATCGGGATTCGGGCTTTCGCTTCTGAAACCGATGATGCCCGAGATCTGGCCCTCGCCAAACAGCGCATCGTCGGCGGCCGCGGAGGTGATAAAGCTGAACCGGTCCTGCGGCGCCCGTAACGCGTCCAGCGTCGCCTCCGGCGAATCGAAGTCGGCGGCGTTGACCACCGGCAGCTGGTCGTTCCACAGATAGATATCCTGCATCACGTCGATGACGAACTGGTTTTGTCCGACCACCGTGCAATTGGCAGCCTGCGGTCCGGAGCTACCCGAGGACCCGCCGCAGCCGGCGACAAAGACCAACAGCGTCGCCAGACCGAGATACAGAAACCCATGCCCGTTGCTAAATCTTTTGTTCACTGGCTCACCCACATCAGATCGACCGTCCGCAGCCGGTGGCTGGACTGGTCAAAATCGGACCACATACCGGCAAAGGTCTGTCCTGTCGCCGGATGGACGCGGTCGCCGGCGATGTCCGCCAGCGGCCGCAATACAAATGCGTGTCGCGTGATCTCGTCCCGCGGCACCTTGATCTCGCCGGTGCCGTGCACCGAATCGCCATATAACAGCAGGTCCAGATCCAGTGTCCGGGGGCCGAATTTCTCGCCCCCGCGGACCCGGCCGGCCGCGTTCTCGATCCGCTCAAACTCCGCCGCCACAGCTTCGATGTCCAGGTCGGTGTCAAAGCCGATCACCATGTTGAGAAAATCATCGCCGTCGAACCCGACGGGACTGTTCCGGTAGACCGGTGAGAGTCTCAGTACGCCGAAGGCCTCCGCCATCGCCGCCAATGCGTCGCGCAGATGGCCCTCGGGCTCCATATTGCTGCCGGCACCGACGTAGACCTCAGTCATCATAATCGTCCCGGCTGCGCTGGATCATCACGCCCACGTCCTTTGCGCCACGGATGGCCCCACCCTTGTGCAGGGTGACGCGGACGCTGGGCACCTCGAACTCTTTGACCACGATCCGGGCCACATGCTCCGCCAGAGTTTCGATCAGCCCGAATTCGGACTGCTCCACGAACTCGATCAGACGCTTGGCCACGGATTTGTAGTTCAACGTGTCCTCGATGCCGTCGGTCTCCGCTGCGCGCCGGATGTCGGTGGCCATCTCCAGATCGATGCTGACCGTCTGGCGGATGCAACGCTCCCAGTCGAAAATGCCGATAACGGTCTCGATGCGCAGGTCTTTTAGAAAGATTGTGTCCATGAGTCTGGTCAATCCGGCCGGGATTCGCCGGGGGGCCGAAGACTCTCGAGGCTCCATCGGGCCCGGGCTTCGATGGCGAGTTGGGCGCGCTCTCCGGCGCGGAGGCGGAGCATACCAGCGTAGGCGATCATCGCGCCATTGTCGGTACAAAACTCAGGGCGGGGGTAAAACACTGACCAGCCTCGCCGCGCACCTTCCTCCTTGAGGGCCGTGCGCAGGGCGCGATTGGCGCCCACGCCGCCCGCCACGACCAGGGTGGCGGCGCCAGTCTGCTCCATCGCCCGGCGGCATTTCACCACAAGGGTGTCCACCACGGCCTGCTGGAATTCCGCCGCCACGTCGGCGCGAACCGCGTCATCGAGTTCGATCCGGTTTACCGCGATCATCACCGCAGTCTTGAGGCCGCTAAAGCTGAAATCCAGACCGGGCCGGCCGACCATCGGGCGCGGGAAGGCGAAAACTCCCGGCGTGCCCTGCTCGGCCAGAGCGGCCAGAGCGGGGCCTCCGGGATAGGGCAGACCCAACAGCTTGGCGGTCTTGTCAAAGGCCTCGCCGGCCGCATCGTCCAGGGTCTCGCCGAGCACCCGGTAGCGTCCGAGCGCCGCCACCTCTACCAGCATGGTGTGGCCACCCGAGACCAGCAGAGCCACGAACGGCATCTCCGGCGCCGGTGTCTCCAGCATCGGCGCCAGCAGGTGCGCCTCCATATGGTGGATGCCCAGACCGGGCACACCCCAGGCGTAGGCCAGACTGCGGCCCAGGGCCGCCCCGACCAGCAGCGCGCCGATCAGACCGGGACCGGCCGTGTAGGCGACGCCTCCGATCTCCCCGACCGGGGTGTCCGCCTCGGCCATGACCTGCCGGATCAGCGGCACCAGCTTGCGCACGTGATCACGGGACGCCAGTTCCGGCACGACCCCGCCAAATTCGGCATGTAGGGCGACCTGGCTGTACAGCGCGTGTCCGAGCAGCCCGCGCCCGGAATCGTAGATAGCGACGCCTGTCTCGTCGCAGGAGGTCTCGATACCCAGCACCCTCATCAGTGGCTCCTCGCGGCCCGCCTGGATTGCAATTCTACCCGTCGGGAGCTAACATTCCGCTTCTTTACGCCGCCTCGAGGGCGGCGTTTGCGTGATTGTGTAAGGACGGTGATTTCTAGATGCCTAGCGTACGGGTCCGAGAGAACGAGTATTTTGA
>Ga0209456_10001188_pt1 | contig 12869 bp, 11 predicted proteins | sample COG_11_FD_184755 | JGI IMG/M metagenome (GOLD analysis project Ga0209456, IMG submission 184755) | Pelagic marine sediment microbial communities from the LTER site Helgoland, North Sea, for post-phytoplankton bloom and carbon turnover... | ecosystem: Environmental > Aquatic > Marine > Neritic...
CGCGAGACCGCCGAAGGGGAAACCGGCCATGCGCACGGACACCTCGACTATCTCAAGAAGGTTGGCGATCCGGCCACGGGTCTGCCGATCGGAGACACCACACTCAACCTCACCGCCGCAGTCGCCGGCGAGACGCACGAGTACACCGACATGTACCCGGGCTTCGCCAAGACCGCACGTGAAGAGGGCTTCGGCGAGATCGCCGACTGGTTCGAGACCTTGGCCAAGGCCGAGAAGTCCCACGCCGGGCGTTTCCAGTCGCTTCTCGACAACATCTCGTAATCAGGGCTTCCACCGCGCGTGAGCGAAGAAGCCAAAAGGCAGATCTCGTACCAGCCCACCGACGGGCTGAGTTACGATCCTAGCGAACCCAAGTACTGGAACGAAGACGCGCTTGAAGCGGAAATCGAGCGCGTCTTCGAGGTCTGCCATGGCTGCCGCATGTGCTTCAAGTACTGCGACTCGTTTCCGATCCTGTTCTCCGCGATCGACGAGCACGACGGCGACGTTCGCAAGCTGGCGCCGCTCGACACGCAACGAGTCATGGACGCCTGCTTTCAGTGCAAGCTCTGTGAAGTGCAGTGCCCGTACACGCCACGTGATGGACACGAGTTTCAAGTGGATTTTCCGAAGCTCGTACATCGCTACGATGCGATCCGATACCAAAAGCACGAGCAGCCGCACAAGCTCCGGCTCAAGGTCCTCGAAGACCCAGACCGAGCCGGCGCATTTGCGCGAGCGAGCTTCGGCATGGCCAACGTGATGAACCGCGTCGGCATCCACCGCTGGTTCATGGAGAAGCTCGTCGGCATCGACCGGCGCAAGCTCCTCCCGGACTTCGCCCAGACAACGTTCGAATCCTGGGCAAAGGGTGCGGGCTTGATGGATAAGGGCGTCGGCGGTGAAGCCGTGCTCTTTCAAACTTGCTACGTCCAGGGCAACGAGCCGCAGATTGGGATCGATACCATTGAGGTGCTCGAGAAGAACGGCGTCGATGTTCGGTGCGAAAAGGGACTCGAGTGCTGCGGCATGCCCGCTTGGGAAGGCGGCGACCTCGAGTTGCTTCGTAAGAAGGCCCACACCAACCTCGACCGGCTGATGCCGCACGTGCAAGCCGGCGCCAAAGTGATCGCGCTCAACCCGACTTGTTCGATGATGCTTCGCCGCGAATACCCGGAGCTGCTGGAAGGTCAAGACCGCGAGCGCGCCACGAAGCTCGCCGCAGCGGTGGCGGACCCTAGCGAGTACGTCTGGTCGTTGCGCAAAGAAGAGCGGTTCAACACGGAGTTCAAGAGCTCCCCGGGCGACAAGGTCGCCTATCACGCGCCCTGTCACCTACGGACGCAGGGAGTTGGGTTCAAGGGGCGTGATCTTCTTCGCAAGATTCCGGGAGTCATCCCGGTGACCGTCATGGAGTGTTGCGGCCATGACGGCACCCACGCGATGACCGTCGAAGGCTTTGAGTACTCGATTCGCGTCGGGCAGAAGGCATTCGACGGGATGAAGGAAACGAATGCTGAGATATGGGCGACCGATTGCCCTCTCGCGGCCATTCAGTTTCAGCAGCACGCGGGCGTGAAGCCCCTGCATCCGATGTCGATTCTGGCGCGCGCCTATCGCGAGGATGGTTTTGACACGCCGAAGGCGTTAGTCTCTGGAGACCCACCCGAAGGAGAGTCGAAGTGAAGCCGGTCGATCGTTCCGAGATTCTCGACTACGTCACCTACGGGGAGCAGCGCGATGCCATCCGAGCCTCTGCGCTTCGCGCGAAATCGGTGCGCCGCATCCTCGTCGGCGAGCACTTCACGTTCCTTTTCGAGAACCGGGAAACCGTGCGCTACCAGGTTCAGGAGATGATGCGCATCGAGCGCATCGTCAAAGAAGACGACATCCAGCACGAGCTCGACACTTACAACGAGCTGATTCACCCGCAGGGGAGCATCGGCTGCACACTCATGGTCGGCATCGACGACGAGGCCGAGCGTGACGTGAAGCTCAGTGCATGGCTGGGTTTGAATGAGCACATTTATGCGAAGCTGCCGGACGATACGCGGCGGACCCCGACCTGGGACCCACGTCAAGTTGGCGAGGATCGGCTGTCTTCGGTCCAATACCTGACCTTTGCGATCGGGACCGAATCGCCTGACGCCATCGGAATCGAAATGCCCGGGCTCGAAATGGAAACCGAGCTTTCCGGCCCTCAACGGGACGCGCTACGCCAAGACTTGACTGCGGACTAGTCATTCTGCGCCGCCCCAGCCGCGAAATGAGAAAACCATGGCCGCCCTGGTTGTCGGAGGGGCCCAGGAGCCTTAAGTTCCGGGCCTAGGAGTACGTGAATGCTGAGAATTGTTCTGTTTCTGGCGACCAACCTCGCCGTCCTGTTCATGGCGGCCATCGCGATGGCGGTGCTGACTGCGCTAGGCGTGATTCCGCCGAACGCGCCCTACATCAGCATGCTGATTTGGTGTGCGCTGTTCGGCTTTGGCGGCTCGATCTTCTCCTTGGCGATCTCCAAGTGGGTTGCGAAGAAGTCCACGCGGGCACACGTGATCGAGAAGCCGTCGAACGAGATCGAGCAGTGGTTGTTCACCACGGTTCAACGTCAGGCGGAGCAGGCCGGAATCGGCATGCCCGAGGTCGCGATCTTCGACTCGCAGGATCCAAATGCCTTCGCGACCGGCATGTTCCGCAACAGTGCGCTCGTGGCGGTCAGCACCGGGCTTTTGCGGTTGATGAACAAGCAGGAAGTCGAAGCGGTCCTCGGCCACGAGATCTCGCACGTCGCCAACGGCGACATGGTGACGCTCACCCTCCTTCAGGGCGTGCTCAATACCTTCGTCCTCTTCGCGGCCCGGATCGTCGCAAGCCAGTTCGATCGAGGCCGATTCCTCATCTACATGGCCCTGCAAATGGCGTTTGGCATCCTCGCCAGCATAATCGTGGCCTGGTTCTCGCGGCGCAGGGAGTTTCGAGCCGATGCCGGGGGCGCCGACCTCGAAGGCGCTGGGGCGATGGCGTCCGCGCTCAATCGGCTCAAGGCCATGCGGGATGCCCCGTCACAGCTCCCCGACAACCTGACCGCGTTTGGCATTCGCGGCGAAGGGATGCTCAAGCTGATGGCGACCCACCCTCCCCTGGATGAGCGGATCGCGAGACTTCAGGCGCGCTAGCCAAGGCAATGATAGGCCCGCTTCTTGCCATCGCGCCCGACCTTCGGTAGGACGCATGTCATGGGGAAGCGGGGTTTACTCTGCTGGATCACGATTGTGGGTGTCTGGATTGCGGTCTCGGTTGGGGGCTGCGAGGAGCCCGAACCTCGCCCTGAACGGATCGAGGTCAGCTCAGCTCACCGAGCCTGCGAAGATGGTGACGCCTGCGGGGTCGTAGAAACCAGCTGCACATCGAAGGGCTGCAAGTGCGGCGTTGCCGTCAACGAAGCGCACCTGGTCGATTACCAGAAACAACTCGCCGAGTGCCGCGGCCAGGGCGAGCTAGCGACCTGTGACTTCGAATGCAAGAAGCCGTTCGGGAAATGCTTCAACGGCGCCTGCGTCTTGACGAACGAGCCGCCCGAGCTCTTTCGCGGCGGCCGAAGCGTGCAAGCCCTTTGCGAAGGCTCACGAGGCACCTACGTCGGCTGTCCGAAATGCCCGCCCAATGCGCGTTGCAAGTCGTGCATGCCCTGCGAGTGCCCTTCGAGCCATCGCTGGACCAAGAAGGGCTGCCGAGCGGTCGTACAGACTGCGGCGCGGGAGATCGAAGTCGAGACGCGACCTACGGCTCTGACGCTCGGCGACAAGGTGAAGACCCGCGTCCACAACAACTCGAAGCGAACCATCTGGCTGAAGACCGTGTGTGGAACACCGTTCTACCGAGCGCGCAAGAAGGAAGACGAGTGGGAAAAGGGCTACGAGCCATTCCACGAGGTCAAGTGCCGCATGGGCTCCGTCGAGATCGCTCCCGGCGCGAACCGCCCGTTCGTGGTCGCAAACTGGGCCAATTTCGCAGAGCCCTCCGGCGCAACGGTCACTCCGGGAACTTATCGCTTTGAAGTGACCTACACCGATGGCAACGACAGCTTCCGTTACAGGTCGGTCGTCTACTCGGCGAAGTTCGATTTGGTAGCGAAAGTGTCGAGCCGCTAGGCCGCATCGACTTCCAGAAAGCAGACGCTGAACCAGTCACGCTCGTCGCTCCACTGCTTCGTGAGCCGAAAACCGGCGGCGCGGGCCATCTCTTCGAACTGGTCCAAGTCGTATTTGTGGGAGTGTTCGGTAACGATGTGCTCGCCGGCGGATAGGGCGACGCTGGCGCTTCCGATCCGGACCGACTGCTCGACCTCGCTGACCAATCGCATCTCGATTCTACCTTCGTTTTCGACGTAGGGGGCGTGGTGCCGGAACTTGCTCAGATCGAAGTCGGCACCGCTTTCGTTGAGCCGCCGCAGGATGTTCAAGTTGAATGCTGCAGTGACTCCGAGCGAGTCGTTGTAGGCGTCCTCGATGACCTTCGGGTCCTTCTTCCGGTCGATGCCGACGAGCAGGCCGCCGCTCTGCCCTACGAGCTCGGCGACGCGCTCGAGGAAGCGCACGGCCTCATCGTGTGTGAAGTTGCCAATGGTGCTGCCAGGAAAGAACGCGACGGTCCGGGCACTCGGGCGGTGGGGACGCGGCAGACGTAGGGGCTGCGTGTAGTCTGCGCAAACTCCGATCACCTCCATGTCCTCGTAGCGGTCCGCAAGCTGGTGAGCCGAGGTCTCGAGCGCAGCCCGGCTGATGTCGATCAGCAGGCAACCGCTGGGGTCGATCAACGCGTCGAGTAGCTTCTGGGTCTTGAGCCCCACTCCCGAGCCGAACTCGACCAAGGTGGCATGCGAGCCGATGGCCTCGGCCATCTCGTGATCTGCGCGGCTCATGATCGCGATCTCGGTGCGAGTTGGGTAGTACTCCGGAAGCTCGGTGATCGCTTCGAAGAGTCGCGCGCCCAAAGCGTCGTAGAAGTACTTGCATGGAAGCGCTTTTTGCGAGCGCCCCAGTCCTTCGATTGCCTCTTGCCTCAAGTCCCCGAGCTTCGGGTGAAGGTCGACGACTCGAACGCGCTCCTCTGTGCTCAACGGATCAAATGCAATCATCGATTCAACCACCATCCTTGGCCAACCGGACGCCGCTGAATTGCCAACGAGCCTCTGGTGGGAAGAAATTTCGGTAGCTTCGGCGCGCGTGGCCGGCGGCGGTCGCGCAACTGCTACCTCGCAACACGTACTGGCCGCACATGAACTTGCCGTTGTATTCGCCGAGCGCGCCCGCCGCGGGACGATACCCCGGATACGCCGAATAGCTAGAGCTGGTCCACTGCCACGCAGCGCCATAGGGGCTCGGAACAGATGGATGCACGGCGGTTGCGCGACCGCAAAGGGGCGCCGGCTCTGGCTCGACGGTCGCAGACTCCCACTCTTGCTCGGTCGGCAAGCGAGCGCCCGACCAGCGCGCAAATGCGTCCGCTTCATAGTAACTGACGTGAACCAGGGGCTCGCCGTGCCGAACCGGTCGCCGACCGTGAAGCGTGAACGCGCTCCAGCCCTCGGCGTCCTTGCGCCAGTACTGCGGGGCTCGCCAACCACGCTTCTGTGTCGCGTCCCATCCTGCGCTCAGCCAGAGCTCCGAGCGCTCATACCCACCGTCATCGATGAACGCGAGGTACTCACCATTCGTCACGAGGCGTTGCGCGATCTCGAAAGGATGCACCAAGACGTCGTGAACCGGACCTTCGTTGTCGAAATGGAACCGTGCCGGCGCGCAACCGATGCTCACGATGCCTCCTGGCTGGCTCGACCAACGCATTGCGGCCGCGAAGCCGGCATCCTCGGGCTGGGCATCGTCGTTGGAGTAGACGGGATCGAGCGGGTTGCACGACAAGAGATGCTTGATGTCGGTGACGAGGAGCTCCTGGTGTTGCTGCTCATGGTGCAAGCCAGCCTCGACGAGCCTGGCGAGCTCTTCATCGACCTCGCCGCCAAGCAGCTCGAGAACGGCGCCGTCCACCCGCTCTCGGTACGCCGTCACTTCATCATGGCTCGGCCTCGTGAGAAGCCCGCGTGATGGCCGGTGATACTGCTCGCCGACCGCGTTGTAGTAACTGTTGAACAACACACCGTAGGCCTCGGGCGACAGGCCTCGGACGCCAGCGGGGGCGAGCACAAACGTTTCGAAGAACCAGCTCGTATGCGCGCGGTGCCACTTGCTAGGGCTCGCGTCCGGCATGCTTTGAACGCATTGGTCCTCGGCGGAAAGCGGCGCAGCCAGCGCTTCGGTTTGCGCGCGCGCCCGTCGAAAATCGCTCGCAAGCCGATCCGGCACCATCTGGCCATTCATAGCTACCACCAAGAACGGGTCAAGAGCGTCGGTGTTACCAAAAAAATCCGCCGCCGTCACGGGAGCATTCGCCGTCATCGCACGGGCGAGCTATGATTGGGCTCCGAGACTGTCGTAGTACGCTCTGGCGTCTAGCGCGGTTCGCCTGAGCCCTTCGCGCGTATTGACCATCGGCTCGTACTCCAGGTCCCGCTTCGCCCTTTCGATTGAAAAATAGCTATCTTGAACGCACAGCTCCACGTCGACGATGCTCACCGGCGGCTTGGGCTTGCCAAAGACCTGAAACACGCGCTCCCCGGCCGTTGCGAGCGCGCGGGCCACCAACCCTGGAATTCGAATGGAGCGCGCTTCGAGCCCCATGTCGCTCACTAGCGTTTGGCTGAACTCGCCGGTGTTGATGGGGTCGCCGTCAGTGACGAAGTAAGCCTGTCCGCACACCGGAGACCCTTCTACGAGTCGTTCGGCAGCGCGGATCTGCGCGTCGACCAGATTGTCGATGTACGTGTAGTCCATGCGCTTCGCTCCATCACCGAACAACACGATTGGAGCGCCTTGCTTGAGCGCTTTCATCAGCGGCCCGATGACGGTGTTGCGTTCCCCCGGCCCATAGATCCCTCCGGGACGAATGGCGCTCGTGAGCATACCGGCCTCGCCGTTCGCGCTGAGGACGAGCCGCTCGGAAGCGACCTTGGTACTGGAGTAGAGGTCCGGCGCCGTGCTGTACGGCATCGCCTCGCTGACACCACGATGCTCGTCCCGCACCACGGCGACGATCGAGCTCGTATGAACGAAACGTCGAGCACCTGACTCCTGCGCGGCGCGCAACACGCTGCGCGTACCTTCCACGTTGACGCTGCGAACGAGGTCCGCGAAGGATTTCGGCGCGTAGGTAAGCGTTTCGATCATCGCGGCTGTGTGGAAGACGGTATCGACCCCTTCACATGCCCTGCCAAGCACCTCGGCGTCGCGAACGTCACCACTGAACCAACGCAGCTCCGGATCCTCGAACGGTGCGGGCGCTCTGTCGAACCCGTGCACCGCACAGCCGCGCGCCAAAAGGGCACGAACTAGATTGCTCCCAACGAAGCCCGCACTGCCTGTTACCAGACAACGCAGGCCGTCGATCGGGGTTACTCGGTCCATCGGGCCGGCACCTTGGCAAATCTCCGATGGGGGGGCAACCGGCGGTCAGCCCGTGCTTGGCAGAGCCTTGAGCGCTTTGATTGCTTCGATCGCTTCGATCGCTTCGAGCCGAGCGACGCGGGCCTCGAGGTCGGACGAAGTCATGGTGCAGGCGGGGGTAGAGTGTCGCGGCCCCGGGGGACGCCGAGCACTGCCCTGAGGACGCGCTGCTCGACCTGCCGTTCGAGGCGGCTGGGCGTCGGGATTCTCAGCAGGATGTTCACGGTGTTCTTGTCGACGACCTGGTAGGTGACCCGGGGGTCGACGATCGGAGGAACCAAACCATGCCGGCGATACCGGGCAGCCATCGGCCTGCGGACGTCGTCGATGAACCCGGCACAGGCTTCTCGCGCTGCGGTGAGCGCCTTCTGTTCCATTGCGGCGAGGTCCGCGGTCCGATCGACCGGAATGGTCATCAAGTGCAGCATGTACTCGCCGGCGAGGCTTTCGTTGAGCACGGGCTCCGTCATGAGCAAGCTGTTGGGAATGCTGATCGTGCGCCCGGTGCGTTGGTGCCCCTGCCCCACTTCGAGCACCAGCGTGCTCAATAGCCCCGCGTCGATGACATCTCCGCGAACCGATCCCACGGCGATCCGATCGCCGACTTCAAAAGCGTTTGCGCTCACGCGATACACGGCACCTTGGATGCAGGCGATCGTTTCCTTGGTCGCCCAAACGATCGCCATCGCGAGGACGACGAAAGAGACGGCAAGCGTCTGAAGCTCCGCCGCCCAGATGGTGAAGAGACCAAACGCCATGATCGCATAGGAAATGCCCCGAATCTGCGACGACCAACGATAGCGAAGCTTGTCGTTGCTAGGAAGCGCCCGGCGCACAAAACGAAGAGCGACGTAACGCACGACCAGCACCGACACCAACAGGACCAGCGTCGCGACCAAGTGACTCAGAATTTCGGTATCGCTAAAGACATCGGCGATCTGCGACGGCGTCCGCGACTCAAAGATCGAATTCATGCGTCGCTCACCTCGCCTCGACGGACACGCCGTCTCGAACGCTGTCACTTGGATAGGCAATCACGGTCTCGCCTTCCTCTAGACCGGACAACACCTCGGTTTCGAGCCCATTGGTCTCCCCGAGCTCCACGGTTCGGACGACCGCGGTCCCTTCTTCGACGACGAAGGTCGCCCAAGCGTCCTCCGAACGGAACACGGCGCTGGCGGGCACCCGGAGCACATCCTTGCCCTCCCAGACCGAAATGCGCGCTTCGACTCGGTACCCATCACCTAAGCTCGACCAGAGCTTGCGCTCGTCGTCCATGTCGATGATCACGTTCACTCGCTGCTCTTCCACCCCAAGCGCCGAGAGCTTGGTGAACGCAGACGGCTCGACGACACGTACGTGACCGCGCAGGGGGTTCTTGCCGCCCCATCGCTCGATCAAGGTGGAGGCACCTGCCGGAATGCGCGTTGCGTCCTGACTCAAGACGTCGACCACCACTTCGAGCGCGCCGGGATCACCCAGCTCCAGGATGGGAGTCCCGCCTTGAACGACGCCTTCGCTCTCCTGATACACTTTGAGGACTTGGCCGGCGACGGGGGAGATGATCTCCATCTGCTCGCCCTCCTCGCCCTTCCCGCTCAATTGCATGAGCGTCGTCTGCGCAAGCTTGAGCTGGTGCTCGGCCACGCGCGCACCGAAATTTGCGGAGTTGAGCTCTTCCTCGCTGCCGCGATAGGTGGATACGGCGCGATCCGCATCACTTCGCGCGAGCCCTCCCTGCTGCACGACTGCGAGCGCTCGCTCGGATTCTTGCTTCGCGAAGTCGCGTTGGAACCTCGCCCGGTTGACCGCAGCTTGGGCCTGACGCCGTGCGGCCGCCGCGGCATCGACACGCGCCTTCGCTTCGGCTCTGGTGCGCGAATCGAGAAGCGGGGGAGGCAGCGGGACCAGTCGAGCAAGGACCTGTTCCTGTTCAATCGGGTCGCCGGCCTCGAGGTCGAGTCGTGCTAGATTGCCTGTGATCGGCGCGGAGACCGTATACCGGTCCTTGACCCGCGTCCTGCCATCCTCGTTGACGGTGACCACGAGCGGCCCTCGACTGACTTCTGCGATCTCGACTTCGACGGGATTCGGGATCCACGCGACGACGATCAAGCCAACGACGGCAAGCACCGCCAAAGCGATGAGAGCCCGTCGAATCCATTTCCTCAAACCGGACGCCTTATCCATGCGCCATCTCTCCTTACTCTCTCGTCTTGAGGACGCCAATTAGATCCAAGGTATCGAGCCTGCGCCGGACGAGCAGCGCACTCAACACGGCCGCGGCCAAGATTACCACGACCGAAAACGCGTAAGTTCGCGACGAGATCAACATGGGCAGTCGGAACTGCTCCGGGTCGGCCTGGAGCTCGATTAGAGCTTTGGCACCCCAAGTCCCGAGTAGCATTCCGAACGGTATGCCCAAGAAGACCTGGATGGCCTGCTCGCCGAGCAAGATCGCCGAGATCTCGGCCCGCGTAAACCCGAGGACACGCAAGGTGGCGAGGTCGCGGCTTCGAACGGAGAGACTCACGCGGGCGTTGTTGTATACCACGGCCACTGCGATTGCGGTCGCAAACAAGGTGAGGATGAGGGTGATGACCTGCATCGTTCGCCTCGTCTGGTCCTCGAATTTCTCGAGGACGTTGCGCTTCCGGTGAATGCTCTGAACGGTGGGAATTTCGGTGAGGCGCGCTTGGAGCTCGCGTTCCTGATCGGGATCGACCCGGAGCAAGGCGGTGTTGATCGTCGGCTTCTCTCGGAGCAGCTGGTGAAGGCTGCTCTTCTGCATGTAGCCCTGGATGCCAAATGCCTCGTCGATCGTCCCGCTGATGCGAACTCGCCTCGTGCCTCGATCGCCCTCCTTGAGCTCTACGTCGATCATGTCTCCGGGTCTTGCACCGAGGATGTCGGCGAGAACGTTGGTGATCAGAACGCCACTGTGGGGGATGCGCGCCGGCTGAAACTGGCGAGTGAACAGCCTTCTTAGATGGCTGTCTGGCGGAAGACCGACGAGGACGCTGTCGCGCCAACGCGGCCCCGAACGAAACCGCACCGGCGTCATCCGGTAACCATCGACTTGATCTACCCCTGGGAGATGCGCGAGGTATCCGAGGCCACGGTCGGCAACTTCGTTGGCGAATATTACGCTGATGTCTTCGCGCTGCTGGCGGCCGAACTGCAGGTCGAGGATCGGCCCGTGGGCATCCTTGCCGAACCGACCCAGAATGATGATCGCCAAAGCGAACGCGATGCCGGCCGACGAGAGCACGGTGCGAAGTGGGCGGCGCCAAATTTCGCGAAAGACCATCATCGTGGTTTGGCGGAGCCTGCGCAGCCCGGGCATGCGCTCGATCGCCGAGGCGCGGTAGCGCGCAGGAGATGGAGGCCGCATGGCCTCGGCGGGCGGAAGCGTCACCGCACTGCGGACCGCGAAGCCGACCCCGGCGATCGCGGCGAGCAGGCTCGCAATGACTGCATTGATTGCGACGGGAAGGTCGATGCGTCCACGGGTCATCGGGAGGCGAAAGAACCTGCCGTAGAGATCCAACATCGCATCGGCCAACCATGCGCCAAAGCCCACGCCGATCACGGAGCCGAACAGCACGATGACGCAGACCATCTTCAAGTAGTGGAGTGCGATTGTGGAGTTGGGGTAGCCGACCGCCTTGATCACGGCGATCTGACCACGCTGCATCGTCACCATCCTCGAAAACACGACGTTCAACAAAAACGCCGCAACCGCGAGAAACGCGCCGGGAAGAAAAACCACCTCAGCCTCGATCTGTGCGAGCTCCCCCTCCAGAATCGAACTCGAGACCTGTAAGTCGCGCCCGTACGCACCTAGGCCCCCGTAGGGCCCGAGAATTCGATCGAGCGCGATCAGGACCGCTTTCTCGTCGGCGCCCGGCGCCAATCGAAGCACGGCGTCGTTGAAGGCACCTTCCATTTGAAAAGCTGCTGCAACGGCGCTCTTCGACATCCACATCGGAGCGAAACGCTCGTCGTCCGAGGTGATGCCACCCGGTTCGATGGCAAAAACATACTCTGGAGACAGCGCCAGACCGACGACGATGAGCTCGTGTAGCTTCCCGTTGAGAATCGCGGGAATCGTCGAACCGGGGCGAAGGTCGTGTTCCTTGGCAAATGGCTCGTAAATGAGCACCTCATTTCCGCGGCCGGGCTCCGGAAAGCGCCCCGACTTCACGTACACGTCGTTCATGGGGGGCCTGCCATGGGTAGGCAGTGAGATGATCTGTCCGTGTGCCGGTGTGAGCATGCCATCGATTGGCAACAGCACCTCTTCGACGATTCGAGGGTAGACGGAGGCCACTCCGCGCACGTCGTTGATCTGATCTGTCACGGACTCCGGCGCTCGCTTCAGTCGAGCAAACACGTCGCCGAAGCGGTACTGCTCGTAGTACGCCACCTTGGAATCTCCGAGCGCGCGCCAGGCGCTTCTCAGGGTGATGTAGTTGGCGACCCCGACGGCGACCACCAGAGCAATCGTGAACGCCTGCCCCTTGAGGCGCATCAAGTCACGCAATAGCTTGCGGTCGAGGACGTTCACCATGTCAGATCAGCGGGCGACACCTTCCGGTCGGTGCTGCGATCGGACACAACCCTTCCATCGGACAACGCAACGACCCGATCCGCCATTGACGCGATGGGCGCGTGGTGCGTGATGACCGCCGTCGTCGTTCCGAGTGAGCGGTTCACCTCATCGATCACTTCGAGTACGCGGATTCCCGTTTTGAAGTCGAGCGCGCCGGTCGGCTCGTCGCAGAGCAGAATCTCTGGCTGTTTGGCGACGGCGCGCGCAATCGCCACGCGCTGCTGCTCACCACCGGACAGCTGAGCTGGGAAGTGATCCATACGGTTGGTCAGTCCCACGAGCTCGAGGGCCTCTCGCGGATCCAGCGGGTTCTTTGCGATTTCGGTCACCAAGGCAATGTTTTCGCGTGCGGTGAGACTCGGCACCAGGTTGTAGAACTGAAACACAAAGCCGACGTGGTCGCGGCGGAACCCGGTGAGCTCTCGCTCGCCGTGACCGGCGATGTCGACGCCTCGGTAGAGGACTCTGCCCGAGCTCGGCACGTCGAGAGCTCCAAGAATGTTGAGCAAGGTCGACTTCCCACTGCCCGAAGGGCCGAGGAGCACCATGAGCTCCCCTTCGTACAACGGGACGTCCACGCCTCTCAAAGCGTGCACTTGGACGTCGCCCATTTGGTACACCTTGCTGACACCCTGCGCGGTGAGAATCGAGGTCCGTTCGCTGCTTGGGTTGGGCTCTGGCATGGCGGCTTCCAAGTT
>Ga0209456_10001189_pt1 | contig 12867 bp, 11 predicted proteins | sample COG_11_FD_184755 | JGI IMG/M metagenome (GOLD analysis project Ga0209456, IMG submission 184755) | Pelagic marine sediment microbial communities from the LTER site Helgoland, North Sea, for post-phytoplankton bloom and carbon turnover... | ecosystem: Environmental > Aquatic > Marine > Neritic...
CAAACCAAGGACAAGCGATGACAAAGTAGGGAAAACGCCGGTGCCGGTGCCGGTGCCGGTGCCGGTGCCGGTGCCAGCGCCAGTGTCAGTGTCAGTGTCAGTGTCAGTGCCAGTGCCAGTGCCAGTGCCAGTGCCAGTGCCAGTGCTGGCGCCAAGCGTCAGTGTCAGTCCTGCTGGGCCCGGTTCACCATTGCGTCCACGTAGCTTTCGAGCTCTGGGCAGGCGATGCCCGTTCCTGTCAGCAGCTCGCGTGTGTTTCGATCGTCGTAAATCACGTCGGTCTTCAAGTGATCGAGAAACGCTCGGGTCGTGTTTCGGAAGCGCTGCAGGCCTGGTGCTCGCATCAGCGCCGTGGCGAGGTTGAGGGGATCGTGTTCTCGTGGTGCCGGCCGGCCGGTTGCCTCGGCAAGGAGGCTCAGGGCGTGTTGCACTGTGACCGGCTTAGGGTCGATGACGTGGAACGTGCGGCCGATCGACTGCTCGTCTGACGAGATGTGCAGACCAGCCTTGACGGCATAGTCGACAGGCACTGCGCTGATCCGGACACCGGTTCGGCTAGGTGTCGGGATTCGGTAGTCGTCCGGCGCGCTCAGCAGGAACCGAATCAACAAGTACAGTCCGTTGAGGTCTTCGAGCTCGCCCGTGAGTGAATCGCCAACCATGAGCGCAGGCCGCAGAATCACGATCGGCAGCTCTTCCGCCGACTCGTGGAGCATCCGCTCCATGCGGTAGAGGGACTCCTCGACGGAATTGCGAAAGCCCATCTCGTCGTCGAGCTCGGTCTCCTTTACGAAGCCTTCGCGGTTGCCCGACACGGTCGCGCTCGACCAGCACACCAGACGCTTCAATCGCGGAGCCGCCTCCGCGAGCTCGAGGATCTCGGCGGCCGCGCGGACGTTGCCTGCGGCCTCTTCCTTGGTGGCAGCCGGATCCGTAATCGACGCGCAGTGGTGAATGACCTCGACGCCTTCGGCGAGCACAGCGAACTCTTCACCGCTAAGTCCGAGGTCCATCGAACGCGGATCTCCAACCCAAATCGACACCCGCTCCTGCGCCGACTCAGGAAGCGCGTCCAGCAGCTCCAAGGCACGCTCCTGCCGGCCCTCTGTCACCAGACAACAGACCGAGCGTTCACCCTCTGTTGCAAGCGCTCGCACCAGATGTACGGCGGGTTGCCGCCCCGGAAAGCCGGTCACCAAAACCGAGCGCACCAGCCGGCCCACTACGTCCGCCCCTTCGACGGGGTTAGCTGGACCAGCTTCTCGTGAATTTCGACCACTTGTCGTTGCGTTGCGTCGAGGTCGCCGTTGTTGGTCACGACATAGTCGGCAACGGCGATCTTGCGTGCAAGCGGCAGCTGCGACTCAATTCGTGCATTCGCATCGGCGACTGTGAAGCCGTCGCGGGCGATCAGTCGCAGCCGCTGCAGGGATTCCTCGGCACTCACCACGATCAAGGCGGAAAACGCCTCGTAGGCACGAGTTTCGACCAGTAGCGCCGCCTCATAGAGCAGGTACGGCGCGGGATCGTCTTGATGGGCCATGATGCGCTCCGCCCCTGCGGCCCCAATGAGCGGGTGCATGATCGCATTGAGCGTCTCCCGAGCTTCCTCGTCTCCGAACACCATTTCACCGACCTTCTTGCGATCGAGTCGGCCTGAATCGTCGAGCACACCTTCGCCAAACTCGTCGACGATCAGTTTTAGCCCGGGCGTGCCAGGCTCGACGACCTCGCGCGCCAAGTCGTCGGCGTCGATCACCGGAATGCCCATGTCGCTGAACATCTTCGCTACGGTCGTCTTCCCGCACGCGATCCCACCCGTCAGACCCACAACCGGTTTCATCCCGGCGCATTATTGAACATCGCCTCGCTCGGGCAAGAAGATTCGGCTTGTGCTACGCAAGTTCGCATGCGTGCCGTCGTTCAGCGGGTTAATGAGGCGAGTGTCATCGTCGGCGGGGAGCGGGTCGGTGCAATCGAAAGAGGCTTGTTGGTGTACCTCGGCGCAGCGCAGGGTGACGACACCAAGGACGTGAAGTACACGGTCGACAAGATTGCCGGTCTCCGCGTGTTTCCAAACGACGACGGACGGATGTCATTGTCGGTCGCCGAGATCGGCGGGGCCGTCTTGATCGTCTCCCAGTTCACGCTATTCGGGGACGTGCGGCGCGGTCGGCGTCCGTCCTTCGATAGAGCAGCGGATCCGGAAGACGCGGAGCGTCTCTACTCGGAGGTGGTGCAGGGTTTGCGGAGTAAGGGACTGCCGGTCGAAACGGGCACCTTTCGCGCCACGATGCTCGTTCAGTCCGCGGTAGACGGGCCTGTGACGATCCAAATCGACAGTCGAAAGCTTTATTAGGCTTCGGGTTTTAGACGCGGCATAATCCCGCCTCGATGCTGCGGTTTCTCAGCGAGCGGCGCGTATGGGTGATCGCGGCCTTCGTTGCGCTTGGGTTCGCGGCGGGCCTTAGGCTGTGGGGGATGCCCCGTGTCGGCGCGCGTGCCTCGGTCCTCATCGGTGAGCGCCTCGGTGTCGACGCGCACATCGAGGAAGCGCATCTGTCCTTCGGCGGTATCGAGCTTCTTGGCGTCGAGCTCCGCGGTCGCCACGGCGGGTTGGTCGCGCGCGTCGATGAAGTCGATGCACGCGTGAGCCTGTTTGGCGCGGTCCTCGACGGAGCGAGCTCCGTTCGAGCTCTGTCTGCACGTGGACTCGAGGTAACGGTCGATCTCACTGACGAAGGACTTGAAAGCTCGATCGCAGAGCTTCGGAAACACAGCCTCGGCAAAGCATCCGCTTCTGCGCCTACGAAGGCCAAGGGCAAAGGAAGAACCTACGCGATCGATGACCTGAGCGTCCGGGTAATCGACGCCGATGGCCCGCTGGTCTCGATGAAGGACTTGAGCCTCCGCAAGGACGGCGACGCCTTGCATGGCAATGTCGGCGAGTCGTTGCTCGGCGAGCGGAGCTCAGACTTTGCGAGCGTAGGACCGTCGAAAATCGTGCTCCGGCGAACCAACGGCGCGTGGAAAATCCGCGAGCTCGAAATTCAAGGGGCGAACGTTCGGTCCTTACGGAACGGCGATGAGGAGCCAAGGGCTCTTGCGGCGCGGCTGCGCGACGCGTTGACGCTGCTGCGTGGCTCGGAGGCCGAAACCGAGACCAAAAACGTGGACGAGCCCGACGCGGGGGCCGCTCCGGCATCCGCACGTCTCTTCGCGCGGTTGACGCCGGATGCCCGGGTCGCCGTTTCCGGCGTGCAAATCGAAAGCCGAACCTCTGCAGGGCACGTCGAACGGATTCGCGATTTCGACTGGGCTCTGAGCGGGGGTAACAACGGCTGGTATCATCTAGTGGTCGGCGGGCAGACCTCCAACAGGGGCACCCTGAAGGTCGACCTCAGCGTCATGCCAAGCGAGGCACGCGCCGACGGAAGCATCGACGTCCGCCGCATCTCGCTAGCGCTCATCGCGCCGTTTGCCCCCGAGCTGCCCCTCTACAACACCGAGATAGGCACTCTGAGCGCCGACCTGGACCTGGAGGCGAGCTCTCCCGAGCAGATCAGCATCGAAGGGAGCCTGCGTCTGCGCGAGCTTGCGCTGGCTTCCGAGCGGATCGCGGCGGAGCCTGTCGAGAACATCAACATCGATCTTAGAGGGAAGGGGGTCTGGCACCCGGACGAGCGCCTTCTTCAAATCGAACGCGGCCACGTGCAGATGGGCAAAGCGCGCTTGCTGATCGGCGGCGAGGTCGAACGAACCCCCGAGCACTATCGCGTCGACCTCACCGCAAAGCTCCCACCTACTCGTTGCAACGACGTGGTCGGAGCCATTCCCCAGGACGTTCTCGGATCACTTGCCCGCTTCCAATGGTCGGGCAATTGGAGCGCGCTGACTCACATCTCTCTGGACTCACGGGAGCTCGAAGTCACCGAGCTTTCGATTCGCGTCCGCAACCTTTGTCAGTTCGAGAAGACACCCGGGTGGGTTCGTGTGGAGCGCTTCCAGGAACCGTTTCGTCATCGGGCGATCGAGCCGAACGAAACGGTATTCGAAATGCGCACTGGCCCGGGCACCCGAAACTGGGTCCCATTTGCGGAAATCAGCCCGTTCGTGACTGCGGCGGTGATCAGTCACGAGGACGGCGGGTTCTACGAGCACGGTGGTTTTGCGCCCTGGGCGATTCGCGATGCGTTGGTGCGCAACCTACGAGAGGGCCACTACGTCGTCGGGGCAAGCACGATTTCAATGCAACTTGCCAAGAACCTCTATCTGCAGCGGGAAAAGACCATCGCGCGCAAAGTCCAGGAGGTCATTCTCACCTGGTGGCTCGAGAACGCACTCAACAAAGACGAGATCCTCGAGCTGTACCTCAACGTGATCGAGTACGGGCCGGCTGTGTACGGGCTCCGAAATGCAGCGGCTTACTACTTCGGCCGGGATCCTATCGAGCTAAGTCCCGCGGAGTCTGCGTTCCTCGCGTGCATGCTGCCGTCGCCCAAGCGCTACCACATCTCGTACGAACGCGGCGCGTTGTCCCGCTCGATGAAGAGCAAGATGCGGCGACTACTCGAGCACATGGCGAAGCGCGAACGTATTGGTCCCGAGGCGCTCGAGTACGGGCTGGCGGAGCTTGATGATTTGAAATTTCGCCGCAACGGAGACCCTCTGCCGGCGGCTCGGGCACTGCCACCGCTTGGGGCTCCCGAAATTCCCGATCCGGAGGCGCTCGATCCCTTCGAGAGTCTATTCGTTGCGCCTTAGGCTGGTCTTCATTCGAAAATTCTCGCCTCACCGGAGCCGCAGCCGGTCATTTATTAGGCTGACCCCAAACCTAGAGGTAAACACGTCCAAGGCGCTGGGGTCGTCGGTGAATCGACGCTATTTCGGCGCGTCCGAGGGATTATGCAACGGTTGCTTGGCGTTGGTGGGTTCGTGCGGCTCGTGTTCGTGCTTGGTTTGCTCATCGTCTCATCCGAGGCCTTGGCACAGGAGGAACCTCTGGGGGTCATCGTGATCACTGCGAGTGATGAGGCCACCTCCGGGGCGGCGATTCGCATCGACGGTGAGCCATCGGGCAACGTGCCGTTGCGCAAGACTCTCGCTCCCGGCCGGCACCTGTTGCAGGTCGGCAAACGCGGCTTCTCGACGTTCTCGAAGTGGGTAAATCTGGTCGCGGGCCAGGTGATGACAATCCCGGTCGCGCTCGAGCCTGAAGCGGTGAAGACCGGCTCACTCCTGATCACGGCCGACGTGACCGGCCTACCCGTGTTCATCGATGGACAGCGAAGAGGCGGCACACCTCTGGTCGTCAACGGCTTGAGCGAAGGCGAACACGTGATCGAGATCCGGAGCCCCGGAGAGGGCTATCAACCGTTTTCCGAGGTCGTGACGGTTCGAGCCGGCGAGCGAACGACGGTCGAAGCGACGATCCGGCTCGCTCCGGACCTCGGCAGCTTGCGCGTGATCGCGAACGTGCCCGGCGCGATCATCAGTCTGGACGGGGTGGACATCGGAGTAGCGCCTGCGGCCAAGGGCGGGCTGTCGCCCGGCGAGCACATGGTCACGGCTCAGGCGAGCGGCTACGAGAGTGTCACCCAAATGGTGACCGTCATTGCTGGGCGTGAGCGCGTCGTCTCGCTGCGGTTCACCACGGCGAGCACCGAGATCCCGCGCATACTCGTTCGCGCCAGTGTTCCGGAAGCCACCGTGACGATCGACGGAGAGGATTACGGTAACCCTCCAATCACGATCGAACCGGCGGAGGTTGGCACCCATTCGGTCGTCGTGCGCGCGCCCGGCTATCGGGAAGTACGCCGCACGTGCTCGGTCGGGCCTGCCCGGAACTGCGACATCTACGCCGAGCTCAACGCTCTTGGCGTTCCGGTTCGAGTCGAGGCCAACGTGTCGAGCGCTTCGCTCTATGTCGATGGCGAGTTGCGCGGCACCGTGCCCTGGGAGGGGGATCTGTCCGCCGGCACCCATCAACTGGAGGTGAGAGCCGAAGGTTACGGGAATCATGTCGAGCAGATTCAGCTCGAGATGTCTCCCCGCGTCCGTCTGATCCAGGTGATTCTGAGGACGGTAGCCGTCCGCGTCGACGGAAAGAATCAGGACAAGGAAGCGCTACGCAACGATCCGCTGCGAAACACCGTGACGCATGCGGGCGCGCCCAATCCAGCAGGCGTGGCAACTCTAGATTTCTCGACGGGCTGGCCCTGGTTGGCGTCGGTCGGCTTGCGAGCCGGGCTCACGAAGTTCCTAGACGTCGGCCTCTACGTGGAAACCTTCGGACGACTCACCGATTTCACGCTCAGCACGAAGGCGGGGTACCGCGTCTCTCGGAATTTCTCGGTGGGTGGAGACCTTCGGATCGGCGGCGGGGTGGGACCCTCTCGGCGTGACATGCTCGGGGTGAAACATCCGACCAACAACTTCTTCATCACCCTCGACGCGATCTTCAGCGTGCACTTCCCGCCTCGTGGCGCCTTCTCGGTTTGGATCGCGGGGGACTTCAACAGTGATCGATGGGATTTCGAGGGTCGCGATAGCGACGCAGTCGTGCCAGGCTCCGGTCGTCAGAACGTGGGGCGCGCCCGGCTCGGAGGCTCACTGGAAATCGTCGTGACGAAGAAGTGGAACGTGTGGCTTGAAGTCGAAGGCATCGTCGCTGGAAACCGCCGGCGTGTTCTCGGCGACATCTTCGGAGGGGGCCACCACGACTCGCTGGTCTATGGGCAGTTTGGGGCGACGTTCAAGTTCGGCAGCGCTAAGGAGGGCTCGTGATTGAAGGTCACTTCATCGTGATCGAGGGCATCGACGGATCGGGTACCACGACCCAGTGCTCGATCCTCGCGGATCGTCTGACAGAAAAAGGCCTTCCCGTTCATATGACGCGTGAACCGAGCGACGGTCCGATCGGTGTCTTGATTCGCCAGATCCTGACGGGGAGAGTGGTCGTGCCGGGTCGCCATGGCGCCCGCCCGCTCAACTGGGCAACGATGGCCACCTTGTTTGCATCGGACCGGCTCGATCATCTCGAAGCCGAGGTGATCCCGAACCTCACTGACGGGGTCACCGTCATCTGCGATCGCTACGACCATTCCTCGGTGGCATATCAGACCGTCAGCGGCGGCGGAGGCGAAGACGTTGCCAGCTGGGTGCGCGAGCTCAACCGCTACGCCAGGCGCCCCGACCTGACCCTCGTGCTCGATGTCGACCCCGGCGGGGCGGCAAGCCGCCGCGACACGCGCTCCGGCAGCCCCGAGCTGTACGAATTCGACGAGATGCAGGTCGAGCTCGCGAAATTCTACGCGAAAATCGACGAAGTTTTTCCAGGTGATACAATTCGACACATCGATGCGAACTTTGGCATCGAAGCAGTAGCCACGGCGATCTGGTCCGAGGTCATGTCACTGCGAGGAGAGTCCATATGAGCCGCTACATGATCCTGTCGTCTGCCGCCCTCCTGATCGCAAGCGCGATGGGTTGTGAACAGAGCAAGCTCCAAAGAGAAATGATGGGGGATTCCACCTGGGAGACCTCGGCAGGCGAGGAAGACTGGAACGTCGCGGAAGAAAAACCGAGCCGTAAAGAGAGGAAGCGCAGAGAAAAGTGGGAGGAGGAGAACGCTCCCATGGACAACACGCCTCCTGCCCCAGAGTCGAAGCCCGAGAGCAATCTCGACCAGCCCTACCTGAGAGTTTCGACCGGTGTCATCGCCCGTGCCGAGCTCTTGCCGGTTCTCGACGAAGGCTTGGGTCGCTTTCTGCAAAACGTCCAGACCGAACCATCATTCCACAAGGGTGCCTTCGTCGGCTTTCGCATCGTGAGTCTGTTTCCGGGTGAGCCGGCCTTCGCATCGCTCGATCTTCGCCCCGGCGACACCGTGACCCGCATCAACGGCAAGCCCATTGAGCGGCCCGAACAAGCGATTGCGGTATGGGAAGAGCTTCGAACCGCGTCGGATCTAGTCGTCGACTACCAGCGGGACGGCGAGGCGCATGCATTGCGCTTTGCGATCGTTGACGAGAGCTGAGTTCGACTCCATCGTTGCGCGGTGCGGTCCTCTAATCGCGTCGCCGTCAATCGCTTTGCCGTTGCGGCTTCAGTGCTCCTTGCTTACACCGTGGCGGTCGTACTCTGGGGCGCGTACGTGCGCGCGAGCCTTTCCGGTGACGGCTGCGGCGATCACTGGCCGTTGTGCAACGGGGTCGCCATTCCGGTCGACCCATCGATCAAGACGATCGTCGAGCTCACTCACCGCGTAACGTCGGGTCTGTGCTGGATCTGGACATTCGTCATGTGGGTCGCCGCATTGCGAGTTTTCTCGAGAGGCCACGCGACTCGGTCGGCTGCGGGCTGGAGCTTGTTCTTCATGACGACCGAGGCCCTGGTGGGCGCAGGCCTCGTTCTCTTTCGCATGGTGGCCGACAATCCCTCGACCGCGCGTGCAGCCTGGATGGCGGCACACTTGATCAACACCTTTCTTCTGCTCTCAGCGCTGACTTGGATGGCGTACAGCGCTTGGCGCGAAGGAGGCGCACGGTTCCCGCGTGACAGGCGATCCCGCTGGATGCTCGGAGGGGCGGCTGCGGTCGTCTTGTTCGTAGGAGTGAGCGGCGCGATCGCAGCGCTGGGGGACACCCTGTTTCCGGCCTCGAGCCTGGCCGTCGGCCTCCGTGAGGATTTTTCACCAACCTCCCATCTCTTTTTGCGCCTTCGCCTGTGGCATCCCGTCATCGCGGTGTTCGGGTCCGGCTATCTGATTTGGCTTGCCGCCGATCTGCTTCGACGAAGGCCCGATCCACCGGTCCCGAAGTTGGCTCTCGCGCTGGGCGCACTGGTGCTGATCCAAATAGCAGTGGGCCTCCTGAACGTTGCGCTGCTCGCGCCGGTGTCGATGCAGCTCGCACACCTGCTCATCGCCGATGCGACATGGATCACCTTAACCCTGCTTGCACTTTCCTCACTGCCTCCCACCTCGGGTGCTAACCTGGTCCCGTGAGCGATCCATATCTCGGCATAGAGGTGGCTGGGCAGTTCCGCATCGTCGAGAAGATCGGCAAAGGCGGCATGGGAGCGGTGTACAGAGCCGAGCAGCCCGACATGAATCGCTACGTGGCGATCAAGATCCTCCACTCCCGCTATCTCACGCGCAGCGATTTGGTCTCCCGCTTCCGCCGTGAAGCGCGGGCGATGAGCCAGCTTTCGCATCCGAATACCGCGCGGGTGTTTCTCTACGGACAACTCGACGACGGCGCTTGCTACTTCGTGATGGAGCACCTTGTCGGTCAGAACCTGGCTCAAATCGTCCGCTCTGAAGGTGCGATGAAACCGAAACGCGCGATGCGCATCATGACCCAAGTCTGCGGCGCGCTCGAGGAGGCACACCAAGCGGGCATCGTTCACCGCGACCTCAAACCGGAAAACGTCTTCGTGACCAGTCAGGGCGGCATTCGTGACTTCCCGAAAGTGCTGGACTTTGGTCTGGCCAAGGTCACCGAGCGGCAGATGAGGCCAGGCTCGATGGTGCTCACCCAGCAGGGGATGGTGTTCGGCACGCCGGAGTTCATGAGCCCCGAGCAGGCACACGGAAAGACGCTTGATGCGCGTTCGGACATCTACTCTCTGGGCATCATTTTGTACGAGCTGCTGACCGGAAAGCTTCCTTTCGATGCCAAGCAGCCGATCGAATTCATTCAGCTGCACGTCAACGCGACGCCAATCCCCTTGTCGGAGCGGCTTCCGGAGGCGACCTTTCCACCGGGCCTCGAAGAGGTGGTCATGGCGGCGTTGGCCAAGAATCCCGAGGACCGGTACGCCTCGGCAGCTGAGTTCGCAGCGGCCCTCGACAGCGTCCTCCAGGTCGAGGCGGGCGAGCGCGGCTCGATCACGCTGCCTACCCCGGTCCCGGCGGCACCTCTGCCCGAGCCTGCGCCCCCGATCGGAGGGCAGCGCAGTCCTGAAAAACGCAAGGCTCCATGGGTCATGCTGGGTCTGGGTGTCGTCCTTGCGGTCGCCGGCGTAATCGCCCTGCTCGCGTTCCTCGCCCCCGGCATATGATGGGTGCTGGACCGCTTCTTGACCCTTCGCGGGCCTGGCCCTAGGCGGGCTCCTCAGGGAGCTTGACGGTTTTGAACCGGAGCGTCAGAGTGCGCGCCCGCTTCCAGCCAGGGACCACCATGACCGCAGCGACTCGACCAGCCACGATGATGCTGACAGTGAGCGACCTGATCGCGCTCACCAAGCCGCGGATCACGCTGATGGTTCTCGTGACGGCAGCCGGCGGCATGTGGCTCGCGCCAGGTTCGCTCAGCATCGGCTCGATGGCCGTGATGCTCCTAACGACGGGGATGGTCGTAGGGGCCGCCAACACGCTCAATTGTTACCTTGAGCGCGATACCGATCGCTTGATGGCCCGCACGGCAAACCGCCCGCTCCCCGATCGCCGGCTCGAGCCCTCCTGGGCGCTGGTCCTTGGGGTTCTGATGGGGCTTTTCGCCGTGCCAACCCTCACGCTGGCGGTCAATCCCATGACCGGCATGCTCGGATTCATCGCGCTTGCTAGCTACGTCGCGATCTACACGCCAATGAAGCAGTACACTCCGGCGGCGCTCTTCGTTGGCGCGATTCCCGGAGCCCTTCCGCCGCTCATGGGCTGGACGGCTGTCACCGGGACCATCGATCTGCCCGGCCTGATCTTGTTCGGGATACTGTTTTTTTGGCAGATCCCTCACTTCATCGCGATTTCGATCTTCCGGCAGGAGGAGTACGAGCGGGCAGGGCTCAAGGTGTTGCCGTCGGTGCGGGGCATGCGTTCTGCCAAGGCGCAATCGGCCATCAATGCAGGCGCGCTGTGGGCGGTCTCGCTACTGCTCGTCCCGTATGGGCTGGCCGGGACGCTCTACTTGACGGTTGCCATGATTCTCGGCGGCTACTTCTTCTGGATGGCGCTCCGTGGCTTCAAGGCTCAGGACACGAATGCCTGGGCCAGGAAGTTCTTCTTTGCGTCCCTCATTTACCTTACCGGTCTGTTTGCGGCCCTGATCATCGATGCGCTCTAAGGCCTTCGGTTTAGTTCTGCTGAGCCTGCTCGCGTTCGGCTGCTCCAAGAGAAGCGCCAAGGATGTTCCGGTTCTTGGCCAGCTTCCCGAGTTTTCGCTTGTCGATCAGGATGAGCAGGCCTTCGTTCGCGACTCGATGGAGGGAAACCTCTGGGTGTCTGCTTTCGTCTTCACCCATTGCCAATCGACCTGTCCTCGGCTCACCGCCCACATGCAGGGTCTCCAGTCCCGGCTTTCGGACGTTCCGAGCGCGCGTTTCGTCTCGGTCAGTGTCGATCCACGCAACGACACGCCCGAGGTCATCAAGGCCTACATGACGAAAAACAGCTTGGATGAGAGCAACTGGCGATTCGTGACCGGCGACGAGGAAGAGATCCGGCACGTGGTGGTCGACGGCTTTCGAGTTCCAATTGGCGACGAGGACAGCAGAGCGGCCGGTGCTGACGACATCATGCATTCAAACTCCTTCGTGCTGGTCGATGACAAGGCGCAGGTGCGGGGCTACTATCGCGCCAACAACGACGGTATAGGCGACCTCGAACGGGATTTGCGCGCTCTCGCCACCGTTGTTCCTTCCATGCATTGATAGCCGTCCGCTTCGGTGTTAAGCCGGCGGCATGAGTGAAGCTATCCCCGTCGCGCGACGACTCAGCGTCGTGAAACCCTCCGCCACCGTCGCGGTCGCCCAGCGGGCGCGCGAGCTCAAGGCACAAGGCATCGATGTGCTTTCCTTTAGCGTGGGTGAGCCGGATTTCGATACCCCGGGGCACATTCGCAAGGCCGCCCAGCAGGCGATCGACGCGGGAGCAACCCGATACACTGCGGCGCGCGGGATCGTGGAGCTGCGCGATGCGATCTGCGACGCGTCGGCGAAGCGTCGCGCGGGCGTCACTTACGATCCATCGCAGGTCGTCGTTTCGGTTGGCGCCAAGCACACGCTCTTCAACTTGGCGCTAGCGCTCTACGACGAAGGCGACGAGATCTTGATCCCAGCGCCGTACTGGGTGAGCTACCCGGAGCAGGTTCGGCTCGCAGGTGCGAATCCGGTCATCGTGCAGACCTCTGAGCAAGAGGGTTTCCGCATGACACCGGAAGCCCTACGCGCTGCGATCACGCCGAAGACGAAAGCGCTTCTCCTGTGCTCGCCGTCGAACCCGACCGGCTCAGCGTATTCGGGTGAGCAACTTCGCGCGCTGGCCGACGTGGCGGCCGAGCACAACTTCTGGATCATCGTCGACGAGATCTACGGGCAGCTGGTGTACGGCGGGTTCGAACAGAAATCTATCGCCGAGGTCGCGCCCGAGCTGAAGGATCGCATCATCATCGTAGATGGCGTCAGTAAGACGTTTGCGATGACCGGCTGGCGCATTGGTTGGATGCTCGCTCCCGAGTACGTGACGAAGGCCTGCGAGAAGATCCAGGGCCAATCGACGACCAACCCGAGCTCGATCGCGCAGCACGCGGCCATTGCAGCGCTCCGCGGCCCGTGGGAGCCGATGGAAGAAATGCGCCGAGCATTCGAGGAGCGCCGAAGCATCATCGTCGACGGCTTGAACGCGATCGAAGGCATCAGCTGCGGTCTCCCCGAAGGCGCCTTTTATGCCTTTGCAAACGTCCAAGCACTGATCGGCAAGCATGGTGGAGGTAAGAAGCTCGAAACCGACATTGATGTGGCCGGCTATCTGCTGGAGGAAGCGCGTTGCGCGGTGGTGCCTGGTACCGCATTCGGGGCGCCCGGCTACCTGCGAGTCTCGTATGCCGCGTCGAACGAGATGATCCGAGAAGGGCTCAGTCGGATTGG
>Ga0209456_10001190_pt1 | contig 12865 bp, 14 predicted proteins | sample COG_11_FD_184755 | JGI IMG/M metagenome (GOLD analysis project Ga0209456, IMG submission 184755) | Pelagic marine sediment microbial communities from the LTER site Helgoland, North Sea, for post-phytoplankton bloom and carbon turnover... | ecosystem: Environmental > Aquatic > Marine > Neritic...
GACCTGGTTAACGCCCTCCAGATCCAGGATGACATACCTCAGATCCGGCTTGCTGGCGACATTTTCCAGCACCTGGTCCTCAAAGTAACCGGCGTTGGCAAAATACAGCGAACCATCGAAGCGTAACACCGAAATATGCTTGCAACGCCGCAGGTTGTGTGTTTGAGCGTCACGGAAGGTGCCGTCCGCGTGCAGCGACAATTCGGCAAAACGCGGCCGCATGGTGCGGTACAGAAACAGTCCCAGCGACAATATGACACCGACCATGATGGCCTTTTCAAGGTGCGGCGCCAGAATCAGCGTCAAGGCAAAAGTGATAATGGACACCACACCGTCGTGCATCTGCACTTTCATGGCGTGTTTTATGGGTGCGATTTTGACCAGGTTGGCGACCGCCATCATGATCACCGCGGCCAGGGTGGCCTGCGGCAAGTGGTACAGCAGCGGTGTCAGGAACAACAGGGTGATGGCCACCACGCCGCCGGTCACCACGGAAGAAAAACCGGTTTTCGCACCTGCGGCGATATTGACCGCCGAACGCGAGAAGGAACCCGACACCGGGTAAGCACCAAACAGGCCCGAGGTCACATTCGACAGACCCTGGCCGAACAACTCCTGGTTGGTATCGAGCCGTTGGCGGGTCTGCGCCGCCATGGCCTTGGCGATGGCAATCGCTTCCATGAAACCGATCAGGGCGATGGTGATCGCGGCCGTCCCCAACTTCACGACCAGCGCCATATCGAAATCCGGGAGCGTGACACCGGGCAAGCCCTGCGGGACCTCGCCGACCACCTTGCCGCCGGCTGCCTGGAAATCAAAGAACCAGGAAATGACCGTCGTCACCGCTACCGCGGTCAACACACTGGGAAGCTTCGGCGTGTACTTCTTCATGAGGATCATAATCGCCAGCGCGAAAATCCCCATGAGCAGGGTCAGCATGTGGGTATCCTGCCCGGCCGCGACAACGACCCTCCAGATGGTTTCATAATGGTGTTCGGACTTTTCGACACTGACGCCGAATATCTTGCTGAGCTGGGAGGTCGCGATAATGATGGCGGCACCGTTGGTAAAACCAACCACCACCGGGTGCGACAGGAAGTCCACCAGTACGCCCAGCCGGAACACACCCAGCATCATCTGGAACACGCCCACCATAATGGCCAGCATGGCGGCCAGCGCCAGATAGAGCTCCATGTTGCCACCCGCCAGCGGCTCGAGCGACGCCGCCGTCATCAGCGAAACCACCGCCACCGGGCCGGTTGCCAACTGGCGTGAAGAGCCCATGAATGCCGCGATCATGACCGGGATAAACGACGCGTAGAGTCCAATATAAGGCGGTAACCCGGCAAGCTGTGCATAAGCCATGGACTGGGGGACCAGCACCAGAGCCACGGTGATGCCGGCAATAAGGTCTGCCCGCAAAGTACTCGTATGACGCACTTCACCGATCCATGCAGTGAATGGCATAAACATCTTTTGCATACCGGCGAGGAGCTCACGCACGTCAGGCATAGTCGTTCTCCGCGAAGTTACTATCTGGAAAGTCTTTACCGCCAACCGGACAGCGAGCCGGCGAAAGAGAGCCGTGTATTGTACCCGATTCCATCATGGTTTTCTAATACAGCCCGGGTTACCGGATGGCGGCATCTCCACCCAAAACAAGCTTTATCCCTATATAGTTACATTAGAGGTGTCGCCTGGCGCGGAAAAATGGTTCAATACGCGGTTCCGGCTGAAGGCCGGCAGCCGTACGATTTCCTTTGTTCTCACTTCGCGGCAACAAAAATTTCCTGCGCTCTGCCCGACGAGATTCCGACAGTGCGCAAAAGCTTTCAGTTATAGTTTTTAGGAGATTGGCATGTCCAAGAAACACCCAGTGATTGCAGTGACCGGTTCTTCCGGTGCGGGCACCACCACGGTAAAATTGGCTTTTGAACACATTTTCCTCCGCGAAGGACTCAACCCGGCGGTCATCGAAGGCGACAGCTTTCACCGCTACGACCGCGCGGCCATGAAGGAAGCCATGGCAAATGCGGAACAGGGCGGTGACCCCAATTTCAGCCACTTTGGCCCACAGGCCAATCTATTCAAAAAAATTGCAGACACTTTCAAGACCTACGGCGAAAGTGGCAGCTGCGAACGCCGCTATTACCTGCACAGCGATGAAGAGGCCGAGCCTTTTGGGCAGAAACCCGGCGAATTCACGCCCTGGGAAAGTGTTGCCCCCGGTACTGATTTACTGTTCTACGAAGGCCTGCACGGCGGTGCCGTCGACGATAGCGTCAATATCGCGCAATATGTCGATCTGCTGATCGGCGTCGTACCCATCGTCAACCTGGAGTGGATTCAGAAAATTCACCGCGACTGTGCCCAGCGCGGTTACTCCGCTGAAGCGGTTACCGACACCATCCTGCGTCGTATGCATGATTATGTGCATTACATTACGCCACAGTTCTCACGTACCGATATCAATTTCCAGCGTGTGCCAACGGTTGATACGTCCAACCCCTTTATCGCCCGCGACATTCCGACACCAGATGAAAGTTTCGTGGTGATACGTTTCCGCGACCCGGACAAGCTGCATATCGACTTCCCGAACCTGTTGAGCATGCTGAACAACTCGTTCATGTCTCGGCGCAACTCTTTCGTTGTGCCCGGTGGCAAAATGGGTTTCGCCATGGAAATCATCCTGGCGCCCATCATTGAAAAAATGATGGGCGATAAAAAAACCGCCTGATCCGAATGCGGCTTCTTTAAGGGATAATGCAGATAGCCACGGAAGACACGGAAAATTTTTTATCGTTTACTTCCGTGTCTTCCGTGGCAAAATTCAACGCTGTTCGGTGAGTATGCGCAACAGCATTCTGCCACTCCCCGTTCTTTCATCGCTTAAACCGTCCCCCAGCCCACCTTCGAAGCGTCTGAACTTTGACGCCTGCTGTTGTATTTACCACCTTGCACCTCTGGCAAGCCCATCTATACTTTTTCGTTGTTGAAGCTTATTGGAGTCTGCGCTGTCACTTTATCATGCACACTCTCATGCAAAATATTGAACACTATCTGTTGTCCTGTCGTGAACTGACGGTCTTCCTTTCGCAGAGTGGCTGGATCGACAAAAACTCCCTGCGCTACGAAATCATCGAACAGAACGATAGCCACGTCATAGCCTTTGTGCAGTTCGAGGAAATCCTCATGGAAGGCTCAGGTTGTGTCGCCGGACGCATACCGTGCCAGGGCCGCCTGTGGCTAACGCTGGACCACTACGGACGAGTCAGTCACGCCCAACTGCTTTGAACCTGCGGCAACTATCCCGGTCTATTGATTGATATCCGGACCGATTACACCATGCCGCTAAGTTCTGTTGTGCTGTTATTTATGGCCATGCTGCTGGCCGCACTGTTACTGGAGCCGGCAGCCCGTCTGATTCGACTTCCGCTGAGTGCGGCACTGGTCGCCGGCGGCTTCGCGGGATCACAGTTGATCGTCAGCCTGGGAATCGATACCGGATTGCGCTGGCATCATTTCCACGACCTGGTGTTTTTTGTCTTTCTGCCCGCGCTCATTTTTGGCTCGGCCATCAGCATGGATGCGCGCCTGCTGTTACGTAACCTGGTTCCGATCCTGTTGCTGTCCGTACCCCTGTTGCTGTTAGCTACCGTGCTCAGCGCCGCCCTGCTGTTTTTCGGCATCGGCCACCCGCAGGGTTTCCCCTGGATTTCCGCCCTGATCTGCGGCGCCCTGATTTCGGCCACCGACCCGGTTGCCGTCAACGAGCTGTCAAAGCGACTGCCGGTACCCAATCGCCTGCTCACGCTCATGGAGGGTGAAAGCCTCTTTAACGATGCCACAACCGTTGTTTTATTCATGCTGTTGTTGTCGGCTGCGTTGACGAGCGACCCGCAGATCGACCTGCCGGATGCCGGCATGACTTTCCTGCGGCTTGCACTGGGTGGCCTGGCTGCCGGCTTTTTGTTCGCCGCTGTTGCCGGCCTGCTCATTCGCTGGCTCGATCGGGCCATCATTGTCAGCCTGCTGGCGGCTTATGGCAGTTACCTGATATCGGAAACCTGGCTGCAGGTGTCCGGCGTTATGGCCTGTCTGGGCTGCGGTTTACTGCTCAGTCATATGCTGCACCGGTTAAAGACAGACCAGTTACAGCAGGTCAATGCCTGGTGGCGCCAGCTCGGCTGGGTCGCCAACAGCTCTCTGTTTCTACTGTCGGGCGCCACCATAACGCTGCTGATGTTTGAACAGCGCTGGCTGGCCATGCTGCTGGGTATCGCCGCGGCGATCCTCACCCGCAGCATGGGTGTGTGGATCGCCGGCGGCCTGACTTCGGTCATTCCGGGACAGCAGGCGGTGACGAATGCCGATCGCGTCATGATGTCTGTCGGTGGGCTGCGCGGGGCTGTGACACTGGCACTGGCACTGTCTCTGCCACTCGAACTGGAAGGCTGGTGGACCGTACAATCGATCGCCTACGGCGTTGTGTTGTTCTCCCTGTTCATACAGGCACCCGCAATCGAACCCCTGTTTAACAGGCTACAGAGAAATGGCCATTTTTAGCTACATATAAACAAACCCGCTTTCGATCAAACGTTCGACCTCATCGGGTCCAAACGGCACCTGGCGCAAGAACGACGGAACTTCATCAGTCGCGATACCAAGATTCTGCATCTGCGCCTGACAGATACTGATATCTACCGCACCCAGGGCAGCCAGTTTGGCTGCATGGTCGACAACCGTTTTATATTTGTCGTAGTTTTTTATGGCGAAGAACTCGACTTCCGGACCGTGCAGCACGAGGCTGACCAGCGCCGTCTCATCGCCGGTTCGTGGACGATCCAGCAGCTGTTCAACACGGCCGAACAGTATCTCCAGCTCTTCCTGCGTATGCACACTGATATCAACGACACGATTTGGCTGCTTCTCTGCAGGCTCTGGCACAATGGGTTCCAGCTCCAGTTGCAAGGAGCCACCCTGTTGCGACAATTGCCGTTGTTCATTTAACAGCATATCGACAGCGAACCAGAAAACCGCCGTGACAAAAACCAGTATCAACAGTTTACGTAACATGAAAGCAACCTGTAACAAGTAAGTGCGCTGGCGAGCCGGGATGGTGGTGTAGAACCGTCGGCAGCACGAGCCCACGGATGGGCGAAGTTAGGGCAATGCAGGAGCAATTGCCGAGGGATGCTGCCGTCGAGCCTACAGGGATGTATTGACGGCGTGTGCTACATCACCACCCCGGCTCGCCAGCGCCTGGACCACTAAACCGGCATGTTGTCTCAGCCGACAGCATAGCGCAAGCATATCCGCTACAATGGCGATGTGGCCCGCTATCCGACACAATTAGAGGATTCAGCCCGCAGGCAGCTGGCCGCGTGGTTGATGCTGTGCTGTGCCATGATCTTCGCCATGGTGATCCTGGGTGGCGCCACTCGCCTTACCGGCTCGGGATTATCAATGGTCGAATGGGATCCTATATTCGGCGTGGTTCCACCGCTCAACCAGGAGGAGTGGGAAGATGTTTTTTCCAAATACCGGGAATCCCCGGAATATCAGAAAATCAATATTGGCATGGAACTGGACGGCTTCAAATCAATCTACTGGTTTGAATTTACCCACCGCCTGCTGGGACGCTCGATAGGCACCGTATTTCTGCTGCCGTTCCTGTACTTTCTCGCTCGCCGCATGTTGACCCCGCAGCTCATCCCGAGACTGGCGGTTGCCTTTGTACTGGGCGGCTTACAGGGACTGCTGGGTTGGTACATGGTTAAAAGCGGGCTGATCGATCAGCCACACGTCAGTCAATACCGGCTGACGGCTCACCTCAGCCTGGCGCTGATAATTTACTGTTACCTGCTGTGGTTGTTACTCGAACTGCTGTTCCCGCAGCAGAAATCGGGCGCCACCGGGAAGGCTACCCAAAAGGCCGCGCTGTTTTTATTCGTCCTGGTGTCAATAACGATTGTTTCGGGTGGTTTTGTTGCCGGCCTCAAAGCCGGTTTCGCCTACAACACCTTCCCCAAAATGGGTGACCAGTGGCTGCCACCCGCCGGCTGGATACTGCAACCAGGATGGCGCAATCTGTTTGAGAACATTGCCACTGTTCAGTTCGATCACCGCGTGCTGGCTACGCTGACCCTGCTTTCCGTACTCGGGTTCTGGGTTTACGCACTGAGAAGGCCGTTACCAGACATGGCGCGGATCGGGATCCATGTCCTGTTACTGGTAGCCATCGCCCAGGTGGCGCTGGGAATCTCGACACTACTGCTACACGTACCGGTTGCACTGGGTGTCACCCATCAGGCGGGTGCCTTAACGCTGTTGACCGTCACCCTGTTTGTCAGTCACCAGCTAAAACAGCAATAACCCGCAGCACGCTGGGGTACACTAGAGACTTGAGAAGTAGGCCGCCAGATTTTCGATATCAGCACCACTCAACGGCTTGGCCATCGGCGTCATCATTGGATCTGATCGGGTACCATCGCGAAACGCCTTTAACTGTTTCACCAGGTAGGCCTCTTTCTGCCCGGCCAGATTCGGCCACAGCGGGTTGGCGCTGATACCGTTGGCACCGTGACAACCACTACAGCTGGCCGCCCTGGATTTACCGGCAGCCACGTCTCCAGCCAGGCTGGCATTGGCAGTGACGAGCAGCAGGCTGGCGATGGCGGCTGCGAAAACTTTTTTCATGTGATTCTCTCCGGAACAATGGCGACAAAAATAGGGCCATTATTCTAGCAAAACCGTCAGGCCGCTCCTACACCAGCTGGTCTCGCACCCTCTCAAGCTTCGCCCGAACTTCACCCGCCAGCTGTTCGATGCCACTTTTCTCGACCAGGCTGAGGACGGCATTGGGATCCATAAACGCGACATTGATCGAGCCGTTATCTTCCTCACGAACCACGACATTACAGGGCAAAAGCAGGCCGATATCCGGTTCGGCATTAATAGCCTGATTGGCCAGTTTCGGATTGCAGGCGCCCAGAATCTTGTAGGGCTTGCGGTCCACATCGATTTTCTTCTTCAGGGTTGCTTTCACATCAATCTCGGTAAGCACCCCGAAACCTTCTGTTTTCAGGGCTTCTGTTACCTTGTCGACCGCTTCATCGAAACCACACGACACCTGAACACTAAATCCGTACATTGAGTCACTCCCATTTCAGACAGACTCAGGATTGTACCGGATTTAGCCCACAGCGCGTGTTTCACGTACGATGAATCCATGAACAAAATCGCGACACGCTACTGGCAGGATCCGCTGTTTTTCGCTGCCATGGCTGCAGCCCTGCTGTACTGGCTGGCGCTTTACCTGATCACACAGCCGGCAGTGGATGCCGGCTGGCCGTTACGGGAGCCGCTGCGCTTCTTATACCCGGCCCTGCTGTACCCGATTGTCGAAGAATGGATTTTCCGCGGTTTTGTGCAGGAACTCCTGCACCGGCACCTGCAGCCCTGGAGGCTGGGCCCGTTGAGTCACGCCAATATACTGACAAGCCTGCTGTTTACCGCCCTGCATTTCATCAATCACCCGCCGCTGGCGGCGGCCATGGTATTTTTCCCCTCCCTGGTATTCGGATTTTTCAAGGACCGAAGCGGCCAACTGGCCGCACCGATTCTGCTGCACATTTTTTATAACAGTGGCTATTTCTGGCTATTCACCCGCTGAATCGCGCCCATGCTGGGCGTACAAACAAAACGGGGCCCGAAGGCCCCGCCTGTAAACCCGGTCCAGTTCGCTATCAGAGTTCGCCCAGCGGCCGGGTGAAAGTATAGGCGGCAGGCTCCTTGACCAGCTTTTCAAAGGAATCACCTAAGTTTCCGCCGAGGGCGCTGAACGGCGACGTGACAATAAAGGTCGCTGTGGTCAGTACCGTACCGACCAGCATGAACGGCCGCATCAGTAACTCGGCCATCATTTCACCGCCTGTCGGCTCGGCACTATCTGACATATAGTCATAAAAAGCTGCGTTGGCAGTCATCGGCAGAGCCAGTAAACTCATGGTTAACATGACAGCCATCAGGTAACTTGCCAGTTTTTTTGAGATTATCCGCATGATCTGTGTCTCCTGTTCACACGCCCAATTAGGGTTCAATCAATTATAGGTTATCCGGGCAACCAAACACCGGCTCTGTCTCACCAGATCCTGCCGAATCCCTTGTCTTTGGCCCTTATCGGCAATCCAGCAGGAATATTAATGATTTCAGTCGCAAATTTACCGTGCCCGTACGACAGCGCAGGGCTGTGAATCGGTGTTTTCACGAAAAACCTTTAATGACAGCGACTTCGAAAGCCCTGTCAGGCGGGCCAAGCCGTGACAATCCGAAGATCCGTAACTGTCAACCGGCCGCCTGCTGAAGCCTTTGACGACACGCAGAGCGGCTCGAATCTCCCCAGGAATCTTAAATCCCTGGTAAAACATCACTCTATAACACTGCTGTCCCGTTAAGTTGCATTGAAGATCAGTAAGGTCAGGTACAGAAAGCTGATTACGGTGTGTATGGATGACAGAACATGAAGTATCAGCTGGATGAAGAAAAGAGAACCCCTTCTCCCTCCGAGAGAAGGTTGGGATGAGAGAGTATAAAATCTAAGCGTTAGCTTATCTGATCCCCTCACCCTAACCCTCTCCCGGGGGGAGAGGGGACTTTAACGACACTCGCCGGTGGGAGAGGGAGTTAACGGGACAGCAGTGGCTCTATAATGAAAGCCTCTTGCCCGTCAGCCGCCGCAGGGCTTCCTGATACTTTTCAGCGGTTCGCCGAATAATATCTTCGGGCAGCTTTGGCCCGGGCGGGGTTTTGTCCCAGTCCAGGGTTTCCAGATAATCACGCACAAACTGCTTGTCGAAACTGGGCGGGCTGATGCCCGACCGGTATTCATCCTGCGGCCAGAAACGGGACGAGTCGGGTGTCAGCGCTTCATCGATCAGGAACAACTCGCCATTTTTATCCAGCCCGAATTCAAATTTGGTATCGGCAATAATGATGCCGCGCTGTGTTGCGTAGCGGGCCGCCTCGGTATAAACCTGCACACTGACATCACGCACCCGGGCGGCAAGGTCGGCGCCCAGCAGGTCTACCGAGCGTGCGTAATCAATATTCACATCATGGTCACCAAGCTCTGCTTTGGTGGAGGGTGTGTAGATGGCTGCGGGCAACTGATCGGCCAGCTGTAACCCAGCCGGCAATTGAATACCGCACACCGCACCGCTGGTCTGGTAATCCTTCCAACCGGAACCGATCAGATAACCCCGCACAATCGCTTCCACTGGCAAGGCCTTCAGTTTACGCACGATGACGGCCCGGCCTTCCACCTGCTCGCGCTCGCGCCGATCCGGCAATACCGATTCGAGCGTGACATCGGCCAGATGGTTGGGGACCAGCGCCCGGGTGCGCTCGAACCAGAAACTGGAGACCGCGGTGAGCACCGCCCCCTTGCCCGGAATCGGATCAGGCAACACCACGTCAAAGGCGGATAAACGGTCAGTGGTCACGATCAGGAGATGCTCATCACCAACACTGTAAATATCGCGCACCTTGCCGCGTGCCAGCAGTGGCAGGCTTTGCAGGTGGGTCTCGAACAGTACATCAAGCATGCAGGTATCCCGTTTCAGTGGACTTGCTCCCGGAGCAGAAGCGCATTGTACCGGCGACGGGTGCGGGCGGCGAATGCTCAGCGCCTGGAGTGGCGGGCAGCGGCGGCGATGGTACAATGCGCGTTTTCTTTCATTCCGGGGCACACCATGGGATCCACAAAAGTCGGTTTGGTCATGGGCAGTAACAGCGACTGGGATGTCATGCAGGCGGCGGCCGAGCAGCTGGAACACTTCGGCATCGACTTCGAAGCGCGTGTTGTCTCGGCACACCGAACACCCGATCTGCTGTTTGAATACGCCGCGAGTGCACGGGATCGCGGCCTGGCCTGCATCATTGCCGGTGCCGGTGGTGCCGCGCATCTGCCGGGCATGCTGGCCGCCAAAACCACCCTGCCGGTTTTGGGTGTCCCGGTTCCGTCCCGGCACCTGAAGGGTATGGATTCATTGTTGTCCATTGTGCAAATGCCCAAAGGGGTGCCGGTCGCCACTTTTGCTATTGGGGCTGCCGGGGCTGCCAACGCCGCCCTGTATGCGGTCAGCCTGCTGTCAGTCAACGATGCGAAAATTGCCCGTAAACTGAATCAGTTCCGCGCCGAACAAACAGAAATGGCGCTGAACATGAAATTACCCCCACAATCGTGATTCTACCGGATTCGATTCTCGGCGTGCTGGGTGGCGGCCAGCTGGGACGCATGTTCGCCGTTGCTGCACGCAGTATGGGTTACCGGGTCTGGGTGCTCGATCCCGATCCGGGCAGCCCGGCGGGAGCCATCGCCGATCGCCACCTTCAAGCCGAATACCGCGATGAAGCGGCGCTCACCGACATGGGTGAAAACTGCGCCGCCATTACCACCGAATTCGAAAATGTCCCGGCGGAAACGCTGCAGTTTCTGGAGTCCCGGGTACCGGTACGGCCCGCTGCAAGCGCCGTAGCCATTGCCCGCGACCGCATCCTCGAGAAAACCTTTATCCGCGAGCAGGGACTGGCCACAGCCCCCTTTTTTGCCATCCGCAAAGAAGATGAGCTGGCCGACGCCTGTCAAAAGCTCGAGATGCCCGCCTTGTTAAAAACGGCGCAGCTGGGTTACGACGGCAAAGGCCAGCTCGCGGTCAGCAATTTGGATGATGCCCGGCAGGGTTTTCAACAACTGGGGGGAACACCCTGCGTGCTTGAAGAGCGCGTGCAGCTGGAGCTTGAACTGTCCGTTATTCTTGCCCGCAGCGTCACGGGTGAAACAGCGGTATTCCCCGTCGGTGAAAACAGTCATGTCAATGGTATTCTGGATACCACCTGCGTACCGGCACGCGTTGCCGATGGGCTCGCCGGACAGGCCGAAAGGATGGCACGAAAGCTGGCGGATACCATGCAGTACTGCGGTGTACTTGCGGTCGAGTTTTTCCTCACCGCAGGGGGGGATCTGCTGATCAATGAAATGGCACCGCGCCCGCATAACAGCGGACACTATACGCTTGATGCCTGCCTGAACTCGCAGTTTGAACAACAGGTACGCACCCTGTGCGGCCTGCCACCGGGCGCAACCGCACTGCTGTCGCCGGTGGTGATGGTCAACATTCTCGGTGACTGGTGGGCTGACGGCACACCACCCTGGGGGCGGCTGTTCAACCATCCGCAAACCAAGCTGCACCTGTATGGAAAACAGCAGGCGCGTGTCGGCCGCAAAATGGGGCACTACAATTGTCTTGCCACAGAACTGGATGAGGCGATACACATGGCGGAACAGGTGCGCGCAGAACTGATAACCGAGAGAAGCAGCCGCGCTTAGTCCGTAGCAACACACCATGAACAGGAGCCCCCTATGCTGCAGCTAACCCTGGTCCGTCACGCCAAGTCGAGCTGGGACAATCCGGCACTCAGCGATTTCGACCGGCCGCTGAACAAACGTGGGTTTAAAAATGCGCCGCTGATGGGAAAGATTATCAGCAAGCATGGCCTGGTCTTCGACCGGATCGTCGCCAGCCCGGCACTGCGCGCAATCACCACCGCACGCCTGATCGCCGGAAAACTGAATTTCCCTGAACAGGGTATTCGGCAGCGGGCGGAGCTGTATGGCGCTTCCGTGGACGAACTGCTTGACTGTGTACAGTCACTGGACAGTCAAACTCAAAGCATCGCGCTGGTCGCTCACAACCCCGGGTTAACCGATCTCTGCAATCACCTGAGTGGTGAATCGATCATCAACCTGCCGACCTGCGCCGTTGCCGTCATCGAGTTTGACCTCGATGACTGGCGGGCGGTCTACAAGCACACCGGCAGACTGACACTCTATGAGTATCCGCGCAAATACACTGACTGAGTGACAAGCTTAACCACGAAAGACAGCTTAGCGGTCTGATCGATAACCATCATTCGAGCCTGAGGCGGTTATGAAACTCGAGCCTGTTGCCGTAGCGATCATGGCGAAAACGGGTAAAGGCCGCGTTATCGATCCGTGTCCGATACCAGGCAACGGGATCGGTGTTCAGGATATAGCCCAGTGCCGCGCGAATCACGCCAGCGTGCGCAACGACCAGCACGTGTTTACCGTTATACTCAGACAGGACATCTTGCAGCGCATGCGCGACCCGCCGCCCGAAATTTTCCAGCGCTTCCGCACCCGCCGGCCGGTTACGGCAGGGATCCCGATAAAATGCTTCGTATTCCGCCCGATTGCGACTGATGATTTCATCCGGGCTGAGACCCTCCCAGCGGCCGAAACCGACCTCGCGCAAACGATCATCGGTGTTGAAATCAAGCCCGCAGCGATCGGCCAACGCTTCGGCAAATGCACTGCAACGCCGCATCGGTGAGCTGATTATGTGCCGCCATGGCGGCTGCTCGCCGACGGCATCCCACATCTGCTGCCAGCCTGTTTCGCTCAGGGGGTCGTCGACTGCATTACCCCGATAGCGGCGACCACCCTCCGGTTCGCCGTGACGCATAAAGTCTATTAACGTTTCTTTCACTATTTATGGGTTGAGTTGGTGCAACGAGAAACAGATCGAAAAGGCGCTCATCCTGCCAAGGATTCGAGGCATCCAGTCGCCACTATTGGCCCGGCGCGATTATCGTGGAAAGGCGCAGTCGGCTTGAAAAGCCCTCGGCCTAATCGTTGTCATTCAGCTCAGGATCCCAACCTGCGACACGCGCTTTTTGCATGGCCTGGTTCTGGATTCGCATAAAACGCTCACGCAGATCATCGGGCAGATTATTAACCAGGAAGCCATATTTTTCCCATTCCTGGTTCACCTCGCGCCATAGA
>Ga0209456_10001191_pt1 | contig 12844 bp, 7 predicted proteins | sample COG_11_FD_184755 | JGI IMG/M metagenome (GOLD analysis project Ga0209456, IMG submission 184755) | Pelagic marine sediment microbial communities from the LTER site Helgoland, North Sea, for post-phytoplankton bloom and carbon turnover... | ecosystem: Environmental > Aquatic > Marine > Neritic...
CTGCCGCGTAACTGGTCCTGGATAAACAAAATGGCATCGGGTTCGATCTGTGCCAGCTTTAGCATGGATTCGTAAAACTGGAAGCGCAGTCCCTGGGTTGCCCAGCCCGGCGCCCGGCCAAGATAGCGCAAGTCCTTCATATAGCTTGTCAACGGGACACTGGATTTATCCAGCTGTGTCAGGGTTTCCTGCAAGGCAGAGTGCTCGCGTGAATTGATCATGCCGGTACCATAGGCGCTCTGTACTGCCCGGGCCAGCAACCCGACACGCTGGTGCCGGGTGGTATTGTTCATCTGGTCTCGAAGCGCGGTGCTGGCGCGGAAGTTCTCAGTCTCCACGGCCAGGCTGAGATCGAGCATATCCAGACGCGCCGATGCCTGCCTGATGCGTGGCAGTGCATCGCGCAGCTCAGCCAACAGACTGGCAGTCACTTTAAATACATTGCCGGCTGAAGCATCCTGCTCAAGCGCCTTTGCTGCATTCAGCAACAGCTCCTGCAACCAGGGCGCAGCCGTGTATGGCTTCGCATCATGCCGCAAGCGCTGCTGCAGCTGAATGGCTTCGTAGACAAGGTCGATCTCGTCTGCCAGCTCCTCGTACTGCTTGAGCAGTGCAGGGTCTTTTACCCCGGCGGCGTAATCCCGTACCCGCTGCGCGTCGCCCTTATCAGGTGAGCCGTGGATCTTGGCACGCAGGCCCTTGAAACCCGCATCCTGCTCGGAAAGTGATGCCGACAGCTGGCGCACCTTCTGAACCGAGGCAGTGTCCTCACCGTGCGGCAACTGCCGCACGCCAATGCGCAGTGACGGATAACGCAGACCGATCCACTCCGGCCTGCCGGCCAGCGCGATCAACAAGGCACGGGCCGCAGCGCGTTCGTCCTCTTCCTGGATGGCGCCGCGGTAAAACAGGGCACGGCGCATGATCCAGCCGTTATCCACGGCCATCAGGAATTTCTCGATCAACAACTGGTTCCAGGTTTCGATAAAGTTCGCTTCTGCAACCAGTTTTTCGGGATCAGTTCCCGCCAGCAACGTAGCAATGAGGTAGCCCTGCGCACGAAGCTGTGTGGTTTTATCACTCCACTCGCCGTGCTGGTGGCCGCCGCCGCGTTCGGCACAGGCGTAGGCTTTCGGTGGTAACACGCTACCGTCATTGCAGAACCAGCGAATGCGGGCAAAGGGGCCGCGTTCACTGGTTTTCATCGCTTCAACCCATGGCCGGTACTGGGTATCCGACGGTTTGCCCGTAGCTGGTGCACTGCTGCCGGCAGCGTTCCCGGCCAGCACGCCGCTCCCCAGTATCAGTATCAGGCTTGAAGCAACCAGGCTCCGCAATGAATGTACCCGTTTCAACGCTTTCATCTAATAACGTCCATCCTGTTTCTCAAGTCGTTGTATTATCCCGGTTCCTCCTGAAAAATGCGATCGTTAGACCAATTCAGTGATACCCGGCGATAGGTATCCGGCAGATTCAGTGGCTTCGCAATGATACCTCTATCTTTTGCCAGACCCGCCCTTAGAGCCAGCGCTGGCAACAAGGTGCTGCCAAACCCCGCCCCGACCATTTGCAGCAGCGTTTCCAGACCGGCGGCGCGCAGGTCCGCCATATCGCCTTGACCATCCCGCCCCTGCAAGTGACAGACCGCCATCGCCTGGGCGGGTGATCTGTACCGCCTGATGGACGACGATGCGAAACAGCGCCTCATCGATAACATCGTCGGCGCCATGCAGGGGGTAGCTCGGGAAATCCAGGTGCGGCAGCTCGGGCACTTCATGAAGGCCGATCCGGCTTATGGCGAGAGGATTGCCAAAGGACTGGAAATCGATCCAGCGGACATCGCTTAAACAACGGACTCAGCGGCCACACGGACGTGGCCGCTTATGAATTCGCCAAACACAGAGATATTGTCGTTAAAGTACCACGCAACGATATTAAATTTTATGGTAAACCGTTAAAATCCCGCCAATTCCAACTTTTAGTGTTCGCAATCAATCACAGGATAAAGTACTGAGAGATGCCATGAGCAAGATATTACTGGTCGAAGATAACGAGATGAACCGCGACATGCTGTCCCGTCGGCTGGAGCGCAAGGAATTTGAGGTGGTCATTGCGGTAGACGGTCAGGCGGGTGTCAATATGGCGACCTCGGAGTCGCCCGACCTGATTCTCATGGACTTGAGTCTGCCGGTCATCGACGGCTGGGAAGCCACCCGGCAGATCAAGGCCGATCCAGCCACGCAGGCGATTCCGGTGATTGCGCTCACGGCACACGCCATGGCGGGTGACGAACAGAAGGCACTGGAGGCCGGTTGTAACGATTACGATACCAAGCCGGTCAATTTCAAACGCCTGCTCGGCAAGATCGAGAAATTCCTCGGTAATCCCTGATGAAAGGGCAATTCCTGTCGAGCGCATCGTGGGCACACCGAACCCGACGATGAACTGGCCAGTCCGTCTGACCAGGCTCGCAGGATTGGTCTCGCTTGCGCTTGGTACGCTGGTACTGCTGGGCTGGTACTTGCACGAACCGGCGCTGATCCAGGTCAACCCGGCATTTGTACCCATGCAGTACAACACGGCGCTTGGATTTGCGCTGGGGGGGCTGGCATTGCTGGGCCTCGCCTGGTCCTGGACGCGCCCCGCCGCGGTAACGGGTCTTGCGGTACTGCTGGTCGGCCTGCTCACCTTGATCGAGTACCTCTTTGGCCTTGATCTGCACATCGACCAGCTGTTCATGCGCCACTATATCGATCTCGAGACCTCGCATCCGGGCCGGATGGCGCCCAACACCGCGCTCTGTTTCAGCCTTACGGGTCTCGCCGCACTGATTACCGCCCTGCGCCACCGGCATCCGCAGACACCCGCATGGACCGCCACCCTCGGGGCTATCATCATTGGTCTCGGTATCGTGGCCCTTGCCGGTTACATCATCGGTGTGGAAAGCGCCTATGGCTGGGGACACCTGACACGGATGGCCATCCATACGGCGGCAGGTTTCATTGTCCTGGGTTTCGGTTTCACAGCCCTGGCCTGGGCATGGGGCCGGCGCCTGCATCCTGAAGAGCGGCTGCCGCGCTGGCTGCCTGCGGTAATCGGTATCACGGGATTTACCGTGACATTTGCGATGTGGCAGGCGCTGGTCGCGCAGCAACAGCGCCTGATAAACGAGATGGGTGCCCATGCCGCCAGCTATGCCGACGAGGGCCTGCTGGTATTCGGCGTTCTCCTGACACTGACACTGGCTATCAAGGCCCGGGCTGTGGCAAGAGCCGGTCTGCGTACTCATGCGGCCGGTGGTGCCTGGGCGCCTTATGTCGTCATTGCCCTCGGTGCGCTGCTGGCGTTCTCACTCTACAGCCTGCTGAAAACAAATTTTGAGGGTTCGGTCAGGTTGCGTTTCGAGTCCGAAGTCCGTAATCACGGTGAAGCGATCGAACGTGGCATAGAAGCCTATATCGAGACCCTGTATCACATCCGTGCGGGTTTCGATGCATCATCCTTCGTCGATCGCAGCGAGTTTCGCGTGCTGACAGAGCGTGACCTGCAGCGGCTCCCGGGGATCATGGCACTGGAGTGGGTACCCCTGGTGCCCGGCCATGAGCGCGAGGCCATGGAAGCCATGGCACGCGAGGAGCTGTCCGCCGAATTTGTTTTTGGTGACAAGCCCAGCCTGGAGGGTATGACAGCCGCAGCGCAGCGTGAGCGGTATTTTCCAATCTACTATGTTGAGCCACTGCAGCCCAATCTGCCCATCCTGGGTTTTGATCTGGCAGGCAGCCCCGGCAGACGGGCTACCCTCATGAAGGCTGCGCAGACCAATGCACCGGTTGTCTCTTCACGGCTGCACCTGTTGCAGTCTGACGAGGGGGCCTACGCTGTATTCATCGCTCTGCCCGTTTACAAACGCGCCATGCCACTGGCGACAAGTGCGGAGCGCGAAGCTGCCCTGAGGGGCTTTGCGCTGATGGTGACTGAAGTCGGGCCTATGATCGAGAAAATTCTCGATCGCTACACCAGTCCGGCGGGTCTGACCATGATCTTCGAGGATGCCGAATCCACCGATGGCAGGGGCTTCATGTACCGGCATAGTTCCCGCCTGCGGGCGCCGGGCGAGGAAGACACCGAAACGGAAATCGGGAAGGATGGATTTCGCACGACAGCAACGCTGATGTTTGCAGACCGCCAGTGGAATATGACTGCCTATGCGGCCAATCCCGCTTTATATCCGCGCTGGAGTCTTGACAATCTCTGGTTACCGCTGGGCGTCTTCCTGCTCGCCCTCGGACTGGCCTTTTACCTTCGCCGCTCGGCACAACGCGAACAGGAGCGCGCCCGCATCCTGGCCTACCAGACCGCCCTGCTGGATTCCATTCCCAACCCGATCTTTGTCAATGGTATAGATACGCTATTAGCGACCTGCAACAAGGCCTATGAACAGGCCTTCAACATCCGCCGCGAGGATTTCATCGGCAAGACGACCGGGGACCTCGAACACCTGCCGGAAGATATTCGCCAGACCGCCCGGGATGAAGAGCTGGAGCTGATCCGTCAAGGCGGACTGAGCCGCAAGGAGACCGCCTTGCAATACGCTGATGGCCGCACCCACGACGTCATGTACTGGCGGACCGCGTTTGATCTTGCCGACGGAGAGCCCGGTGGCATGATTGGTCTGTTCATCGATATCAGTGAGCGCAAGCAGGCTGAACGGGAAATTCATAATGCCAGAAAGGCCGCCGAAGCATCCAATCAGGCCAAGAGCAACTTTCTGGCGAATATGAGCCATGAGTTGCGCACACCCATGAATGCCATCCTTGGTTACAGCGAGATGCTGATGGAAGAAGCGGAAGATATCGGACAGGACGCCTTCATCCCTGACCTGAGGAAAATCAACCAGGCCGGCACCCATCTGCTGGCGCTGATCAACGATGTGCTCGACCTGTCAAAGATCGAGTCCGGGCGCATGGAAACGTTTGCCGAGGACGTCGATGTCAGCTCGCTGATCGACCAGGTTGCCGTGACTGCACAGCCACTGATGAACCAGAATAACAACCATTTCAAAGTCGAACGGGGCGGGCAACTCGGCCGTGTTCACCAGGATCTCACCAAGCTGCGCCAGTCACTGTTGAACCTGGTTTCCAATGCTGCCAAGTTTACCCATGACGGCCACATCACCTTGCAGGCAACGCGTCAGACACGGGCCGACGGTGACTGGCTGATTTTTGCAGTGAAGGACACCGGCATCGGTATCGCAGCAGACAAGCTGGAGCATGTCTTTGACGAGTTCTCTCAGGCGGATAACTCGACCACCCGCGATTATGGTGGCACCGGCCTTGGGCTGACCATCTCACGACGCTTCTGCCAGATGTTGGGCGGCGATCTCACCGTCACCAGCCAGCCGGGCGTGGGTTCCACCTTTACCATCCGGCTGCCCGCAGTACTTCCAGGGGCTGAGGTGGCGCAGGAAGAACCCACGCAAGCGGGCGTTGAAAAACTCCCTGCATCAGGTGATGTCAATGAGGCCAGGCGTGACAGCACCATACTGGTCATTGATGATGACGCCGAAGCCTGTGAGATCATCCGGCGTTTCCTGGAAAAAGACGGCTTCAACGTCGTCATCGCACTCAGTGGCGAGGACGGCCTGCGCCTGGCGCATCAACTGCAACCGGCGGCCATCACCCTGGACGTGATGATGCCGGATATGGACGGCTGGTCGGTGTTACGCGCGCTGAAGGTTGATCCGGTGCTTCAGGCGGTCCCGGTGGTGATGCTCACCATGGTCGATGACAAGAGCAAGGGGTATGCGCTCGGGGCGACCGACTACCTGACCAAACCCGTTGACCGTGAACAGCTGCACAATGCCCTCTCACGATATTACACACCCGGTGAGTCCTGTTCGGTATTACTGGTCGAGGACGACAAGTCAACACGCGAGGTGATGGCGCGGACTTTGGAAAAATCTGACTGGACTGTCAGCGAAGCCGGCAACGGCCGCGAAGCCCTGGACCGGCTGGCGCAGCAAAAACCGCGACTGATTCTGCTCGATCTGATGATGCCGGTAATGGACGGTTTTGATTTCCTGCTGGAGATGCGCGCCAGGCCTGAATGGCAGGACATTCCTGTCATTGTGCTGACGGCCAAGGAGCTGACCGAGGAAGACCGGCGCCTGCTCAGCGGCCGGGTGGAACAAATTGTCGAGAAAGGCGCCTGCGCTCATGACCAGGTGGTGAACCTGATTCACCGGGTCGTGGACCATCACGCCGCGACAACGGGTACCGCGTGTTCATGAACCGGACCTGGAAATGCCATAATCCTGTCATATTGAGCAACGAATAAACCTGAGCAACCGATAAGCGCCTGACCTTATGCATCGATATCCAGTAATTATCCGCTACCCCGCTCTAATCACTGCATTGCTCATGGCTTTACTAAGCGGGAGTATCCGGGCAGCCAAGACCTGGTATCCGGTTGAGGTCGATGTATGGGAGCCACCCTTTAACACCAGTCAACAGCGCCAACCGCACCAGTACACTCCACTGGAAAAATCCAGCCGTCGCTGGAACATCTGTGTATCCATACCTCACCTCAAGGATGCCTACTGGCTGGCGGTCAACTACGGCCTGATTGCCGAAGCCCGGCGGCTGGATGTCGGTCTGTCGTTGTACGAGGCTGGTGGCTACGAGCACTTGGATGTGCAACGCCAACAGATCGAGGACTGCCTGGCAAAAGACACAGACGGTCTGATTGTCAGCGCCATATCGAAGGACGGGCTCGAAGACCAGATCAGGACTGCGTCCGACCGTGGCATTCCGGTGCTCGACATGATCAACGGCATGTCCTCGTCACACATCAGCGCGCGTGTTGCCGTGGATTTCTGGGATACCGGCTACCAGACCGGCGCTTATCTGCGCGAACTTCACCAGGACAGCGATCAGCCAGTGCGTATTGCCTGGTTCCCCGGCCCTGAAGGCGCTGCCTGGGTTGCCGCGGGCGATGCGGGATTCAAGGGCGCCATCAAAGACAGCCCCATTGAAATCATCAGCACCAGCATGGGCGATACCGGCCACGCGACCCAGAGTCGGCTAATTGAGATCGTCCTCGATGAGCACGCCGATAAACTCGACTACATCGTCGGTACCGCGGTTACCGCCGAAGCGGCCGTGGATGTACTGCGGCGGCGCGGATTATCGAAAAAAATACAGGTGCTGTCCTATTACTACAGTCCCGATGTGCACCGGGGCATCAAGCGCGGCAACATCCTTGCCGCGCCCAGCGACCAGACCACCCTGCAGGCGCGCATTGCTGTGGATGTGATGGTGCGTATGCTGGAAAAACAGGACTATTTCAAACATGTTGCCCCGCACGTCGTGCTGATAAACGGCAGCAAACTGCGAGGCTGGGATTCCTCGACGACACTCGCGCCGCGCGGTTTTCGCCCAATCTTCAGTATCAATAACTGAGACAGGCTCCGTCCACCCTTATGAACTCAGCCCCCAAAAGTGCTCGACTGTGGCTTGTTCCGCTACTCATTTTCGCCCTGGGAACCGGGGGAAGCTGGAGCCTCAGCCAGGCGTTCAGGCAGGACGCCTGGCACGCCTGGCAGGCGCAAGCAGAGCAGACCGCGCGCTGGCTGTCGGGAACCCTGCTCGGCTGGCTGGAAGAAAGTTATGCGCCGCTATCCGGTCTGGCGGTGTTGGCCGAGAATTCCACAACCCTCACCGAGGTGGAATTTCTCAATGGCTTCGATGGCCTGGAATCACGCGCGACCGCTTTTTTTCTCGATTCAGCCGCCTATCTGCGCCTGGACACTCATAAACAATTACAGCTGGTTTTTTCCACCGACGTCAGCGGACCGCTGGCGACCGGTACCCCCTCTGCGGAGCTGGACGTACTTATCCCGACAGTTAGGGCTGCCTTTGAGCAACCCGGGCGCATATTGCTTGGTCCGCCCTTCCAGCTCGAAGCCGGCACCACGGTTTCCACTGTAGCCCTGAACATTACCGAAGCGAACGGCAGGACTGCGGTGGTGCTCGGCCTGGTCAACCATGATGCGCTGATCGAGGGACTCTTTGAGCAGCTGGTCCCCGCCGGACTGACGCTGCAGATAAGCGGCAAGTTCCTCGGTGGTGACAGTGTTGTTCCTGTCTACACAGACACCGGCGACGCCACCCTGCACACCGTTACTACCCGTACCATCAGCGCTGGCGCAGATCTTTCCATTACCTGGAATGCCGGCCCGCAGTTTAAAGGTGGCATAGCCGATAAACTCGCCAGCTTCGCCCTCCTCGCCGGCACCACAGTATCAGCGATTATCGCGCTGTTCATTGGCATGTTACTGAGACGTAACCAGGTCATCTCACAGCGAATCAGGGAAGCGACCCTGGAGCTTGAGCGCAGCAAGGATGCCGCCGATGCCGCCAACCAGGCAAAGAGTGCATTCCTGGCTAATATGAGCCACGAACTGCGCACCCCCATGAACGCCATTCTCGGCTACAGCGAGATGCTGATCGAGGACGCGGAGGATGGCGGGCAGGACGACTTTATCCCCGACCTGAAGAAGATCAACCAGGCCGGCAGTCATTTGCTTGCACTGATCAATGATGTCCTCGACCTGTCGAAGATCGAGTCGGGAAAAATGGAGGCCTTTGCAGAGGTCTTTGATGTGGGCGCTGTGATCGATCAGGTAGCAAGCACGGCGCAGCCACTCATGCCGAAGAACACTAATCGTTTCACACTGCAACGTGGCGAAAATCTTGGCAAGGCCTGTCAGGATCTCACCAAGCTGCGACAGTCACTGTTGAACCTGCTGTCCAATGCAGCCAAGTTCACCCATGAAGGCACTATTACTCTGCAGGCAGAGCGTCAGTCGCAAACCAATGGTGACTGGCTGAGCTTTTCGGTCAGCGACACCGGCATCGGTATAGAGACAGACAAGCTGGAGCATGTCTTTGAAGAATTTTCCCAGGCGGATAACTCCACCACGCGCGACTATGGCGGCACCGGTCTGGGGCTGACTATCTCTCGCCGTTTCTGCCAGATGTTGGGCGGCGATCTGACCGTCGCCAGCCAGCCGGGGGCAGGGTCTACCTTTACTATCCGACTGCCCGCTGTACTTCCAGGCGCTGAGATGCCGCGGGAAGCATCCCCGCAACCGGCTGTTGAAGATATCCGCACGCCAGCTGATGTCGATGAGGCCAAACCCGGCAGCACCATACTGGTTATTGATGATGACGCCGAGGCCTGTGAGATCATCAGTCGGTTCCTGGAGAAAGACGGCTTCAAGGTTGTCACGGCACTCAGCGGCGAACAGGGCCTGCGCCTTGCGCATCAACTGCAACCGGCCGCCATCACCCTGGATGTGATGATGCCGGACATGGATGGCTGGTCGGTGTTGCGCGCGCTTAAGGTAGACCCGGTACTGCACAAGGTCCCGGTGGTGATGCTGACCATGCTCGATGACAAAAGCAAGGGATATGCCCTCGGGGCAACCGATTACCTGACCAAGCCCGTGGACCGCGACCAGTTACATACCGCTCTGGCGCGTTTTCATACACTCAGTGAGCCCTGTTCGGTGTTGCTGGTGGAAGATGACCCGGCAACACGTGAAATCATGGTGCGCACCCTGGAGAATGCCGAGTGGCAAGTCAGCGAGGCCGGCAATGGCCGCGAAGCCTTGGATCAGTTGGCACAGGAGAAGCCACGCCTGATTCTGCTCGATCTGATGATGCCGGTGATGGACGGCTTCGACTTCCTGCTCGAGATGCGCGCCAACGCCGAATGGCAGGACATTCCTGTCATCGTACTGACGGCCAAGGACCTGACCGAGGAAGACCGGCGCGTGCTCAGCGGCCGGGTGGAACAAATTGTCGAGAAAGGCGCTTGCGCCCACGACCAGGTGGTGAACCTGATTCACCAGGTCATCGACCCTGCCCTACCAGCGAGAAAGGGCTCAAGTCTTGATTCCTAAGGTATATGCGCCCGCCAACAATTCAAGCTTCATGATTCAAGACCTGACCCCCTATGGGAGCAACTGGAGTGGCAATGAGCAGCCTGGCGATTAGCATTCCCCTCCCCCGACCAGCTTCGTCGGCTCTGTGGTGCAGCTCGAGCAAAGCTGCTTTGCTGTTGCTGATGCTTGTTTCTTTGCCGCTGCTGTTGGGTGAACTGCAAACAGCTCAAGCAGAACCGCCGGATATCGGACTTGCCGCCGACCCCTCGCGCAGCGAAGTGAGCGGTACGCTGAGGGAGGGCTCTCATGTCAAACTATTCCTGCCGAACCTCCCCTATCTGGCCATTTCCCACGCCATCAACGCCTCACTGGTGCGGCCAGCCAACAACGAGCGGGGTTGGCAGTACGATCTGGCGATCAGTCACCACAACATCGGCGACACGATCTGGGAGTTTGAGTTACGTCAGGACGTTCATTTCCACGATGGCAGTCCATTCAATGCAGATTCGGTGCTGCTCAATATGGATTACTTCAAAAAGCAGCCCTTCACCTTCACCAAACTCAGCAAGATCCTCGATCGTGTAGAGAAGGTTGACGACTATACGGTCCGCTTCCATTTAACCGAGCCCTATGGCGTGTTTCTGCATGACGCCAACTGGTTGCAGTTCTATACCCGCAACTACCTTGAAAAACACGGTTGGAATGGCAAACCTACGTGCCCGAACCTCGCGGAGCCCGGTCCCTATGGGCTGGGCCCGTACATCCTGGTCGAGGGATACGTCGAGGGAGACAGGAGTGCAGCGGAAGTCGTTCTGAAGGCTAACCCGAATTACTGGGGGGATGACAAGCCCAAGGTCGAAACCATCACCGTCTACACCGGGTTGACGATGAGCGAGGCGCGCGACCTGGCTTTGTTCAGCGAAGGCGAGATCGACATCACTCCGATACCGTTTGCCGACGAGGTGGAGGCGGTGCTCTCTCCCTATGCCAAACTCGCCGTATCGCCTTCGATGAATAACTATGCGATGCACTTCAACATGCTCAATGGCAATGCGGCGATTCGTGACGAGCGTATTCGCTACATCATCAATCATGCCATAGACCAGGAGTATCTGCTGAATCTGTCCATGCTCGGCGAGGGGGTGCTGTCACCCACCACTGTATCGCCGAACTTCTATCGTGTGGCAGATGCTATCGAGTTCCTGGATCAATACTTCACTGAATATTCATTAACCCACCCTTCCAGTACGGAGCGGCTGCGTTGGCTGGTTCAAGAATACCAGCAGGAAAACGGCCTGGACCCACAACAGCCGTTGCGGCTGACCCTGCTGGTTCAGGAGAGCTTTCTGTTCCTGATACGTGACATCCAGTATTTTCTCGCACAGGTCAATATCGATCTGGTCGCGGATGTGACGGCCAGTGAAAAACAGGTATTCCGACAGCTGTTCGATACGCTGGAGGACAAGAACCAGAAGCCCTGGGATCTCCTCCTGTGGGGTAACTTCGACTGGTACAAACATCCCTGGGCGGCGTTTTTCGTCTACCTCCCCGGTACGTCGTGGTCGACTATCCCCGCCGACACGCAGTTAGTCGATCTTACCGAGCGCTTACTCAGAACCAACGTGGAGTCGGAGAACTACGTGCCTTTGTTGGCTGAATTCATTCGCTATGTCTACGAGCACAACTACATGGTATTTCTCCCGAACCCGCACAATGTCTATGCAGTGAATAAGGAAGTGTTGTTCAAGCCCGGGCGCTCGGCCTTCGTCTATCTGCGCGACCTGCAGGTAACAGATCAGCATTGGTCCCTGCGGGGTAAACAGCCCTATCCGGAAGAACGGCAGAAACCACTGCGGATCATGCGGGAGAATATTGAGGAAGCAGCGCCATGAAGGATATCACAAGCGGTTCGGACCCGGTTCAGGCTGGACCCCGATACGATCTGAAACAGGAACGTTCTCTCTCACGACGCATCATCGTCCTTCTCATCGTCGCGTCTCTGTTATTGATTGGTCAGAACCTTTACAACCTGTCCAATCTCAGGCAAGTGGATCAATCCATCGTTACGGTACATAACACTGCCGGGCGCCTGGAGGAGCTGGCACGAGAAATTGCCACGCCTATTGCGGATATCCGCATGTTGTCTATGGAGACTGTACTGGCTCCGAATCAGGCACGGATCAAGGAAACCAGACAGCATCTCGACCAGCGCATCGAGGCACTGGAATCGCGTCTCGCGGAATGGCGGAAGCGTCTCGCCAATGGCGACACTGACATGCCCGTTCTCAGTGAGTTCGAGGCTATTCAATCGGCCTGGAAACGCTACCGGGAGGCAATTTCGAAAACAGGCGACTACATCGGACGCGGTATCCGCGTTGCCGCTTTCATCAGCGTTACCCAACAGGAAAAAGTCCATTTCGAGGCACTGCAAGAGGTGTTAACCACCTTTGGTCGTACCCAGTTCTCACACAGCCAGGAGGTTTACGACACCGCACAGGAGAATTCGAAGGTGGCTTTTTACACCCTGGTGGTGACGGGAGTTATCCAGATTCTGATTCTCATCTTTATCCTGTTCTTCGTCTATCGCATGTTCCGCACTTACATGCGGGCCTCCCAGATCCACGAACAGAAGCTGGCAAAGGCCATGGTAGCTGCCAACCAGGCCAACCAGGCCAAAAGTGCCTTCCTGGCCAACATGAGCCACGAACTGCGCACCCCGATGAACGCCATCCTCGGCTACAGCGAGATGCTGATGGAAGAAGCGGAAGAGAGCGGGCAGGACGACTTTATTCCCGACCTGAAGAAGATCAACCAGGCTGGTAGCCACCTGCTTGCGTTGATCAACGATGTGCTCGATTTGTCCAAGATCGAATCCGGCAAATTGGAATCCTTTAC
>Ga0209456_10001193_pt1 | contig 12834 bp, 10 predicted proteins | sample COG_11_FD_184755 | JGI IMG/M metagenome (GOLD analysis project Ga0209456, IMG submission 184755) | Pelagic marine sediment microbial communities from the LTER site Helgoland, North Sea, for post-phytoplankton bloom and carbon turnover... | ecosystem: Environmental > Aquatic > Marine > Neritic...
GCGCCGTTCAGCGACGGCGTGTCACCCGTCGGCCGAGGCTTCTGGGCTTCTGCCCCGCCAGCCAACCCAGCTAGGACCATCGACACCATGATGACGAACCGTTTCATCGCACGCATGCCCCCCGACGCGCGTCCCCCCTTCAACTAAGGCTAAGCGAGCTGAGGATACCGGTCCAGCCGGCGCGCTCCGACGTCAGGGTCCGCTCCGGAACCACGGGACCTCAAGCCGCGAGCGTCCGGAGCCCCTCCCAATCCCTCTCTTAGCCCATCAGGCTCATCATAAACGCCGAATTGCGCGGTACTAGCTTGTTATGTCGACTTGCGACGCGCCCTAGACCGCCTTTGGATCTCCTAACTGCATCTCCACCCCGTCTCGGTGCGTCTCGGTAACCGTTCCAGGCGTCTTGGCGTTGCGTACGGGCTTGGTCGAGTGACTGCGCTCGAGGGCCCGCCCCGCGGTGAACAGTTCTTGGTGGTTCCAGGCCGGCGAGTGAATTCGAAAGCTCTCCGGATGGATCTTGTTGATGGCCACGTGGATGTGCTCGTGGTCCTTGTCGCTGTGGCGGGCTGCGATGTACTGGTGTTTGACTCGTTGACCTGACGTTGACGCGGCGATCTGAAATCAAGTGATATGGCGTGACAAGTGGTGAACACGGCGATGTGGGCAAGTTCCCGTGGTTGTTGGTAAATACTTCCTTCTTCAGTGAGAGTCGGAGACCCGCAAAATGGGCCTCACAAAGACGCGGACCTCGCCTCAAATGCCGGATCTGCTACCTTCGGCGCCCCATGGCGGACGCAAAGATCACCCTCGAGCAGGTTTTGCACGTCGCGAAGCTAGCCAGGCTGACGCTGTCCGATGACGAGGCGCGCCAGATGCAGGAGCAGTTGGACGCGATTCTCGGATACATGGAAGGGCTCGACGAGCTCGACGTCTCCGAGGTGCCTCCGACCTTTCATTCCATCCCGATGGACGCCCCCATGCGGCCGGATGTGCCGGAGCGCTGCAGCGACCGCTCCGAGATCCTGGCGCAGGCGCCCGAGAGCGAGGCAGGCGGGTTTGCGGTGCCCCTGGTTCTCGAGGTCGAGTGATGAGCGACTTTCCCTGGCAGAGCGCGTTCGAGATTCGTGAGCAGGTCGCGGCTGGCGCCATGAGCGCGGTCGACGTGACGCGGGCTTACCTCGCGCGCGCCGAAGCGCTCAACCCGAAGCTCTCGTGCTTCCTCACCATCGATCACGAGGGTGCGCTCTCCGCGGCGGCGCAGGTCGACCGCGCGCGAGATGCCGGCGAGCAGCTCGGTCCCTTGGCGGGTGTGCCCATCGCCCTCAAAGACAACCTCTGTACGAGGGGCGTTCGCACGACCTGTGCGTCTCAGATCCTCGGCAACTACATCCCGCCCTACGACGCGCACGTAGTCCAAGCCTTGCGTGCCTCGGGCGCAGTGATCCTCGGAAAGACGAATCTCGACGAGTTCGCCATGGGGTCGTCCAACGAGAACTCCTCGTTCGCGAACGTGCACAACCCTTGGGCTTTGGACCGCGCTCCGGGTGGCTCCTCGGGCGGCTCCGCGTGTGCAGCCGCTGCGGGCTTGGCGCCCTTGGCGCTCGGCAGCGATACGGGCGGCTCGGTGCGGCAGCCCGCTGCGTTTTGTGGGATTACCGCCATCAAGCCGACGTATGGCCGGGTGTCCCGATACGGGCTCGTCGCATTTGCGTCTTCCCTCGACCAGATCGGACCGATGGCGCGCTCGGTTCGGGAGGCGTCTCAGTTGCTCGAGGTGATCGCCGGCCACGATCGGCGCGACGCGACTTCGGCCGACCGGGAGACAGGAGACTACGTCGCTGCGTGCGACCGTGGCGTCAAGGGACTGCGGGTGGGCGTGGTTCGCGACCTGTTCGATGGGCTTCAGGATTCCGACGTTCGCGCGGGAGTCGAAGCCGCTTTGAGCGCTCTCGACAAACAGGGCGCAACCCTGGTCGACGTATCGCTTCCCCACGCCAAGCACGCGGTGTCGGTCTACTATCTCATCGCGACCGCCGAGGCGTCGAGCAACCTCGCAAGGTTCGACGGAATTCGCTACGGCCTTCGTGTTCCGGGTGCGGATCTCACCGAGACGTACACCAAGACACGAGCGCAGGGCTTTGGCCCGGAGGTCCGCCGACGGATCATGCTCGGGACCTACGCGCTTTCGGCAGGTTACTACGACGCCTTCTATCTCAAGGCGCAGCGGGTTCGCACACTGATCCGCCGCGATTACGACACCGCGTTCGAGAGTTGTGACCTGGTGTGCACGCCGACGACTCCGACCCCGGCCTTCGCCCTCGGAGAAAAGACGAGCAATCCGCTCGAAATGTACCTCGCTGACATCTTCACCCTGCCACCGAGCCTTGCCGGCTTGGCCGCAATCAGCACCCCCTGCGGCCTCTCCGCCTCGGGGCTCCCGATCGGGCTCCAACTCGTGGCGCCTCCGTTCGAGGAAGAGCTGCTGTGCAGTGCCGGGCAGGTGGTCGAGGACGGGTGCGGGCTGCTCGAGTCGCGGCCCGCAGCGCTCGGCTGAGCGCTTACTTCGTGTCGGCCTATTTCGTGTCGGCCTGTTTCGCGTCGGTCTGTTTCGCGCTGGCCGGCTTCGGTTGGCCCCGGCCCTGTTTCTCAATGACGGTCGACGGCATGCTGCGCCGCTCTTCGCCAGCGACCTCGACGCGGTTCCGCCCACGCGCTTTGGCGCGGTAGAGCGCCTGGTCTGCCTGCTCGATCAGTGCGTCGGCGGTGACGCCTTGGTGGAGCATCGCGAGCCCAACGCTCACGCTGATGTTTTCTGGACCGTCCTCGACCTGCGGGGCGCTGGCGAGCCGGCCGCGAAGCCGCTCGGCAACGATGCGTGCGGCGGTGAGCTTGATCTCGGAGAAGATGACCAGGAACTCCTCGCCGCCCCAGCGTGAGACGATGTCGTTCCGGCGGACGTATTCCGTGAGCGAGTTGGCGATCTGTTGAAGGACGCGGTCGCCGGCGCTGTGTCCGAACTCGTCATTGATGGCCTTGAAGTGGTCCACGTCGCACATCGCCACGCAAAGCCCGGTGTTGTTGCGGCGCGCTCGCGCGATTTCTTCCTCGAGGCGCTTGCTGGCATGACGACGGTTGTACAGCCCCGTGAGGCCGTCGGTCAGCGCGAGGAGCTGGGTTTCCTCCACGAGAAAAAGCGACTTTACGACGACGCCCAAGGCCTCGGCGATGAGCTCGGCGCTGCGGACGTCGATGTCCGCACAAACATTCGCGCCGCCGAAGATTTGCAGCGAGCCGAGCGTTTCGTCTCTGACGCGGATCTCGCAGGTTTGGGAGCGCCCGCCGACGACGTTCTGGCCGCCACCGAATTTCGAGTCGGGTTCGACGGTCGTATGGGTTGCGCCCAGGCTCTTCTCCGGGATCGCCAGGGCCGCCAAGCCGGCGGTGCCGTTGCCCTCGGGCCATGGTCCGCGCGCGCGAATGGAATAGGTCGGCCCGCCGGGTCCCAAAAGGTGGAGAACCAGATACGGGCAGCCAATGACCTCGGCTGCGAGCTCGAGGACCTTGTCGCCGAACTCGATTCGATCGTGCACGTGGTCCATCAGGCGGCGGACCTCGGACTGCAGCACCACATCGAAGAGATGATGGTCGAGCACGGCGCTCACCCGTTCGAGTGGAGTGCCGGTGACCTCGGGTCGGATGCTGTCGCGAGGGGTCCGGCCCTTCATCAGCTCCTGGACGGCCGGCAGCAGCTTCTCGTCCATGTCTTCCTTCGCGAGATAGATGTCGGCGCCCGCATTGCGACCCCAGAAGCGAGTCTTCGCCTCCTTTGCGGCAGTCAGCAGAACGAAAGCGATGTCGGCCATGCCGGGGTCGCCGCGGAAGACACGGCAGAGCTGGACGCCGGTGATCGCGCCCATCTCGATGTCGCTCACGACGAGGTCGAAGGTACGCTCGAGCGTGAGCTCCAACGCTTCCTCGCCGGACGCAGCTTCGGTGATGTGAAAGCCCAACGGTTCGAGCTTCCGTACGACGTGCCGCCGAATCGACGGACTGTCATCCACCACCAGGACCCTAAAAGTCCCGGGTATTTTTCCCCCTTGCCTAAACTCCGAAGGCATTCTTACCCTGTTTCATGATGGGCAAATCCCTAGCGAAATGCCAATGTATCTGGCGTTTTGCGCCATGGCCTTCGGTCGGCTGTGCGCTATAACCCGCCGTCATGACCGCCTATGAGCCGGTAATCGGCCTCGAAGTGCACGCTCAGATGCGTTCACGAACGAAGCTGTTTTGCGGGTGCCCGACCGACTACGGGGCGCCCCCCAACGAGCACACCTGTCCAGTGTGCTTGGCGCTCCCAGGCGCGCTGCCCGTGCCGAACGCAAAGGCGATCGAGCTTGCCGTGCAGGCGGGCTTGGCACTCGAATGTGACGTCGCCTCACATAGCGTGTTCGCGCGGAAAAACTACTTCTACCCGGACCTGCCCAAGGGTTACCAGATCTCTCAGTTCGAGCTGCCGCTCAACGGGAAGGGGCACCTCGACATCGAAGTCGATGGGGAGACCAAGCGGATCGGAATCACCCGAATCCACGTCGAAGAGGATGCAGCGAAAAACATTCACGGCGTGGGTTCGAGCGCGGTGACACTCGTCGACTTCAATCGCGGCGGAACGCCGTTGGTCGAGATCGTGAGCGACCCCGATCTGCGGAGTGCGGAGGAAGCCGAGGCGTACCTCAGGAAGCTGCGCGACCTCTTGATGTTCATCGGTGTCAACGACGGGAACCTCGAGGAAGGCTCGTTCCGCTGCGATGCGAACGTGTCGATTCGCCCGGTCGGTCAAGAGGAGTTGGGGACCCGTGCCGAGCTGAAGAACATCAACTCGTTTCGCTTCGTGAAGAAGGCGATCGAGCACGAGATCGCGCGTCAGGAAGGCGTCCTGCAGAGCGGCGGAACGGTCGTTCAGGAGACTCGCACCTGGAGCGAGGGGCAAGGGAAGACCATTTCGATGCGCGGCAAGGAAGAGGCGCACGACTATCGCTACTTCCCGGATCCGGACCTGCCGCCGATTGCGGTAACCGAGGAGCGCATCGAAGAGCTCCGCGCGGCGCTCCCTGAGCTGCCGGCCGCGAAGCGGGTCCGGTGGCAAGAAGAGCTCGGGCTCACGGAATACGATGCGGGTGTGCTCTCCGGCCACCCCGAGGTCGCCAAGTACTTCGAGGAGGCCAGCAGTTTGTTCGTCGAGCAGTCCGGCAAGAAGAGCAAGGACGCGGGCAAGATGGTGGGCAACTTCGTGCAGGCCGAGGTGTTGCGGCACGTCGCGACCGACGGGCTCGAGGCCTTGTTCCCGGTGGCCCCGAGCGCGATCTCGGAGCTGCTCGGTTGCGTCGAGGACGGAACGATCAACGGCAAGATCGCGAAGAAGGTCTTCGCCTCCATGGTGGAAACCGGAACTGCGCCGAAGGCGATCATCGAAGCACAGGGACTGGCGCAGGTGACCGACACGGGGGCGATTGAGGAAGAGGTTCGCCGCATCCTCGAGGCCAGCCCGTCTCAGGTGGCCCAGTACAAAGAAGGCAAGACCAATGTCATCGGCTACTTCGTCGGGCAGGTGATGAAGGCGACCCAGGGCGCGGCGAACCCGAAGGCCGTCAACGAGATCCTCCGACGGCTGTTGGACGAGCAATGAGCTCGGGCCTGTCGCGCGCACCGTTGAGTGGCGCCGACTGGTTTGCGGTGGAGTTTGATCCAGCCACCCAAGAGGTGGTGATGCTCGACCAGCGGCTCCTGCCCGCCGAGGTGCGGTATCACCGCTACCGGAAACCCGATGAGGTTGCCGATGCGATCCGCGACATGGTGATTCGGGGGGCGCCTGCGATTGGGATCGCGGCCGCGTACGCGCTGGCGATGGTCGCGAGAGACGAGAAGGGTGACGGGAAGATGTTTCTCGTCGCCAACGGGACCGCCGGACGCTTTCTCAATGCAACGCGGCCTACCGCCGTCAATCTCGCCTGGGCCATCGCGCGGATGTCGCGAAAGGCGGGGGTGGTCTGCGAGCTCGGGCCCGAGGCGCGGTACCAGGGCATGCTCGACGAGGCCGAGGCGATCCACCGTGAGGATGTGGCGTCATGCCGGCGCATGGGTGAGATCGGCGCCGCCGATGTTCCCGATGGCGCGGTGATCCTCACGCACTGCAACGCTGGTGCCTTGGCGACCGGCGGCTACGGCACCGCGCTCGGGGTCATTCGGGCGGCGCATGCGCAGGGCAAAAACGTACGTGTGCTGGCGGACGAGACGCGGCCCTATCTGCAGGGTGCGCGGCTCACGGCATGGGAGCTTCATCAGGACGGCATCCCGGTGGAGGTGATCACCGACAGCATGGCGGGGCACTTCTTTCAGACGGGGGAAATCGGGTTCGTCGTGGTCGGCAGTGATCGCATCGCTGCCAACTCCGACGTGGCAAACAAGATCGGGACGTACACGCTCGCGGTGCTCGCCAATCAGCACGAGGTGCCTTTCACCGTTGCCGCTCCATGGAGCACGGTGGATCTTCGGACGCGGTCGGGCGCGGACATCCCGATCGAAGAGCGTTCGCGAGACGAGGTGGCCCGCATCGGCAATGCCACCCTGGTTGCCGACGGCATTCCTTGCCGGCATCCAGCCTTCGACATCACGCCGGCGCGGCTGGTTGATGCAATCTACACGGAGAGAGGCGTCGTGCGGCCCAAGATCGGCGAGCGGCCGGATGTTCTGCGCGTGTAGGGATTACTACAGGCGCAGGAGGGCGGCGCCCCAGTTCAAGCCGGCCCCGAGCGCGAGGAAGCACAGCAGGTCGCCTTCGCCGACGGTGCCGTCGCGGCGGAGCTCGTCGGTCAGGATTCCGATGGTGGCCGCGGAAGTGTTCCCGTAGCGCGCGATGTTCGAGGGGATCTTCTCGGGCGGAATGCGGAGCGCCTGGCGCACGGCCTGATTGATTCGGTCGTTGGCCTGGTGGGCAATGAAGCAGTCGATCTCGTCCTGAGAGACGCCGTAGGTCTCACAGATCGATCTCACGGTTTGCGAGAGCGTTTTGACCGCCTTCTTGAGAAGCGAAGGGCCGCGCATCTGTGGGATGTGCTCCTCTGCCGCCAATGCTTCGGGGGTCACATAGGGGATGCTTCGAAATCCGCAGCCCGGGACGTAGAGATGATCGAAGGAGTCTCCGTCGCTGTGAAGCTCAGCGCCGATGAAGCCCCCGTCGGGCGCCTGGCTCTTTCGGAGCACCATCGCCGCGGCGCCGTCGCCGAAGATGATCGCCAGGCCTCGGTGCCGGTTCGCACGCTCGTATGCTTCGGCCGTGACCTCGCGCTCGGCTTCGGAGCGGACCACATCCCAATCGGTCCAGGGCATGAACCCGGAGTGAACCTCCGCGCCCACGAGCAGAATCGTCTCCGCGGCGCCGGACTGAACCAGGCCGTTGGCGAGCTGGAACGCATACGGCATGGCCGCGCACTGCTGCCGGATATCGAGCGCCGGAATGCCGGAGATGCCGAGCTTGGCGCCTAGAAGCGGCCCCGACCCCGGAAAAAAGTGGTCCGGAGTCATCGTCGCAAAGATGATGTAGTCGATCTCCGATGCCGCGACACCAGCGTCGTCGAGCGCGTTCTTTGAGGCTTCGACGGCGAGGTCACTCGGCCCCTGGCCATCGCGCGCGAAGTAACGCTGCTGAATACCCGTGCGCGTTTGGATCCACTCGTCGCTCGTGTCCATCACGCGCGCGAGGGCGTGGTTGGTCACCGGCTCGCCCGGAACGTGGTGCCCGGTGCCGATGATCGTCACGCCGCTCATGCGAGGATTTCACCTTGCCAAAGCGCTTCGGGACCGCTGCGCCGACGTACGAGACGCGAGCGTGATCCGTCGACGAGCACTTCAGGGGGCAGGGGGCGTGCATTGTACATGCTCTGCATCTCCCGTCCGTACGCGCCGGCTCCGCGGATGGCAAGTAGGTCGCCCTGCTTTACTTCGGGTAGCGGCCGATCCTTCGCAACGAAGTCGCCGGACTCGCACACCGGCCCAACGACATCGACGGGGACGAGATCCGCGTTCGGCTCGGGCTCCGCGATCGGCATGATTGCGTGGTAAGCCCCGTAGAGCGCGGGCCGAATGAGCTCGGTCATCGCTGCGTCGACAATTACGAAGCGGCGATCAGCTTGCACCTTGGTGTACAGAACACGGGTCAAAAGCACCCCTGCATCGCCGACGAGCGCGCGTCCTGGTTCGGTGATGATCTCGATCCCGGGTCGGAGCATGCCGGAAGCTTCGAGCCCTTCGCGGATCGCTTCGCCAAACGTGGCGGCAGGCGGGTACGCGTCGACCTCTTGCCCATAGTGCATCGGCCAGCCACCGCCGACATCGATTGCGCGCAAAGGGGCGCCTTGCTCGATGCAGTGGCGGGCAAAGCTGCCAAGGATCTCGATCGCCTCGCGAAGTGGCCGTGGGGACGAAAGCTGCGAACCGATGTGACAAGCCACGGATTCGAGCTCCAAGTGCGGGCTCTGCAGGATGCGTGGAATCGTCGACTCCGCGACTGGAATGGCGAGACCGAACTTCGATTCGCGAAGCCCGGTCGCAATGTACGGGTGGGTCTTCGCATCGACGTCGGGGTTGACGCGCAAGCCAATGGCCAGCGGGCGCCCGAGCTCCTGCGCGACGCTCTCGACGACATCGAGCTCCTGAACGTTCTCGACGTGTAGTCCGCGCACTCCAGCTTGGGCGGCTGCGGCGATCTCTTCACGTCGCTTGCCGACGCCGCTGTACACGATGCGCTCGGGCGGGAACCCAGCCTTGAGGGCGCGCTGCATCTCCCCGACCGACACGATGTCTGCGCCGCACCCTTGCGAGGCGAGGCGCGCGAGCACAGACAGGTTGCCATTGGCCTTGATCGCGTAGGCGATCAAGTGAGGGGCGAAGGACAGGGCCTCGTCGATCGAGCGGTATGCATCGTCGATCGCGGCGCCGGAGTACACGAACGCCGGAGTGTCGACCTCCGCCGCGATTGCCTCGAGCGCGACGTCTTCGCACCGCAGTGCACCGTCTCGATACGAGAACCAAGGCGATTCCGGGATGTGCACGTTGGACATGGCGGACCCTTTATGCGCCGCGCCGCGTCTGTAGTCGACCCCGAAGCTCGGCGATGGCCGCGGCCACCCGTCCGCGCGCCGGCCCGCCGGGGACGTCGCGCCGCTCGATCGCGGTCTCCATATTCAAGGCGCGGAAGACCGTGTCATCGAACGCCTCGTGGGCCGCCTGGTAGGTTTCGAGCGGAAGCTGGGAGAGCGTCTTGCCTTGCTGCACCGCCTGCTGAACGAGCTTGCCCGCCACGTGATGGGCCTCTCGGAAGGGAACCCCCCGCAGAGCGAGCCAGTCGGCGACCTCGGTTGCGTCCAGGAACCCGGTTTGCAGTGCATCGGCCATCCGGCGTTTGTCGAATGTCGCCGATGCGATGGCGCCGCTGAGCACCGCCAGGCAGTCGTGGACCGTGTCGAAGGCCTCGAAGACCGGCGCCTTGTCTTCTTGAAGGTCCCGGTTGTAGGCGAGTGGCAGCCCCTTGAGCATCACCATCAGATTGACGAGCGAGCCGACGACACGGCCCGTCTTGCCGCGCACCAGCTCGGGCATGTCCGGGTTCTTCTTTTGCGGCATGATCGACGAGCCGGTGGTGAAGGCGTCGCTCATTTGCATGAACGCGAACTCCTGGCTCGACCAGAGCACGAGCTCTTCCGCAATCCGTGAGAGGTGCACGGAGCAAATCGCCAGCGCGCTCACCGCCTCGAGTAGGAAATCCCGGCTACCGACTGCGTCGAGCGAGTTGAGCATGGGCCGGTCGAAGCCGAGCGCCTCCGCGGTGGCCGCCCGGTCGATAGGGAACGTTGTCCCCGCGAGAGCGGCGCTACCGAGGGGAGACTCGTTCATGCGCTTCGCCGCGTCGACGAGACGTCCTCTATCCCGGTCGAGCATTTCGGCCCACGCCAAGAGGTGATGGGCGAGCCGCACCGGCTGGGCGCGTTGGAGGTGTGTGTAGCCCGGCATCAGAAAGTCGAGATGCCCATCGGCCTTGTCGGCCAGAACTTCGAGCAAGCCGTCGATGTCCGCCACGACGGAGTCGCAAGCCTGCCGTGTCCAGAGACGCATGTCGGTTGCGACCTGGTCGTTGCGGCTTCGACCGGTGTGGAGGCGGCCGCCGGCGTCTCCGATCGCGCTGCTCAACGCAGCCTCGATGTTCATGTGGACGTCTTCTTTGCTGTCGTCCCATTCGAATTCGCCGCGCTCGATCGACGCGCGGATCGTCCCGAGGCCAGCGACGATTTGCTTGGCGTCGTCGGCGGACAAGATGTTCTGGTCAGCGAGCATGCGCACGTGCGCGATCGAGCCGTCGATGTCCTGCGGCCACAGGCGCCCATCGACGTCTACGCTTGCGCTGAATCTCGCCGCGATCGCGTCCAGCTCCTGTTCGAACCGGCCGCCCCATGCCTTGTCACTCATCGTTCGTTCTCCGCTATTGCTGCATCGGCACCCGCAGGTCTACACGCCGAAGCAGGCGGGAGCCAGCACGAAGCGCCCACGCCTCGATCGCAAGGCCACATAGAGCGGCGATGGCCGGGGTCATCCAACCGAATGCAACGCCGAGCACGATGAACGCTGCCGCCAGGACACAGGAGCCGATGCTTCGCCACGTTGCCCGCCGTACGGCCCGGGCGACCCAGAGTGCGCCAGCGGCGTCCCGCACGTCGCGGCTTGCTATGACCACCCCCCGATCCTCCAACGCAGAGCCAACCAGCCGAAGCGAGATGGGGATATCGGCGGCGGCCAGCACTGCGTCGTCTTCGCCACCACGGCCGATCGCTGCGGTGACTCCTCCGGCTTCGCGCAGAGCCCGTACCTCCGTCACGCGTTCGTACGGCAGCAGAGGAGCCTTGACACCGGGCGCACCCAGTTGGGCGGCGATCCGCTCCACGGTGCGACGGTCGTCTCCCGACAGGATCACGACGTCGCAGGGCAGGTCGGTGATGCGCTGGACGGCGTCGCGAGCGCCAACGTGGACCGGGTCGAGAATGGCAACGAGCGCCTCGAGACGCCCGTCGACTGCGATGAAGATGGGCGTCAGCCCCTCGCTCTCGATGTGAGTGGCATCATTGTCAGCCGCGGCCACACTGATGCCTTCGTCGAGCAGGAGTTGCCTTCTGCCGACGACGACGGGGACACCATGCGAGGTCACCGCGGTCACCCCGAGACCAGCGTGCACGCGTTCCTTGCGCACCGTTGCGGCGGCATAGCCTTGCTCATCGGCGTAACGTTGGATGGCCCGGGCGACGGGGTGGTCCGCCGCCGCCTTTTCGACGGCGGCCGCGAGCGCGAGAACCTGCTCGAGGTCCGTGCTTCCGAGTGAGTGGGCCTGCTGAACGATGGGCTCTCCGGCGGTGAGGGCGCCCCGCAGCAGAATTGCGGTCGTGCCCGTTCGCCCTGCATCGCGGAGAGCGCGCGAGCTGCCGAACAACATGCCCCGGCGCGCGGAGGCTAGGGCGCCCGCGTCTAGCGGGATGTCGAGCGCGGCCAGGAGAGCCAACACGGGGACTCCGAGCAGAAAGGTCGCAGCGCCTGCTGGTCCGGCCCAGATGAACGCCGCAATCGCAGCGGGTGCCAACAGCAGCCAGCTCCATCGCGTGACCGCGAAACGGAGCCGGGACGCAATCGCATGGTCCTGTTGCTTGCGTCGACCGAGCTCGATCGCCCGAACGATGCCACGGTCGTTGCCGGTTCGGCGCACCCTAATCGTGGCTGCGCCCTCGAGCATGCGTGTGCCGGCAAGAATGAAGTCGCCCTCGTCGTAGGGTCTCGTGTGCGCTGCCTTGGGGTACCGCAAGCCCAGCCCGGAGCCTTCTTCGATCATGCCATCCGCGGGCGTAAGCTCGCCTTCGAGCACGACCACGACGTCGCCTTGGCGCAAGTTTGCAGCCGGCACCTCTTCGTATGCCGAACGGTCATGAGAGGGAACGCGCGCCTTCAGCGGCAAGGTTTCTCGAAGCTCGCGTGCTGCGGCGTTGAGGGACGAGAACAGCGAAGCGTGAACCCAGTTGCGAACGGAAACTGCAAGGGCTGCGACCGCCGCTCCGACGAGTGACCAGCGCTGCGCTTCGGGGCCGGCTGTGAGCAGACTGGCAATGGCGGCGAGCGCAAGGCCGAGTGGCGCAACCACCCGGAGGAACTCCGTTCCCCGCAGGGTCGTGAGCTGGATGCGCGTGTTGACGGCGGCACAAAGAACGACGAGAAAAGCTCCGAGCCACCCGACCTCCCGGTTCGGCGTCAGGAGCAGAAGGGCAAGCGCGAGGAAGGCGAGGCCGGTCGCGATGGCTGGATCGTAGAGGCGCGCGTGGGAGCCTTCAGCATTGCTGGGGTCGCTCTCACCCCGGACCACGGTGGCTTCCCGGACCAGGTCCGGAATGGACGGACGTTCGACGCGGGGTCGCTCTGCGGGCCGGCGTGCGGGGATGTCGAAGGCACGTTCGCCTTGCAGAAACCGAGCGCTGCATTCCGTGCCACAAAGGAAACGAACCCCGTCCTCGAGCCACAGCAGACGCGCGGAGCGCAGAGGGTCGACGCCCCGCCCACAGGCGGGGCATGGCTGAAACGGGAGCTGAGGCCGTGCTGGGACCATCTATCAGGGCTCCTACGAGGAATCGACATCGGGTCAAGGACGCGGTAAGGGAGCGCCCGGAGGTCAGATGACGACGCGTGTGGAAACCGATTCGATGGGCCCGATCGAGGTGCCTGCGGACAAGTACTACGGCGCACAGACCATGAGGT
>Ga0209456_10001194_pt1 | contig 12832 bp, 7 predicted proteins | sample COG_11_FD_184755 | JGI IMG/M metagenome (GOLD analysis project Ga0209456, IMG submission 184755) | Pelagic marine sediment microbial communities from the LTER site Helgoland, North Sea, for post-phytoplankton bloom and carbon turnover... | ecosystem: Environmental > Aquatic > Marine > Neritic...
TTTATGATCGCGTCGAATCGCAGGTACAAAGCGTCATTCTCAACGAGTCGACCGATGCCGAGCGTATGCGCTTGTTCGGCGGCAGGGATGAAAACGTACTTGCGTACCCCGTCCTGGACGATCACGGTACGGCCATCGGCATGCTCGCGGTGGTTGCGCGCCACGATATGCACGTATTTTCGAACGGTGATCGCAACCTCCTCGAGGTCATGGCAAAGAAAGCGTCCCGCATTATTCATACTCACCACGACTCTCTTACCGGACTGATGAATCGCAGCGGTTTCGAGTCCACGCTTATCTCGTCGCTCGCCAGCACACATAAGAAGAACCTGGAGCACGTGTTGCTGCACATCAACATCGATCAGCTCCATGTGATCAACGATCTCATGGGGTACCAGGAAGGCGATGCGCTCATTCGTCGTGTCGCCAAAAGTCTGAAATCCGCACTACGTGACACCGACGTTGTTTCGCGACTGGGCGGTGGTGAATTCAGTGTGCTGCTACCGAACTGTGACATACGACAGGGTTATGCTGTCGCAGAAAAGCTCGCGAAAGCGATTCGTGATCTGACTGTCGTTTCGGCGCAGCGCACGCTCGATGTATCCGCGTGCACCGGCATTTCTTTGGTCAATCGAAATGCCGATGGCATCGTCGGTGTCATGGCCGCCGCGGAAATCGCCTGCAAAGCAGCCAAGGAGATTGGCAAGGACCGGATAGAGGTCTTCGAAGAAGACAATACGATGTTGGTTCGGCGGAGCGAAGAGATTGAGTGGAGCGGCCGCGTGCAAGAGGCGCTGCGCGACGACCAGTTCGTTCTTTATTGTCAGCCCGTTCTGCCGCTGCTGGACGAATCGAAAGCGGCGCATTTCGAAATTTTGATTCGACTGCGCGATCGCAATGGTGAAATTCTGCCACCCGCCGAATTTCTGCCGGCCGCCGAGCGTTACCAGTTGATGCCTTTGGTTGATCGATGGGTCATACACCACACGCTGAAAGCACTGGGCGCGCGCTGGAAATCGATCGCCGATGACAATCCGGTTTTCTGCATCAACCTTTCAGGCCAGTCCTTCGCGAACCCGGGCTTCCAGGCATTCATCATGGATGAAATCCGCGAGGCTGACGTGGCGCCGCAAAACATTTGTTTCGAAGTCACCGAAACCGTTGCTATTTCGCACATTGACGACGCGGTGCGCTTCATGACCTCGCTTCGCAAGTTCGGTTGTACTTTCTCACTGGACGACTTCGGCGCCGGGCTAAGCTCCTTTGGTTACCTCAAGGTCTTGCCGGTCGACTATTTGAAGATAGACGGCAGCTTCGTGCGCGAGGTCACAAAGGACGAGATCTCCCGGTCGATGGTCGATGCTATCAACCAGATTGGTAAAACCATGGGCCTTTCGGTCATCGCCGAGTTCGTTGGTGACGATGAAACCCAGGACATATTGCGAAGCATCGGTGTCGACTACGTACAGGGCTTCGGGGTCGGCAAACCCGCCCCGTTCGATAAAATCCTGAGCGGCCTCGAGCGAGAGGCCAGCGCCGCGTCGGCATGAGCGACGCCGCAAAAAGCGCCTCCTCACCGGTTACCCGCGTACGCATTGGTGTCGCCACCCATGTGACACCGAAATTCTCGCTGGTCGGCAATGATGCGTTGCAAGACCTTGTTCTCGTCATCGACGAGTGTATCGACACCGGCGAATTCAAAATCATTGTCGACTTCGCATCGGTGCAGGCGATCGATAGTCTCGCCCTGTCTTCGTTCATGGATCTGCAAGACCGCCTCGTGAAGATCGGCGGCTGGATAAAGATTACCGGGCATAACAGCATTACCAGGGAAATTGCCGCTATCACGGGAGTGTCCGACTACATCTCCTTTCTTGACAGCGACGGCCAGAAAGAGCGCAAGAAATCCGACGACATAAGCTTTGGCCCCGGCTCCCGGCTCGGCGACATTCTGGTGGCAAGAAACCTCGTCACCCAGCAGAAGATCGACGAAGCGCTAAAGCTTCAGGACCGTCTCGGCAAGCGCATGGGCCGCATCCTGATCGACAAGGGCTGGGTTGCCGAAAACGACGTGTTGCGTGCGTTGAGCGAGCAACTCGGCGTGCCCTTCGTGCGCCTGCGTCCGGGACTGTACGATCCCGCAATAGTGAGCGCGCTGGACAAGAGTATCGCTCGCCGTCTTTGCGTGTTGCCACTGTTTCGTGTACGCAGCGCGGTCTACCTCGCGACCGCGAAGCCCCAGGACATGCCCGCTTTCGACGAAGTCAGTGAGCGCTTGCAGTGCGAAGTGCGACCCGTGCTGGCGCGCAAAGAGGAAATCGAAAAAGTGTTGAGCGAATCGCTCGACCTGGACGACATGCAGTTCGACATGATGGGTGATGTCGACGAGGATTTCGAGGTCGTCGAGAATTTGCACATCGAGGATTACTCGGTTATCGACGACGTCGCCGCAGGCAGTCCTGTCGTTAATCTCGTCAACTCGATTATTCAACGTGCTGTTCATGATGGTGCCTCCGACATTCACCTGGAGCCATTCCGCACACACTCTCGCATTCGTTTTCGCATCGACGGATTGCTGTATGAATTCACAGCGCCGCGGGTAGAACTGCACCCGGCCCTGGTGTCGCGACTCAAGGTCATGGCCAACCTGGATATCGCCGAACGTCGCATGCCACAGGACGGCCGCATCCAGGTACACACGCAGGGGCGCTCGGTTGACCTGCGTTTCAGTTCTCTGCCCGGCCTGTATGGCGAGAAAGTGGTCTTGCGAATTCTCGACAAGAACCAGGCCATCCTCGACGTCAACAAGCTCAACATGTCGGACGACAACCTCAAGACTTTCAAGGGCCTGCTGGACGCGAACAACGGTCTCATACTCGTAACGGGGCCGACCGGCAGCGGCAAGACGACCAGCCTGTACGCCGCGCTGAACTATCTGAAAAGTATCGAAAAAAACCTCGTCACCATCGAAGACCCGGTCGAATACCAGCTCGACATCATTAACCAGAACGAAGTCCGCACGAACATCGGCCTGACGTTCGCGAAAATTCTGAAGCACGTTCTCAGGCAGGACCCCGACATCGTCATGGTCGGCGAAATCCGCGAGCGCGAAACGGCAGAGATCGCCGTGCAAGCCGCGTTGACCGGACACCTGGTTCTGTCAACGCTGCACACGAACGACGCTGTCGGCGCTGTCACGCGGCTGATCGATATGGGCGTCGAGCCCTACCTGCTTTCTTCCGCACTGCTTGGTGTCGTCGGCCAGCGACTGGTACGAACGATTTGTCCCAACTGCAAGTACGAGTTTCTTGCGCCCAAGGAAATCGTCACGCAATACGACTGGGATGACGACGTCAAACTCGCGAAAGGCAAAGGATGCGAACAATGCTACGACTCCGGCCACAAGGGTCGCACCGGTATTCATGAGATTCTGCGGACAGACGCCGACCTTCAGAAGCTGATTATCTCGAGCCCGAGTCGTGACGAGCTCAGCGACTACCTGGATGCGCGCAACTTCCATAATTTGTTCAAAGACGGGCTGAGCCGCGTAATCGATCGAGACACGACGATCGAGGAAGTCGCCCGCGTGACCAGCATTTAGGGAAATAACGGTGGCCATACAGTTTGAAACCGAAGAAGTTGTAGCGCCAGTCGGCGAGAAGAAGCCGGCTGCACTAAAGCTCGCGCTCCCGATCGGCACGGGCAAAGCGGGCCCGGCAGAGCGGATGTTTTTTACGGAGCAGCTCGCGCTGCTGCTCGAGACCGGTGAAAGCCTCTACGGCGCGTTGACCACCATCGTCAAGCAAACCGAAAACAGGGAGATGCGGGAAACGGTCGAGAAGATCGCGCAGGACATCAGCGAAGGCAAATCGTTTGCGGGTGCGCTTGAAGCACACGACGCCATCTTCCCTTCGACCTACGTCAACCTGATTGCCGCCAGCGAGACCGGCGGTTTCATGCACGAAGTGTTGCAACAGCTGCTGCACATGGATGAGAAGCGCGAACAAATGCGCACGACGCTGGTGTCTGCCGCGACCTATCCGATGTTCCTGATCGCATTTTCACTTGCGGTCGTCGTTTTCGTGCTCGTCGTCGTCTTCCCGAAATTCGGCGCCATGTTCGCTTCCATCTATGATCAGCTGCCAATGTCCACCAAGGTACTGATGGGCGCCAGCGACGTTATTCGCGACTACTGGCTGGTACTTGCGGCGGGGCTCGGCGGTATTCTCTTCGGCGTGCGTCAATGGATGAATTCCGCCGCGGGCGCGGCGCGCATCGATCACATGAAACTGCATGCGCCCGGAATTCGCGATGTCTTTACACAGATCTACCTGGTGCAGTCGCTGCAGGTCCTGAGCCTGTCTCTCAACAACGGCGTTTCGGTCATGGAAAGCCTCGACGCCTGTCGCGACGTCGTCAAGAACTCACTATTTCGCCGTCTCATTGCAAACATCGAGGAGTCGGTGCAGGCGGGCGCCGGCGTTGCGGCGGGGCTCGCCGATTCAACGTTCCTGCCCGACCTCGCGAAACACATGATTGCGACCGGAGAACAGACGGGCAACCTCGGCAAGGTGGCCGGCCGAATCTCCGACTACTACGAAATCCAGCTCACGAAGAAACTCGATGCGCTTTCGAAACTGGCCGAACCCATCATGCTGCTTGTCATGGGTGTTGTCGTCGGAGTGCTCGTGAGCTCCCTGATCCTGCCGATATTCAAGCTCTCGCGGGCCGTTTCCTGAGCCAAATCGGTGCAAAAAATGCGTCCCGATCGCTAAAGATTCTTAAGCTTGAGCCGACAACTACCCTAGTAGCGGACATTCGATTAGTACACAGGAGATAAATCTATGATTTCGCTAAGAAAATCCCGAAACCAGGACGGTTTCACATTGGTGGAATTGCTGATTGTCGTCATTATCCTGGCGATTCTCGCAGCGATAATCGTGCCCCAGTTCTCGGCCGCTACCGATGACGCGACTCAGTCGGCTTACGACACGAACATCGCCAACGTTCGCGCGGCGATCGATTTGTACCGCCAGCAGCACAATGACTATCCGGGCGCGGCGACCTCTACAGGCGCCTGTCCCGCGGGCATGGCCAATCAGGCCGGTGCGGCGGACAGCGAAGCGGCGTTTCTCGCGCAACTCAGGTTCTACACCAACTCGGCTGGAGTAGCCTGCAACGGCACGGACGCAACCTTCAGATACGGGCCTTACCTGAAAGACGACTTACCCGTCAATCCGCTGGGTGACCCCGCGATCAACACGGTGGCCATCGTCACAGCAGGCCTGCTCGGCATGACCAGCGGCGGCAGCGAAGGCTGGCGGTTCGACACGGTGACCGGCGAGTTCATCGGCGACGAGTAGTTCCTTAATGGGGACATTCTGCTTTTTCTTGCACCGAATTGGCTTGGTGAGCAGATGGGAGCGAATAAAAGCAGAATGTCCCCGTTTCAGCGAGGTTACACACTAACCGAACTGATCATCGTCGTGACGATCCTTGGGATCGTCGCGGCGATTCTCGTTCCGGCAAGATCTTCCAGCTCGGACAAGTCGCTCGACCTCGCCGCGAGCAAGTTCGCAGCTGCGATGCGCTTTGCGCGTAGCGAATCGATACGCACGGGAGCGCCTCACGGGTTTCGACAAGAATCCAGCGCGAAACGCATTCGCGTTTTTCGACTCGACACAGTTACAAGCCCGGCAACGATCATCTACGACGTTTATCACCCCATCGACAAACAGCTCTACGACATTGACCTTGACCTCGAGTCACTCGCCGCCGCCGATTCGTTGAATCGTACCGCGGTATTTCGCGGCACGTGCAACCAAGTGGGCAACATCTACTTCGATGGCAATGGCACGCCATGGTGTGTTGATCCTGGTACAACACTCGTGGACCGCTTCGAAGTAGATTTGGTATCGGGCGTTGCGTCCCTGACCGTAAAGCTCGACCCGATTACCGGCCGGGTGACCGTACAGTGAGCGGCCTGCGCCGGCAGTCCGGGCTAACGCTCGTCGAAGTCCTCGTGTCAGTCCTGCTGCTGGCCGTCGTGCTGGTGCCCGCGATGCGTGCATTGCAGACCGGCGTTGTTGGCGCCAACGTTCACGGCGACATTGCGTCCGGACACTATCGATTAACCTCACGACTCGAGGAGTTATTGACGGAACCGTTCGCGGATCTATCAGATGCGGCGATCGCTGCAGGCTCGCCGACATCGCCCAGCAGTTATTCCGAACCGGCTGGTCCACCGGGCCGGCTGTTCGTCTACCTGTCACTCTATGACGGCGACAATGCCGACGCAGACGACGATCCCTTTACGGGGACCGAAGCCGACCTCCTCTGGATCCGCGTCGAGATCGAGGGCAGCGTGTATGACCTACAGACCGTCAGGGCGCGGGGGTTCTGACGATGCGGGCTTCCTCTGGAAACTGTCTCGGATTTACCCTGATCGAGTTGCTCATCGCAATTGCACTGGCGGCACTCCTGCTCGTAGCAGCGAGTGGCCTGGTCAGCAACGCACTGGGCACCGACGAACTCGTCGCGGAGCGCAACGAGCTGCAGCGCGACGCGCGCTTCGCACTCGAGCGCATGGTCAGAGCAGTCAGCCATTCCCGCAAGCTGCTGCTGCCGAATAACAACAATCCGAACACCAATTGGCCGGAGCACATCCGCGAGCAAACCATCCCCGCCTCTCCCCCGATAGGCAGCAGCGTATTCGCGACTGCCGTGCTTGCCGTTACTTTGCCGGAGTACGTCGACCTCGACGCCGACGGTATTCCCGATGCCGACGATGATCGGGACGGGCGGATCGACGAGGACCTGCCCAACGACATCCACCACGATTTCTCACCTGGCATCATGGGCATCGACGACGACGGCGATGGCTCGGTCGACGAGAATCCCTCGTGGTACTGGGACGACGATGAAGATGGCACCTACAACGAAGATCCGTTTGGCCACATCGACAACGATGGCGACGGGGCCTTCTCCGAAGACCCGCCGTCCGACAGCAACGGCGACGGTTGCCCCGGTATCTGCGGCGTCGACGACGACGGTAATGGCACGGTCGACGGCACCAGCGATGACACCGACGACGACGAGGACGGCACCGGGTTTGAGGATGGTTACGATCCCGTCGTCTTCTACCTCGATGGCGATGTGCTCATGGAGCGCATGCCGGTACCGTGGAACGCGGACGGCATCAGCGCGCCGGACGGTCCCGTCGACGGCCGTGACTTCGTCGAATCCGTCATTGCTGAGAACGTCACACGTTTTCGCGTCGAACGACCGCTCCCGGGCTCGACAAACACGCAGCTCGTCGACCTGGCACTCGAACTCACCGGCCCGACCCGGACCGTCGTCAGCCTGAATGCCCGAGTTCGCGTGGGCGGTGCGCTGTGAACTCTTTGCCAACCCGGGGACAGTCCCCTTTGGGGACAGTCCCAGGCGCAAAGGGACTGTCCCCGAAGGGGACTGTCCCCCTACCCAATCGCCAACGCGGCTACCTGCTTATCACCGTAGTGGTAATGCTTTTCCTGGTCGCGTCGATTGCAACGCTGCTCAACCACGACTCCGCCATCAGCGCCAACACCTCGAGCACCGAGCTGGAAACTGCGCGTGCCGAGTATGTCGCGCAGGCGGGTATGCAACATGCGCTCTGGCGCACAGAAAACAATGCCTGCATGGGCGACATGACGATACCGGCAACGACGCTGGGTAACGATAACTACACCGCGACGATATCCGGCGCCGCCGCCGGTACCTTCTATACGCTTATCGCCGATCAGGACGCCTGGATCAGGAGTGACCAGCCGACCACCAACAAAGGCGGCGACTCCAGCTTGCATATCAAAGACAGCCAGGTCGAGCAGCCGCTGTACCGTTTCGATCTCTCCTCCCTGCCGGCCGGGGCGCAGATCAACTTTGCGGTCGCTTCCTTCTATGTGTCCGGGGAACACCCGGAGGGGCCCGTCACCGTGCACCGAATCACAAGCGGGTGGAACGAGGGAGACGTCACCTGGGACAGCATCAGCGGCAGCGTCGACAGCCAGGTTCTGGCGATGATTCCCGCCCAGCCCGACAACGATGTCCGGGTGCAGGTGAACATCACCGGCCAGGTTCAGGCCTGGGTCAATGGCCAACACAACAACGGCATTTTGCTGGCCTCGAGTGCGCCGGGCATCCACGCCCAATACGTGAGTAGAGAGGGTGCGCCCGCCGAGCACCCGCGTTTGGACGTCGTCGTCGGCAGCGGGCCCGCTTCACCCGTCGCGATCCAGGCCACGGGCACGCTCGATAACGGTGTCACGCGAACCCTGAGCCGGCCTGTCATGCCGGCTTATCAGCCGCCCAGTACGGCGGTCCTGCAGCTCGGCACCGACCCGGGCGCCGACACGATGCTCGATAGCTTTTATCCGCGCAACTACGGGGCGCAAGATTTCGTCCAGGTGAATGAGAACACTGGCGACTGGGTACAGCGGCCGGTATTCAAATTCGCCCTGGGCGGCGTTCCGGCGGGCTCCAGGGTGCTCTCGGCAAAGTTAGAGCTGCGACTGCGAGGCATCAAGACAACGGGTACTGCCACGATTCATCGACTAACTCGTAGCTGGGTGGAAGGCACCAAGTACGGCACAGGTACTGCCGATGGTGCTACCTGGGCGACATTCGACGGGATTAACGACTGGACCTCAGCCGGCGGCGATTTCGACGCGGCCGCGGTCGCCGAGACGGCCATTACCGGCGGAGAAACCTGGGTCGAATGGGAGATCGGTCCGCTGGTCGAGCAATGGTTAGCCGGCGAGCCTAACGACGGCTTGTTGATCAAGTCGGACGGGATACTGGAAGAGGCGGCGTTCTACAGCAAGGAAGAGGCCGACGCCACCCTCCGGCCTAAGCTGACGATCACCTACGCCTGTGAGTGTGGCAATGCCTGCATGGCGCCCCAAGGCAGCGGCAACATCCTGATGGTGGTCCGCGACGCCACGAACATGTGGTACTACGACAGGCAGAAAAAAGCCATCTTTGAATCCTGGGGTTACACGGTAAACGTCATCGACGACGCTGCTGATGTATCGGACTTTGACGCGGGCATTGCCGCCAACGACGTTGCTTATATCTCCGAACCGGTTACCACCTCGGAAATCGGTACGAAGCTGTCGGACGCAGCTATCGGCGTGGTCAGCGACGAAGGTCGCATGAACGGTGAACTGGGGATCGCTTCAGACTACGCAACACCCGTGCTCGGCAAAGCGATCAACGTATCCGACACCTCGCACTACATTACCCGGGTCTTTCAAGCCGGGTCACTCGAGATCTATTCCGATGCCATGGAGGGACTGACCGTTGCCGGAAATGTTTCGCCAGACTCGCAAACACTTGCGGATTGGGGCGGGGCAGGAAGCCTGGTCGTTCTCGACGCGGGAATGCAAAAAGAAAGTGGTGGCAGCGTTGCCGGCCGCCGGGTCATGCTGCCATTCGGCCGCCAGGTCGACTCCAATGTGAACTGGGATTACATCAACGGCAGCGGCCGGCTCGTCGTGCAGCGCGCTATCGAATGGGGCATGGACGCGAATGCGGGCAGCAGCGGCAAACTGTTGATGGTTGTCGCTGATGCGGGTAGTCCGTCGACCGGCGAGAGCGATAGGAAATCGCTGATCGAGTCCTGGGGTTACGAGGTCACCCTGATCAGCGATCATGCGCTGCAGGCGGAGTTCGACGCAGCCCTGGCGAACGTGGATGTCGCCTACATTACGGGGTCCGGTTCGCCGGCGGACGTAAATACTAAGCTGACGGCTGCGACTGTCGGCGTCCTGAGCGAGGACATCGGCCTTGTGGATGAGCTGGGTATTGCCGAGCCAGCGTTCCTCAAGAGAAGTTCACAGTCCATCAATGTCATCGACAATACTCACTACGTGACGGACGGATTCGGCCTCGGCACGCTGCAACTGTATACCTATGTGCCGCAGATCTGGACCGTGACCGGAGCGTTGGCTCCCGGGCTCCAGGTCCTGGGCGAGACGCAGGATGGGGGGAGTTCTTACCCGACAGGACTGGCCGTGCTCGACACCGGCGCCGAGCTTTGGGGCGGCGGGTCCGCCGCCGGACGACGTGTGCAGGTCGCGTGGTCGGAAGGAAGTTTCGACATCAACGGACTGAACGCCGACGGGCAGACCATCATGCAGCGCGCCATCGAGTGGGCGAGCACGACGCCCCCAACAACCTTCAAAGTTCTGCTGATCGTCGGCAACGCCACTACACTGGCCAGTAAAGACGTCGGTTACAAGGCCCTGATGGAGTCCTGGGGGCACACGGTGGCCGTGCTCGACGACGGCGCCAGCCAGGCCGACTACGATACGGCGATGGCAGCGGCCGACGTGGTCTACGCGTCCGGCTCGGCCTCGGGCCCCAGCATGCTGGATAAGGCGACGTACACCACGAAAGGGATGGTGAACGAGGTCAACGGCAAGATCGACAACTTCGGCTTCTCCAGCAGTACGAGTGCGACCGCCAACTTCGATACGTTCTCCACGACCAATGCGGCGCATTACATCACCGAATCCTTCGGTGGTAACCCGGTGACGGTGTTCACATCGTCCCTGACCAACCCGATACCGGGTGGCACGCTGGCGCCGGATCTGCAGAATGTGGGCCAGGTCAGCACCACGCTGGTGCTGGGAACGCTGGATGCCGGTGCAACACGCTATGACAGTACCCCGTCGCAGGGGCGTCGCGTGCATCTGCCGTTGACCTCGGCAGAAACGACCGACATGACAGCGGACGGTAAAGTCATTATGCGCCGTGCCATGGAGTGGGCGGCAGGGGCCGGCAGCAGTCAGCAGGAAATCCTCCTGGTGGTCGCGGACGCCACAAACCTCTCTGCCCAGGACATCGCCCGCCAGACGCTGATGGCCGACTGGGACTACCAGGTAGCGACGATTTCCGCCAGCGATTCCCAGGCAAACTTCGATGCGGCGGTGGCCACGGCCAGTGCCGCCTATGTGGTCATGCAAAATTCGTCGACGGCGCTCGGGACCAAGCTGCGCGATGCCACCATTGCCGTGATCAACGAGGAGGTCGAGCTGCGCGCCGAAATCGGCTTCGCTGCCAACCGCGACTGGCCGACCACGCGCGATACCGTCGATATCATCGTCGACAGCCACTACATCACCTCGCCCTTTTCGCCCGGTTTGCTCACCATCGCTACAGCCCCCATCGAGGTGGTGACCCTCTCTGGCCAGATGGCCGGTGGCCTGCTGGTGCTCGGCCAACAGGACTGGGGCGGTTTGCAGAACAGCCTGTCCGTGATCGATACCGGCGGGGCGCTCTACGGCGGCGGCAACGCCGCGGGACGACGCGTGCAGCTGCCCTGGGGCCGCGTTGGCTTCGACATCAACAACCTGAATGCCGATGGCCTGACCATCATGCGGCGTGCCATCGAGTGGGGCATCGCCGGTGGTGGTGGTGGCGGTGGTGGTGGATCGGGCACCACCGTGACGCTGTTCCCAACAAAGGATACCTTCGTGGGCGGCAATTCCACGGCGGTCTATGGTGGCAATACATCACTGTTCATGGGCTTCGGCAGCCGGGAGTGGCGACCGGTGCTGCAATTCGATGTGTCGGGCATCCCCGCCGGAAGCACCGTGACTTCCGCGAAGCTGCGCCTGCATAACTGGGATGATGGCAGCGCCTCGGCCGGCCCACTGACGGTCACCGCCTATGGCGTCGAGCAGGCCTGGACGGAGACCTGGGGTAACAAGGGGGCCAACTGGTATGACCGCGCCAAACAGGGCGGCGGCGCGCTGCAATGGTCGACCCCAGGGGTAAGCTACAGTACGGGTGACTCCGCGAGTGCCACGTTTGATTCCACAGTGGCACCCCAGTGGGTGGAGTGGGAAGTTGCGCCACTGGTGCAGGGATGGATCGATGGCGCCAGCACCAACAACGGCATTGTGCTCGTGCCCGATGCAGGCAGCGCCTTCGCAAACTCGCACAGTGCGGATTACGGTGACGCAGCCCTGCATCCCCAGCTGGTCGTCACCTATGAGTAGTGGAGTGGGTCAGGTATCTAGTCGGGGCCGGACGCGAAGCTATAAGGGTGTTACGGGGTCGGACCTCTTCAAAATACTGATAAGTAATCAGTTAACTAGAAAATGCGCCTGATTTCCGGGCTTAGAGCGTGCATTTCAGGCCACTTTTGGGGCAAATAACAGAATGTCGGGCGCTTTGTGCCACTCCTGTATGGAGCCCGGTCAAGGTCGTGCGCGCGCGACCGACACAAGTGAAAAGGGGGCAAGGCTGATGGACCAACCGACCAATACACTCTGGGAAAAAGTCACCGCGGATGCGGAGCTGCTGACACTGCCGGCGGTCTATATGCGATTGAGGGCGGTGCTGGATGATCCCGATTATGCTGTCGCCGATATCGAGGAGGTCATCGGCTCGGATCCCGCCATCGCCGCACGCCTGCTGCGCCAGGCCAACAGTCCCTATTTCGGCTTTGCCATGAAAATTGGCTCGATCTCGCGTGCGGTCGGCCTGCTCGGTTCGCAGCAGGTGCACGACCTGGTGCTGGCGACCTCGGTGGCGCAGACATTTAACGGTATTCCCATCGAAGTGATGGATATGCATGCCTTCTGGACGCGCAGCGTCTACAGTGCGGCGGCTGCACGTCTGCTGGCGGTGAACTGCAACATACTGGATAGCGAGCGGCTGTTTGTCGCCGGGTTGCTGCGTGATATCGGGCACCTGGTCATGTACCAGTCGATCCCGGACGAATCAACCGAAGCGCTGCTGTATTCACAGTTGGAGAGTCGGTTACTGCACGAGGTGGAGCGTG
>Ga0209456_10001196_pt1 | contig 12816 bp, 9 predicted proteins | sample COG_11_FD_184755 | JGI IMG/M metagenome (GOLD analysis project Ga0209456, IMG submission 184755) | Pelagic marine sediment microbial communities from the LTER site Helgoland, North Sea, for post-phytoplankton bloom and carbon turnover... | ecosystem: Environmental > Aquatic > Marine > Neritic...
TCGGTCGACGACCTCTTCGACTTCCGCCACGAGCACTTCCAACTCAAGGACTACCTCCCTCATCCCCGCATCAAAGCGCCGGTGGCGGTGTGACCCACCCTCAGCCGGCTCTCGCCCCGCTCGCGTTGATCGTGGCGGTGGCCCGCAACGGCGTGATCGGCAAGGACGGCACGCTGCCCTGGCGCGTCTCCGAAGACCTCAAGCACTTCAAGAAGACGACCAGCGGCCACGTCATCATCATGGGCCGCAAAACCCACGACTCGATCGGCCGCCCGCTTCCAAAGCGCCGCAACATCGTAGTCACCAGGCAGCCCGGCGCGCGGTTTCCAGGCTGCGAAGCTGCCCACAGCCTCACTGAAGCCATCGCCCTGGCAAGAACGTCCGACGAATGTCCCTTCATCATCGGCGGCGCGAGCTTGTACGAAGAGGCCCTACCGTTGGCCACGGAGCTTCATTTGACGACGATCGACGAGGATGTTGAGGGGGATACGTATTTCCCCGAGGACTTGTCGGAATTTGTCGAGGTGGAGAGCCACCCAGGCGAAACGCCGGGCGTGGTCTTCAAGCTCCTGCGGCGCAAGCCGCAGACCGCGAACCGCTAAACCGCAAACCGTCGGCCGCCAGCCGCTGGCCATTTGCGGTTTGCGGTTTAGCGGGTCTTGAGCTGCTGCCTTAGTGCGGTGTACCCGCGCTGACCCTGGGAATCCTCGGCGAAGACCGCCGGTATCGTGCCCTTCGCCTGCGGCGCCTGCGGGCCAAGCGGCGTCTGCTCGCCGCCAGCCCCATTGGGCTGCGCCGCCAAATGCCGCTTCAGCTCCTCCTCGCGCGTCGGCTCTGGCTCGCCCTCTCCGCGCGGTTGCTCGGCGACGAGGTCCGGGCTGATGCCTTCGGCCTGAATCGAACGGCCTGACGGCGTGTAGTAGCGATACGTCGTCAACTTCAGCGCGCTGCCACCCGGAAGCTCGAAAATGTTTTGCACGCTGCCCTTGCCAAAGGATCGAACTCCGACCAGCACCGCACGCCGATGGTCGTGTAGTGCGCCCGCAACGATTTCCGAGGCGCTCGCGGTGTTCTCGTTGATCAGAGCTACGATGGGCCATTTCGGCCGAGTCCCGGCCCGCCGCGCCGAGTACTCGCTGATCTTTTCGCCACCGCGTCCGCGGGTGCTGACGATGACCCCTGACGTGAGGAGCTCGTCGCTCACCCACACCGCCTCATGGAGCAAGCCTCCACCGTTGTCCCGGAGGTCGAGCAGAAGGCCAGTCACGCCACCCTGCTTACGTCGCTTCACCACCGCCTCATCGAGCGCCTCGCTCAACAGTCGGGCCGTCCCATCTTGAAACGCTTTGATCCGCACGTAGACCAGGCCGTCATCCAAGAGCTGCATTTCGATCGGGTCGACGTCGATGAACGCCCGCGTAAGCGTGCGTTCGAGCGCCTTTTCCTGCCCCTCGCGCCGAACCGTGACGTCGACCGTCGTCCCCGGCTCGCCACGAATGCGCAGCACCGCGTCATACAATCGAACGTCTCGGGCATCCTCGCCCTCGATGCTCAGGAATCGGTCGCCCGGCTGCAAACCGGCTTTCGCGGCCGGCCCCCCTTCGAACACGGAGAGAATCGTCAGCCATCCGTCGCGGGTGGAAACCTCGACGCCGACACCGGCAAATCGCCCCTCGGCGTCGCTCTTGAGAATCTCGTACTCTTTGGGGTCCAGGAACACACTGTGCGGATCGAGGGAATCGGCGAGCCCCCGAATCGCTCCATAGACCAGGCTCTCCTGATCGACTGGCTCGAGGTAGCTCACTTCGATGTACGCCAACGCGCGCGCAAAGATCGACAGCGGCTCGAATGGACTGCGCCGCGCGGGAGCCTCCGATGCCATCGCCGCAACGAGGACCACGGCCAGCATGCCGACGATGACCAAGCGAAGTGTTTTGCGGTCGGATTTGTGACGGAACATGCGCTTCAGACCTTTGTCATTGACACTGCATCTATCCCTGGGTAGGACCAGCAGATAGTTGAACGGGGCGCATTCGCCAGCTGGTACCGCGTCCGCATGGAGGATTCTTCAGGATGTCCACGACTGATAAGCGCAAGCAAAGCCTCTACTTCCCAGAGTCGATGCTACACGACATCAAGCACGAATCGGCAAGGTTGGATCGCTCCCTCTCGTGGATCGTCCAGCGCTGCGTGAAGATCGCCCTTCCCGAGATTCGAAAGCTGCCCTCCGTCAACGATATCCCGGACACGCCGGACGACTCCGCCAAGAAGTAAGCTCCCCGGACGTGCAGTACGACCGCGAAGGCTTTGTCGACGCGGCAGATGGTTCCCGCCTCTTCTACGAAGAGCTCGGTGAGGCTGAGCCCACCGTCGTTGTGACTGATGGAATCGGCTGTGACGGCTTTGCCTGGCGCTATCTCGCTCCCCGGCTCGCCCGCCACCACCGAGTCCTCCACTGGCATTTTCGCGGACATGGTCGAAGTGGGCCTCCCGTCGACCGCGAGCAACTGTCGATCGAGGACCTCGCCCGCGACCTCCGGCGCATCTGCGACGAGCTGGGCGTGGAGCGGCCAATCATCGCCGCGCACTCGATGGGCGTTCAAGTCGCCCTCGAATACTACCGCCAAAACCCCGATGACGTCGGGGCCCTCGTCCTCATGTGCGGCACGTTCGGCCGCATCACCAGCACGTTTCACGGGACCGACCTGCTGGACCAAGTCTTGCCCGGTCTCATCCGAGGGACGCGAATCTTCCCGAGCGTAGCGCGAACGGTCTGGGGACGCGTCCCCGCGGCAATGGCGTTTCGAGTGGCCTGTGCGGGTCGAGAGCTCGACGGCGAACGCATTCAGCAGGAAGACTTCCAACGCTATTGGGAACATGCCGCCTTGATGGACCCCGATGTATTTCTGCGAATGCTTCAGCGTGCAGGCCAACACGACGCGCGCGAGTTCCTGCCTGCCATCGACGTCCCGACGTTGGTAGTGGCCGCAGAGCACGACACGTTCACTCCGATGGCGCTCGCCGAAGAAATGGCGGCAGCAATCCCGAACGCAGAGCTCGAGGTGGTCGAAGAGGCAAGCCACGCCGCGCCGGTCGAGCAGCCGGATCGTATCGCCGAACGGATCGAGGACTTCCTCACCACCCGACTGAGGCTATCCCGCCCTCCGCCTCAGTAAGCGAGTAGTGTGCGAGAGATTTTTTCTTGTGGTCGAGCGCGCCCGCAGGAGCGCAGTGAGAGGCACTCATGTGCCTCGCAGCGGAGCGACGAGGACGTAAGCCGACCACAAGGAAAAAGATCCGCACACTAGTTGAAGAAAATGGGGCTGGACCAGGCCATCTCACCGTCCGCCTGCGTGACGCGACAGTAGACGTAGGCCGCGTCGACCTCACCGGCGAAGGACACCGAAGGAGACTTTGGCGAATCCGCAGCCGCCACGCCCTCCGGCGTCACGAGCTCGATGCGTTCAACGTCGGTCGTCCCGAGCGCGCGCACATGCACCTCGACCGGCCCTTCGATGTCGAGCTCGCTTCCCATCGGGAACCCGGCCACGTGAACGTCGAGGAGGATCTTGGCGCCGCTCGTCGCGTAGCACCGCCGCGCGCGAATCGCTTCGAGGATCGCCTCGCGGCTCCGGGTCGCGGAGATGACCGCCGTCAGTCCGGTTCGAAACGGATCGCGTTTTCGACACTCGCCGTGATGCCAGAGGAGTCCGTGGCTATCCGAGTTCGCGATGAAGCCGAAACGCAAACCACTGTCGAGCAGAGGCTTGGCAAACTGGTCATGAAGCTCGCCCCGATGCCCGAGGGGATGATCCGGATACTCGTAGCAGCCGTGGCAGGAGCAGATCTCCCAAATCGGTTGCCCCACCGGGTCGTGACCCGGCACATCGGCGCCGGTCCAACCGATGTGATGCGGCCCGGTAAACGCCCCTTGCGAGCTGATCTGCTGGACGATGTCGCGTCCGCTCGGAACCTCGTCGCGGGAGATGATCGGCAAACCGGGACCCGGGAGGTAGATGCACTTGTGCCCGGGCCCCGGATACGCTTTGCCGGTCCACTCGTAGGCAACGATCGTCGCGAACTCACCTGGAGCGTCGTGACGCTCCGTGACGGCCTGGAGGTACGACCATTCGCCCGGCCCGATGCGTTTTCCCAAGAACGATTCGTGATCGGTGAGCGCGGCAAAGTCGTCGCCGTATCGGTAACGGGCCCTGAGATACGCCTCGTCGGCACTACCCACACCATCGGAGTGGGCGCTGTGCTGCTGGATGTCTCCGAACAGAACCTGCGGTCCGGACCAGGCTGCTACGTGCACCGGTGCAGCTTCGAACTCGCCCACTTCCACTTGGGCGGCAACGAGCTCCGGCCCTCCACCGGTTGGCGCTTCGAACGACTGAACCTCGATGCCCTTGCGGCCTCTCCACGATGCGAGAGTCGCCCCACTTGGAAGGCGAACCGCGCTCACGTGCCGTCCACGGCATCCCCACTGACCGTCGTCGATCGGATGGCGTGCGGAAAACCCATCGGCGTTCAGTCGCTGCCGATACATGCGGTGCGAGCCGCGCCCGAACAGATCGACGGCGCCATCGTCTCCCACCACCAGGCTCGGGAACTCGAACCCTTGCTCTTCGCCAGCGAGATCCCGGTCGCGATCGGTCATCGGAGCGACGGGCTCGTAGACTGTCCCCTCCATGTCGACGAACCGGAGCGCGATCCACTTTGCGATGTCGGGCACGCCGGTGTCCTCGCGAACGTCGTGATGAAAGCCTACCCAAGCTCCGCCGGGCGCGGCCGCAATGCACGGCGCAGCCGCGATGCCGAACGCGGTCCAGACCACGAACTCGCCGCCCGATGGCGGCGCGACGACCACGCTTGACCGCGGGCCTTCGTGGCGAACCGTGATGCGCCACCCTTGATGCTCCGCCTCGAGCTCGGCACGGGGATCATTGATGGGATGCGGCATGCCCGGCGCCCAGCCCATGATGGCGGCACTATGGTCGGTCGCTACCGGTTCGCCGTGCACCGAGCCGTCTTCCGCCAGACTGAACCGTAGGATGCACTCCTCGTCGCCCGACCACGCCAGGACGTGCAGGAACGCCCCTCCATCGGCCACTGGCTCCAACCGTGGGCTCCTCAAGTACCGCTCTGGAGTTTGTTCGACGAGCGGCATGTAACCTCAGTGTGCGTAGCCGAGCGCGCGTAGCTGATCGCGAATCGTGTCGTCCATCTCAGCGTTCTCCCGTTCGAGTTGTGTACCGCCCTTCTGCTCGGCACTCAACCAGTCCCCGCGGTCGCTCGCTCCCAGGAACTGACCGAGCAACATCCGCGAGTAGCGGCGCCCGATCGGAAACGCAGACGCATCGAGTTGATTCTTCTCCATGGGGTCGGCGACCAGGTCGAACATCGTCGAAGTGAGGTTCCCGCGGAGGATCAACTTCCATCGGCCCGTCGTGATGACGCGACGGTCGTCTTGGAAGTCGCTAAACGCGACCGCCGGCTGCGACGGCGCCTCCCCTAGCATCAGGCCGACGAGCGCATGCCCCTCGTTGTGAGCCATGGCGGGAACACCGAGGAGGTCGGTCACGGTCGCCGAAATGTCGAGAGTGCTCACCGCCTCACCGACCTTCGTCCCGGCCGGAACACGGTTCGGGAGGCGAAACATCAGGGGCACGTGCAGGAGCTCTTGATAGACCGAGTGGCCGTGGCCCCAGGAGCCGTGGTCGTCGAACTCTTCACCGTGGTCCGAAGTCACGACGATGAGGGTGTCGTCGGCTAGCCCCAACTCGCTCAGACGCTCGAGGAACGCGCCGAAGAAATGGTCGTGCTTCGTGATCTCCCCGTCGTGCAGCGCCTCCAGCCGACGCTTGTCGCTCGCGTCGAACACGACCTGCGGGGGGTTGCGCTTGGCCTTCTCGAGAAGGTCACCGGTCATCCGCGGCCTGATCTGCCCGGCGTACTCACTCGGGTCGTACATCTGCAGGTACTTGCCCGGCGGATCGTACGGAACGTGCGGGTCAATCGTCTGGATGTATGCGAAGAAGCGACCGTCCTTGTGCGCTTCGATCCAGTTTCCCGCGTCGTCGAAGACATCTTTGGCTTCGGTGCTCTTCTCTTCACGAATGTAGTTCGTGTAGTCGTCCCATCCTTGGTCGAACCCAAAACGGTCCGACACATAGCCGTTGGCGATGAAGCCGCCCGTCGCGAAGCCCTCGCCCTGCAAGTGCTCGCTCAAGAGCTCGGCTGAGCTCGGCAGTGCGGCGTCCCCCGTCTTCTGCTGATGAGTTTGTGGGTGAAGCCCTGTCAGAATCGAAGCCACCGAAGGTTTGGTCCAGTTCTCCGGCGCCTGCGCGAGCTCGAACACCGCGCCGTCGGATGCGAACTGGTCGATCGCCGGCGTCTTCACCCGTGTTTGCGGGTTGAAGGGGCGAAGCTTGTCCGCGCGGAGCGTATCGATGACCACCACCACGACGTTCTCCGCGGGCTCGAGTTTTCGTTCCGGCACAGCCGGCACCAGGATTCGCGGAGAATTCCACGCCAGGCGGCCCGTCCCCTGGCCTTCAGCGCTCAGGTCGACGCGCACGGTCTCGCCGGCAAATCGGCTGAGGTCGACCTTGTGATCCGTCCAGGCTCCCGATGCCATGCCTGTGAATACCTGCGTGGTCGGCTGTCCATCCGCGGTCACCGCGATCGAGAAGGGCGCATCACCCTCACCCTCGACACCGACGCCAAACCCAAGTGAGCCATTCGCGGGAACCAGGACGTGATACCGAAGTGTCGACTTGCGGGACAACGCGATCGCCTGCCGTTCTTCATCCCCGAGACGAACGTTGGCGACCAGACTATCGTACGCTGGTGCGCGCGCGGTCTTCGACGACTCGGACTGCTTGCGGATCCAAATCGAATCAACCGCAACCGAAACGTCCTGACCGTCGATCGGCACGGTTCCGCCAAACGTCACGAGCAGGTAGTTCTCGCCGGCCTGCACGTTCTCTTCTGGGAGAACGATGTCGTAGTCGACGAACCCGTCACCCTTGCCAAGGTGAATCGAGCTGAGCTGCTTGTTGTTGAGGTAAGGCGTGAGCGCTTGCGTGCCGTGCGCGCGGAGCCGAATACGTGCGACGAGCGGCGCCGGACGGTCCGCCTCGAAGTACACGCGTCCCCGCATCCCGACATGAGCGTAGGTCGTGTCGCCGTCGACGCCCTTTCCCACCCAGCCACTTCGCCAATCGCCGACGGTGTACTTCGACTGCGCAGGGGTACCGAAATCCACGTACCAACCGCCATCGTTCACCTCCGCGAGATGACGGAGCGCGGTCAGATCCGAGTGCGTCTCTAGGCCCGCGAAAGGGTCCGGCTTGGAGCCCCCCCGGCTACACCCGGCCGCCACGGCAAAGGTTGTGATCACCAGCAAAAAGAATCGCATCAGCCGCCTTCCTCCTGTGCTCCGGCGGCCGTTTTCACCCCAGTTTTCGGCCCCCTGCAACCTTGCTGCGGTTAGCATGCAGTTTCAGCGAGCGTCAACTAAACCACCCGCCTGGGTGAGGACGTTCAACGAGCGGGTCGCACCCGACTTCACATAGTAGAAACGGTACGTCGACCTGGCGCCCGTACGGTATCGGACGGCATGTCGCCCCTGGTCGAGCACGAGGGTCGCCGGAAGCGCTCCACGGTCGACACCGTCGACCTCCACGCCCACGTCACCGGGCCCGAGCAGCTCCAACACACCTTGCCCTTCGGCGACCTCCAACGATGGGTCGACCTCCGGGCGCAGACTTCCAGCGAACGCCGATAGGCCGCGGCCGCCCGAAGGCAGCGCTGGCACAGCTGGCACCGCAGGAATTTCTTCGGCGGTCAGGGCCGGAACCAGCCCGGGTGCATCCGAGGGCGCCCCGGCCGGCCCACCGTCTGGCATCACCAGAGCCCAGATGAGAAACGCTACTGTCACCGACAAGAGCGTAGCGAATGCCAAACCCAATAATCGTGGCGTCGTCTGCAGTTCCATCCCAAACCCAGAGCTGTTCTCCCCGCTTTCCACGTCACGGCCGACGTTCATGCGCCAGATCGGATGACCCCACCCGGGCGCCTGGTTGGCCGGCTCGCGATGCATGGCAACCGCCGACTGCGACCTGACGTTCTCTCGCTCGATGGGATCGGTCACGGGCGCCGAGTCTTGTTGGATCTCCGATGCGATCAACTCGCCACTCGAACCCGTAGAGAGCTCGGCGGCTGGTCTCCCGTCGGACGCGAGCGGAGGGACCCTGACGTCCTGGATTGCCCCCTGGCGAGCGAGCGTCACCAGTACCGCATTGACCACATCCCGGGAGCCGGCCCCCGATTCCCATAGGACCTGAAGCGGCTCGCCCGCGACGAGGCGCGCAATCATTCGCTGAACCCCGATGGGAGAATGACGTACGTAAGTACCCAACACATCCTCATCGACCTCGACGCGGCCGTCCGGATGCTCCGCCATCGTACTGAGCAGAACACCAAGGTGGCGGGTCGCATGGGCGAATGAGGCGTCCAGAGATTCCCGCGCCTCCCCGCCTTGGGGCGCAGAGCTTTCCGCCACGATGAACCGCCCCGAGCTCATTCCGACGAGCGCTGGAAACGCCGCGGCACCGTGGGTAACCGCGCCATCGATCGCAGTCCGGCTCACGCCCACGATACGCCCTTCGTGAAGCTCGAGGTCGAACAAGCTCCATGGATCCTGAAGGACGATGCTCGCATTGGGACGAAACCGCCGAGCGGCCCGCAGCAAGCCCGACACCCCGAGCTCCTCCAGGTCCCCACTCGCCTCCCGATCACCCTTCAACAATTCCTCGAGGCGCGTCAGGGGCTCGAGCGCGCGGCAGACGCGATCGAGAAGCTCGTGTGCCGAAACGCGCCTGGACACTAAGACGACCGGAACGCCATCGAGCGCGGGCTCGCGTCGAAGGGCGGCGCAGAGCCCGAGCCCGTCGAGGCGTGGCATGACCGAGTCCGCGAGGACCAGGTCCGGGGCGTCGTGGCGAGCCAGCTCGACTGCGTGAACCCCGTCGCCCGCCTCGATGACGCGAGCGCCGGCTTCGCGAAGAACCCCGACGTAGAACCAGCGAACCTCGGCTTCGTCCTCGGCCACCAGCACGCGACGCCCACGGAGGCTCACTCTGGCGGCTGGCGGCCCCTCCCCCACCAGCCGATGCGTGCCGGACTGGCTCGGCATGGCGGCCAGGGTCTCGTACCGCCATGCGAGCATCCTGACGGTCACCAGCGAAGCCGGGCCAAAGGAGTCCTGCTCGAGCCGGGAAAGAGCCTCCGCGACGGCCCCTTCGAGATGCACGAGCCCGAGCTCAGAAGCCGACCGCCGAAGCTCAGACAAATGCTCTGCGAGCGCTTGGCGGGCCGTCTCGTCTTCCGGAGAGATGCTCAGCACCTCGGTTAATCGCACTGTTTCCAAGCTCTTGGCTGCCAAAGCTTGGATGAACCTGGCGTTTGGCGACGCCGGGCCCGAGTCGCCGGAAGCACTCAGCACTTGCGCAGTGTACGCCTCCCGCCGATTTGTTCGAGCACCAAGTCGGTTGCTCCGACAAAGAGGCCGACGTACTGACGAGCGTGGACTTCGTCGATGAAGTAACGCTGGAGGTCGTCGCCGGCGACGGTGGGAACGGGGCGGTCGCGTTTCGGCGGGAGAAATTCGTCCCGCTTGGAGGTCCCTCTGGAGGCGACGGCGGTCGCGGAGGCAGCGTGATCCTGGTCGCGCACGATCGATTCTCCACCTTGTTCGATCTTCGCTTCCGGAGGATCGTTCGCGCCGAGCGCGGCGAAGACGGCCGCGGCAAGGACCAGTTCGGCAAAGCGGGCGGGGACATTCGGATTGAGGTCCCGGTGGGCACCCAGGTCTACGACCAGGAGAGCAACGCGTTGCTCGCCGATCTCCACGAGTCCGGCGCCGAGCTCGTGGTCGCCGAGGGCGGCCGCGGCGGCCGCGGCAACATCAAATTCGCGACACCGTACGACCGCGCACCTCGCCGCGCCCAGCCGGGCACCCCTGGCCAGCGCAAGAAGATTCGGCTCGTCCTCAAGCTTCTCGCCGACATCGGCATCGTAGGCTTTCCGAACGTCGGAAAGAGCACCTTCATCGCAACGGTTTCTCGGGCGCGCCCCAAAGTCGCCGACTACCCGTTCACCACCCTGGTCCCGAATCTCGGCGTCGTGTCACTCGGTGTCGATCGCACGTTCGTCATCGCCGATATCCCGGGGATCATCGAGGGGGCATCCGAAGGCGCGGGGCTCGGCCTCCGCTTCCTCAAACATGTCGAGCGAACGCAGGTCCTCCTGCACATGCTGAGCGTGGACCCCGATCCCGAACGAGAGCCGGTCGCCGACTTCGAGGCACTGATGGCGGAGCTCGGACGATTCGACCCCGGACTGCTCGAGCGGCCGATGATCGTTGCCGTCAGCAAATGCGACCTACCGGAGGCTCGCGAGGCCTACGAGGACGTCCGCAAGGCGCTCGAGCCGCGAGGCTTCCAAGTGTTCGGCATCAGCTCGGCCACCAGCGAGGGGCTCAGCCCGCTGCTCGAAGCGCTCGAGGCTACTCTGCGGCGGCCAGACGACGCCTGAGCTCGATGCAGGCCCAGTCCGCCGCCTCCCGCACCACCCCGGAGGGATGGTTCCGCCGCGCATCGTCTAGCACCGGCAGGTGAATCTCTTCCCCGTGATTCCCCAATACCAGCGCTAAGTTGCGCCCCAAACCTTCGTGTCGAGCGCGCTTGACCGGTGAGCCTTCTGCCCATGCGCGAAATCCGTCCTCAGTCATCTGAAGAAGCATCGCAGCGTCGACCCCGGTCCATCGGTCCCCTGGCTCGAAGACATCGAGCGAACGGTCAGCTGCGCCCGAGGTCTGGTTGTACGGACATACGTCTTGGCAAACGTCACAGCCGAAGGCCCATGGTCCCAACGCCTTCCGGTGCTCGGCTGGAATCGCTCCGCGGTGCTCGATGGTCAGGTACGAGATGCACTTCCGTGCATCGAGGCTCCGCGGCCCGGAGAAGGCGCGAGTGGGACAGGCATCGAGACACAGCGTGCAACTCCCGCAACGTCGGCCCATCGGCTCGTCCGGGCTGAGGGGCGCGGTCGTGACCACGCAGGCCAAGAATGCATGGGAACCGACCCCCGGCACGATCAGGCAACAATTCTTTCCGACGAAGCCGACGCCCGCCCGCTCCGCCCAGGCACGCTCGAACACCGGCTTCGAATCCACCGCGACCCGAGCGACGAACCCCGCCTCCTGCAGAACACGCGCCACCTTGCGGCCCTTCTTCGTCAGCACGTTGTGGTAGTCGCGCCCGACCGCGTACTTCGCGATACGCGCAGGGGGCGGGCCCTCGTACCCGTTACGCCGAACGTACGGTGCCGCCATCACGATGACGCTCTTGGCGTTCTCGAGCATGTTCGGGTCGCGCGGGTCCTTCCGCACGGATGCCGTCGTCGCCATCCAGGACATCTGCCCATGACGTCCTGCGGCGAGCCAGGCATCAAGGCGCGCACCCTCCTCGTCGAGGGCCCCGGCCTTCGCGACTCCCACGCTCGCGAACCCCACCGCTTCGGCTTCTGCTTTGACCCTGGCGGTCAGCTCGGCATCCGGGCTCATCCCAGACCGGAGCCGGGCGGTGCAGGCGGCACCTCAGGCGCCTCCTCTTCCTGCTCCTTCGGCTGCGCGGGCGGAGACTTCTCGGGAGGCCGCTTGGGCTCGTCCTCTTCCTTCGATTTCTCTTCGCCGGTGCGCCAGGTGGGCCGCGCATCCGCGGGCACGACGGTCTCCCAATCCGGCGCGTCGGTCAGCCCATCCGGTCGCCCGGGTGTGCCCCTCGGGTTCGGCAGAATGTACGGCTCGGCGTTGAACGTTCCGCATTGACGCTGGTTCCGATAGAAGCCCCAGTGGAAATACACGCGCCCGTCCCCGCTGAGAATCGACGAAGGCGCCGGTGCGTACGGCTGCCCCCGCAGCACCGAGTTGAACGCGCCGAAATCGAAAGGCAAGAGACCGCTCGAACGCACCACCCCAATCCGATGTACCGAGCCATCGCGATTGAGCACGATCTCGAGCTTTGTCATGAGCGTCGGGTCTTGATAGGGACTTCCGCCGATCGGCAGGCTCCGCAAAAACCCATCGGCGAACTCCTGGTGGATTCGCCGATGAACCGCTGCGATATAGGTCGCGAATGGAGATGCCGCTGCGTTGAGCGCCGTGGTCGCCCCGGGCTTCACGCCAGGCACGTAGTTCTCGATGGCGGCGCGGAACTCTTTCCAGGTCTTCTCACGAGCGATGCCACGCTGCGAGGACTTGCGCTCCGCGAGGTAGGCGCGGCGATCCTCTTCAAGCTTGTCCGAACCGACGGCTGCCTCGTACTGAGACCAGGCCATCTTGCCACCCGGGCCGCGCCCCTTCGCGCGTTCGCCGCCGCCTTGCCCGGCGTTGCTCGGGCGCCGGATGCTGAATGTCCCCGCCGCGTCGGTGATCGTGATGGTCTCGTCAGCGGTCTGGCCGGCCCGGTCACCGGATGTATCCGATTGCTTTCCGTCTGGCGCCTGTCGCGACACGCGCTCGGCTTTGATCGGGTCGGCTTGGATGGCCTTGTCGGGTCGCTTGCGGCTGGCTTCCTCCTCGGTGACCTTGCGCGCGTCGCTTCCCTCTTTGTTTCGCGCTTCGGCAATCTCTTGCTCGCGGGAGTTGCCCTGCTCTTCCAGCGTGTCGGACGGCTTCTCCTGGCGGTCCGGCGCCGGCATCTGATCGTCGCGAATCATGTTGCGAACCCGAGCGACGGTTTCCTCTTC
>Ga0209456_10001198_pt1 | contig 12813 bp, 11 predicted proteins | sample COG_11_FD_184755 | JGI IMG/M metagenome (GOLD analysis project Ga0209456, IMG submission 184755) | Pelagic marine sediment microbial communities from the LTER site Helgoland, North Sea, for post-phytoplankton bloom and carbon turnover... | ecosystem: Environmental > Aquatic > Marine > Neritic...
AAGCCCAAGCGCAGCGCCGGGCGCGGCAGGCACGCTGCTCACTCGCGTGAGAGTGATACCAGGACTACGGGTGGGGGTGGGCGGGCGGTGTAATTAAACCAAACCAGCCAACCAACCCTCACCACCACCCTCCAAACATGAACGGAGGGCGGTATAATTAAGCCAATGCCCGCCCTGCTCCGAACCGGCTCCCCCTCCACCCGGCGACTCCTTCTTGCTCACGGGGCCGGGGCGCCGATGGACTCTCCGTTCATGAACGCCTTCGCCGAAAACGTGACCGCGGCAGGGATCGAGGTCATTCGTTTCGAGTTCGAGTACATGGCCAAGCGGCGCGAGGACGGAACGCGTCGTGGGCCCGATCGCGCGCCCAAGCTCATCGCTCGTTTCAAAGAGGTGCTCAGCCTGGTGGGCCCAGCCAACGAGGTCGTCATTGGCGGCAAGTCGATGGGCGGGAGAATCGCGTCGATGATCGCCGATCAAGTCGGCGCAGCAGGCGTGGTCTGCCTCGGATATCCCTTCCACCCACCTGGGAAACCAGAGCGGCTCCGTACCTCACACCTCGAAACAATCGTGACTCCCACCCTGATCGTGCAGGGCACACGGGACCGATTCGGCACTGAGGAGGAGGTGGCGTCCTATTCGCTTTCGCCGTCGATCGAGCTCGTCTGGATGGGAGACGGAGACCACTCGTTCAAGCCGCGCAAGAAAAGCGGGAGGACGCTCGAAGAGAACTTGGGAGCGGCGGCCTACGCGGTGATCAAGCTCATCCACCGCCTCGGGTGAGGTCGATCATGTCCTCGAATCCTTCGTCCGAAGGTGGGTTCTCGGTGAACTGGTACTGTTCGACGCGACCGGGGCTCACCGCTGCGATGGTCGAAGAGACGGTGCCGTACACCGGCGTCCTCACATAGATCGCTTGGAGGTGGCGCGCGACCTCTTGATCGAATGGCGCGCCCGGCGGAAGGGGCGGAACTTCGGAAGAGTCCGGCAATGATTGGTCCGAAAGAACCTCGACGAGCCGCTCTTTGATCCGCGGCCAGGGGTCCGGAGGAATCGATATCACTCGTGCACGCGCCCTGGCTGCCTTGGGAAACTCGGGAGAGTCGAGGCGGTCGTTGCAGAGCACGTGAACGCCGCCGCCGAGCATCTCGATCTCGACTTCGCGCACGTCCGTTCGTCCGTAAGCCACGCCCACACGCTCACCGTCTCCGAAGATGAGATTGAACTCGTTGTAGCTAGCGGGGTCGACCCGATTCAGGTAGCGCTTCACGCCTTCGAGCGACCCCTGCGCAAGTGCATCGACCACGAGGCCCCCGCGCGAATGAAGCGAATCGTTGCGCGTGCCGAAGCTCCGTTGATTGGTCAGCCCGGCGAAAAGACCGTCACCAGTAAGCCCGAACCACGTCCCACCTTCCTGCTCGTCGCGCCCTCCGACGATGAGCGGCCTCGAACGCAGCACTACGGGCCCGGACGCCGCGCGGTCGTAGAACTCGTCGCGATTCGACGCGATGATCGTCGAGCACCAATCGTCCATCTGGTGGCGAACGATGATCGTGCACATCGCTCAGGCCCTCCTCTTCACGATCGCAAGCCGCTCTGCCAAAAAGCTCCGTTGCGGATTGGCGATCGAACCCGTGAGCATCTGCCAGCCTCGCGCGTCTTCGTCGTAGACGACGTCCCATTCGGGCGCGATGGTGGAGGCGAGCTCGCGGGGCTCAAAAGTGCTCTTGAGCGGCTCGCCCGCCGCCGCGAACAGCGCGGGGATCGTCGCCCGCCCAAAGGCGCCGAAAGGAAGCACACCGGGCACGCGATAAGTCATCGCAAGCTCGCTCCCTGCGGCCGCGAGTGACGTTAGTTGCTCGAGCGTGCCGTGAATGGCGCCGAGGGGGAGATACATCGCGACACCTTCCCAAATCCAGACGCTCCGATCGCCCGAGCGAAAACCCATTCGTTCGAGCTTTTCCGAAAACCGATCTTTCTCGAAATCAACCGCAACGTAGCGAACGTCGGCCCGCGGAGTCTTTCGGCCGATTCGCTCTTGCTTGTACCTCTGGGTGGCCGGGTGATCGATCTCGAACACAGTGGCCTTTTCCAAAGCGGGCAGCCGCCAGGCGCGGGCATCGAGCCCCGCTCCGAGAATCACGAGCTGGTCGATGCCCGATTGCAGAGACGATGCGAGATGTGCATCGATCGCTTCGGTTCGCAGCACCATGTGGTCGATGAGCCCAAAGGTCGTGGCGCGCACCGCCCTTCGATAGAATGCCCCCGCACCCCCAAGGCGACGCGGTGCGTCCGCCATGCGCCCGAGCCATGCCGGCAACAGCGCCTTCGCGACCGGATCGAGCACCGGGTCCCCTACCCCGAGGCCACGCGCGAAGGATACCAGAAGCGACGTGCCACTCGGTAGACCGCCGCGCATCGGTCAACCCCAAGCCGAGATGAGGGCTTCGCTGCTTCCCTCTGCAAGAGCTCGTACGCTGATCGCATCGGCGGCGGGGCCCCGCTCGGTTTCCAAGTGGTGCCTCAACACGACGGCGTCGGTGCCGATCACGCCAACGCGCTTGGTCCGAACGGTCACACGCTCGCCGGGCAAGACCGCGCTGCGGAAGGTCACTTGCTCGGCAACTGGCCGCAGCAGCACCGGATTGAGACCAGCGGTCAGGATCCGCCGACTGGTCGCTTCATCACACCAGTCGATATACGCGGGGTGGTTCGCGTGTGCGAGTGGGTCGGCCCAGGTCTGCCACATGTCGAAGCTGAACTCGTGCTGCGCCCCAGGGAGCTCCTCGAACGAGGGCATTTTCGCCGATGGCTCCAAGTCGGTTTCGGGAAATGCCGCGGCCACCTCCATCGAGCCCTGCTTCGGCTTGAGCGTGCCGAAATCGACGTGGACCCATTCTTGGGTGGCGGCGGCAGCTAATTGTCCGTCCGTCCGAATGCGTACTTCGCGCGTGCACAGTGTTCGACGCCGGAACCGAGACACCCACGTTTGAGCATCCAGCACCGCCCCGTACGACGTTTGGGCCTCGTGCAGGAGGGTCATTTTGTAGACGATGAACGCGACCTTCTCGACGCGGAAACGCAACGGCGGCCAACCAGCGTTGATCGACGCAAGCGTCGCGACATCTTGGCACAGGCGCCAGATGTCCCCCGCCCGCGGAACCTCACGCGCTGTGAATGCGTTGCGAGGCAATGCCAGGGGGAATTCCCAAACCGCGTTCGTCACCGGCTTCAAATAGCATCTCAGCGCTTTTGTGCGACCGCTCAGGTCATCCGGTGGCGCATGGTCGTTTCTGACGGCACCACTCACTCCAAGATCCAACGTAGAGCTGCGCGCCCGAGAGACCGCACGCGTGCATGGCCAATAAAAGATGACAGGCGGTGACGCCTGAACCGCAGTAACAGACCGCCCGCTCGGACGAAGCGTCGCCGAGGATGCGAGCGTAAGCGTCGCGAAGCGTCGCGGGCGAATCGAACACCCCACTATCATTCAGCTGGGATCGCCAGTAGAGATTGTGCGCTCCTGGAATGTGTCCCGCCACCGGATCCAGAGGTTCGTAGCGTCCCTCGTAACGCTCGGGAGCACGCGCATCGATCACGCGCCAACTCGGATCGGTGCGGGCATGTTCAACGAACGCAGCGTCCACGATTGGCCAAGCGTCGACCTTGCTCGGATACGGCTCCGCGGCGCGAGCTCGCGAGTCTTCCGCGTCGGTCGAAACGCCTGCCTCGCGCAACGCCTGCCAACCGCCGTCGACCACCGCTAAGGACTCGTGACCAACCGCGTGAAACATCCACCAAGCGCGGGCAGCGGCCATCCCACCGCCCGCAGCGTCATAAACGACCACCGGAGTCGAAGGCGTCACGCCCCAGGCGGCCAGACGCGCAAGCCACACACCGAGGGACGGAAGCGGATGCCGACCCCCTTCGGCAGGGTTGCCGACCTCCGACAGATCGTTCTCGAGGTCGGCTCGAATCGCACCCGCCACATGGGCGGTCGCGTACGCCCGGATGGCGTCCGGCCCGGTGCGGGCATCCAGGAAGACAGCCTGGCCGAGCAGGGGGATGACTTCCGGGGCGGAGATGAGAGGGCTCGAAATCACTTGATTTGCCGACTCTAGCGCACAATGTGAGTAAAGTGTCTAGTCACACTTGACACTTTCTTCTAGAGTCGGCATTCTGCATTTCATGGAGGGTAACCGCCGTCGCCGCCGCGCGGGCCGATTCGATGCTGCGGCATCGCTCGCGGCGCGTGCTTTGCCACGAGCGCTCACACCTTGGCTCGAACAGGCGCGTCTCGATGCGACGATGATCATCGACCGAGCCAGCGGCAAAGCACCAGCCCCCCTCGTGAGCGACATCGAAGCACCTGCTCCGCTGAGCGAGATCGATCCGCTCGACCTGCTGCCGAAGGGCGTCGCCGACAAAGTGCGGGTTGCTCAGCGCGACGTGCGGATGCTTCGCGACCGGTTGGTCTTGGGCAGGACCCCTCCCCCCTTGATCGAGCGTCCACGGGCAGCCGCTGGGGCTGTAGTGTCGCTGCCGCGCAAGACGCCAAACATGGCGCGGCCCGCGAAGGTGGTGAAGGTCGTTCGCGAGACCGACGACGCGGTGTCGATCTACCTGACCGAGGAGGATGGCTCGGCGTTGGAGTTCCGCCCGGGCCAGTTCTTGAGCGTCGACGTCACCATCGACGGCGAGCGTTTGCGACGCGCCTATTCTTTTGCGAGTGCGTGCCTGCCCGATGCTCCGGTTCACGTGACCGTGAAACGCATCGAGAACGGGCGTGTGAGCAATCACTTGAACGACACGATCCAAGAGGGTCAAGAGCTCGAGGTGCTGGGTCCCTCTGGGAACTTCACCGTCGAGCCGCGCGCAGTCAATCAACGGCACTTGGTCATGATTGCTGGCGGGAGCGGCATTACGCCGATCATGAGCATTCTAGAAACCGTGATCCGTGTTGAGGGCGGCAGTCGGGTAACCCTGATCTACGGCAACCGCGGCTTGGACGACGTGATCTTCAGGGATCGACTGGCAAGGTTGTGTGACGAAGTTGGCGAGCGATTGGTGGTGGATCACGTGCTCGAGCGGCCTCCCGAGAACTGGTCCGGAGGCACAGGCCTTCTCTCGGGTGATGTGCTCGAAGCGCGCTTCCAGGCCCTCGGCATTCAAGACGATGGGCTCGTGCGCTATTTCGTATGTGGGCCGACGATCATGATGGAGGCGGCGCATGAAGCCCTCCGGCAACGCGGAGTGGACGACAATCGAATCGCCGAAGAGCGCTTCAACAGCCACGAAGCCCACTCCGGAACCGTGGGTAGCGACAAGATCGAGCTCGTCGTCATCTCGAAGGCGGGTCGCGACCAGGGAGTTCAAGTCGAACCGGGACAGACGATCCTGGAGGCCGCGCTCGCGGCTGGCATCGACATGCCATTTTCCTGTGCCATGGGTGGCTGCGGAACCTGTCGGGCACATCGCGCCAAAGGAGAGGTTCAAATGGAAGAGCCGAACTGCCTGAGCCGCTCGGAGCGGGAGCAGGGCTACGTGCTGACGTGCGTCGGCCGTCCCCTCACGCAGAGCAGGATCGAAGTGGAGGGAGCATGACCGCTGCCGCGAAGACCGTGTCCGTAGATGAAGCGCGTTGGCGCTACCGGATGAAAGATCTTTGCGAGGCCACGGCTCTGCCACGCCAGGCGATTCACTTCTACATTCAGCAGGGACTGCTGCCCCCGGGGCACAAGACGGGCCGCAACATGGCCTGGTACTGCGAGGAGCACCTCGAGCGGCTACATCTGATCAAGAAGCTCCAGCACGAGCGATTCCTTCCGTTGAAGGCGATCAAGGCGTTGTTCGACGGTGAAGAGGGCGTGTTCTCGCCCCGCCAACACGCATTTCTGGCCGGTGTAAAGGAACGCCTGGCCGAGTCGCTCAAGACGAGCGAAGACCGAAGCCCGACGCTCACGCCTGCAGAGATCGCCAAGAACACGGGCGTCGACGCGGAAGACGTCGAGCGGGCGTTCGAACTCGGCTTGGTCGGCGGCGCTCGATCGAACGGCTCGCTCCGAATCGCGGCGGCCGACGTTTGGATCTTCGAAGTGTTTGGGAAGGTTCGTTCTTTGGGCTTCACCCGAGACCTCGGCTTTCGGGTCGAGGACATGGCGCTTTATCAGGACGCCATCACCAAGCTCCTCAACGAGGAGGTGCGCCTGGTTTCTTCGCGGCTGTCGGAGCTGCCACCCGAAAAGGTCGCTATCATGATCGAGGAGGTCGTTCCCATCCTCGATCGCTACATCATGCGTTTACATTCCACCAAGATTCGCGAATTCTTCGCCGACGTGCTCTAAGTAAGGAACCGACCATGCTCAGTGACAAAGTCCTCAACAACCTCCCCCACGAGATTCGACGTCGCATCGAGCCCTATATCGAGGCCGTGCAACTGATGACGGCAACGAACAACGCCAAGGTGCTGCGTTCGATGGCACCGTCGGGAGTGCGTGGTTTGATCCTTCAACGAGGCAAGCAGGGCGTGCCGACGACGATGCCCTCGCACCACCGGGTGTACTTCGACTGGACGTATCCGAACGACCACCCGGAGATGCGCGAGCTCTACACGCGGGCGAAAGAGGGGCAGTGGAACGGCGATGACCTTCCCTGGGACATCGATGTCGACCCGGAGAATCCGGAGAAGCCGATCATCCCGCGCCACTTCATGGAATATGACGCCCTTCGTTCCAAGGGCATCCGCTTGACCGACCTCGAGGAGCGGCGCCTCAATGCAAGCGCCGCTTCTTGGATGCTGAGCCAGTTCCTACATGGCGAACAGGGCGCGCTCTTTGCGGCGGCCCAGGTTACGGAGGCGGTGCAGTTCTTCGATGGCAAGCTCTATGGCTCGACGCAGGTCGTCGACGAAGGGCGCCACGTCGAGGTGTTCTATCGCTACCTCGACTCCAAGATGAACAAGCTCTATCAGATCAACGACAACCTCTTCGTCATCATCGATGCCCTCATTCAAGATTCGCGATGGGACGTGAAGTTCTTGGGCATGCAGATCATGGTCGAGGGCTTGGCCCTCGGGGCGTTTGGGACGCTGTATCAGATGACGGGGGAGCCGATGCTCAAGGAGCTCCTGAAGATGGTGATCCAAGACGAGGCCCGGCATGTGCACTATGGCGTGCTGGCTCTTCGCGACCATTTCCGAAACGAGCTCAGCGAAAGCGAGCGACGGGAGCGGGAGGACTGGGCCTTCGAGGTGGCCCTCTTGATGCGCAACCGCTTCCTCATGTACGAAGTCTACGAAGAGTGGTTCGAGCACAAGCTGACTCGCAAAGAATGGGCCCAGTTCGTCACCGACTCGCCCGGATTCGCGTTGTTCCGCGAAGTGATGTTCAAGCGTTTGGTGCCGAATCTCCGTGAGATTGGGCTTCTCAGCGACCGTATCAAACCGCACTACCAGCGTGCGGGGCTGATGCAGTACGCCGACGGTCAATCCGCCACTCAGTTGAGCGGCGACCAGTTGATCGCCGATCTCGACGCGGCCTAGGCGTCGGCCACGACGACGAGCAAGGCGTCGGCGTCGACCTGCTCTCCCGCAGCCACGCTGACCTGCGCTACGGTGCCGTCTTGTGGCGCCGTAACGGAGTGCTCCATCTTCATCGCCTCCATGATCAAGAGCACCTGACCGGCCTGCACCGCATCGCCCTCAGCAACGCGGAGCTCGATGATCTTTCCGGGCATGGGCGCCACACACCCGCCGGCGGGAACGGCCAGCGATTTGTCTGGAAAGCGGGGCTTGCGACAGAGACCCACGTTGAAGCGGGAAGCATGGACGTACCTCCAGGCACCATCGAAGGTGACGCGCGCGTGCCAACGGTGCGAGCTCTCTTCGAGGGTCAGCCGTGGTGACGCCCAAGAGACCACGCGAACCTCGCGCTCTTCCTCTCCGATCCAGATCGCAAAGCGGTCGTCGCCGAGGTGGCGATAGTCGACGCGGATCTCGCGGTCACCCACGGTGTATTCGACCGATTGCGGGGTGTGGTAGTTGTTTCGCCACCCTGATGGAACCCCCGGAACGAGAACCCGCTCGCGGTCACGCTGTTGTTGTTCGGCAAGCGCGACCGCAATCGCTGCACGTCGCTCGTCGGATTCGGAAGCGCCATCACCCAACTCATCTTTCAGGTGTCGGTCGATGAAGTGCGTGTCGATATCGCCCGCGATGAACGCAGGGTGGTCGAGGACGCGGAGCAAGAACTCCCGATTGGTCGTCACGCCTTGCACGCTCAGCGAGCGGAGCGCGCGCCGCATCCGTTGAAGCGCGAGCGGTCGACTCTCCCCGGAGGTGATGATCTTCGCGAGCATCGGATCGTAGTGGATGCTGACCTCGCTACCGGCCTCGACACCGCTGTCGATTCGCAGCCCTTCTGCGGGCGGCAGATCCCAATCGACGACCTTCCCGCTTTGGGGAAGGAAGCTAGCGGCTGGATCTTCAGCGTAGAGCCGAACCTCGATGGCCGCGCCTTCGAAAGCAACCGCCTCTTGTGACGTGCGAAGCGCTTCCCCTTGTGCAACCAGGATCTGCTCTTCGACGAGATCGAGCCCGGTAACGCATTCGGTGACCGGATGCTCGACCTGCAGGCGCGTGTTGACTTCGAGGAAGTAGAAGCTCCGGTCCGGCGCGAGGATGAACTCGACCGTTCCCGCGTTCTGGTAGCCGATCGCTTTGCCACACAAAACCGCGGCCTCCCCCATCTGGTTTCGCAGTGCAGTGTCGAGCGCAGGCGACGGTGTCTCTTCGATGATCTTTTGGTGCCGGCGTTGGATCGAGCACTCTCGCTCGTTGAGATGAATCAAGTTGCCGTGACTGTCGCCGAGAATCTGGATCTCCACGTGACGCGGGTCCTCGACGTACTTCTCCACCAGCAATGTGCCGTCGCCAAACGAGCTTTGAGCCTCGCGCGTGGCTGACGCAATCGCGTCCGGGAGCTCGGCCTCTTCGCGAACGAGCTTCATGCCCTTGCCGCCGCCACCTGCGCTTGCCTTGAGCAAAACGGGAAAACCGATTTTGACCGCCTCGTTTGCGAGGACTTTTGGGTCTTGCTTCGACCCGTCGTAGCCGGGAATCACCGGAACCCCGGTCTTGCTGACCAGGGCCTTGGCTTCGCGCTTGGAGCCCATGGATCGAATCGCGTCCGGCGTCGGGCCAATGAAGACTACGCCGGCTTCGCCACAGGCTTCTGCGAAGGCCGCGTTTTCCGCCAAGAAACCGTATCCTGGATGAATTGCGTCACTGTTCGTCAAGGCGGCGGCTTCGAGGATCTTGTCGATGCGCAGGTAGCTCTCCGTGCTCGGCGCGGGACCCAGCCGCACAGCTTCGTCGGCCTCCGCCACGAACGGCATGTCGGCGTCCGCGTCGGAGTAGACGGCCACGGTGGCGATCCCCATCTTGCGGCAAGTCCGCATGATCCGACGGGCGATTTCGCCGCGATTGGCAACCAGGATTTTCTGAATCGTGTTGGTCAACGCTTGATCGCTCCCTAGTGACGAAACACGCCCCATGATGTGGTCCCCTCGACGGGCGCGTTGTACGCAGCGGAGAGGCTGATCGCGATCACCGTCCGGGTGTCGCGCGGGTCGATGATGCCGTCGTCCCACAGCCTCGCGGTCGCGTAGAGCGCGGTAGACTGATCGTCGATCTGCTTTTCGATCATCATCTTGGCGATTTGAAGCTTCTGCTCCTCGATCTCGATGCCCTTCTTCACGGCGGCGTCACGCTGAATGATGTCGAGCACGCCCGCGAGCTGCTTGCCCCCCATGACCGCAATCTTGTGATTGGGCCAAGTGAAGAGGAAACGGGGGCGGTACGAGCGGCCGCTCATCGCATAGTTGCCTGCGCCGTAGCTCGAACCGGTCATGATCGTGATCGCGGGCACCGTGCTGTTGGACACCGCGTTGATCATCTTGGCGCCATGCTTGATGATGCCGTTCTGCTCATACTGCTTACCGACCATGAAACCGGTCGTGTTCTGCAGATACACGAGGGGGATATCGCTTTGATTGCAAAGCTCGATGAACTGCGCGCCCTTGTTGGCGCTGTCGCTGAAGATCGTGCCGTTGTTCGCCAAGATTCCGACGGGGAAGCCGTGGATGTGGGCCCATCCGCAAAGCATCGTCTTGCCGTAGAGTGGTTTGAACTCGCTGAAGCGTGAGCCGTCGACAATGCGAGCGACCACCTCGCGTTGGTCGAAGGGGACGCGGACGTCCGAGGACGCGATGCCCAAGAGCTCCTCGGGATCGTGGAGCGGCGCTTCTACTGGGCGAGGTCGCAATCGGCCCTGCTTCCGCCATTCGAGGTGAGCCACGATCTCCCGCCCGAGCCGAATCGCGTCCATCTCGTCTTCGGCGAGGTAGTCGGAGACACCGCTGATCGAGGAGTGCATGTCGGCGCCGCCGAGCTCCTCGTGATCGGTCTCTTCGCCGGTGGCCATCTTCACCAGAGGAGGGCCCGCCAAGTAGACCTGAGCCTGTTCTTTCACCATCACGACGTAGTCGCTCATGCCGGGCATGTACGCGCCGCCCGCGGTCGAGCTTCCGAACACGAGACAGATGGTCGGGATCTTCTGTTCGGAGCGGCGCGTGAGATGACGGAATCCGGCACCTCCGGGAACGAAGATCTGATCCTGTTTCGGAAGGTCAGCGCCGGCGGATTCGATGCAGCTGATTCCCGGCAGTCGGTTCTGCTCGCAGATCTCCGCGAGCCTACCCGTCTTCAGCATGCTGACCGGGGTAATCGCCCCACCCTTGACGGTCGCCTCACTGGCAACGAGACAACACTCCACGCCGCTGACGAGCCCGACGCCACCGACCACCGACGAGCCGCTCACCTCGCCTTTCATCGCGTGACCGGCGAGCGGCGCGATCTCCAAGAAGAAGCTGTCTCGATCGAGAAGCATTTCGATGCGTTGCCGCGGCAGGATGCGGCCGCGCCCGAGATGTCGGCTCACGTATTTTTCGCCGCCGCCACCGTTGGCTTTCGTGAGCGCCCCGTGGACTTCTTCGAGCGCGGAGAGATTGCCCTCGCGGTTGGCTTGGTACGTCTCGGACTTCGTATCGGCCTTGGAACGCAGGACGGGATAACGCTGTTCGGACATGCGGACGCAATCCTAGGGGGTGCTGACAACCCCGGGCAACCAGAAAATGAATGAGGATTCAATCGGCAGCGTCGAAAGTGAGATACCCAACAGTGATGTTCTGTTCACAGTGAAACTGTATTTTTTTGATCATATGGTTGCTATTTTTCCAGCAGGGTGGTACCACAGGCTTAGACCCAGCGGAGAACAAGCAATGTCATCAAAAAAGTCCGTCGATACAGCAATGATGAATGAAGTGATCGATGCCGTGAGAGCACGAGGATGGATCACCTACAACGAAGCATCAGCGGTCATCGCGAAGGTTGGGGCGACCCAGGGAACCGTTCGGAAGTTCATTCGGCGGCTCGAGTCGGCGGGCGTCGAAGTGACGGTCAAAGAGGGCAAGAACCGGAAGAGCGACCGCCGACGCGCCGCCAAGCCCGCTGACAAGACCAACGTTCTCAGCGCGGAGCCGGTTCAGACCTATCTCGATTGGATGGGCGCGGTAAGCCTTCTCACGAGAGAAGGCGAAGTGGAGCTCGCGCGTCAGATCGAAAAAGGTCGTCAGATCATTTTCGATGCGGTCGTCGAGCACAAGCTACATGCGAGCGAGATCACCGAGGTGCGCGACCGTGTCGCGGCCGGTGAGCTGGCAGTGCGCGAGGCGGTCATCGAGGCAAGCTTCGAGGCCGTGCTTTGCGCCCTCGATTCGTATGTGCAGTCGTGCGAGGAGGGCTCTGCGACTCGCAAAAAGGCCGAGGCCGACTCCGGACTCTCGGCGAATCAACTTCGCAAGCTACACGAGGTCATTTCCGCCGCCCACGCCGATGTGGAACGGGCGAAGGCCGAGATGGTGGAAGCCAACCTCCGGCTCGTCGTCGCCATTGCGAAGAAGTACCTCAAGCGTGGCCTGCCCTTCATGGATCTGATCCAGGAAGGCAACATGGGCCTGATGCGTGCAATCGACAAGTTCGACTACCGTCGGGGTTACAAGCTTTCGACTTATGCATCATGGTGGATTCGTCAGTCGATGGCGCGTGCCACGACCGACCAAGCCCGAACGATCCGCATTCCGGTTCATGCCTGTGAGCTCCTCACCAAGGTGAGCGGTATGACGCGCAAGCTCACCGGCGAGCTCGGCCGCGAGCCCTCCCCGGCGGAGATCGCGCAGCGCATGAAGCTGCCGACCGACCAGGTGGCGAATCTCCTGATGATCTCGCGCGACACGGTTTCGCTCGAAATGCCGGTGGGCAACGACGGCAACAGCGAGCTCCGCGACTTGATCGCCGACGACGAGGCGGGAACGCCAATGGATTCGGTAATCGGGGACGACCTCTCGAAATCCGTGCTCCGGGCGCTCGAGACCCTGAATCCGCGCGAGCAGCGGATCATCCGCATGCGCTTCGGCATCGGAGAGAAGGAGTCGCACACCCTGGCCGAGATCGGCCGCGAGTTCGGACTCAGCCGCGAGCGAATCCGTCAGCTGCAAGCGCTTGCGCTACGCAAGCTTCGCAACGTGCACGGCGATGCGGCGCTGAAGCAATTTGTAAGCGCCTAGCGCTGGCACCGGCACCGGCACCCCGTAGAGTGACTTCGTCACCACGGGGCTTCGCTGCCCCCCCCAAGACATGCGCGGCAGCGCGAGCCCGAAGGGCGAAGCCCGGCGCGAATGCGCCGCCAAGCCCAAGCA
>Ga0209456_10001199_pt1 | contig 12809 bp, 6 predicted proteins | sample COG_11_FD_184755 | JGI IMG/M metagenome (GOLD analysis project Ga0209456, IMG submission 184755) | Pelagic marine sediment microbial communities from the LTER site Helgoland, North Sea, for post-phytoplankton bloom and carbon turnover... | ecosystem: Environmental > Aquatic > Marine > Neritic...
GGCGGAGGTGTGGCTCGGCTATGTGAGTTGCGTACTGGCGGGTGCCTCGACCCAGCGAAACCGGGGGGCCTGCCCGGCCATCCGCCCGGACTTACTTCGGGCTGCGCATCAGGCGCAGCAACGCTGTCGAGCGGCCCTGCAGCGGATAGAATTCACCGGTATTGAAGGTGCGGCGGTCGGCCCGCTTGCCGTCGGCAAAGCTGGTATCGATCTCCACCCCCCAGCGGGCGATGCCCATGTGTTTGGGCATGCGAAACGGAACCGTTTCGGCGTCGGCATTCAGACACAGCAGAAAGGTGTCATCGCTTATCTTGCGGCCACGTTCATCATGTTCCTCGATCGCGTCGCCGTGCAACAGCAGACCGAGACAGCGGGCATGGTACTGGTTCCATTCCTTGTCGGTCATTTCTTTACCATCCGGCCGCAGCCAGAAGATGTCTTTGACGTTGGCACCGATGATGCGGCGCCCCTGGAAAAAGTGGCGCCGGTGAAACACCGGGTGATCTTTACGCAGCCGCACGAGCCGGCAGACAAACTCCAGCAGCGCCTTGTCGTGGCTGTCCATGTCCCAGTCAACCCAGCTGATTTCGTTGTCCTGGCAGTAGGCGTTGTTGTTGCCGTTCTGGGTGCGCCCGAATTCGTCCCCGGCCAGCAGCATCGGCACCCCTTGCGACAGCAGCAGCGTGGTGAGGAAATTGCGCTTTTGCTGTGCGCGGGCATTGATGATATTCAGGTTCTTGGGGCTGGGGCCCTCGTGGCCCATGTTCCAGCTGAGGTTGTTACTCTCGCCATCACGGTTGTCTTCCAGGTTTTCAATGTTGTGCTTGTCGTTGTAGCTGACCAGGTCTTCCAGGGTGAAGCCGTCGTGACAGGTGACGAAATTGATACTGGCATAGGGACGGCGGCCACTGTGTGCATACAGGTCGCTCGAACCGGTAATGCGATAGGCCAGCTCGCCGATCAGGCTGCCTTCACCCTTCCAGTAAGCGCGTACGCTGTCCCGGTAGCGGCTGTTCCACTCCGTCCAGCCGACTGGAAAATTACCTACCTGGTAGCCGTCTTCGCCCAGGTCCCAGGGTTCGGCGATGAGCTTGACCTGGGAGAGTATCGGGTCCTGGTGAACGATGTTCAGGAAGGCGGCAAACCGCCCGACGGTGTGCTCGCCGCGGGCAAGCGTGGGCGCGAGGTCGAAGCGAAACCCGTCTACATGCATTTCCAGCACCCAGTAGCGCAGGCTGTCGGTGATCAGCTGCAGCACCCGCGGGTGCAGTACGTTCAGGCTGTTGCCACAGCCGGTGTAGTCCATGTAATAGCGCAGGTTGTCCGGCACCAGCCGGTAGTAGGCCTTGTTGTCGATGCCACGAAAACACAGGGTGGGGCCCATGTGGTTGCCTTCCGCGGTATGGTTGTAAACCACGTCCAGGATGACTTCGATACCGTGCGAGTGCAGCCGCTTCACCATGGTCTTGAACTCGCTGATGTCGCCGGTGGCCGAGTAGGCGGCGTGCGGTGCAAAATAGCCGATGGTGTTATAACCCCAGTAATTACTCAGGCCATGCTCCACCAGGTGCCGGTCACTGATAAAACTGTGCACCGGCATCAGCTCCACGGCAGTCACCCCCAGTCGCTGGAGATACTCGATCACCGGTTCACTTGCCAGCCCCGCATAAGTACCGCGGTGCTGCCGGGGAACCTGCGGATGCTGCAGTGTGAAACCCTTGACGTGCAGTTCGTAGATAATGGTGTCGTGCCAGGGCGTACGCAGGGGATGATCATCGCCCCAGGTGAAAGCGTTGTCGATGACGCACGACTTGGGTACACCGTGCGCACTGTTGCGCGGGTCGGCGAGCAGGTCTTCGGCACGGTCGCCTATGGTGTAGCCGAACAGGTCATCGTTCCAGCGCACCTGACCGACGATGTCTTTCGCATACGGATCGAGCAGCAGTTTGTCGGGATTGAAGCGCTGTCCGCCTTCGGGGTCGTGGGGCCCGTAGACGCGGAAACCATACAGCTGGCCCGGCCGCGCCTCCGGCAGGTAGCAATGCCACACCAGGTCGGTCTGCCACTGCATGCGAACGCGCTCGGTCTCATGCTGGTCGTGCGTGTCGAACAGGCAGAGTTCCACCTGTTCCGCATGCTCGGAAAACAGCGCGAAATTGACGCCTGCGCCGTCCCAGGTAGCGCCCAGTGGATACGGCTGGCCGGGCCAGACTGCAGAGGAAGTACCGTTCATGTGCTTATTTCAGCTGCAGAACGACACCGGCCAGGGGGGGCAGGGTAATACTCAGTGAAAAAGGCCGCTCCATCCACGGGATCGCTTCGGCGGTCTGCGGAGCACCCCCGTTGCCCAGGTTACTGCCGGAATAATAGGCCGAATCCGAATTGAATATCTCGCGGTATTCACCGGCCTGCGGAACGCCGATGCGATAGCCCCAGTGCGGTATCGGTGTCAGATTCACGGCAACCACCACGAACTGGTCATCCGCTCGCCGGATGAAGGTGAATACGGAGTTATCGGAGTCCTGGCAATCGATCCACTCGAAACCCTGCCAGTCGAATTCATAGCGGTGCAGTGCGGGCGTCTCCCGGTAGAGCCGGTTCAGATCCATAACCAGGCGCTGCACGCCCTGGTGGAAGGGATAGTCGAGCACATACCAGTCGAGGATCTGTGTGCTGTTCCATTCCTGGCCCTGGCCGAATTCGGTACCCATGAACAGGAGCTTCTTACCGGGGTGGCAGAACATGTAGGTATACAACGCCCGCAGGTTGGCGAAACGCTGCCATTCGTCGCCCGGCATCTTGTTCAGCATGGACTGCTTGCCGTGCACGACTTCATCGTGCGAGAAGGGCAGCAGGAAATTCTCCGTAAACACGTACAGCATGCTGAACGTCAGCTTCTGGTGGTGATAGCGCCGATACAGCGGGTCCTCGTGCATGTATTCGAGGGTATCGTTCATCCAGCCCATGTTCCACTTCATGTCGAAGCCCAGGCCACCGGTCCAGGTGGGGCGGCTGACCTGCGGCCAGGAGGTCGATTCCTCGGCGACCATCAGGACACCCGGCTGTTCTTCATGCACCGCGATGTTGAGTTCGCGCAGAAAATCCAGGGCCTCCAGGTTTTCCCGGCCCCCATACTGGTTGGGGATCCACTCGCCTTCTTTGCGGGAATAGTCCAGGTAGAGCAGCGAGGCGACCGCATCCACCCGCAACCCGTCGAGGTGCAGTTCCTCCAGCCAGAACACGGCACTGGAAATCAGGAAGTTTCTTACCTCGTTGCGCCCGAAGTTGTAGATCAGCGTGGACCAGTCCAGGTGTTCGCCGCGGCGTGGGTCGACGTGCTCGTACAGGGCAGTACCGTCAAAGCGCGCCAGACCATGGGCATCCTTCGGGAAATGCGCCGGCACCCAGTCCAGCAGCACGCCGAGGCCGTTCTGATGACAGACATCGACGAAGTAACGGAAGTCTTCGGGACTGCCGTAACGGCTGGTGGGGGCGAAGTAGCCCGTGGTCTGATAGCCCCACGAGGGATCGTAGGGATGCTCGGTCACCGGCAGCAGCTCGATGTGCGTAAAGCCCATTTCCCTGGCATAGGTAACCAGACTGTCAGCCAGCTGCCGGTAGCTGAGGAAGTCACCCTCAGGTCCCCGCTGCCAGGAACCCAGATGAACTTCATAGACGGACATCGGGGCATGCTGCCAGTCCGCCGACGACCGCTGTGCCATCCAGGCCTGGTCGTTCCACACATGGCGCGAAGGGGCAGTGACGACCGAGGCGGTACGGGGACGCATTTCAAACGCCTGGGCATACGGGTCCGACTTGAGCGAAATGCTGCCCGTCTCGCGGTTACGGATTTCGTATTTGTACAAGGTGCCCGGTGGAAGGTCGGGCAGGAACAGCTCCCACACACCGCCGCCGCCACGCACCCGCATCGGGTGGTGCCGCCCGTCCCACTGGTTGAAATCACCCACGACACTGACGCGTTCGGCATTCGGTGCCCACACCGCAAACAGGACACCGGGGATTTCCTCCACCGTGTGCACATGGGCGCCCAGAATGCGGTAGGCATGGCGATGCCTGCCTTCGCCGAACAGGTACAGGTCGAAGTCAGACAGCTGCGGGGGGAAACTGTAAGGGTCGTGCACGATGTGCTCGTAGTCCGCCTCACGCCAGGTCAGGCGATAACGATCAGGCACGGTACCCGGAGTACCGCGCCATTCGAACAGGTCGGTGCCTGCAATGCGTTCCAGGGGGATGTTACCCTCGGCGATGCTGACCGCGTCGGCATGCGGCAGGTAGGCACGTATCAGATCGCGGCCATTTTCCCGGTGCCTGCCGAGCACGCTGAAAGGATCGTGGTGCCGTGCTCCGGCAATGCGTTCAAATTCGTGCTGTAAATCTGCATTACTCATTGCATTCCCTGGCGCCTGCTTCAATGACGAGTGGCGGGAGTATGGGCGATTTTGGTGGTGTTGAAAAGATGATGTATCGGAAGTGCAAACCCTGCATTCGAAGCGATATCAACCTGTCAGTGCCCGGATCCTGGTGGGGCCGGGCCTGGATATGGCGTGAGCAGGCAGTGGAATCGATGCATTTTGGCAGAATAGGTGGTATTTGCAGCCTGAGTTCGGCGGGCGTTCGATTACAGTTCGCGGGGTATCGGTGAAGCATACTCCCGGCAGCATGGCTGTTTTACGCTGCATTCCTGCCATTCCGATATTCTGATCGAAAATCTCCAAAGTGTTGCCAGTTCATCGGGCATTGTTCAGGTATTTCGCCTGGAACTTACGCTTCCACCCAGAAGAAGACCTTCGCGATTTTCCCCGGGGGGTCTCAGATGCAGCAAAAGGCGCCGTTCACGTCAGGCAATCTGCACTACCGTATACAACCAGCAACAGACCTTTAACTCCAGCAAGAAGGCTGACCCGAAGGCCATCTTGCGGGGTGAGTAAAACTGTTACGCCGCTTTCTTTCCTCTGACTATCCCAGCCAGACCCGGTTGGCTGGACCCAAATTCTTCGATCGAAATGCCTGATCAGCCTTGTTAGCGAAAACAAATTCTCCTACCCTTTCATCCGGCAACTGCGGCAGAAGCCCGATCAGCCTGTGGCCCTGCCCGTTTTCGCCTGCACAGCACCGGCAGTCCCGTGCCCGTGACCCGGGCTGATGATTCTGCATTACCTGGAGATACTGGATGAACAGTAAAAAGCAATACGTTTATGCATTCGAGGATGGCGACGGCAGCAACAAGATGCTGCTGGGTGGAAAGGGTGCCAATTTGTGCGAAATGACCCAGATCGGCATCAATGTGCCACCCGGCTTCGTTATCACGACAGAGGCCTGCCTGTACTACCTGGATAATGCAGACCGCGAAATGCCTGCCGGCGCCATGGAGGAGGTCCGTGCACAGATGCAGGCACTCGAGAGAAAAACCGGCAAGACCTTCGGCGGCAGCGGGAATCCGCTGCTGATATCGGTACGCTCCGGTTCCGCCATGTCAATGCCGGGCATGATGGATACCATTCTCAACCTCGGGCTGAACATCGACACTCTGAAGGGCCTGATTGCACAGACCGGCAACGAGCGTTTTGGCTGGGATGCCTATCGCCGGTTCATTCAGCTGTTCGGCAAGGTCGCCCTGGGGGTATCGGACGAGGCCTTCGACACCGAATTCGAGTCAGTGAAGACGAAGGCCGGCGCCAAACAGGACGTCGCACTCACGGCCCGCGACCTGCGCGAGATCTCCGACCGGTTCCTGGAAGTGGTCGAGCGCGAAACCGGCAAGCCCTTCCCGGATGACCCGATGGTGCAGCTGGAAATCGCCATCAAGGCGGTATTCGGTTCCTGGATGGGCAAGCGCGCGGTCGACTACCGGCGCGAGTTCAATATCACCCCGGATATGGCCAATGGCACCGCCGTCAGCCTGGTCACCATGGTGTTCGGCAACCTGGGCGATGATTGCGCAACCGGCGTGGGCTTTACCCGCTACCCTGATACCGGCGAAAACAGGCTGTTTGGTGAGTACCTGGTGAACGCCCAGGGTGAAGACGTGGTGGCCGGGATCCGCACGCCCAAGCCGATCGACATGTTGCAGGAGGAAATGCCGGAGATGTACACGGAGCTGCAGGCGCTGCGCGAACGGCTGGAGTCGCACTACCGGGAGGTACAGGACTTCGAGTTCACCATCGAGAAGGGGCGTTTCTACTGCCTGCAAACCCGCAACGGCAAGATGAATGCCATGGCCCTGATCCGCACCTCGGTGGACATGGCTCGCGAAGGTCTGATCAATCAGCAACAGGCGCTGCTGCGTATCGAGCCCGACATGCTGGAACAACTGCTCTTTCCGCGGCTGGATCCCGACACCCGGCATGCCCCGGTGGCCCGTGGCCTGTCTGCATCGCCCGGCGCGGCGGTGGGACACGCCGTGTTCGACGCCGATCGCGCCGAACAGCAGGGGCACGTCGGTCAGCGCGTCATCCTGGTGCGCGAGGAGACCAAGCCCGAGGACATCCACGGATTTTTTGCCTCGCAGGGCATACTGACAGCCCGTGGCGGCAAGACCTCGCACGCGGCGGTGGTAGCCCGCGGCATGGGCAAACCCTGTGTCGCCGGCGCCGAAGGCATCCATGTCGACGTTAACATGCGCAAGGCCTTTGTCGGCGAACACACCATCAGCGAGGGTGACCTCATTACCCTCGACGGCACCACCGGTGATGTCTACCTCGGTGAAGTGCCGATGATCGAGGCCGAATTCACCTCGGAGCTGGTAACCCTGCTGGGCTGGGCTGATGAAACCGCCCGCCTCCAGGTCATGGCCAATGCCGATACACCACACGATGCCGAACGGGCACTGAAGTACGGCGCCATGGGTATCGGCCTGTGCCGTACCGAGCGCATGTTCAACGATTCGGAAAGGCTGCCTCTGGTTATCGAAATGATCGTTGCGGAAACGACCGAGGACCGGCAGGAAGCCCTGAACAAACTGCTGCCGATCCAGCGCGAGGACTTCAAGGGGATTTTCAAGGTCATGGCGCCACGACCGGTGACCATCCGCCTGCTGGATCCACCCATCCACGAATTCCTGCCGTCCGAGCAGCAGCTGGTGCGTGAACTCGAAATGCTGCGGCACCTGAAGGACACCGTGATGGGCATGACAATCCTGTCCGATGCCATACGGTTCATGCACAGCAACCAGGAACAGCCCGTCGTCGAGCGCCTGACGGACCCGCGCCTGGTCGAGGAAACGCTGGAGAAAAAGGAAACCATGCTGAAGAAGGTGCGCGCCCTGTACGAGGTCAACCCGATGCTGGGTCACCGCGGCGTGCGCCTGGGACTCTCCTTCCCGGAGATCTATTCCATGCAGATCTCCGCCATCCTGGAAGCCGCGGCCGAATGCCGCCAGGAGGGCTTTGACGTCCACCCTGAAATCATGGTGCCGCAGGTGTGTACCTCGCAGGAACTGATGCGGGTCAAGAGCTATGTCGATACCGTGCTTGAGGTTGTCGAGGACAAGTACGGTATGAAGGTCGACTTCAAGTTCGGCTCCATGATGGAGGTCGTGCGTTCCTGCATGCGGGCCGGCAGTCTGGCCGAGGAGGCCGAGTTCTTCTCTTTCGGCACCAATGACCTGACACAGGCAACGTTCTCGTTCTCGCGCGAGGACGCGGAGAACAAGTTCCTGCCAATGTACAACGAACGCGGCATACTGCAGGACAACCCGTTCGAGGTACTCGACACCAAGGGTGTGGGCAAGCTGATGGAACTGGCCGTCGGCTGGGGGCGCGAGACACGCCCGGGCATGAAGATGGGTATCTGCGGCGAGCACGGCGGACATCCCGCCTCGATCCGCTTCTGCCACGACATCGGGCTGAGCTATGTCTCCTGCTCGGGACCGCGCGTCCCGGTGGCAAGACTGGCCGCGGCCCATGCGGCCCTGGCCGAAGCGGATTCATCCGCCGGTACGCAGGCGCTGTAGCTTCCAGCCACCTGCGCCGTACCGGTTACTGTCCGGGGGCGTCCGGACAGTAACCGGTCTCGCCTCTCTCCTGGCCGCAAAACCGCTGGATAAAACGGGTAACCTGCCGGCAACAGACATCATTTACCCTGCATACGGACGAAATCCGTATAACAATTTACTCACACTGCGAACGAAATTCCGCGCGATCAGGTGTTATCGAGATAACAGACAGTGTGACTAATATTACATGCGATATTCTACAAGTCCCCGCAACAGAGCGGGACTGACAACAGATTCATCACGTCTGGACGGAGTAACACAGATTCACTTGTTGAGCAGATACCATGAAGGTCTAAAAAGGTCGTACCCGGTCATCTGACTTATTTACTCAGGTATACACCCTGGAACTTCAGTTTCCGGCCAAAACACGACATTCAATACTATATTAAATACGATGACCGAAGCCGGTGAACCCTGACCACGCCCTTGGGCTGTCAAATTCTGTAATTTCACTTATAAACAGCGTCTCAAGCAGGTCTGCCTATGAATACCAAAGATACCGGCGCAGGCATACAGTTCCCTGCCTCTCCAGACGGACATCGAAGCACCATGGCTGTCAGCAAGACAGTGTTGGCCGCTGCCGTACAAGAGTTGGACGCAGAATTGGCAGAAGCCATTCAGGCAGAACACAACTGGCATAAGCACTACGGGCGTTACCTCGTGGACATGGTGCAGCTCTCAGCTCGCAGCAGTGACACGGCCATATCCATTGTGAATCAAGGGCTGACTTCAGTTCACGAGACCTTTCAGTTCATCCGCGCCGGCGATCAGATGACAGTGCGAGAAGCGATGCACCGCTTCCGCCAACCACATCTTTGCACTGGCACCGCCCATGGAGCGGGCGAGCGCCTGAAGCATCTGCAGATACCCTACCGAGATGAGTTACTGAGCGGCGATGCCCTGCGATACCAGATCGATGCCTGGGCACAGAACGGTATTATGGAATCCTCCGCTGCCAAGGCCCTGCACTGCCTCTGCGACCGGGGCAATTGGTTGGACCTTCGCGATCTGCACTTTGTCTTATTGGGTGCTGCGGCCGAGATTGGGCCCACCGAGATGCTGAGTCGACTGGGCGCCAATCTCGTCGCCGTGGATATAGACCGGCCGGCCATTTGGAAAAAACTCTTGCGCATTGCTCGAGAGGGGGCTGGATGCATGCTGTTCCCCATGCGGGAACCGCTGTCTGAGGACGCCAACGACGAGAGCCTGGCCGCCGTCGCGGGCAGTGACCTGTTGACCACAGCACCCGAGATCCGGACCTGGCTCGCGAACCTGGATCGGCCCTTCTGTATCGGTGGCTACGCTTATATGCATGGCCAGAGTCACGTGCGCGTTGAGGTGGCGATGGACGCCATCATGGAGGATCTGGCGACACAACACAGGGACACCGTCCTTGCATTCCTACTGTCACCAACCGATGTATTTGCGATACCCGAAGAGACCGCACAGGCAGCACGCGAGAACTTTGCCCGAGCAGGTATTAGTCGTCTCTGGCGCGAACCGCTGAGGACGCTGACCAAGGGTCGACTGTATGCACCAAATGCCGAGTTTAATATCAGCGACATGCACGGCAACCGCTACGGGCTCTATGATGGCGTTGTGCCTGCCCAGGGGCCGAACTATGCCCTGGCCAAGCATATTCAGAAATGGCGAGCTCTGGCGGCCCGCGCCGCCGGACACCGTGTTTCAGCCAATGTAGCTCCTTCCACGGCCACCGCCTCGGTGTTATCACGACGAGATTTCGCGGCTGCCTACGCGGGAGCCAAACACTATGGCGTAGAAATTTTCGAGCCTGCAACCACCAACGCGATCATGGCGGCCTTGCTGATACATGACTTGCGTAATAATAACTGCCCGGCCAACCCTGCCGTGGCGCTGCCCCATCCTTTGGCGCTATTTATGGACGAGGCAGTGCCTGGTGGCGTCTGGAGGACAGGCCTTCAATTGCGCTCGGTACTGGAGATTGCGGCCATTCGAGGGCTCGTTTCTGGTCGGCACAAGCAATACTGATGAAATCCGAAGCATATAGCACTCGAACGTCCGAGAACGGCCAGATTCGGTCGTAGAGAAGATGTATAACGGACTGGCGCTCAGCTGTCCTCCGAAGGTGAATCAGCTGCAGTGCCTGATTAGGCGGCGACCAGATCACAGCCGAGCCAGATAACCGGGCCCACCCAGGGCTCTGACTGCCGCCTCGATTTCAGAGGCACGCTTTCGAACGTACTCAGAAGGACGGAGCGCCGACATGCGCTTCGGGCTAGGCAACACGGCGGCCAAAATCGCTGCCTCTTGGGAAGTGATTCGGCTCGGGGGCTTACCAAAGAACAATCGACTCGCTGCATCAACTCCGTAGACTTCTGGGCCAAACTCCACAACGTTGAGATAGACCTCTAGAATCCGACGCTTCGGCCACGTGAACTCGATCAGCACGGTGAAATAGGCTTCGAGAGCTTTACGAAGGAGGCTCCGGCCGGGCCAAAGGTATAGGTTCTTGGCAAGCTGCTGGGAGATTGTACTGGCCCCGCGTCGGCGTCGGCGATCTTCCTGGAGCGCCTCGGAGATCGACTGGAAGTCGAATCCATGGTGGTGCGGAAACTTCTGGTCTTCGGCCGCAACGACGGCAATGGGAAGAGCGGGCGAGATCTCACTTAAGGGAACCCACCGCTGGTGGATACTGCCTTTATGGTGGAACCGTTCCTGAAGGATGAACGCAGTTGTTGGTGGATCGAGCCAACGCCAAGGAAGTGTCAGGGCGATACTGATAAGCATTACGATTACAAGCGCCGTTGTGACGTGCCACCGATACCGCCACCCCCCCACTCTGTTACGACGTTTCACCATGACTCATAATTGTCCTGGGTGATTCGGTGTCTGTACGCAGCCTAACAGGTATTAGACTGTCCCCTCGGTCAGTCTAAGTAGATTTAGGAACTTTCTAATATTTGATAGATTTTTATTCTTCTCAGGACGTTATTTGAATACTGTCCGTATAGCAAGCGGAGTGATATAAGGACTGAGAAGAGCAGAAGGGTAAATGTCCTGCCGGGGTGAGTGGACGCCTGCTTTGGGTCGACTCCAGTCCTTAACAGAAATCTAATCTGGAATCAGTCCCTAGGTCGTATTCCGGCCCAGACTGTGTAAAAACGCACTATTCGATATAATCACGCCATAGTAACGGCGCGAGGTAGTCATGAAGCGTTTTATCGAAGGTGAAGGCCGCAACCAGAGCACGCTATTCCCGGAACTACTTGATGATTATATAGCTGAAGATAACCCTGTCAGGGTCATCGACGTGTTCGTTGATGAGCTTGATCTCGGCCAGCTGGGCTTCGGGCGTGTTGATCCAAAGGTAACCGGCAGGCCTGCCTACCATCCCTCGACGCTGCTGAAGCTCTACATTTACGGCTACCTCAACCGGATTCAGTCCAGCCGTCGTCTTGAGCGAGAGGCACAGCGCAATGTGGAGCTGATGTGGCTGACCGAGCGATTGTCACCGGATCACAAGACGATCTCGGACTTCCGCAAGGACAACAGCAAAGCGATTCGTGGTGTATGTCGTGAGTTTGTCGTCTTGTGCCGCCGTCTGAACCTGTTTGCCCAGGCGCTGGTAGTTATCGACGGCAGCAAGTTCAAGGCCGTAAACAACCGGGACAGGAACTTCACGCGCGCCAAGATGAAGCGGCGCCTGGCACAGATCGAGGCGAGTCTGGATCGTTACTTCGAGCAGCTGGAGCGAGCCGATCGCGAGGAGTCCGAGATCAACGAGATCAAAACCGTCAGTTTGAAAGACAAAATTGCCGCACTGAAGGAGGAGATGGCGCGGCTGAAGGTGCTTGAAGTGCAAATGCAGAAAGCACCGGACAAGCAGGTATCGCTGACCGATCCGGATGCACGCGCCATGAAGAGTCGGGGGAACGGCATCGTGGGCTATAACGTCCAGACAGCCGTCGATGCCGAGCACCACCTGATCGTTGCGCATGAGGTGACCAATCAAGGCAGTGATCGTGACCAACTCTCACCCATGGCGACGCAGGCAGACGAAGCGATGGACGCCGAGGAACTGACAGTCATTGCCGACGCTGGCTACTTCAAGCGTGAAGAGCTTTTGTCATGCCACGAGGCTGGCATTACAGCTTTCGTGCCACGGTCACCGAACTTGGGTAATCGCACCAAAATATCTTTCGGCAGGAGAGACTTTCGTTACGTGCCCGAAAAGGATGAGTACCGTTGTCCTGCCAATGAACGTTTGATCTGGCGCATGACATCGGAAGAAGATGGATTGACGCTGCATCGCTACTGGTGCACCAATTGCCAAACATGCACCCTGAAATCGCAATGTACGACAGGCAAGGAACGACGCGTCACACGCTGGGAGCATGAGGCGATACTCGAGGCCATGCAGGAACGACTGGAGCGTGATCCGCAGATCATGCGGGTACGTCGGCAAACCGTGGAGCATCCCTATGGGACGCTTAAAGCGTGGATGGGATCAACCCACTTCCTGACCAGGACGCTGAGTCGGGTGAGCACTGAGATGAGTTTGCATGTGCTCGCCTACAATCTGAAGCGCGTCATGAACATCCTGGGTATCAAACCGTTAATCCAGGCGATACAGGCATAGAGGCCTGTATTTACCACTCAAAACAGGCGTACTCAGCACCTCGCAGAGGATTTTATGGACGCAGCTGAAAAACAAACTTCAATAGTCTGGTAAGTCAGATACCGAAAACAATCGGTTAGATGACTTCGAGAATGCCTATAGTTGCCGCTGCTGAGCATTCTGATCAGGATTTTC
>Ga0209456_10001200_pt1 | contig 12803 bp, 13 predicted proteins | sample COG_11_FD_184755 | JGI IMG/M metagenome (GOLD analysis project Ga0209456, IMG submission 184755) | Pelagic marine sediment microbial communities from the LTER site Helgoland, North Sea, for post-phytoplankton bloom and carbon turnover... | ecosystem: Environmental > Aquatic > Marine > Neritic...
GATGTTCGGGAAAAGCCCTCAAATGAGCCCTCGGCGGGCCAGCGATGTTGCTCTGCCGTCGCCGATAATAAGGTGGTCGAGAAGCCGGATATCCACGAGTTCGAGGGCCGATTTCAGGCGCCTCGTGATGCGTTCGTCGGCCTGGCTGGGCTCGGCCACGCCCGAGGGGTGGTTATGGGCCAGTATGACAGCCGCGGCGTTGACGGCCAGCGCCTCCTTGACGACCTCCCGCGGGTACACCGACGTGCCGTCGATCGTGCCACGAAAAAGCTCATCGAAGCGCAGCACGCGGTGGCGGTTGTCGAGGAACAGGCAGCAGAACAACTCATGGTCGAGATGCCGCATCCGGGCCTTGAGAAAGACCTCGGTATCTGCCGGGCTGCGGATCGTCTCGCCGCTCGGTAATGACTCGGAAAAGTAGCGACGCGCCAGCTCGGGGAGCGCCCGGATAGCGACCGCACGGGCCGTGCCGATACCGTGGCAGGTCACGATATCACCGGCCTCGGCATGCAGAAGCCCGCGCAGGCCCCCGAATCGGTTCAGAAGGTCGGTAGCGGCCTCGCTCCTGCCCGAGCCCAGCAGGGCGGCTAACAGTTCCGCGTCTGTGCTGTCATTGTCCATGCCCACATACTCGTCGTTGCGGGTATTTGCTTACAACGGATCAATCTGGCCCGGATTGCGGGATTCAGTGGCACAGCGCACGGGCTACGGGCTAAGCTGTAGCCAACACTCGCGAAGAGCCACAGCAGTGAATATCGTACTTGGCATTACGGGCGGCATCGCCGCCTACAAAGCACCCGACCTCGTGCGCCGCCTGCGGGAACGCGGTGCGGACGTGCAGATCGTCATGACGGCCTCAGCCGCGGAGTTTGTTACGGAGACGGCGCTGCAGGCCGTTTCCGGGCGCCCGATCCGTTCCAACCTGTGGGACAAGGAAGCCGAAGCCGCGATGAGTCACATCGAGCTTGCTCGCTGGGCCGACGTCGTGCTGATCGCGCCGGCAACGGCGGAAGTCATGGCGCGCATCGTCAGTGGGGCTGCGCCGGATCTGCTGACAACTGTTTGCCTGGCGACCGAAGCACCGATCGCGCTCGCGCCCGCGATGAATCGTGTCATGTGGAGCAACCCCGCCACACAGTCGAATCGCGAAGTGCTCGAGCAACGCGGTATCCACATACTTGGGCCTGGCACGGGCTCGCAGGCCTGTGGCGAAACGGGCGCCGGTCGCATGCTCGACCCCGACACGATTGCCGCGACCGTGTGTGGTCTCAGTGTCGGCAAAGGTGAAGGCGCACTCGTCGGCAAGACCGTCGTCGTTACAGCGGGGCCCACGCGTGAATCGATCGACCCCGTGCGTTACATCACGAATCGCAGTTCCGGAAAGATGGGTTACGCGGTGGCCCGGGCTGCTGCCGCCCAGGGCGCCGATGTCGTTCTCGTCAGCGGTCCCGTAAACCTGCCGGAACCGCCGGGAATCGCCGTGCACCATGTCATGACTGCCGCCGACATGTACGAAGAGACGCACCGGCATATTGACAAGGCAGACATATTCATCGCCGCCGCCGCGGTCGCGGATTATCGACCGGCAAACGTTCCCGAGCAAAAGATAAAAAAGAACAGTGAGAACACGAGCATCGAGCTTGTTCCCTGCCCCGATATTCTCGCATCGGTCGCCGCACTGGAGGAGTCGCCGTTCACGGTCGGGTTCGCGGCCGAGACCGAAAACGTTGAGCAATATGCGCGCAGCAAGCTCGAGAAGAAGAGGCTCGACATGATCGTTGCGAACCAGGTTGGTCACGATCGCGGCTTCGACCGTGACGACAACCAGCTCAGCGTGCTGTGGAAGGACGGCAAGAAGGATTTCGCGACGGCCACGAAGATCGAACTCGCCCGCGACCTCGTTGAACTCATCGCGCAACACTTTTATGCTGCGCGCGGCGCGAACACGCAGCCGCGCCTCACAATCATAAATACGAACGACTGAAGGATTCCTGACTTGCGATCGATAGAGCTAAAGATTCTCGACCCGCGGGTCGGGGAAACGATTCCCCTGCCTCACTACGCGACCGGCGGTTCCGCCGGTCTCGACATGCGGGCCTGCATTGACGATCCGATCACCGTTGAGCCAGGCGAAACCGTGCTCGTGCCCACCGGGCTGGCTATCCACGTCGCGGACCCCGGGCTCGCAGCCGTACTGCTGCCACGGTCGGGGCTGGGCCACAAGCACGGCCTCGTGCTCGGAAACCTGACGGGCCTGATCGACTCGGACTACCAGGGCCAGGTTTTCATCTCGTGCTGGAATCGTGGCTCGAAGAGCTACGAGGTTCAGCCCTCTGAGCGCATCGCACAGATGGTGTTTGTACCTGTTGAGCAGGTCCAGTTCAGCGTCGTCGAGGAGTTCGATACGAGTGACAGGGGCGCGGGCGGGTTCGGCCACTCGGGCACGGGCTGAGTCCCGCTTACTGAATGCCCTTCAGCACCTTGAATCGCGAGATATCGTTGTCGAAGCTCGCGATGATCTGCTGTTCGTTGTGTTTGTACTTGGCGAGATTGCCCTCGTGACGAGCGATGATCGCCCTGGTTTCCTGGATATCGCCCGCAAGATCATCGCCGATGATCGGTGCGTCAGGATCTTCGCTGTAAGGCTGGAAATTCGCAGCCTCGGTACGGAGCTTGTGCATGCGCCTTTCGAGGTTGCGCAAGTAAAGTTCAGTGACCCGCGCCTGCGCCTGGAATAATTCGACGCGGCGGTCGCGATGCATGAGGATCTCGTCGACGGACAGGTAGGTCGCGAGCAGGGCCTGGTCGGCGCGGCGCTCGAGTTCGACGGCCGCCAGTCGCTCCTCCTCGAGGCGCTCGGCTTCGATCTGCTCTTCGGTCTTCTTACCCTCGAGCGCGTCGATGGTCACGCCGTGATTATTGACGACCTCTTTGGGCAGATCGCGGTATTCCGCCGGAATGCTGTCACCGTAATGTGTGACGCCGTCTTCGTCGACCCATTTGAACACCTTCGTTCCTTCCTGCGCTGAAACAGCGCAAGGCACCAGAGACGCGAAAACAAGTATGAGAGTCAATTTCTGCATGGATCGAATATGCCAGCAATAGAGGGCCCGCATCCGGGACTGGTTCTCGTTATTACAGCTTAGTCCTGCCAGCGCATTCTGTAAACTGCGTTGGTGCCGCGTAAAATCAACAAGTTACGAGATGACGCCGTATTGCTTGCGATACTCCAGTACTGGCTGCAGGTACTGCTCGTACTCCGAGGATTCCTCGAGAATATCGATCAGGTCATCAAGTTGCACAATACTTATGACCGGGATGCCCAGCGTCTGTTTCAATTCCTGGACGGCCGAATAAGGGCCCTGGCCGCGCTCCTGGCGGTCAAGAGAGATAACGAGACCCGCAATCTGCGCGCCGGCGCCGGAAATGATCTGGTAGGCGTCGCGAACGGCCGTGCCCGCCGTAATGACGTCATCGACAATCAGGACATCGCCCTGCAGCGGCGCACCGACAACGCTGCCACCTTCACCATGCGCCTTGGTTTCTTTGCGATTGAAGCTGTAGGGCACGTCGATATCGTGTTGCTCGGCGAGAGAGGCGGCCGCCAGCGTGGCGAGCGGAATGCCCTTGTAAGCGGGGCCGAACAACATGTCGAAACGCACGCGAGACTCGGCGATCGCCGCCGCGTAAAAACGACCCAGCTTGGCCGCCGCGTAACCGGTGTTGAAGAGTCCGGCATTGAAGAAGTAGGGACTCACACGCCCTGATTTGAGCGTGAACTCGCCAAAACGCAAGACTCCCAGTTCCAGCGCCAGTTCGATGAATTCTCTCTTGTAGCCACGCATACGATGGGTCTTCTGTATTATGTCCGCGACGTGACGGAGTATGACATAGGAGGCAGGATTTGTTTCGCGTTATCAGCCTGAACGCCAATGGCATTCGGGCCGCCGCCCGCAAGGGGTTTTTCGAGTGGATGCAAGCGCAGGACGCCGATGTGATCTGTATCCAGGAGACCAAGGCGCAGATTCACCAGCTTACGGACGACGTGTTTTCGCCGCAGGGTTACCACTGTTTCTACGAAGACGCAGAGAAGAAAGGCTACAGCGGCACGGCCGTTTACACGCGCCACAAACCGAAGAAGGTTGTCCATGGCTATGGCGACGACGAGTTCGACAACGAGGGCCGCTATCTCGAGGTGCAGCTTGATGGCATCAACGTCGCCTCCCTCTACCTGCCGTCAGGCTCGTCGAAAGAGGAACGCCAGCTTGCCAAGTACCGTTGCATGGATTCCTTCTCCGAGCACCTGAAGAAACTCAAGCGCCGTCGTTCCGAATACATTATCTGCGGCGACTGGAACATCGTGCATAAGGAAGGCGACATCAAGAACTGGAAACAGAACCAGAAAAATTCAGGCTGTCTGCCCGAAGAGCGCGCCTGGCTCGACAAGGTATTCGGGGAGTATGGGTGGGCCGATGCGTTCCGGACGCTCGAACAGGAACCGGAGCAGTACACGTGGTGGTCCAATCGCGGCCGCGCCTGGGATAACAATGTCGGGTGGCGTATCGATTACCAGGTCGTGACGCCAGGTCTTGCCGACAAGGTCCTGCGCACCGACATCTACAGGGACGAGAGGTTCTCGGACCACGCGCCGTTGATCATGGACTACGACTGGTCCAATGGCGGCTGACACCCGATCTGAGTCGCCGGGCTGGCGCTACTATCTGCAGGAGAAGGTCCTCGTTATCTTCTTCCTGGGGTTCTCCGCCGGCCTGCCTTTCCCGCTCGTCTATTCGACGCTGAGTGCATGGTTGGAAGAGGCCGGCCTCGAGCGCAGCACGATCAGCACATTTGCGTGGCTCGGTTTCGCATACAGCCTCAAATTCCTCTGGGCGCCGATTGTCGATTCCACGAGGCTGCCGCTGCTGACGCGAATGCTCGGGCGTCGTCGCAGCTGGATGCTGCTCGCGCAATTCTCCATCGGCATCGCGCTCGTCGTCATGTCCGGTGTCGATCCGGCGACGAACATCCAGGCGTTCGCACTGATCGCGTTTGCTGTCGCGTTTTCATCGGCCACGCAGGACATCGTCATCGACGCCTATCGTATCGAGTCTGCTGCGACCGACATGCAGGGTGTCCTGGCCGCCGCGTACCAGTATGGCTACCGCATCTCGCTGCTCGTCAGCATGGCTGGTGCGCTGTATATGGCCGAGTATGCGTCGTGGTCCGCCACTTATTTCGCGATGGCCGGATGCATGGCCGTTGGCATCATTACCACGCTGTGGTGCAAGGAGCCCGCGGAGACCGTAACTCGCCATTACGAAGGCGATACCTTCGCGGCAAGAGCCGGCAGCTGGTTCGTTGCCAGTGTCGTAGAACCGCTGGCGGATTTCGTGCGCCGTTTCGGAAAATTCGCGATCGTCTTGCTCGTCTTCGTCTCGTTTTACCGCATCAGCGACTACGTACTGGGCATCCTGGCCAACCCGTTCTATCTCGATATCGGATATACGAAGTCGCAAGTAGCGACGATCGCGAAGGTCTACGGCGCGTGGGTGACCATCGCGGGGATCGGACTGGGCGGCTGGGCCGTCCTCAAGTTTGGTGTCGCGCGCTGTGTCGTGACCGCAACGATATTGATCGCAAGCACCAACCTGTTTTTCGCCGCCATGGTGATCACGGGACCGGAGCTCTGGATGCTGGCCGTCACGATCAGTGCCGACAATATCGCACAGGGCTTCGGCGGCACTGTGCTGATCGCGTATTTGTCGAGTCTCGTCAACGTGTCCTTCACCGCGACGCAATATGCCCTGCTCAGCTCCATTATGTCGCTACTGCCCAAGTTTGTGGCCGGATACTCGGGAGAAGTGCAGGAATCGCTGGGCTGGCTCGGTTTCTTCCTGTACGCGGCCGCACTGGGCGTTCCGGCGATCATCCTGGCGGTGTACGTGTCGCGGAAACACGATCGACTGGTCGGAGAGGGTCCCGTCCATTGAATGAAGAGGAGATCGCTGTCGGTAAGCTCGACGAGCTCGAGGACCCTGGCTGTCGGGAATTCGCGATTGGAGACGGTGACTGGCCGTTTCGGGGTTTCGTCGTGCGCAAGGGTGAGGAGGTCTACGCTTACCAGAATTTCTGCGTTCATGTAGGACATCAGCTCAACTGGTCGCCCGACCGCTTCCTGACAAAGGACAAGTCAGCGATCATCTGCGCCTCGCACGGCGCGACCTACGAAATCGAGACGGGTTACTGTTTCACGGGGCCTGGTTCGGGCAGAACGCTCAGGAAGGTCGACGTGGCGGTGCGCGATGGCGTCGTTTACGTCACCGGACCGCAGTCCATGTAAGAGAATAATTAAGGGGACAGTTTACTAAATTATTAATTTAGTAAACTGTCCCCTTAATTAACCCTTAATTTGGTGGTTAGAGCTTGTCGAGAAACGACAACGGGTCCTGAAAGCCGATCGGCTGTTCCTTGTCTTTCTTGCCCACGTAGTCTTCGGGATCCATATCCAGCGAGCCGGACCAGTCTTCGGGCGCCGGCGCTTCAACCAGAAACAGGTTCGGCCAGGCATCGATGTCGAATTCGTCGATCGTGCCATCGAACTGCTGGACTTCCACGGTAGCGCCGGCCTCATCGATGGCCACGACCTCGAACAACGTCCCGTTGGGTCGGCGGAACCACTGACCAATCACGGGTATCAGCACTGTCATCGAATCATCCTCCGCCTTTTTTTGAGGCCTTCCTATTACTTATAGATGACGTGAGCGGAAGCGCAAGGAATTAATCGCCTTCAGGGGACCTGGTGAAACGCCAGTCACAGATGCGGTGGCCCTTTTTCAGGCCGCGTCGCTCGAACTTGGTCTGCGGACGGTCCAGCGGCGCTTCGCCACTGTGTTCGCGACGTTCGTCGCGGACGAACAGGGCGCTGGCCTCGAACACCTCGTCAATGTGTTCCGCGTAATTGGCCCAGTCGGTCGCAATGTGGAGGGTGCCGTCCGGCCGGAGTCGCGAATGGACTAGCTCGAGAAAGCCCGGCTGAAGCATGCGTCGTTTGTGGTGTCGCTTCTTGGGCCAGGGGTCCGGAAAGTAGATGTTGACGCGCTGCAAAGACAGCGGCGGGATCTGCAGGGTAAGGACCTCGATGGCGTCGTGCATAATGAGCCGGAGGTTGCCGATACCGGCGTCGCGGGCTTTGAGCAGGCAGTGGCCAACGCCGGGCTCATGAACCTCGATGCCGAGAAAATTGAGCTTGGGGCTTGCCGCCGCCTGCTGTACCAGGGTCTCTCCATTCCCGAAACCGATTTCGAGCACGACAGGCGCCGCCCTTTCGAAAAACGAATCCAGCTCGCACGTCTCGGGTGAGTAGTCCACACCGTATTCGGGCCAGAGCTCCGTTAATGCGCGTTCTTGCGATGGTGTCAGGCGTCCGCTGCGACGGACGAAGCTTCGGATAGTGCGGCGTTCGGAGGATTGCGAAGACATCCCGGCATTCTATATACAGTCAGCGCAGTTGGCACTGCGGCCGTAGCGCAGTATGCTCGGAGTGACCTGAAACGCGAGACTGGGGGGTTATCGTGTCTGTCTATAAGTCTGTTTTTCCTTTGAAGTTGAGTCTTGTATGCACCGTTGCAGCGATGTGCTTTGCCTTGCCCGGCACTGCTGTCGCCCAGGAAGGTGCGGCGGGCGCCCTGCTCGACGAAATCGTAACGATCGCGCGCAAGAAAAGTACGGCCGAGTCAGTGCAGGAGGTGCCAGTTGCGGTCACGGCCTTTGGCGCCGAGCAACTGGACGCGATGTTCGTCAAGAAACTCGATGACTTGAGCTATCTCATGCCGAACGTGCAACTCGAGGCGGTTGGCACGTTTCCGGGCGTGCAGAACTTTTCGATCAGGGGCCAGGGTATCAATAGCTCGATCCCGTCCGTCGATCCCACCGTCGGCGTATTCGTTGACGGGCTCTACCTCGGGTCGACATTCGGGGTGGTGATCGACACCTTCGATCTCGAGACCATCGAAGTGCTGCGCGGCCCACAGGGCCTGCTGTTCGGCCGTAACGTGACGGGCGGGGCGGTCATACTCCGAAACGCACGACCGACGGGCGAGTTTGGTACGCGCATGCGTGTCGGCGCCACCGATGAGGACCAGTTCAACATCGCGGCGGCAATCGAGGGTTCCATCTTCGAGGACACCCTGGCCGCCAAGGTCGTGGTCTATTATGACGACGACGATGGCTACTTCGACAACGTGAACCAGGATTTCACGCCGGATACATCGGTGCCGCCGGGTGCGATATTCCCTTATGCGCCGGCGCCGTACCCGATCCAGAGCTTCTACATCGAGCCTGCAACGCGCAGCGATGTCGGCAAAATGGAGACGCAATTCATTCGACCGTCGTTGACCTGGAGCGTCAACGAACGAACCGAGATCTACCTGAGTATCGAGTCGGGCAACTCCGAGGGCGATGGCGCGATCTGGTCCGACGTTACTGCCCAGCGCCTGGGTTCGGCCGCGAGCATCAGCGAGTTCACGACCTCCGCCGACGAACTCGGTTTTACCGACATGGATTGGGCTCAGGGCGTGCTCGAGCTCAATGTCGCCGAAGTCGGCAATGGCGCGGTGACCAATATCTTTGGCATGCGCCGTGTCGATGCCGATTCCGCGACTGACGTCGACGGCGTCTATTTCCCGCTGTTCTCGGTGCCGGGCTTCACGGACCAGCGTCAATGGAGCAACGAGCTCCGTTGGTCGGGGGCGTTCACCGACCGATGGGAAGCGACGATCGGCGCCTACTACTTCGATCAGACCATGCACTACCGCGAAGGTCGCTACATACAGGCGGCGATTACGCGCGCACTCGGCGGTGACATGGAAAACGACAACTTCGGCCTTTTCTGGAGCAACGATTACCATCTAAACGACACGATGACCGTTACCGCCGGCCTTCGTTACACCAAAGAAACGAAAGATGCCCGCATCATCAGTGGTGTGGGCGGTGGTTGCGACGATGTAGTCACCTTCGATTGCGACTTCGATGATCTCAACGGTAACTGGGAAAACGTGACGCCCAAGCTGGGCATCCAGTGGAACTATGCCGAGAACTCGCAGCTCTATGGGTTCTGGACAAAGGGATATCGCTCAGGTGGGTTCAACTTCCGCAACGCGAAGCCGAATGTCATCCCGCCCGGGCCCACCGAGGAGGAAGAAAACAATACCTTTGAAGTCGGCGTAAAGACGGATCTCATGGACGGCAAGATGCGGCTCAACGTTGCCGTGTTCCACAACGAGATCGACGATATTCAGCGTGAGCTGAACATTGGCGACCCGGACGTCGTTGTATTGCAGGCGACCGTTAACGCGGGCGACGTTACGATCAAGGGTCTCGAAGTAGACTTCGTCGCGCTGCTCATGGACAACCTGTCGGTCACCGCATCAATCGGACTGCAGGATGGCGAGTACGATCGCGTCGATCCGCTTATCGAACAGATTGAGCAGGCGCTGGGCTTCCCAGTCCTCGGCGACGATCTGCCGAGGCTCGCGGACTCGAACTACAGTGCCGGATTCTCGTGGGATATCCCTGCGGGAGGCGCCGGATTATTCAACGTTGCGGGTAACTACAGCTGGCGCGAGGAACACCCCTACAACGATTCGAACACCGAGATTTTCGACGACCAGAAGCGCGTCAACGCGGCCATCAACTGGTTCGTGCCTGGCGATGTCTGGGAGGTCTCGCTGTACGGCAAGAACCTCACGGACGAAGCGAACTGGGGCAACCTGACCTCGATCTCGGGCCTCTACACCGCCGGCCCAATGCAAAAGGGCCGCATTATCGGTCTCGAGGTGAATTACCGCCGCTAGGGGGGCTGGGCACGAGTGCGGTCCACGAACACCACGGGGCTCGTGTTCTCGGGCCGCCGTCCTTTGACGTCTGCGTAAAAACGCCTGCAGACCTCGAGGTCGGCGTCCTCGTCGCCACTCAGGTCGATGTGCCCGCCGATGCCGATGCGTCGCTTGTCGAAGTCGAGCATGCCGAAGTAAACCGGCACGCCGGCGCCACGAGCGATGCGGTAGAAACCCGACTTCCAGCCCGGCATCTTCCTGCGCGTGCCTTCGGGCGCCAGGCCAAAGTAAAAACTGTCTTCAGCGTCGAACCAGCTAATGGCCTGTCGCACGGCGGAACCGGCACGTTTGCGATCAAGTTCGATGCAGCCGAGTGCGCGTAGCAAGGTGCTAAGCGGAAACCAGAACAGGGAGTGCTTCGCAAAGAAGTGGATGTCTGCCCGAATTGAAATTATGTAGACTAGCGCCCAGAAGCCGTCCCAGTTCGAGGTGTGGGGGGCAGCAATGATGACCGCTTTCGGGACGTCGGGCATTGCGCCAACGGTCGTCCAGCCGCCGATGCGCAATATCAGCTTCGCGATGGCACTGAGCATTCGTGGATTTCGCCTCGAGTCCCTGGAAGGAACAACATGAGCAAGTATTGGCGCATTTTACTGCTTTGCCTGAGCTTGGCCAGTGCCGGCTGCGTCACGGCGCCATTCGACTACCCGCGCGAATCGAGTACGGCGATCAGTCCGGACGAGGACACGTCTCTCAGGGCGACGGTTTCGGCATGGACGGCAGAGAATCCCGGGCCTTCAGGTTTCTATCCACTGGTGCGCGGCTCCGAAGGTCTCGGCGCCCGACTGCGGCTCATAGAGCGCGCTGAAAAGACAATCGATGCGCAGTACTTCCTGATGAAAGGCGACACGGCCGGGAAGGTCTTTGCGGGCAGCCTGCTCGCCGCGGCCGATCGCGGCGTTCGGGTGCGATTCCTGCTCGACGACGTGTTCACGACCGTCGGGGACGAAGAACTGGAGCTGATCGATGCGCACCCGAATATCGAGGTGCGACTCTACAACCCGGTATCCCGGTTCGGTATCAAATCGTTGAACTTCCTCTTCGATTTTTGGCGCGCGAACCGCCGCATGCACAACAAGTCGTTCACCGTGGACAACCAGGTATCCATCGTCGGCGGTCGCAATATCGCTGACGAATACTTCGAGCTCAAGCCCGAAGGCGAATTCATGGACTTCGACGTCATAGCGCTGGGACCGATCGCAGCGGATGTGTCGGAACAATTCGACAACTTCTGGAACCATGAGCGCTCGCTGCCCATCAAGGCGTTCCGGTCGCGTTTCGATGAAGAGGACCTGCAACAGGCACGTGAAGATATCGACAAGGAGATGGGGGACCTTGGCGCTTCCGTTTATCGCGATGCGAGCGAAACAGAACTGATCGTGGATCTCGTAAGCGGCAAGCGGAACCTGTTCTCTGCGCCCGCGGAAGTCATCACCGACGACCCCGAAAAGCTGGTGTCGAAGAAAGGCATGGAACAAATGATCCTCATCCAGGAGTTGGCGAAGGCCCTGCAGGAGGCCGAAGAGGAGGTGCTCGTCGTCACGCCCTACTTCGTTCCGGGCAAGGCGGGCGTCGAATTCTGGCGGTCGATCGTCGATAAAGGCGTTCGAGTCCTTATCCTGACCAATTCACTGGCATCGACCAATCACACGGCGGTGCACTCAGGTTATGCAGGCTATCGCAAGAGAGTCCTCGACGCTGGTGTAGAGCTCTACGAGGCGCGAGCCAACGCCGTGGACGCCGCCAGTGCCGGTAACAGCGATGCCGAAGCGCTGACGCTGCACACGAAGGCCATGCTCATTGACGGGAAGCGCCTCTTCGTCGGCTCGCTGAACCTCGATCCGCGCTCGCGCGAGATCAATTCCGAGATGGGGCTTCTTGTCGACTCCGAGGAGATGGGTGAGCAACTCGCCAACCGCTTGCTGGCCGCACTGCCGGAACTCGCCTACCGTGTCGAGCGCGATGAGCGGGGTCGCCTGCAATGGCGCGGGCAGATCGATGGTGTCGAAGTCATCGAAACCTCGGAACCACTGGCCAGCCGGTGGCTCCGCTTCAAGGCGTTCCTGCTGAAGATCGTCCCCAACAGCCAGCTCTAGCCTACAAAAAAAGAGGGCGCCCCGAAGGGCGCCCCAGTCTTGTCGTGATGTTTTTGTTCCTCTACAGAGGACCTTGCTCGTGGTACAGCTCGGTAGCAAACTCGCTGCCCGTGCCGTGGCACACAGCGCAGGCTTCCTGTCCGTTCGGCAGGCCGCCGACGGTCAGGATATCGCTCTTCGCCACGCCAACCTGGCCATTGTTGCTGCTGAAGTGGCCGGCTGCCGCGACGCTGCTGTGGCAGGAGCCGCAGGCCGCCGCGGTCGGCGTCGTAGCGATGTCGTCCGTCCAGATCCGGATGTCCGCACCATGGTCAGTACTCACTGCCCTGGCCGACGTACGGGCTACGTCGTAGCTGCCGGCAACGTGGCAGGTATCGCAACCGTCGATGTCCTGCGGGTACGTGACGCCCTGAGCCCAGCCTTCGAGCCATGTCGTGCTTGCCGAGTGGATGGAGTGGATCATCAGGGCCATTCCGTAGCCTTCCATGGTTACGCCTGGTTCGCAGGAACCGTCAGGCTGCGGAGCTTCGTCGCATACTGCCGCATCGGAGTTGTGGCACATGAGGCAGAATTCGACGTTGCCGTTGCGATTCGAGCCGTGTGCCAGCAAACGATTATGACAGGCGTTGCACTGCGCGCTATCGAAGGCGGCTACGCGTTCTGCGCCCGGGAAGTACAGGGCACTGACAGCTGCACCGCGCTCCCAATAGACTAAGCCGTCCTGATCCGTCGTCTGCCAGGCCGGATGTCCGCCAAGCCCAAACACGACGTCGCCGGTGAAATCGGCAGGTAGTGCCTGGAAGAACAGAACGTC
>Ga0209456_10001204_pt1 | contig 12781 bp, 15 predicted proteins | sample COG_11_FD_184755 | JGI IMG/M metagenome (GOLD analysis project Ga0209456, IMG submission 184755) | Pelagic marine sediment microbial communities from the LTER site Helgoland, North Sea, for post-phytoplankton bloom and carbon turnover... | ecosystem: Environmental > Aquatic > Marine > Neritic...
TGTACGTGAGCAGCTACAACTCAATCAGCAAGGCTGGCACATGGTGGATGAGCCCTATCAGTTTAACCGTACGCAATGGCAACCGAGCAAAGCCGCATTGCGCTTTGAAGCCGGTACTCCAAATACCCTGGGCCAGGCGGGAATGCATGCGTCCATTGGGTTATTGCAGGAAGTTGGTATGCCGCAGGTCGAGGCTTTCGTTACAGATAACTCGCTCACGCTTTCATCAGGTCTGGCGAGTATGCCCGGTGTAGAACTGGTCCGCTCTTTTGACCAGCAAAGGGTATCGGGAATTGTGAGCTTCAGACCTTTAAGCAGGAACCTGGTCGAAATTCAACAGCAATTGAAACACCGGGGTTTGATTTGTACGGTGCGGGGACAAGCCATACGCCTTTCTCCTCACTTTTACCAGGCAGGCAAACCAGTGCTGGAAATGCTCGATCTGATCGAAAACGTTATAAAGTTAAACTAGATTAAGTATGAATTATATCTAATTGATATATCTACATTGTGTGTGTGCGTTTCTCAGACTTAATCAATTGTGCGAGATGCGATTCAATGATCGTCCTGGCATGCGCGCCATCCGATGTATCACCAAACTGCACCCCGATTCCGGGCCGGCGGTTACCCTGCGCACCCGGCGGTGTCACCCACACGACTTTACCCGGAATGGGAAGACGCTCTTCAAGCTCCATAATGGTTAGTAATAAAAACACTTCATCACCAAGTGCATAACGCTTGGTGCTTTGTACAAATAGCCCACCACCCTGTATAAATGGCATATAGGCGCTGTAGAGCGTTTGCCGGTCCTTTATGGATAATGAGAGTATGCCCTGTTGTGCCATGCTGTATTCCTCGTTTACTTGCCGCCTTCCGTAATTGGTTCCTAAAAGTCAGACAACCTGCTCCGCCCATCTTATCAGCCAATCCTGCAAAAGTAAGTCCCCGCGTACCTGCGTGCTTGCCATTCGCCTGTTTATATCCGCCTGCTGCTGTAATTCTAACAGCCGCCTGCCACACAATTTCGGATTTGCAGACATCCAGTCCAGGGACTGACCCATCATGATGGATTTTATTACCTCACCGGTACAAATGGAAAGCCAACGCCATAAATCAACCGGATCCAACTCATTCAACTTGCTGCTGATATGTGATACCGAACCAGGCCGATTCAGTAATGTGGCAAGCCCTGCCCTGACCTGACCATAGGCATCCTGCTCGGGTGAGCCGAGGTAATGTGCGGCCCTCAATGGGCTACCGCCGGCTGCCTGTAAAGCGGCCCTGACATGCTCCCGGGGACTTCCGGAGGTCTGCTCAAGCCAATCCTGGACAAGCGTCGCATCCGGCTGGTAGATCGAAATGGACTGGCAACGGCTACGAATCGTAACCGGCAATCTGCCCGGGTTATCGCTGACAAGGATCAGAACGGTATTACCGGCGGGCTCCTCAAGGCTTTTTAACAACGCATTCGCCGCAGCCCCGTTCATTACATCTGCGGGATGAATAAACGCGACTTTTCGTTCGCTGATCGAGGTGGTGAGGTCCAGTTTGCCAATCAGGGCCCTGACCTGGTCCACCTTGATCACCTTGCTTTCCTCTTCGGGTTGCAGATCAAAGTAGTCCGGATGGGCCGCGCCGGCAAGCAATTGGCATGAGCGGCATACACCACAGGCAAGTGCTTGATCTTCACGGCATAAAAGCCTGGCGATCATGGCCCGGGCAAGATCCATTTTCCCGACACCTGAGGGCCCTTCTATCATCAGCGCATGGGCGAGCTTATCAGTCTCGAGCCTTTGTATGAAAAATGACCAGTGTCCGCTTAGCCACGGATATATCTCGGTGTTTGTCTGGCCGGGGTTGTTCATGGACCCGGCCATTCTTCAAGAATGGTTTTCACCTGTTGCCAGACCTGACCCTCATCCTGGCTGGCATCAATAACCCTGAACCGATGGGGGTCTGCCTTGGCGCGTTCCAGGTAGGCGTTTCTGACCCTTTTGAAAAACCGGATCGACTCGACTTCGAAACGATCGGCTTCTCCACGGCCTGCAACCCTTTTCATTCCCAGTTCAACCGGAATATCAAACAGCAGGGTCAGATCCGGTTGCAGGTCCTTGAGAACCAGTCTTTCGAGCGCGGCCACGGTTTCTGCACCCAACTGCCGGCCACCGCCCTGGTAGGCATAGCTGGCATCCGTGAACCGGTCACATACGATAACCTTTCCTTGCTCAAGAGCAGGCAATATCACTTCCTGCACCAGTTGGGAACGCGCGGCAAATAACATTAATAATTCGGCGGTTGCGGTGAGCCCCGCGTTGCGGGTATCCAGCAGCACCTTTCGAATTTGTTCCGAAACGACCGTGCCGCCGGGTTCCCGTGTTTCTATCACGCTACTGCCCCGCTTTGAAAGCCATGTAACAATTCGCTTGTGCTGGGTGCTTTTTCCAGCCCCTTCACCCCCTTCAAGACTGATGAAGAACCCTCTTTTCATCTGCATTATTCCTGTTTGCCCGGCTTAAAGTTTTTGGATCTGCTTTGATTAATCAGGTTTTTAACCGCTTTATTGTGTGCTTCAAGTGTACTGGAAAATGTATGACCGCCCTGCCCGTTGGCAACGAAAAACATCGCGTCTCCACTAGCCGGGTGCGCTGCGGCCTGCAGTGATGCAAGGCCGGGCATCGCGATAGGTGTCGGTGGCAGGCCATGTCGGGTATAGGTGTTATACGGTGTATCCATCCTGAGGTCCTTACGGCGGATATTACCCCGATAGGCCTCACCCATGCCATAGATTACAGTGGGGTCAGTCTCGAGCCTCCAGTGCTCCTGCAGGCGTCGTACAAACACGCCCGCGATATCCGCGCGTTCACTTTCCAGTGATGTCTCTTTTTCGATGATGGATGCCATAATAAGCAATTCGTATTGTGTCTCATATGGCAGCCCAACGTCGCGTCCTGCCCAGACATTTTCAAGGTTTGCCAACATGGCCACGTAGGCGCGGTTCAGTATCTGCAGATCAGTATCTCCACGAACAAAAACGTAAGTTTCGGGAAGAAACCAGCCTTCAGAATTACCAGCAGGCAAGCCCGGCAGGCCTTCGAGGTCTGCCGTAGTCTCCACGCTATGTTGTAAAACAGGGTCTGATGCCAATGCATTGAGTAGTTGTTTGAGGGACCAGCCCTCCACGATTGTAAAACGGTAGCTGACGACTTTTCCGGAGGCCAGCAGTGCAAGAAAATCAGGGGGCAACATACCGGGCGTGAGTTCGTACTCGCCCGTTTTGATGGTCACACGCTTAAGACGGCTTAACAAACGCCAACGCCAGTCATGCCGTGTAACACCCTGCTGTTCGAGTTTTACCACCACCGAACCAATGTTTGATCCGGGCTCGACCAAAACGACCAGGCCCGAATTTCCGGTTTGCAGCGGTGTTTGCAGGAACTGATGATATTGATACCAATAGCCCGCCAGCACGGCAGACATCAGTAGTGAAACGATCAGCACCGCTGGCAAGAGCCGTTTCATACCTGCCTGGACCCTTCCCTCAGCCAGGTCTGTAACTCACGTGTAACCAGTCCGATATTGAACTCGTGTTCATCAATTGCAGTAATAGGCACGATGCCCTTCACCGTGTTACAGATAAATATCTCATCGGCCTCATGCAGCATATCGAGGGTGACACGGCGTTGCTCACAACGCGCACTGAAATTCGCGAGAATATGGGCGCGCATGACACCGCGTACCCCACACAGATCAAGTCTCGGTGTTAAAAGCCGGTCGTCCATGACAAGAAAAATATTGGCCGATACGGCGCACACGACATGGTCATCCCGGTCAAGCAGGATACCCTCGGCCACACCGGCTTCACGTAGCTCGGCGCTGGCCAGCACCTGTTCAAGCCGGTTCAGGTGTTTCATACCGCCAAGCGCGGGTTGTATGGCCAATCGAAGATCGCAGATCCGGGCACGGGCGCCTTTCCTGGCCAGCTCTGCAATGCCCTTTGGGTAACGGTGAGCACTGACTATCCTTACACAGTTTTCACTTTCCGGCGGCATGTATGTACGATCTTCACCGCCCCGGGTAATGATGATCTTAACCACGGCGTCAACCAGGCCGGCACTGACTGTCTGAACCTCTCTCAACAGGATTGACTGGGGAGGCATGGGCAACCCCAATCGCTCGCAACCTACCCCGAGACGCTCCATATGGGCTTGCCACCTGCGTGGGCGGCCACCGTGCACCAACAGGGTTTCAAATAAGCCATCACCGTAATTGAGGCCACGATTTGAGGTCTCTACCAGGGTGGAGATTTCACCGTTTACCAGGTATTCATTCATCAATTTGTCCTCACGGTTCGAAAACCGGCCCCAATGCATGTAACAAACCGCGGGCCTTATCCTCGGTTTCTGCCAACTCCCTGTCCGGGTCGGAATCCGAAACTATGCCGGCCCCGGTGCGGAAAGAGATTTGCCTGTCATGCAATAACATGGACCGTATCAGAATATTCAGGTCCATACAGCCATCCAATCCCAGGTAACCAAAAGAACCTGTGTAAAAGCTGCGGCCCTCGCTTTCCAATTCAGCAATTATCTCCATGCAACGCACCTTGGGACAACCGGTAATCGTGCCGCCTGGAAAAACTGCGCGGATTACATCTGCCGGTGTGACATCACTGCGTAAATGCCCACGCACATTGGATACGATATGATGAACATGTTCGTAACTCTCGACAACCATCAATTCATCGACCTCCACGGTGCCGGTCTGGCAAACCCTGCCAAGATCATTGCGCTCAAGATCAATCAGCATGATATGTTCAGCCCGCTCTTTCGGGTGACTTAACAATTCATGGCTAAGTGCGCGATCGGAATCATCGTCGGCACCTCGCGGGCGGGTGCCGGCGATCGGTCTGGATTGGACCACACCCTGCCTGGTATTGACCAGTCTTTCGGGTGACGAACTCATCAGCACGTAATCGTTCCAATGCACCATGCCGCCAAACGGGGCGGGGTTGTTCTTGCGCAGGGACCGGTAAAGCGCACCGGCATCAGCGCGCTCACCGAATTGCCCATGCCACGCCCGGGACAGGTTAACCTGAAAAACGTCACCATCAAGGATATATTCATGAATCTGCTCGACAGCGGTCTTGAAATCCTGCGGAGGATCAGCTGCCAAGGCCGTTAACTCCGTGCGTTTCAGATCAACGGCCGGATGAAGGCCTTCAAGCTCGGCGCGCATTTCATTCAGGGTAGCCTCTTCCTCGGCAACCAGGTGCAATGTACCGTGATGACCGGGCCTGCTATAAATGACGGCGCTGCACCGGTGCGCGAATGCGACCGGGAAACCGTCATTTGCCGGAGGAAAACTCACGACCGGTTCAATTTCGGCAGCAAGCTCGTAGCCGAGGTATAGGAACCAACCACCATTGAACGGCCATAATGATGGCTTATCGCTCGGGCAATTCTGTTCCTGGTACCAGTTGTTGAGCCGGGTCAGAAAATCACCGGAGTTTCCCGGCCCGCTAATGTCTCCAGTAGCTTGTAAGCACAATTCCTCACCACTGCTTCTGAGCAACAAACTGCATTCACTTAACGGGCCGGATGCTGCACTGTCGAGCAGAAAGGGGTAGCGCTCCGGAAGTGCTATCGCAATTCCGGTCAGATCGTGGTCACATTCGATCGAACAGCTGGGCAAGAGCCTGATCAGTCGGTGAATTTACGAAATACAAGGCTACCGTTAGTACCGCCAAAACCGAAAGAATTTGAGATTGCAACATTCACATCTGTTTCACGCGCCGTGTTGGGCACATAATCCAGGTCACAATCCGGGCTCGGGTTCTCAAGGTTGATGGTTGGTGGAATGATGCCATTGTGGATACTGAGCAGGCTGAAAATGGCTTCAATACCACCTGCGGCACCCAGCAGATGTCCGGTCATGGATTTGGTGGAACTGATCGCAACCTTGTAAGCGGCATCACCAAAGATCGTTTTGGTCGCTATGGTTTCAGCAAGATCACCAAGCGGTGTTGAGGTTCCATGGGCGTTGATATAGTCCACATCTTCCGTGTTCACTCCGGCATCGTTTATGGCAATACGCATACAACGGGCCGCGCCTTCGCCGTCATCAGGCGGAGCGGTCATGTGAAAGGCATCGGCACTCATGCCAAGCCCTACGACTTCACCGTAAATCCTGGCCCCACGCCTCTTCGCATGTTCCAGTTCTTCGAGTACAACAACACCCGCACCGTTGGAAAGAACAAATCCATCACGGCCTTCATCCCAGGGCCGACTGGCTTTTCCTGGTTCGTCATTACGCGTTGACATGGCCCGGGCCGATATGAAACCGCTCATCGATGTGGGTGTGGTTGCAAATTCCGCACCTCCGGCGACCATTACGTCTGCTTCACCGTATTGAATCATGCGGGTCGCGGACCCCATGTTGTGGGTTGCGGTACTACAGGCGGTCACGATGGCCAGGTTGGGGCCTTTCAGGTTGTAGTTTATGGATACATAACCGCCAATCATGTTGATGATTGAGCCTGGAATAAAAAACGGGCTAACCTTGCGGGGGCCACCTTTCAAATAAGCTTCGGTGGTATCTTCAATGGTCTTAAGACCACCGATACCTGAACCTACGGCACAACCAACGTGCTCCGGATCAAAGCTGGTGCCTTCATCCAGTAAACCGGAATCCCGCAACGCGTCTACCGAGGCTGCATAACCGTAATGGACAAAAGCATCCATGCGCTTCATTTCGCGATGCTCCAGGTAATCGGACGCATCAAAGCCAACCACTTCGCCGGCGATGCGGGTCTTCATATGACTCGCATCAAATGAAGCCACAGTATTGATACCACTCCGGCCATTACATATTGCGTCCCAGGCGGAATCAATGGTGCTGCCAACGGGCGATACGATACCCATTCCAGTCACTACAACGCGGCGTTGTGACATTTGGAAAACCTCAATTACTAATTGACTAAAACGAATAACGGCCGGCAATATTGCCGGCCGAAAACGATTATTTCATGAATTTATTTTCAGCTTTTGACGGAATTGACGTAATCAATAGCTTGTTGGACACTGGTGATCTTTTCCGCTTCTTCATCAGGTATTTCACACTCGAACTCTTCTTCAAGTGCCATAACCAGTTCAACGGTATCCAGAGAATCCGCGCCGAGGTCGTCTACAAAAGATGCATTTGCAGTAACTTCCTCTTCTTTAACACCAAGTTGCTCTACAACAATCTTTTTAACGCGTTCTTCAATGCTGCTCATTATTTTATATTTCCTATAATGTTTGACTCGAGAGACGCAATTTTAAAGAATCTGCGTCAGTTCCGCCAGTTTAATCCTATTCGCCACCGTATGGTTGGAAAGTGGCGCGCCATACAACAGTTATTTACCTTGTATTCAACTGCTTAAAAACAACTACCTCAGGTTACGTACATACCGCCATTAACATGAAGTGTCTGACCGGTTATATATGCCGCAGCTGGCGAAGCCAGGAAACTGACGGCCGCAGCTATTTCAGCTGCTTCACCCAGGCGGTTCAACGGTATGTCCTTCAACATGGCCTCGCGTTGTGTCTCGTTTAACTCGCGCGTCATGTCAGTATCGATAAAACCCGGCGCCACGACATTGACCGTAATACCCCTGGAACCAACCTCACGGGCCAGTGAACGGGTAAAACCCATCATACCGGCCTTTGCTGCCGCGTAATTTGCCTGACCGGCATTACCCATGGAACCAACCACCGATGAGATACTGATAATCCGTCCCTGGCGTGCTTTCATCATGCCACGCAGACAGACTTTGGAAAGACGGTAGACGGAGCGCAGGTTGGTATCAAGCACGGTCTCCCAGTCTTCCTCCGACATTCTCATTAATAACTGGTCACGGGTCACGCCGGCGTTATTGACCAATATCGTCGGCGCCGAGACCTGTGAGGTAATCTCAGACAATACTGAAGTGATTTCATCGACATCATTAACATTCAGCACCAGACCGCTTAAGCCGTCGACATTCCGGTCGTTGATGGCTGTTGCGCCGATTGCTGATGTTGCTGTTCCAAAAACCCGGGCGCCGCCGCCCGCGAGTTTATCCGCGATGGCTGCGCCAATCCCCCTGCTTGCACCCGTTACCAGGGCAACCTGACCTTCTGATCCATTACTCATTGCCAACCTCCACTTGCAACGCCTCGTGCATGGCGTCTTTTTTCGTCAGTGCAAAAATGTAGGAACCCGGTGAAATAACCCGGGTTATGTCAGTCAGCACCTTGCCGGGTCCACACTCGATAAATTTACTCACCCCTGATTCCTGCATCGACATTATGGTTTCCTTCCATCGCACCGGCTGCCACAATTGCCGCGCCAACGCTTCCCTGATCTGTTCCGCATCGTGGTAGGCACGAACATCTGCATTCTGGATGACAGGTATTGAACTATCTGAAAAGTGAACCGTCAGTAACAGGTCCTGTAGTTTGATAGCAGCAGGTTTCATCAGAAGGCAATGTGAAGGAATACTGACCGGCAGCAACTGTACCCGCGCGGCGCCTGCCTGTAAGGTCAGTTGACCTGCCAGTTCAACGGCACCCTGGTTGCCTGAAATGACAACCTGACCGGGGGCGTTAAAATTGGCACAGCTGACGATCTCACCGTTTTCAACCTGGCTGCAAATTTCCCGCATCACTATGTCGTCCAGGCCCCAGACAGACGCCATCGCGCCTCCGCCAGGCGGTGTTGCCTGCTGCATGAATCGTCCCCGCTGTGCAACGATGGATACGGCGTCTTTAAACTCGATCACACCAGTTGCTACGAGCGCGGTGTATTCACCGAGGCCATGGCCGGCGAAAAAATCCGGACGTGCGCCACCCAACTGTTGCCAGACACGCCATGTTGCGATACCGGCGACCAGCATGGCCGGTTTCTTGATTTCGGCTCTGTTCAGTTCGGCTTCCGGGCCCTTGTTGGTCACCGACCACAAATCGTAGCCCAGTACTTCAGATGCTTCTTCGAAGGTATCATTGACGAGGCTGAAATTTGCCGCCATCGCAGACATCATCCCAACCGAATGTGAGCTTTCCCCCGGGAATAAAAATGCGGTTTTTGTCATTTCTTGCCCTACTAATCCATCAGTCCATGATCAATATTTAATCAGTGCTGAAGCCCAGGTAAAACCACCACCAAAAGCTTCCAGCAGCATGATTTCTCCACGCTTGATTTTTCCCGACCGTACGGCTTCATCAAGTGCCAGCGGCACCGAACCGGCAGAGGTGTTACCGTGCCGGTCAACCGTTACGACGACCTGGTCCATGGTCATTCCAAGCTTCTTTGCGGTCGCACTAATAATACGCCGATTGGCCTGGTGCGGAATCAACCAATCAAGATTGGATTTATCCATTTTATTATATTCCAGGGTTTCATCAACAATACGACCCAAAGTTCTCACTGCAACCTTGAAAACTTCATTACCCTTCATCTGGATACGAACACCACCACCTTCCTCGGCCCTGAAACCCGTACTCACACCCACATCGACACTGAGCAGGTCACTATGCCTTCCGGCAGCATGGATGTGCGTGGAAAGAATACCGGCATCATCCGAAGCTTCGAGAACCACTGCACCGGCTCCATCGCCGAACAAAACCGCTGTACCCCGGTCATTCCAGTCAATCATCGCAGTCAGCTTGTCCACTCCGATCACGAGAGCAGTTTTCACGTCTCCGCAGCGAACGTACTTGTCCGCTATTGAAAGTGCATACATGAATCCTGAGCAGGCGGCATTGACATCCATGGCGCCACAATCCGGCAAACCCAGTCGCGCCTGCAGCAGGCAGGCTGTACTGGGAAACACGAGGTCTGGTGTCGTGGTGCCTACTATCAGCAAGCCAATATCCTTGGGGTCAACACCTGCGGCTTTAATCGCCCGTTGCGCGGCGACTTCTGCCATGTCTCCGCTGGTTTCACCCTCGCGTGCAACACGCCGCTCCCTGATTCCGGTACGGTCACGTATCCACTCATCAGATGTATCGAGTATTTTTTCGAGGTCGGTATTAGTGACAATTTTTTCCGGCAGATAGCTACCAGTACCAATAATTCTAGAAAATTTCACATGCCTTCCTCAATGGAGTAATCATTTATCATCGTTTCAATTAACCGTGGAACCTGGCGCTCGGCTTCTACGACCGCTTCCCGTATTGCATTACCAAGTGTTGGGCGATCGGCATTCCCATGACTTTTCACCACCACACCCATAAGTCCAAGCAACGGCGCTCCATTATGCTTGGCTGGCTCGAAACGTTCCAGCGAGTTTTTCAATGACTTTCCAATCAGCATGGAGCCCATTCTGGCCAGCCAACCGGTTTGCATCGCTAACCCGATGTGCTGAAAAAACATCGTTGCCAGACCCTCTCCGGACTTGAGTATCAAGTTACCGGAGAACCCGTCACACACCGCAACATCGGCCTTCCCGGCAAAAATATCATAGCCTTCGATAAAGCCAGTGTAGTTGATTGGCAACTCCTTCAGCATCGCGTGGGCTTCCTTGACAACGGAATCACCCTTGTTGTCTTCGTGACCGACATTCAGCAGCGCTACTGTCGGCTCCCCGCTTATTCCATCCATTGGACAGGCAACGGAACCCATGATCGCAAATTGCACCAGTTGATAAGCGCTGACGTGCAGGTTGGCGCCTAGATCCAGCAAATTGGTATGACCGGAAGCCGATGGAACCCTCGACATCAGGGCCGGGCGTTCAATACCGGGAAGCATACCCAGTAACTTCACACCCAGGGCCAGCAATGCCGCTGTGCTGCCTGCGCTGACGCAGGCGTTTGCACGACCATTGGCAACCTGTTCGAGGGCGAGCCACAGGCTGCTGCCCTTACCACGCCTTAAAGCTGCAACCGGTCGTGCATCGGCAGCCAGCGCGTGAGTGGCGTCAATTATTTGCAAACGCTCAAAGCAATGCCTGAAACCATCCTCAGTTTCGAATTCGCTGAGCACCGGGGCAATATCCTTGCGGACACCACAAAGCAGAATCTCCAGGTTTGACTGCCTGGCCAATACATCCAGAGCAGCTGGAATCGTCACACCAACACCAAAATCTCCACCGTGCGCGTCCAGCGCCAGTACGACGGTATCAGCCATGCCTGTTTCTGGAGAATTCATTCAGCTAGAAGGCGGAAACAAAACCGCCGGCAGCTTGGCCGGCGGTCAGTGCATCCTTTTTATCCCATGCAAAGGATATTGCTTATTCTTCTTCGTCGTCGAATTCAACAACCTTTGAATCGATTACCTTGCGGCCCTTGTAATAACCTTCAGGGCTCACATTGTGACGCAGGTGCGTCTCGCCCGTGGTTGGGTCGACAGACAGTGTCGGTGCTTTAAGCGAGTCGTGTGACCGCCGCATACCGCGTGTTGATGGTGTTCTTCGGCTCTTTTGTACAGCCATGGTGTTCTACTCCTGGTTCAATAAAAAATAATGTAAATTCTACTTGTCCTGCTTCAGCATGCCCTGCAAAGCCGAAAAAGGGTTATTCCTGCCGCCTTCCTGTTGCGACTGGCTAGTAACCTTTTGCCCGCCGGTCGAATATTCAACCTCATGCAGACCCGGTTTACGCGGGACCTGTGGTAAAGCGAGCAACAACTCATCTTCTACCAGGCTGGCAATAGCCAACCTTCCATTTTCTGTCAATACCGGTTCATAATTTTCCGGTAGCTCAAATTGTTCACGTTCGTCATCGATTACCGCCAATTCACTGCTGCGTCTGACCTGTTCATCATATACATCGAGACTCGCCTGGCAGGTCAGTGGCAAATCTGCCTCCACCTGCAAATCGATGATGATACGTTGCTCCAGGTCTGTTCTGAATGCTGCAGTGAAAGATGCTTCACCCTTCACATGCACCAGCAACGGCACCAGTCGCTTCATCCGTGCTATGGGAATGGTCCCACTGAATACGCGTTTACCTTCAGCTGCACGATTTGGCGAAATCCAATCTGGATATTCCCGCGACATAGCCTCACAATCCTTAACCATACCAAAAACGTTTTTAACAACGTCATGGAACCTGGAACCCGATTATTGTCCAGTACATAGTCGCCCGAATGAATTCGAGCGCTTAATTAACTGATAACGAATCAACTTAACCGGTTATTTTACTACATAAATGAATAGTGAGTCACTATCCCCGATGCTAATTCTTGCTTCATCAAGCAAATACCGCAAAATGCTGTTGCATCGATTCAACATCCCATTTGATTGCCAGCCACCTGAAGTCGATGAAAGCAGGAGAGTAAATGAATCGCCTATCGAGCTTGTGAGCCGGCTCGCTTCCGAAAAGGCAGCGGCCGTGAGCCAGCAAAACCCAAATGCCATCGTTATCGGCTCAGATCAAGTCGCTGTTTTTGACGGTCGTGTGGTTGGCAAGCCGGGCAACCACCCTGCTGCGAAAAAGCAACTCGAGACTTTCAGCGGAAACTTGATAGAGTTCCATACCGCGGTTTCAGTTCAGCGCCCGGTCACCGGGTTCACGGAATTGCACATGGATTCGACCCGGGTCAGATTCCGCGATCTGCAGGAAGACGAAATCGAACGATACCTTCGTACGGAGACACCATATGATTGTGCGGGTGCATTTAAAGCCGAGTCACTCGGTATAACGCTATTTGAAAGCATAAAAAGTGATGACCCCACGGCCCTGATAGGTCTACCATTGATACACACCGCTGCCATGTTGCGCCGGGCCGGACTGCGCTTACCTTAGACCATGCTGAAAAGTGACAA
>Ga0209456_10001205_pt1 | contig 12777 bp, 11 predicted proteins | sample COG_11_FD_184755 | JGI IMG/M metagenome (GOLD analysis project Ga0209456, IMG submission 184755) | Pelagic marine sediment microbial communities from the LTER site Helgoland, North Sea, for post-phytoplankton bloom and carbon turnover... | ecosystem: Environmental > Aquatic > Marine > Neritic...
ACGCTTGGCATTGTGGTCGACCTGCCGACGGCATTATTGCTCAGCGTAATTGCAGCGCTGTCGGCCTGTGGCGCATCAGGCGTTGCCGGCGGTTCTCTGTTACTCATTCCGTTGAGCTGCGGTCTGTTCGGCATCTCCAACGACATCGCAATGCAGGTAGTCGCAGTCGGGTTCGTGATCAGCGTATTGCAGGACTCAGCAGAGACCGCGCTAAACAGTTCGACTGACGTCGTATTCACAGCTGCGGTCGCGCGAAAAGCCGCTTAGCTGCCGTAGATCTGCCCAGGCAGCCAGGTGACGAGACCGGGGAAAATGGCGAGCAGCAACAACGCAAAAATCTGGATCGCGACGAATGGAATTACGCCACGATAGATCTGTGGCGTTGTAACCTCGGGCGGCGCGACACCCCGCAAATAGAACAAGGCGAACCCAAAAGGCGGAGTCAGGAACGAGGTCTGCAGGTTAATTGCGATCATGATGCCGAGCCAGACCGGATCGAGCCCCATCGCAAGCAATACCGGGCCGACAATCGGGACCACGACGAATGTGATTTCGATGAAGTCGAGCACGAAGCCGAGCAGGAACATCACGAGCATTACGACAATCACGGCGCCAACAACCCCGCCGGGCAATGACTCAAGAATCGCGTGCACGCCATCGTCACCGCCGTATCCGCGGAAGACGAGCGAGAATATCGATGCGCCGATCAGAATCAGGAACACCATGCTGCTGATTCGCAACGTGCGTCGCATAATCTCCCGAAGGCGCGCAAGACTCAGCTGCCTGCGGCTAATGGCAAGCAGTAATGCGCCCATCGCGCCAATGCCCGCTGCCTCGGTGGGCGTTGCAACGCCAGCCAGGATGGACCCAAGCACAGCGAAAATGAGTACCAGCGGAGGCAAAAGGGCATTCAGGACCCGGCCAACGGTGACGTTGTCGTCGGGGCCTCTATTGTGCGCCGGCATCGACAGCGGCCGAAATATCGCGACAGCGACGATGTAGAGCACGTACAGCAGCACGAGCAACAGACCCGGAATCAACGCGCCGGCAAACAGGTCACCGACGGACACTGTCTTCGGTGAAAAAATACCCATCTCGAGTTGCGCCTGCTGATAGGCGGAGGTCATGACATCGCCCAGCATGACGAGAATAATCGATGGCGGGATGATCTGGCCCAGCGTGCCCGACGCGCAGATCGTTCCTGTTGCTACCTCCGGCGAGTAGCCGCGACGCAACATCGTTGGCAGGGAGAGCAGGCCCATGGTCACGACTGTCGCGCCCACAATGCCAGTGCTCGCAGCCAGAAGCATTCCCACAAGCGTGACGGAGATCCCCAGCCCCCCACGCAGGTTGCCGAACAGTCCGCTCAGCGTCTCAAGCAGATCCTCGGCGATCCGTGCTCGCTCGAGCGTTACACCCATAAACACGAACAAGGGCACCGCGACCAGTGTCTCGTTGTTCATGATGCCAAATACGCGATTCGGCAATCCGGACAGCAACGCCGCATTGAACTCGCCGGTCAGCACGCCGACGCCCGCGAAGATCAACGCCGTGCCACCCAGTGTGAACGCAACCGGAAAGCCAGCCAGCAACACCAGGATCACCGATACGAACAGCAGTAGCGCAACCCACTCCATGATCACCTGCGCCTTATTGTTGTGATCGAGCGAATCAGCATCGATATGCCCTGCAAAGCGACGGCCACAGGCATGACGATGACAATCGATTTCAACAACGGGATCATCGGGTAAGGCAGGCCGCCGGGCTCGCGCGAAGTTTCGTGTATGGACCAGGCAGCAGCGGCGAAATCATAGGCCATGAGCGCGAGGAACCCGCAGAGTGGCAGCAGGAAGAGAACAACACCGATCAGATCGACGATGGCGCGACGCCGTTCACTCATCTTGCGGTAGAAAATGTCGACCCGGACGTGTTCCTCGTGCAGTAACGTGTAGGCGGCACCGACCATGAACACAGCGGCATGCATCCACGTAACCGACTCCTGCATCCAGATGAGACCGGCGTCGAAGACGTAGCGCATGATGACGATGATCGACGTCAAAATGACCATCGCCAGTGTTAGCCAGGAAGCGGCCTTGCCAGTGATGCTGCTGATGCGGTCAAGCAGGTTTTGCGGCGCCATCCTCTCAGTGACGCCAGAATGTTGGTGTAATCAGCACCAGCAATGTGAATATCTCAAGTCGGCCGAGCAACATGCCTGCAACAGCGACCCACTTTGCCGCGTCACTGAGCGTCATAAAGCCATTCGCGACCTCGCCGAGGCCGGGACCGAGATTATTCAATGTGGCAGCAATTGCGGAGAATGCAGTCACCTGGTCCAGGCCGGTTGCCATCATCGCGAGCATCAGCACAACGAACACAACTATGTATACAGAGAAGAATCCCCATACAGCGTCAACGACACGAAATCCCACGGCTTTGTTGCCGAGTTTGACGGGAATCTCGGCACTTGGATGAACCAGCCGCGCGATCTCGCGCACGCCCTGTTTGTAGATCAACAAACAGCGGATGACCTTGATACCGCCGGCGGTCGAGCCAGCAGAGCCACCAATGAAGCTCGCAAAGATCAGTGCCACCGGGAGGAAGGCGGGCCAGGTTGCGTAGTTGGCCGTTGTGAATCCTGTGGTGGTCGCGATCGACACAGCCTGGAAGACGCCATTGATAATAGTGTCTCCGGGGCTTGTGTAGCTGCGATGATAAAAGAGGCCCGCGACAACCAGCGTCGAAAGTGCGATGAGGATCATCGTGTAGGCACGAAACTCGGGGTCCTGGGAGTAGTGCCTTATTGACACGTAGCGCCATGCAAAAAAGTGCAGTGAGAAATTAATGCCGGCCGCGAACATAAACACGATTGCGACGATATCGATAGCAGCGCTGTCGAAATAGCCGATGCTGAGGTCGTGCGTTGAAAAGCCGCCGATGGCGACCGTGGAAAACGCGTGACATAAGGCATCAAACCAACCCATCCCGGCAATCATGTAGCTGACTGCACACGCTATCGTAAACGCGAGGTACACGTACCAAAGTGCCTTTGCCGTTTCCGTAATGCGCGGTGTTAGCTTCGTGTCCTTGACAGGCCCCGGCGTCTCGGCACGATACAGCTGCATGCCGCCGACGCCGAGCATTGGAAGTACGGCGACGGCCAGTACGATGATTCCCATACCGCCAAGCCACTGCAGCTGTTGCCGATAGTAGAGAATCGAGCGGGGTAACTCATCGAGGCCGGTGAGTATGGTCGCGCCGGTCGTCGTCAGCCCGGACATGGATTCGAAAACTGCGTCGGTGAAGGACAAAGTGATCGCGTCGGCGAAATACAGCGGCGCAGCACCGAAGGTGCCCAGCACCGTCCAGAATGCCGCGACGACCAGGAAGCCGTCACGAAGCCGCAGATCCTTACGCGACCGGTGTACCGGGAGCCAGATGAACAGACCAGCCACAAACGTAAGGCCAAAGCCTTCCACGAACGGCAGCCACGTGGGCTCTTCGAACAGAACCGCAACAAGGACGGGCGGCAGCATCGTCAGGCTGAATATCATGAGCAGCAGCCCAAGAATTCTCTGTACTACTGTCCAATTCATGGTTTGGGCGAACGCCTAGACGAAAGACACGCCAACCTGGAACAATTTTTCCAGGTTTTCGATCTTTCGGCGGTCAGTCAGGAACAGGATCACATGGTCGTCGGTTTCAACAACCGTATCGTGGTGCGCAATGATGGCCTGGCCGTCACGCACCAGCATGACAATGGCGGCACCTTTCGGCAGATTGATGTCCTCGATCTTGCGACCGACAACCTTGGATTCGCCCTCCTCGCCGTGCGCAATGGCTTCGATGGCTTCGGCCGCGCCGCGTCGCAGCGAGTGCACCTTGACGACATCGCCGCGCCGCACATGTGCTAACAGTGAGCCGATCGTTACCTGTTGTGGCGAAATTGCGATATCAATGCTGCCCGCCTCGACCAGGTCTACGTAGGAAGCTCGGTTGATCAATGCCATGACCTTGTTTGAGCCAAGTCGTTTCGCAAGCATGGAGCTCAGGATGTTGGCCTCCTCGGAATTAGTCAGGGCACAGAACACGTCGACGTTATCGATGTTCTCCTCGAGCAGCAGCTCCTCGTCGGCGGCATCGCCGACAAGCACAATAGCCTTGTTCAGCTGTTCAGAAATGTGGCGCGCCCGGCTCGGGTCGCGCTCGATGATCTTAACCTGGTTGGTTTGCTCGAGCGCGAGCGCCAGCCGCACGCCAATATTTCCGCCACCGGCGATGACGACGCGGCGAACCGGGTCTTCGAGACGGCGCATCTCGCTCATGAAGACACGAATGTCTTTTCGATCAGCGATGAAAAAGACCTCGTCACTCTCCTGGATGACCGTGTCTCCCTCCGGCAGCAAGGCCTTGCCCTGTCGATAAATCGCGGCGATTCGCCCTTCGGTATTCGGCACATGTTCTTTAAGTGTTGCTATGCGCTGGCCGACCAGCAGACCATCGCGATCAGCCTTCACGCCGACCAGGCGCACACGGCCGTCAGCGAAATCGAGAACCTGCGATGCCCCGGGATAGAGGATGAGCTGCTCAACGTACTCACACACCAGCTGCTCGGGGCTGATACGTACGTCGACCGGGATCGCGTCCTGTGTGAACAGGTCCTTGGCATTCATGTATTCCGCCGCGCGGATACGAGCAATCTTCGTTGGCGTGTGGAACAGTGTGTAGGCCACCTGGCAGGCGATCATGTTGGTTTCGTCGGCGTCGGTGAGGGCGACGACAATGTCAGCGTCATTAGCGCCGGCGCGATCGAGCACCTCGGGATGTGCGGCATGGCCAACCACCGTGCGGATATCGAGCCGGTCCTGCAATTCACGCAGCACGTCAGGCCGCATGTCGACAACGGTGACCTCGTTGGCCTCTTCGCGCGACAGGTGATACGCGGCTGATGAGCCGACCTGCCCTGCACCGAGAATGAGAATTTTCATTTTTCTTGTAGGATGTCCGAGCAGCGAACGACGCTGTTTCAGGCTGCTAGTTTACATCAGATCGAGATTTGCATAGCTCAGAACGAGCCATTTTGTGCCGGCTGTCTCAAAATTCACCTCAACTCGCGCATGTGCACCCTGCCCCTCGCAGTTAAGTATGACGCCGTCGCCAAATTTTCCGTGCCGCACGCGCTGACCAAGCCTTATGCCGAGCTCGCCACCAGCCGTGGTTGTCTTCGATTTCCTCGCCGGTGAATGCATCGGCCGCGTCACCTGGACGCGCGGCCGGATTTCCTCGATGTGTTCATCAGGAATCTCGGAAATGAACCGCGATGGCTGGGAAAAGTTGTCCATACCATACAGGCGACGTTGTTCGGCGTAGGTGACGTACAGCGTTTGCTTGGCACGTGTGATGCCGACGTAACAGAGGCGGCGCTCTTCTTCGAGACCGTTGGGGTCCGCAATGGATCGCTGGTGCGGGAACAGGCCATCCTCCATGCCGGACAGAAACACGAGGGGAAATTCGAGGCCTTTGGCGGAGTGCATGGTCATCAGCTGGACGCAATCTTCCCACGCGTCCGCCTGACCCTCACCCGCTTCGAGGGCGGCATGTGAGAGGAACTCGTCGAGCGGTGACATCTCCTGCGCCGGGTCCGGCTCGAAGCTTTGCGCCGCACTAACCAGCTCGAGCAGGTTCTCGACACGGGTTTCGCTCTTTTCTCCCTTGTCCTTTTTGAAAAATTCAACAAGCCCGCTGGCATGGATGGCGTGGTCGACTTTCTCCTGCAGGTCCATCCCGGCAACGTCGCGCGACATTACCTCGATCAGATTCAGGAACCCGAGCACCGCGTTGGCGGAGCGACCGCTGAGCTCGTCGCTGGCCACGGCTCCCGCGGCACGCCACATCGAACAGCTGTTCGCGCGCGCGTACGCGCGCATGATCTCGGCTGTACGCGCGCCGATACCACGCGTCGGCTTGTTAACAATGCGTTCAAACGACGAATCATCGTCGCGGTGGGAAATGAGCCGCAGGTACGCAAGCGCGTCCTTGATTTCGGCACGCTCGAAGAACCGCAGGCCGCCGTATACGCGGTACGGAATGCCGGCATTGATAAGGCCTTCCTCAAGCACGCGAGACTGGGCATTTGAGCGATACAGGATCGCAGCATCGGCGCGCAGATTGCCCTGGTCGATCCAGTCGCGAAGTCGACCAATAACGAAATCCGATTCGTCGCGTTCGTTATACGCGGCATAGACCTTGATCGATTCGCCCTCGGCGCCGTCGGTCCACAGGTTCTTGCCCATGCGCGAGGTGTTGTTAGCAATGACGGCATTTGCTGCATTGAGAATCGTCGCGGTCGAGCGGTAGTTTTGCTCCAGCTTGATGATGGTCGCTGCCGGAAAGTCCTTCTGGAAGCGGTAGATGTGTTCGACCCGGGCACCGCGCCAGCGGTAGATGGACTGGTCATCGTCGCCGACAACAAACGGGATTCCCTTGTCGCCGGCAAGCAGCCGCAGCCATGCATACTGGATCGAGTTGGTGTCCTGAAACTCGTCCACGAGCAGGTGTTGAAAGCGCCGGCGGTAGTGATCGAGCAGCTCGGCATTGTCGCGCCAGAGTTCGTGGGCGCGCAGCAGGAGCTCGGCAAAATCAACAAGCCCGCCGCGCTGGCAGACCTCTTCATAGGATCGGTAGAGCGCGATCATCTGCCGCCGCGTCGGATCGCCTTCATCATCGAGGTGTTGCGGGCGCAGCCCCTCGTCCTTCTGACCGTTGATAAAGTACTGGATCTCGCGTGGCACCCAGCGGCTGTCATCGATCTCGAGGTTCTTGAGCAGACGCTTAATCAGGCGAAGCTGGTCATCCGAGTCGATAATCTGGAAATTCTGCGGCAGGCCGGCCTCGCGCCAGTGGCGCCGCAGCAGGCGGTGCGCGAGACCATGAAATGTGCCGATCCAGAGGTGGCCGACGGGCATATTGAGCAAGGACTCGATGCGACCGCGCATTTCGGCTGCAGCCTTATTCGTAAACGTAACAGCCAGCAGGCTGTTGGGTGACAGCCCCTCGACGTCAATCAGCCACGCGGCGCGGTGGACAAGCACACGGGTCTTGCCACTGCCGGCGCCGGCAATAACAAGCGTGGGCACGGACGGCGACGTCACAGCCTGACGCTGAGCGTCGTTCAGGGATTCGAGGATCGGGGTAACGTCCACGTTGGGAATAGTCGCGTTCAGGAAAACGCGACATCTTAACAAACTGCGGCGCCGGCAGGGCCCGGCTGTTTCTGTGCTAAATCACTGCTCCCAGACCACGCCAAGGGAGTAGCGCGTGCGGTCGTATTCGATACGGGTATCGGTCGAGGCGGTCTCGCGGTAGTCAATTTCAGCGATGAGTTTCAAATGCCTGGTCATGCGGAAGGTTGCGAGAAACTCGCCGTCGACCGACTCGAGTGTCTTCGGCCCGGCAACCGGGTTGTTATACGCAAATGCATTCGGATAGTCGTAAAGGCGATAGTAGGCATTCAAATCGAGATCGAAGCGCCGACCCGGGGACCAGCGAAACTCGAACCTGTATGCGTCCCGAGTGAAATCGTTGTAACCGACAAAGCGGTCTTCCCGATCCATAAGTTCATAGCCAAAGCCGAACCAGATGTCATCGGTAATGCGCTGTCGTGCGAGCAATCCGAACCCCAGGTAGTCGTAACGCACAGCGGGGTTGGTAACCAGCTGGTTGCCATTAAGATCGTAGGAGGGTCGACTGCTGTAACGTCGGCTCGCTTTCTCGACCGTAAAGCGCAAGAGAGAGCTCGCAGCGAACTCATACTGGGCACTGCCGCCGAACACGAAGTACTCATGATCGTATTCGGGAACGAATACTGCGTCTTCGTAGTCCCACAACTGAGCTTTCATGCGCAGACCGAACGAGAATTTGCTAAAACCCTGTATGACCGACAATTCGGGCCCATAGCGCTTGTAATCCATGCGGTTGTCAATATTTTCACCGTTAGAAGTCCGGGGATTGCCTGTGTCCGGATCGGTGTAAACCTCATCATGTTGCGCAATGGTGAATGCACTGTAGACGCGACTGCGGCGATCGACTTCGCGACGATCGTACTCACTGCCAAAGCGCAACTCGTGGATGTATTCGTCGGCGTTGTTTTCCGTATCGCCGTCGTAGAAACGACCCGACAGACGATAGGCCCCGAAGAAATTCTCCCACTTCAGGCTGTTTATTGCGTACCTGGCGTTGAAGTCGACCGGTACAAACGTGCCCGAGATGACTTCCGGCGTCACGATCGGTAGCGTCGGATCCGCGAAATCAATATACGGATCACTTGGCGCACGGAAGATATTGTCATCGGAACCAATACCGACGCGAGCGCGAAGTTCAAAATTCGCAGCGGGTTTGTCCTTGTCTTTGCGCCGTTCTTCGCGGACGAGAACCGGGTCCGTCGTTTGCTGCTCTGCCCGCAGTCGCGAGATCGCAATGATCGCCATTTTGCGAATGTTGCGGTCCTCTTCCTGGTCGCGCGCGCGGCGAAACCAATCCAGCGCCTCGTCAACGTCTCCCGCCGCATTGGCGTTAAGTCCGAGGTTGTAATGCGATATGACACGCAGCTCAGGGGTCCCGGCTGACTTCAGCAGAGAGACACGCGCGCGATCGTGTTGCTGGGCACGGTAGTTGGCAACGCCCATGTTGAAGTGCAGTATCGGCGAATCCATGCCCGCCTCACTGGCTTCCCGGTAGCGAAGTAGTGCGGCCCAGTAGAGGTTGTCGCGGAACAGGCGATTGCCATCCTGGAACGAATCGTAGGCAGCCGCAAGCGCCGCTGGCGAAGTTGCCAGGCACAAAATTGCCGATATAAGCGCCAGTGCGCCGGCTGTTCTTCGGCAGCTGAATTTTTCACGCATCACGAGAATGGCCCAAGCTCCAGGTGGTCCGCGTTATGTAGTACGCAAGAGTACCGGCTTTGTACCTGTTAAAACTATGACGTGGCGCATAAAAATCCCCCCGGAAGGGGGGATTTCGGGTCATCAGGGCAGAATTGGATCAGACGTCGTCGTCGAGAGAGTCGTCGTCGGAATCGTCGTCCATGTCATCCATGTCGTCGTCATCGTCTTCTTCGTCGAACGTGTCGTCGTCGATGTCTTCACCTTCGTCATCTTCGAAGTCGTCTTCTTCGTCGAGATTATGGTCGTCATCGAAGTTGCTATCGTCCTCGAAATCATCGCCATGATCTTCGAATTCTTCCTCGTCGTCGCCGAACTCGTCTGCCTCATCTTCCCCGTGATCTGACTCATCCTCACCCATGTCGTCATCGCTCTCGCCTTCTTCGTTCGAGCCAGACTCATGGTTGTCGTCACCATCGTGTTCGGAACCATCGTCATCAACGCCGTCGTCCATGCGGCCGTCAACATCGTCGTCAACCCCGTCAATGTCGCCGCCGTCGGGACCTTCCATCAGCGCGATAGTGCTATCCACGTTACTCATGTCGTCCATGATGTCCATCGTCACCTCGAGATCATCAAGGTCGGTGGCAGCCTGCGCAGTAGCTGGCAGAAACGCGAAACACGTCAGCACCAGTGTTGCTATCAATATATTCAAATGTTTCATCGTCCTACTCCATTTTCACCGGGTGTCCGTTCCGGCAATTGTTTAAGTTACATCCACCCGCAATCGGAAAGTACGATCACGGTCATCATGTTCGAGGCGGGCGAGCAGCTCGCCACCGACAGGCGTTAAAGCAACCAGCGTCAGTGGCAGCAGGTTCTTGCCCTCGTTAAGACTCGTCTCCCAGGTAATTTCGCGTTGTCCCGGGAAACCGTTGAGCTCGATGCCATCCGGCAACGATACGGTCAGTGTTGCCGAATTGAGTGCCGTAGCTGATGCAAAGACGAGGTTTACAGTACGCGGTTCTGCAAGCGCCATCGTGACACCAGGAATAGCCATGTCGGCGTCCGGCAGTTGCGGATTGTCCAGCAACATGCCACCGATCATCCAGACTGCAATCGTCGCTGCGATCGCAGCACCAAATCCCGTCAGCATCCACTTGTTGCGCTGGCGGCGAGAACCCTCATGCGTAGCTCGCACCAGTGCCTGGTCGTAAAAAGCTGTGTCGGCTGAAGGCATTGGATAGTCCTTTAATAGCTCCAGGATCTCCTGATCCTGCCTGTTTGTATCTGCGTTTTGCATAGTTGTGTCCTGCTTGATCTCTAACACGATGCGCGTCAGGAAATGGTTCCGTTCGCGACGAGGATTTCACGTAATCTGGCTCGTGCACGGTGCAGCCGGGATTTCACGGTACCAACTGGGACGCCCGTAAGTTCTTCAATTTCAGTTAGTTTGTAGCCCTCTGTGTCGTGCAGCAATACGACGACACGGTGATCGTCACTAAGCTGCGCCAGGGCCATGTCGAGCTCATTTATGCGTTCGAGGCGCTCGTTGTCGAGTGCTGGGTTTTCAGTGCCCGGCAGGCCCTCAAGGCCGTCCCCGGCAAGCTGCCCCTCGTCAACGGTGTGCAGGCGCCGCCGCGCAAAGCGCCGCCGCTCGTCGATAAAGAGGTTGTACATGACGCGGCACAACCATGAGCCCGGTTCTTCAACCTCAACGAGGTCGTCGAGCTTGCCGTAGGCCTTGACCAGCAACTCCTGGAAAAGGTCCTCGGCCTCGGCTTTTGCGCCAGTCAGTCGCCACGCCAGTCGGTACAGGCGATCGAAGTGCGGTCGCACCAGTCGCTCGAAGGCCAGGCTGTGGTCCGGCGTGCTCATAATGTCGCCGAGTGTACCGCCGCAATCGTCATCAGCAAGGATCGGTTTGGCACTTCCTGCTATTCTTTATGAATATCCTCGCCGCGCAACCCAACGGCCCCTGACGGTCATCTTCCGTACATGAATAAGAATATGTTACCGGCCATAGCCGGAGCCGCAATCGCGATACTCGTCACAACGACGATGGATGCCACAGGTTATTCGATGTTCAGCGCATTGCCGCTGTTTCCCCTGACCGCGCTGTTCTGGTATCTGCAGAAGTTCAGCCGCGTCGAGATTGGTCTTGTGTGGGGCCCGCCGTATGCCTACGCAATAGCACTTGCCTATCCAGCCGTTGTGCTCAGCGCTATTGGCCTGATCGCTTTCTTGGCAGGCGCGGTCGACACGAGCGAAGCGGATTGGAACAGAGCCTTTCTGAATATGGCGCTGATGAGCAGCACCGGCGTCATCATTGCCATAATGACAGAGGAAGGTTTCTTCCGCGGCTGGTTATGGGCCGCGCTACAGCGTGCTGGCAAGTCCGATACCCAGGTGCTGGTCTTTACGAGCCTGGCGTTCACGGCCTGGCATGTCTCGGCGATCTCGCTCGATACGGGGTTCGACGTGCCCGCTAATGAGATCCCGATATTCCTCATCAATGCAACGCTGCTGGGTCTCATCTGGGGCTTGCTGCGTCAGATATCGGGCTCGGTCGTCGTACCCGCGGTGTGCCACTCGATCTGGAACGGTATCGACTATCCACTCTATGGTTTTGGCGAGAAGGTTGGCGCTCTTGGTATCGAGCAAACGCACATCTTCGGACCGGAAGTTGGTGTCGTCGGCGTCGCTATTAACCTGGTGGTCGTCGGGGCGCTCTTTTACAAGCTCAGTTGGAACAGGAAATAGTGGTCGACAAGCAGGGCCGCGAACAGAGCACCAAGATAGGTAATAGAAAACTTAAACATTTTCATGGGCAGTTCGAGGTCTTCCGGTACGCGCCGCATCCGGATGGCGTGATAGAGAAACATCGCATCAAGGACCAATGCGACTGACAGGTAGATCAGGCCACTCATTCCGGTCAGGTACGGGATGATCGTGATCAGCACGAGGAGGATCGTATAAAGAAGAATATTGAGCCGCGTGTACTCTTCGCCGTGCGTCACGGGGAGCATCGGTATGCCGACCTTTTCGTATTCTTCCTTGCGTGCAATCGCGAGCGCCCAGAAATGTGGCGGGGTCCAGACAAAAATAATCAGGAACAGCAATAACGCACTGCTGGTGACTTCCCCGGTTACCGCCGTCCAGCCGAGCACTGGTGGCGCGGCGCCGGCAGCACCACCAATGACGATGTTTTGAGGCGTCGCGCGCTTCAGGAACACGGTGTAAACGACTGCGTAGCCAATTAATGACGCGAACGTCAGAAGGGCGGTGAGCGGGTTTACCAGGAACCAGAGAATAATCATCGCAATGACGCAAAGAACCGACGCAAAACTCAGAGCGGCTCTTTCCGTGAGCTTGCCTTGCGGCAGCGGCCGGCCGCGTGTGCGCATCATCAGGATATCGGTGCGATGATCGAGTACGTGATTAAAAACAGCGGCAGAAGAAGACGCGAGGCCAATGCCCAGGGTGCCGAAAACAAGTGCCTGCAGGTCGGGCCAGCCCGGGACCGACAGGAACATCCCGACGATCGCAGTAAATACGATTAGCATGACAACACGAGGCTTCGTCAGCTCGTAGTAGTCACGCCAGTCAGTGTAAGTTTCTATGTTCGTGTTCAAAGGTCTCTTCGCTAGCCAATTCGCGACAATCTCAACAGGTGCTTGATGTCATCGACCATTTTGGCCGGATCGAGATCGGGCTGGAAATACATAACGAGATTTCCGTGCGGATCGATCAGGAAGTAACCACCTGCCGGGAGTTCCGCGGGCCGTTTGTTATTCAGCAGGCCACTAAGGCTGCTGTCCTCTATTGTAATCAGGCCGGGGTGCTCTTCAGCGAGAAACACTGTATCGGGCAGGGTGTCGCCGTGCAAGAAGACACG
>Ga0209456_10001206_pt1 | contig 12773 bp, 10 predicted proteins | sample COG_11_FD_184755 | JGI IMG/M metagenome (GOLD analysis project Ga0209456, IMG submission 184755) | Pelagic marine sediment microbial communities from the LTER site Helgoland, North Sea, for post-phytoplankton bloom and carbon turnover... | ecosystem: Environmental > Aquatic > Marine > Neritic...
AGAGGACGGCCGTCTGGATCGCAGGCTTGCTGGTCGGTTTGTTTCTGATCTTCAGTCGCAGGTGGGCCAAAAGGCAGTTAAAAAACATTGCGGTATGCATCGGGCAGCAGGTGGAAGATTCCTTCCTGCTGACGATTAAAGCCCTGGCGCTGACGGCGTTGCTGGCCGCTGTCTGGCCCTACCTGCTGGCATTTCCGGCATTCCAATTGATACGCCTGCGGGAGGCAGACCCCTTCAGCACGGGTATTGCCGGTGGTCTGATAAACGCTGCCCGTTACCTGATCCTTATGGTCGTGTTTTTCGAGATCTGCCGTCGAGACGGTCTGTCCCAGGCGCATTTTCAAAGGCCGGAGTCAGTCCGCCGGACATTGAGACGCAACCTGGTCTGGCTGATGCCCATCATCACTGTGTTCTCTTTTTTTATGGGGACAATGTACACCGTAGCTGACTTTGAATACAGCGATGCCCTATCCAAATTGTCTCTTATAATTCAAAACCTGGCCATATCCACCTTCGCAGCGCTCGTCTTGAGATACAGGGGCGGCATCACATCCGTATTGATTGAAAATCACCCCCAAAGCTGGCTGTGCCGTTTGCGATACGTCTGGTATCCCCTGGCCATCCTTCTGCCGTTCTTTGTTTTCTGGCTGGCGGTGATCGGGTATTATTATTCAGCAATCGAATTCCGCAACCTGATCGCCTATACCGTAGCGCTGTTATTGGTATTGAATATCTTCAACGAATTGGTGCTGCGAATGCTGACGCTGGCCCGCCGCAGGATTGCGTTAAAAAAAGCCATCGCAAAACAGGAGTTGCATATCAAAGAAGCCTCAGACGCGGAAGCCGCTGGGGCTGCCGGCAGCGATAGGCCCCCATTGGAAATGGATACCATTATCGGAATGAGTGAGATTGACGAACAAACCCGTAAGCTGTTGAAGCTATCTTTGTTCATCTTTGCGCTGGCAGGATTATGGCTAATCTGGGAGCCCGTTTTCCCGGCCTTCGGCATCCTGCAGGATATCCAATTTTGGAGTTACAGTACGGTGGTGGACGGCGTAGCAACAACGGTCCCCATTACCCTGGCCAATATCTCCATGGCACTCATTGTGGCCGTCACAACGATCATTGCCAGCCGCAACCTGCCGGGCCTGCTGGAAGTTATTTTGTTGAATCGTTTGCCGATGGATCCCGGGGCACGATATGCCTACTCATCCGTTTGCCGATACGCGATCACGGCCATAGGTATCCTTTTTGTTTTCGATAATCTCGGTATCAAATGGGGGAATTTGCAGTGGCTGGTTGCGGCGCTGGGTGTCGGCCTCGGTTTCGGGTTGCAGGAAATTGTGGCAAACTTTGTCTGCGGATTGATCGTCCTGTTCGAGCGGCCGTTCAGAGTCGGTGATACGGTCACCATCGGCGACATCAACGGAACCGTATCGCGGATCCGCATCCGGGCGACGACTGTCGTCGACTGGGATCGCAAGGAGTTGATCGTCCCCAACAAAGAGTTTGTCGTCGGCCGCCTGATCAACTGGTCGCTTTCGGATAAATATGTCCGGATTCGAATACCGGTAGGCATCGCTTACGGCTCCGATACCAAATTGGCCCAAAAACTGCTCTTGCAGGTTGCCAGAAAAAATCCGCGGGTTATCTCCGAACCCGCTGCGGATGCCGTTTTCAAAGGCTTTGGCGACAACAGTCTGAACTTTGAACTGCGGGTATATATTGACGGAATCGATGACTATATCCCGATGCTGCATGAATTGAACATTGCAATTGATGACGCCTTCAAAGAAGCCGGCGTGACGATTGCCTTCCCCCAACGCGATGTGCATCTGGATGCAACCGGCCCACTGGATGTGCGAGTGGTTTCAGAAGTGCCATCCGGCTTAGAGGCTGTCAAAAAGCCATCAGCACCAAAAAATGAATAGGACTGTTAGTCGGACAGTTTCAAAAACACCTTACTCAGCTCAGGAAAAAATAATATTCATCGTCCCGGATGAAGCCTTGCAGTCCGGGATAATGGAAGATCTTCTTGCGCAGGTGACCAAACGGGCAAGTCTAGATGTAATTATAAATCAGCGATCACCTGCAGAGCTGGGGGTATGAGGAAGGCCCCTGGAAGGAGCCGGGGCCACGCTCTGCTGGTGATCGCTGATTTATAAAAAAAGAATTTTGGCTTCATGTTACTTTCCATCTGATAGCGTCTGCCATCACAACTTTTGATAAAATTATTCTGAACACGCTATTACCAGATCTGACTGTGTTGGTAAGCAGTTGCGCTGCTTGCATGTCTGAGCGAGTCGTAGAAAAAGAGCCAAAATTCTTTTGATTAACTCCATTCGTAAGCCACCGGCATTGTTCAGCTTTAGATCGATGAGCTGTGATTATCCGGTAACAGTAGAACCTTTTCAATTCTCATCCCTGCCGAGGCGGGGTGGCTTATGAAGGGAGTTAGATTTCTATTTTTGAATTGATTTTGCCTGATAGTTCGGGGCGACAAACCATCCGCCGCTACGCAATCTTTCAGGGATCATATAGCATATACCTATCACGCATAAATTCCAAAACACGGTAAATATGATATAAAAGGCAACCACTTTTTTGTTTTTTTTCAAAAAATCTATCAACATCTTTGCCACCTTCAATAAAGTTTTCGTACCGATTGGAAAATCTTTAGATCTTGAAAGACAGCTTCCCGATCTGGGTATAAATTCACTGCTCCAATATCCAATTGAGGATAGACGTTATTATACTTATGTACTATTGTCAAGTATATTTTTACGTATAATATTACAAATCGCTTGGACACCAATTATCTGAGAAATGAGGTGTGGTGGTTAATTCCGGGGCTCCTGACCTCAGTCGGAAAAAAATCTCGGGAGGCTCTGATATCAAAGGAACTTACAAAAATTGTAGAAAAATTAAGCGTAAATTCAAGATGTAACCGTATCTATAAATACGGAATTATAACTCCAAAAAAGCTAATAGCCACAACCTTTGATTTGGTTATAGAACCGATAAAAAATAAGAAATAAAAATTCAGAACTATTCGCCCAAAATCCAGCATTGTTGGCGCTACCACAGACATTTGTGTTGCATCAGATTTCACATCACGTCAGTAGTTCTGAATTTGAATGGAACGAAAAACTAGCTCAGTTGACGAGAAAGCGCCTGAATAGCTGAAGAGAATGGGGCGAAATGAAACAGAATTAGTACGCACCCGGTCCGTATCTATAGTAAGCCAATAGCAGCAAAGCAACAAGGCTTCCGGGCACAGCCAAAGCGAGTTTAAAAAGTGTCCACCAGGTAGGCCGCTCATATTCCTTACACTTGGCTGAGTATTGAACGGTGGGAAATGGAATAATAATGCATCCGCTGGTTACGGAACCTGCGCCTGTCAAACCGAGACGACCCAACTTTTTTAAGACCAGTTTGATCAAAATCTGATCATTAAGTTGTTGGGCTTTTTGCATAATTTGAAGATAATAATCACGCTTCTGTATAACGGATCCAAATGTATCAGCCACGGTAAACCCTCTCTTAGTACCTATTTCTTGAAATCCCATCATGTTTGCGCATGATTTATACCATAGCCAGATTAATATTTTAGCCTCCGGTTCCGCTTCCAGCCCGTAGGGCTTAAGGGCTTACAGGCCGGAGGGTAGATCCTAAGGCTCGGAGAGGAATGCTATCGACTTATAATGAAAAGACAGAGTGAAGCGATACAACAAATCTTCAATCTTCAATCGTCAATATCCAATTCCGGCTTGTCCGGATTGGGTGTTTGTAGCGATTTTTTTCGGAGATTTCGCACCCAATTTTGGGCCATCACGCCAAATGTCGGCAATCCTCTTGGATAGATACTCTATCAAGTCTAAATCGTCTATCAGAGATGCTTTTTCTAACAATTCCAAGTATTCGGCCAAATCCGGGAACATGTCAACGACTTTTTGGGATATCAGGATACCATTATTAAACTGTGCTGCGGTCGTCTTTTTGTTTTGTGACGGTGGTTGAATCTCTGCCAAGGGCACATCCAGGCATTGGGCGATGCGCTTGAGATCATCGTCGCTTACGCGTTGTTTTCCCAGCTCGATATTTTTTATTTTGGTACGTCCCGAATCGAATGTTGTGCTGAAAGCCCGGGATCCAAGCTCCGCCTGGTTGAGACCGGCTCGTTTTCTTAAAATTTGGATCATTTCACTTTGAGTTAGCTGCATCGTTTCTCTGCTCAAGCGATGTAGAAGTTCAGGAATCTGGGTAATATTCTCTGATAAAAATCAATACGGCCATCAAAATACAATTTGTCCGTAAAAATGTCAATGATTTTCTGGAATCACTAATTATAATTGTTTCAGGCTGTTAAAAAGAAAAATGTGTTGGGTCATTTTTTTCTTGACAAAGCCTTTTAGATTCACTACTGAGACCTTAAACCTAAGGTATCAGTTATATACCGAATTTGACCCTATCCCCATAACTTAATTCTTCTACAAAATAGAATTATATTTTCCGCAATGTAATTCTATCAGCAAGGTTCTGTATGAAAAACCAACCCATTATCAATCGCAATCTAATTAGAACACAAGTGTATGATTATTTGCGTCAGCAAATGACAAATGGGAATATGCAGCCGGGTTCAATCATAGAGGCAAAAAAATTGATGAAGGACTTAGGTGTCAGCCAAACACCGCTTCGGGAAGCATTTCTTCAACTCCAGGCCGATGGGTTTGTCACCATTATGCCCCAACGGGGGGTAAAAATTAATGCGCTCAACTGGCAAGATATAAAAGAGATATACGAAATTATTGGAGGCCTGGAATCCCGGGTGATGATCTCCGTTTTCGACAGAATCGGTCAATCTGAAATTGAGAAGATGAAACAAATCAATGAAGAAATGTCAAACGTCAATCCAAGAAAAGATCTGCACCGGTACTACGATAAGAACATCGAATTCCACAATGTATATCTAAATCTGTGTAACAACAATCGTATCGTCATCTTAATTCATAGGCACCGACAGATACTATTTGATTTTGCCAAACGAGATTACGGCAGAGAGTGGGAAAAAGACAATTACTTAGAGCATTTGGAAATAATAAAATTGATCGAAAAGGGAGATGCAAATAAAACTGCAGCGTATATAAGGGATATGCATTTAACCTTAAAAACGAAGTATCGACAAGATAGTTAAATGTCGTTGATATTTTTCATAATTAATTGATAAGGGAGGTCTAGGATGCAAAAGAAAGTCTTGATCACTGGAATCGGCGGTGTGGGCGGCTATGCCGGGCATCTGCTGGCACGTGTGCCGGGAATCGAAATAATTCTTGCTGATGTTCGCGGCAACTATGCCCAACAGAAGGCCAACAACATCCACATCGACAACTATTTCCAGATGAACAGCGTCAAGTACCCAAAAATAAGCGGTATCAAATTCGACATGTTTGACATTCCCGATATGGCCAAAGCCCTAAAGGAGATCCAACCGGATGTGATTCTGAATTTGGCATCCTTGCAGTCATGGTGGGTTGTTCACCACATTCCTGCCGACATTCGCATCAGGATCTCCGATGGATACCCGGTGGGAACAGGGCTGCGGCCATGGGCACCCAACCACATGGTGTTTCTATACAACCTGATGGTGGCCATCATTGAGGCGGGCATCAAAACCCATCTGGTAAATGGTGCGGGTTGTGACTACTGCCATGAAGCACTTGATAAAATTGGCCTGGCGCCCACGGTCGGCATCGGTGATTTTGCCTTCAACGAGGTAATGATAAAGCGCGTGGTGGCTGCCAAACTGGGGATTCCCGCCTCAAATGTGGATGTGATGATGGTCGGACACCATGTCATGTGTATACCGATTACGGAGCGCGGAGATGTTCAGGGAATTCCCAACTGGGTCAGGATCAGTGTTCACGGGAAAGATATCACCAGCCAATTTGACATTGAAAAAGATATATGGGCTCAAATTCCCAAGACGGTGGCCCCACCGGAACCCTTACACGGAACCAATCAGGAGTATGTGGCGTCCAGCGCCGTTAAAAATGTATTGGCCATTCTTTTTGATACGGGCGAAGTCGTCCATGCACCGGGTCCCTGCGGTCTGCCCGGCGGATACCCGACCCGCCTGAGCGCAAGCGGCGCCGAAGTGGTGGTCCCTGAAGGCCTCACCATGGATGAAATGATCGACATGATGAAAGCGGCCAACCGCTGCGAGGGGATTGAAACGGTGACCGACGACGGTGCGCTGGTGGCAACCGAGCATACCATTAAAATCGTGGAAGAAGTCTTCGAAATTGATTGGGAATATAAAGCCATGAGACCCCAGGACGCAATTAAGGCCTCTGAAGAGATTAGAAGTGCATATAGAAAATTAACTGAAAAATACAAGGACTACGAGGCCACGCTGGCTGAATAGTATGCATGCAGCCATCCAAAGCCGCAATGGTTACAAAATCTTGATTTGAACTCGGCAAATGATTACCGCCAAAGATATAACAATCACAAAGAACATTTTTTTGACAAGGAGAAATGACCATGCATTCTGACACACCGGAAATAATTCCATTTATCTCTCCGGTAAAGCGAAGACTGTTTTCAGAGGCGCAACTTGGCATTTTAAAGAGCAGTGTGCTTAGAATTCTGGCGGAAAGCGGCATTCACTTTCCAAGTAAAAAAGCGTTGTCGATTTTTGCGGACCACGGCGCCCAGGTCGATATAAAAAATGAGATGGTCAAAATACCGCCGGAGATAGTTGAAAAGGGGATTTCCAAAGCACCCCGATCCTTTGTTCTGGCCGGTAGAGAGGAACGTTTTGATTTAAGACTGGGCGGCAAGAAATCCTACCATATTCCCAGCAGTTGCGGTGTCCATTTTATTGACCCGCAAACCAGGGTCAAACGAAAATCAACAAAATCGGACTTAGCTGAGATCACGCGCGTATTTGATGCCCTACCCTTGATGAATATTGTTAGACCCATCATCGCCGCCACCGATTGCGGATTGACGTCTGGAATTCATGAATGCCAAGTGTTGCTCACCCATTCGCTCAAACATGTCCGGGGCGGCACGTCCATGCATCCCGAGTTGGCCCCATACCTTGTGGAAATGGCGAGGACCGTCTCCGGCTCTGCAGAAGCCTTTCGGAAGCGGCCCGTCGTCAATGCCAATATCTGCACGCTGGCTCCTCTGGCCCATGATAAACACTCGGTAGAATGCGCTCTGATATACGCCGAGGCCGGTATGCCGGTCAGCATGATGGCCATGCCGGTAATGGGCACCACGGCGCCGGCGTCTCCCATGGCAGCATTGATTGTGGGCGAAGCGGAAGTTGTCAGCGGCATTGTACTTCTCCAGCTTGCATATCCGGGAACACCGGTGATTCACTCCAATCTGGTCGGGCTGATGGATCCATTATCCGCCAACTGCATATTGGATGTTTCGGTCCCGGTCGGTGCGGCCGCTGTTCAAATGGCGCAGCAGATATGGGGTGTCCCGAGCTTAGGCGGTGTCATGGGGTGCATGAATGCAAAATCGATCGGCTGGGAATCAGGCATGGTGGATGGCCAGGCCTCTATCCTGATGAATCTGGATGGCGCCGATATCCCGGGGTTTACCTGCCTTCTTGATGACGCCATGACGGTATTCCCGGAACACATCATATTAGTCAATGAAACACTCCAAAGAGCCCACGAATTCCTTCATGCAATTGAGTTTTCAGAAGAAGACCTTGCCATCGATCTGATCAAACATGTCGGCCCCAGTGGCCACTATTTAATGGAGTCGCACACGGTAGATAATTTTCGTCGCATCCGTCACACAAAAATTCTTCGACAACCGGCAGATGACGGAAAAGAAAAAGACCCGAGGGAGGTGGCATTGGAACAATACAAACAGATTGCCGAAACCCACCATCCTAAAGCCCTACCGGAAGAGATTGCAGCCGAACTTGAAAAAATAGTCGCTGCCGCAGATAGAAAGGCCGGTTAAATCGGAAACGCTCCCTGAGTAATGGGAGAGCAATATTTAAAGGAGAAAAGCTTATAAAGGATTAACTCATGAATTTGCCTAAAACAGCAATAATCACCGGGGCGAGCCGGGGAATTGGGAAAACCGTCTCCCTATCACCCATCCGAAATTATCCAGCCTGAAGATATTCTGGATACCATACGATGGTTGCTTGGCCTAAGTGCATCCGTGAGCATCATGGAAGTGTTAATGGAGTGCAGTGTCGATGTGGAAAGCCGTAAAACGAAACACAAAGCAATGTAAACCTTGGAGAACTGAAAGGAGAAAGATTATGACAACATTAGAAAAACTCGAAGCAATGTTCAGGCAAGGGAAAATTACCCGTCGGCAGTTTCTGTCAAAGGCGTCTGCATTGGGAGTTGCAGTTGCCGTGAGTCCGGCGCTTTTAGGATCTAAAGCCAAGGCGGCGACACCCAAGAAGGGGGGTAGACTTAAAATCGGTTTGGCCGGCGGTTCAACTGTAGATAACTTTGATCCGGCAACCTTTCAGGACATCATGATGCAGATGACTACCATGGGGTTTTTGCGTAACTGCCTGGTTGAGCAGGACCATAAAGGCGACGCCATCCCGGAGCTTGCCGAAAGCTGGGAGTCTTCACCGAATGCCGCCCAATGGATTTTCAAACTTCGCAAAGGCGTCGAGTTTCACAGCGGTAAAACCATGGATGCCGATGATGTCGTTTTTTCCATTAATCACCATCGCAAGGAGGGTACGGTTTCGACCCTCAAAGCAGCTTTCGATATCATCAAAGACGTCAAAACGGATGGGAAGAACACTGTAATCGTTGATTTACAAAACGGTAACGCTGATTTCCCCTATCTGCTTGCCTCGACGCGCGCGGCGATCGTGCCGGCCGGGACCACTGATTTCAGTGATTGTAACGGGACCGGCGGATATAAGCTGACTGAGTTTGAGCCGGGCGTCAGACTATTCGCCAAACGCAACCCCAACTATTGGAAAACCGGACGTGCCCATTTTGACGAGGTGCAAGTCCTCTCAATTGCCGATACCGTCGCCAGAACCACGGCCTTAAAAACGGGACAAATCGATGTCATGAACCGGCCGGATCGCAAAACGGCTCATTTACTAAGCCGGGCTCCGGGATTACAGCTCGTTGATGTGCCGGGAGCCTTGCTTTACACCTTCAACATGCTGGCAGACACCCCGCCCTATGACAACAACGATGTCAGACTGGCACTGAAATATTCCGTTGATCGAGAGCATTTGGTCAAAGCGATCCTTCGCGGCTATGGCAGGGTCGGCAATGACCAACCCATTGCGTCGGTTGTGAAGTACTATGCCTCGGATCTGCCGCAGCGAAAATATGATCCCGAAAAAGCCAAATTCCATATGAAAAAGGCGGGCAAGTTAGATCAGGTCTTCAAACTGCATACTGCTGACGCAGCGTTTGCGGGTGCCGTGGATACCGCCCAGCTTTGGAAAGAACACGCCGCCAAGGCGGGCATCAACATTCAAGTTGTTAAAGAGCCCAATGACGGTTATTGGGCCAATGTATGGGATAAGAAACCTTTTTCGGCATGTTTTTGGTTTGGACGCGCGACTGCGGACTGGATGTTTTCTGTGGAATATGCCGCAGAAGCTCCACAGAATGATATGAATTGGAAGCACCCCAGGTTTAATGAGCTGCTTAATGCAGCTCGTGCCGAACTTGATCAAGAGAAAAGAAAAGAAATGTATGTCGAAATGCAGCAAATTGTTCATAATGAGGGCGCTGTGGTCATCCCGATGATCGCCAACATGTTGGATGCGGCATCTAAGAAGCTAATGTTTGAAAATGTGGCCGGCAACTGGGAGCTTGACGGCATGCGGCTTACCGAGCGCTGGTGGTTTGGATCGTAGGTGGTACCTTAGGGTTAATTGAACAGGGCTGGATGCACTGCATTCGGCCCTAATTGTTTTGTTGGGATTATTCGTATCGTTAAATATTTGATGTCGAAATATCTATCTGATAATAATTATGAATATAATGGTTGGGCTAACACAGCTGACACATTGGTCGAAATTTATGATTCCATTATGAATTGAAACGCTTCGCGGGGAATGTTGACCCACCGACTGGATGATTGCCAAAATTCATTTTACAATCGTGAAAAAAACTGGCGTCTTTTCACCGTCCGAGTTCATTCCATTGCTATGCCCAATATTGCGTTATTTTTTAATTTTCATGCTTCCAAGTCAATTTGGAAATATGATAGGTCGATTTTAAAACTTCTTTGCCAATGTCTACTGATGCAAGTGTAGACGCAAAAGCTGTAACATTGCTTTCTTTCAAGGCCTCATATATTCTTTCAACGATTATTTTGATCAATTTCTGCTGTCCCTCTTCCAAATTTTCTAATTCAGCCATAAACCCTTTCATATCATTTTCATCTCTTTGCGCCTGTTCAAGTTGTGATTTTTTCCTTATAGTTTTTTGTTTCTTTTTGCCATTTCTGCGGTTCCTATTTTTCAACAAGGCTAAAGCCATATCACCTTTGCGTATTTTTGTAGTATTTACTGATGGTACGTTTTGAGCTAACCTGCCGGCCTTCCTGTTTTTGATCTTGTACCGGCCCTTACGCAAAACCGCATAATTTCCCCGGTCAGATTCAGCGGCTTGTTCGTGTGATATTTATTTATTTCTAAAATTTCCATTTTATCAAAATATCTAATAAATCCCTTTTATTTATAAACCGTTGTTCGGATGGAAATTTGCCTTTCTTTTCTATATCAATTAAACCAAATCTATATAGAAATCTATCAAATGTTCTAATGTAGTAACATTTTTCATATCGGTCCTTTCCCGTAAAATATGGATTATCTGGAAATTCATCAATTGTAGTTGGGAAGGCTCTAAGAAATTTATTTGAATAAAATTTTCTCTCTTTCAGTTTACCTCCATATTTCTGAACCAAAAATATTGAAAACCCAAAACCATTTTGAATAATTGATGCCTCTGGATATAAATCAAAATATCCCCAGTTGAACTTTCGTGTATAGGTTAAAAATACATCCCTATAGATATGATAGGATGATTCAGAAGCTAATAATTTTTTGCATCTTTTTGTCAAAGATTTTTTCCCATGGACTTTTTTAGTAAAACCGGCTAAATTCGTCAGGATATTAATAAGTCTAATATAAAATGAATCTTCCTCTTTCATAATTGGATGTTTCTCAATATATGCTTTGCTACTATTCTCTGTAAAATTATCTTTCAGAAATTCCCTGCAGAATTTACGAGGCAAATTTCCTTTTTGAGTTAATTTTAGAGGCTCTTCTTCCTTTAATTTAAGCAAATAATTTATTATATGGTTATTAAACTCCACATTTGAAATTAATTTTCCATCAATTTCGTTTGCCAATATTAAAGGTGATTTCTTCTCATCAAATGTCGAATAGAGTAAACCATGCATATTATAAGGAGATAATCCCTCAAAATCCACATCAAAATATTGGTTTTGTGACGCCATAATATATTGTCCATGTTTTAGATTTCTTATCACATCGGCGGGCATAATCAGGATGAAAAACGCGTCAGCGTTTTTCAGATCCCTGTTAATGCCCTTGGGCGTTTCTTGCCATTATTTCAGGTTTTTCATATGCCTCAAGCTGCCAAGCGTCCTCATAGCGCATGTGTGCTGAGATTTTAGGGACCTCTGTGTTAACCACAACAGCAACCTGTGCAATGCAGCGGTAAAAATGGCCACGAAGCATCTCCAACGCCGCAAAGTATGGCTGAAGATCATGCCTATGCAGCCGAGTGTAGAGTTCTCCTGGGAATTCCGCATTAGATGTTCTGAGGCTTTCTTCAAATGTAAAAAATTGCCGGATGCCCTCAAGCATCAGTTCTAAAATTAGGTACAGTGCCCCATCAGTCTGCCCAGAAAGCTCGACCTGCTTGTCAACAAGGTGGAATCTTATTTACTCTTCATCCTCATCGAAATATTCACCATATTCTTCGTCAAACCGATCCTTCCAGTCATATTGCCCTCCTGATAATACATCCATAATCATTCCGGATGGCATAGCGATTTCCATCGCTTCCATCGGAAGATACCCCTCCACCGTCCCCTTCTTGAGTCTCCCAATTGCAATCTGACAAATTATGTAGTCGGTATACTCTTTCGGAAAGCAATCTCTGGCTTTCTTGATATGCGGGATGGCACTTATATTTTGTTGTCTCACAAGACAGTCCAGGAGATGAAAAAGCTCGACATTCCTGTATTTCCACTCACGGGTTGTGGGATCAAACGTCTCATCAGGCATTTCCGAGATATAATCGTCCAATAAATTACGGTATATTGCATGGAATGTTCCTTGTGACCGACCCAAACTTGTAAAGCATTTCCTTATGTCACCTGACCGATAAAAGAACTGTACTTTTATGGTTTAACCAAATCAGCCGCGCGTTTTTGGCGTCGGCTGAATTAGCCTTGTTAGGCTTTGTTATTATGTTCCATAGAGATCACGACAGTCCCCAATCTTTGTTCAGTCTCTACTCTTCGATGAGCTTCGGCAGCTTGCTCAAACGAATAGATTTTATCGACGATGGATTTGATTTTGCCCTCCTCAATCATTTCCTTAAGGTCGAGTAGTTCTTCCTCCTTTTCTCCGGCAAAAACAAAAATCGCTGTCTTATCAGTAAACTTAGACGTCAGGACGGACATCAGCATGTCGGAGATGCGCGGATTTGCCATCAGATAGCGTCCCTTGGGGTTGAGTGCTTTAACGCAATCGG
>Ga0209456_10001207_pt1 | contig 12772 bp, 8 predicted proteins | sample COG_11_FD_184755 | JGI IMG/M metagenome (GOLD analysis project Ga0209456, IMG submission 184755) | Pelagic marine sediment microbial communities from the LTER site Helgoland, North Sea, for post-phytoplankton bloom and carbon turnover... | ecosystem: Environmental > Aquatic > Marine > Neritic...
AGACCGTCGGATTGTGAATCCTCGAGTAACACCAGGTCGGGATCTGGTAGGAGAGGGCCGCCTCCATTTCATCGCTGTCGCGGTACGCCTGCGACGTGGAGGGGAAGATCGGTTCGATGATGCCGCCCTGTCCGCCCGAGAATGCTTCTTCCGCGCTGTACATGCCGTGCACGGCGATCGTGTCGAACCGGAGGTTGCGCACCCTGTCGCGGTGCGCCCGCCGTTCAGACATGTACTTCTGAGCCTTCTCGACGTACGCCTGCACGCCGTTCGCCGTCATGACCGTCATGGATCCTCTCTCTCTAGACGCTCGTTCGATGGATCTCGAGCAGGTCCACCAGCACCGAGTAGCCGGTTTCGAGGCGCCCGGCACCCGGACCGACCAGGGTCACGTCGCCAAGCAACTCGGTGGAATATGTGACAGCGTTGGTCGCGCCGCCCACGGACGCCAGGGGGTGAGACAGGGACACTCGCTCGGGCCTGACCGACGCCAGGACGCCATCGTCGGTCGGCTCCAGCGTACCGATGAGCTTCCAGCGCTCGCCGGCGCCCTGCGCAGCGGAAATGTCGGCCGACGTGAGATCGGATATCCCCGTCCGGTCCACGTCGTCCATCCCGATCGGTACCCCCATCAGGAGATTGGCGAGAATCACCACTTTCCCCGCCGCGTCGAATCCCTCGACGTCGCCGGTCGGATCGGCTTCAGCGTAGCCGTTGTCCTGGGCTTCCTGCAGCGCATCCTCGTACGTGGAACCCTCTTCCATCCGGGTGAGGATGTAATTGCAGGTACCGTTCAGGATGCCCTGAACGCGCTTGATCCCCGCCGCCCGCAGGAGGTTCATCCCGTTGAGCACAGTCGGGGTACCGCTCATTACCGTGCCCTCGACGCCGATTTCGAGTCCACGCTCCCGGGCCATTTCGGCGAGTTCGGCATAGTGAAGGGCCACCGGACCCTTGTTCGTGGTGACCACGTGCTTGCCGGCTTCGAGCGCGGCCTTGATGTGGCTGGTGGCCGGTTCTCCAGTCTCCAGGTCCGTGTAGCTCAGTTCGACCACGACATCAGCCGAACTCCTCGTGGCCATATCGGCTCCGTCCCAACCCCTGTCGGGCGCATCGACTCCGCCCAGGTTGCCGGACAGGCGAACCGCATCGAGCAGGTCGTCCGGGTCGAACCCCGCCGGGTCGTGGATGCTCCCCTTGAGGTTGTCGCTCACGCCGACGATCCGAAACCGAACTCCGAATTGTTCGAGCAACCGCGGACCGTGGTCGCGGAGGATCTCCGCGAAGCCCTGTCCCACGTTTCCAAATCCGACAATGGCGAGCCTGTATTCCATGATACTCTCGAGCTCCTGTCGTTACCCGGATCGGCCCGGACGCAACGTCCGGGAGGGTATGCTTGTTGCTGAGGTCAGGGTAGGATCACTTCCTGCGACCCGTCGAAATCCGGCGGAGACTTGGCCTGACCCCCGGCATGGTATGAAGATACACGCACTAGTGCTGTTGGCGCTCCTCCTGTCGGCGCCGCGCGCCCTGGCCCAGGAACCGGCCGTAGCGGCCGACCAGGAGACACTGACGAACGGTGAGACCGTCCGGGTATTCCTCGACTGTCGCACGCGCTGTGATTTCGACTTCATCCGGCAGGAAATCCCTTATGTCGCCTGGGTCCGGGACCGGCAAGACGCTCAGGTACATCTGCTGATCACTTCACAGCGGACGGGAGCCGGGGGACGCGAGAACACGTTGGCCTTCATCGGCCTCCGGGACATGGCCTCCGTCAGTGACACACTTCTGCAAATCTCAAGCCCCACGGATACGGACGCCGAGGAGCGCGAGCAGCTCACGCGCACCATAGAGCTCGGTCTCATTCAGTACGTGGCGCGCACCTCGCAGGCGGACCGGATCGAGGTGTCCTGGACCGGGCCGGAGGAGTCGGTCCTGGAAGCCGTAGAGACGGGGGATCCGTGGAACTCGTGGGTCTTCAGGCTGAGGGCTAATGGCTCCGTGGGCGGTGAGGAGCGGACCAAAGACTTCTCGATATCCAGCTCCATCTCGGCCAATCGGACGACCGAGGAAATGAAGACCGAGATCTGGACGTACGGTCGATACGCCGAGAGCTCGTTCGAGCTCAGCGACGGTTCGACCACGAACGCCCTGCGAAGGGACTACGGAGCGTCACTTCTCCAGGTATGGAGCCTGGGGGATCACTGGTCGGCGGGCGGCGAGGTAAACGCGGGTCACTCGCTGTTCGGTAACTACGACCTTCGCGCCTGGGTTGCGCCGGCCCTCGAGTTCAGCGTGTGGCCGTATGTAGAGGCCACCCGCCGCCAGCTGACCTTCCTGTACGCGATCGGAGTACAGCATTCGGACTACATCGAGGTGACGATATTCGGAGAGACCGAGGAAACGAGGCCGGCCCATAGCCTGTTCGCGGGACTGTCGATGAAGGAGCCCTGGGGCAGCGCCACCGTCGGGTTCGAAGCGTTCCAGTACCTGCACGACCCCGAACGGCATCGACTGGAGCTCTTCGGCTGGCTCAGCGTACGGCTTCTGAGAGGTCTCGATTTCAACGTCAACGGCAGGTTCGCGCGGGTGAAGGACCAGATCAATCTGCGGGCCGGCGAGGCGACGGACGAAGAGATCCTGCTGAGGCAACGGGAGCTCGGTACGGATTTCCGATTCGAACTCTCCTTCGGTCTCAGCTACCGGTTCGGTTCAATCTACAACAACGCGGTGAACCCGAGGTTCGAGGCCCTGGACTGATCCTTCTGTCGGCGCCCGGCCTTGGGGCCACTATTGCCCAACGAGAGGGGTCGCAAAGACCCAAACCAGAACGGATATGGAGGCTGAGGTGGGCTCGAATCTGTGGACCGTCAAGTTCTCTCTGGCGCTGACCCTCGTGGCGACCGTGTCACTCACTGCGTGCGGCGAGGCGCCAGCGCCGGACGAGCCGACGAGCTCCGTGCGCGACAGCGCCGGCATCCTGATCGTCGAGAGCGCGGGCCCGGTGTGGAGCGAGGAATCAGGCTGGCGGCTGGGCGAGGCCCCCCTCCTGGATATCGGACGCCTCGACGGGCCCGACGAGACACAGTTCTTTCGAGTTGTCGCGGGCACCCGGCTTGCCGATGGCAGCTTCGTGCTCGGCAGCCTGGGAAGCCACGATCTGAGACGCTTCACCTCCGGCGGAGAGCACCTCTGGACCGTCGGCCGCGAGGGCGAGGGTCCGGGAGAGTTCGTCGGCCTGATGCGGCTGGTTTCCGGCCCCGGCGATACGCTCCTCACTTACGACTTTCGGCAGCGCCGGTTCTCGCGCTTCGCCGCTGACGGGACCTTTCTCGATGCGCGTCCCCTGGAGGGGCCAAGCGAATCGGGCTTTGCATTCGTCGAATCGTTGCTACCCGACGGGACGGCCGTCTACACCTGGCGGGCGTTCGACCGCGACGGCGGACCACCCGCCGAGGGAGAAGTCAGCCGAGACACGCTCAGCGTGCAGGTACTTCCGGCCTCCGGAGACACCGTACACGAACTGGGTCTCTTTCCGGGGGACGAGAGGGTGGTACTCGAGTCCGGCGAGGTAGAGGGCGGATTCAGCATCATGATCTCCTCGACCGCGTTCGGCAGATCCACTCAAATCGCCGGCGGGGCGTCCGGAGTCTGGGTGGGTGACACGGACCACTTCGAGATCCGTCGTTACTCCATTGACGGACGTCTGGAAGCCATGGTGCGCCGACGGTTCGATCCGATCGTCGTGGACGATGACCTGGTCCAGCGGGCCATGGCGGAGGAATTGGAGGACGCGGACGACGACCAGCGTCGGCAGATTCGCCGTCGCTGGGAGAGCGTGCCTCTGCCGGAGACGCTGCCCGCCTACGAGGCCCTCCAGGTAGACCGCGCCGGCAACCTGTGGGTCCAGCTGTTCGAGGTCCCCGGAGCCCCCGAGCGCACCTGGTCCGTGTTCAGGGCGGACGGCGCCTGGCTCGGTGACGTCGCGTTCCCGGACCGATTTCGACCCCTCGAGATCGGGGACGACTACGTGCTCGGCCGGTTCGGCGACGACCTGGACGTCGAGCACGTCCAGGTCTGGGAGCTGATCAAGCCCGCCGGCTGAACGCCCACCCGTGCCAGAGGGGCCGGCACGTGGCCGGCCCCGACCCGGCTACACCACCGGCTTGAAGCGCGCCTGGAAGAACCGCAGGTACTTCGGTTCGTACGTGAACTCGAGTCCCGTGATCGCCTCGCGGCCATCCCACACTTCCATCACCGATTCGGCCACCACGTCCATGTGGGCCTGCGTGTAGACCCGCCGCGGAATCGTCAGGCGGACCAGTTCGAGGTGCGGCCTCCGGTTTTGCCCCGTTTCCGGGTTACGCCCGGCCGACACGTTGCCGCGTTCCATGGACCGGACCCCGGAATCGACGTAGATGGCCGCCGCCAGCGTCTGGGCCGGAAACAGGTCCTGGTCCAGGTGAGGGAGAAACCGCTTGGCGTCCAGGAACACCCCGTGTGTCCCGATCGGCTTCACGATCGGAATCCCCGCGTCTGCGATCTTGTTGCCCAGGTAGTGCACCTGCCCGACACGCGCGTGGATATGATCGTGCTCGATGCTCTCGCGGATGCCGATCGCCAGGGCTTCCATGTCCCGGCCCGCCATTCCGCCGTACGTGTGGAGTCCCTCGTAAATCACGACCATGTTGCGGGCCTTGTCCGCAATCTCGGGGTCGTTTACCGCCAGGAATCCGCCGATGTTCACGAGATGGTCCTTCTTCGAGCTCATCGTGGCGATGTCGGTGAGGTCACAGATCTGCCGCACGATGTCGGCCATCAGCACGTCCGAGTAGCCTTCCTCGCGCTCCTTGATCAGGAGGGCGTTCTCGGCCACCCGCGTCATGTCGTGCACCACCAGGATGCCGTGACTATGAGCGAGTTCGGAGACCTCGCGCAGGTTGCCCAGGGAAATCGGCTGTCCACCGCACATGTTCACCGACGTGGCGATGCAGATGTAAGGGACCCGCTCGGCGCCGTACTCGTCGATCACCGCCTGGAACTTGTCGAGGTCCACGTTCCCTTTGAACGGGTGCATGACCTCAGGGTCGTGCGCTTCGTCGATGATCACATCGAGGAACCGGCCCCCGGCCAGCTCCTGGTGCAGACGCGTCGTGGTGAAGTACATGTTCCCCGGCACCACGTCGCCGTCCTTGATCAGGATCTGGCTGATCATGTGCTCGGCGGCCCGTCCCTGGTGAGTCGGGATCAGGTGACGGTAGCCGTACACGTCCCGGACGGTCTCTTCCAGGTGATAGAAGTTCCGGCTGCCGGCGTACGCCTCATCGCCCAGCATCATGCCGGCCCACTGCCGATCGCTCATCGCGCTCGTGCCGGAGTCGGTCAGGAGGTCGATGTATACGTCCTCGCTGCGCAGGAGGAACGTGTTGTATCCCGCTTCCTCGAGCGCCTGCTCACGGAAGTCGCGGGTCGTCATCTTGATGGGTTCCACCATCTTCACTTTCCAGGGCTCGGCCCAGGATCTGCGGCGTGTCGGCATGGAAATCCCTCGTCTATGAATGGATCGTGTATGTATATCCGGTCGGCCCGTGCTCGGCCGGCTCTCGTCCGGGAGCGAGAAGCTGCGGACCCGGGAAGCCGCGGTTAATCTTGTTCGAAAAGCAAGGATCGGACCGCGGTGAGACCCCCGATCTCCGCCCGCCCGCGTGACCCCGGGAGTTGCGGATGTTCGCCTTCGCCCGATGTGCGACAAAGAGTCTCAGGTACCTTTGCCACCTTTCCATCCGGGGCGGCACACATCACCTTCAGGGGTCGCTTCCCGGCGGCGTTACTCGATCCAGGAGGTCCGGCCCATGCAGAATCGACCGGTCGTCATCGCGGTAGCCGTCCTCCTCCTGCTCGCGGCCCTCGCTTTCTGGCGCAGCTGCAGTATCTGAACCCTATCCCTGAGCAACCGATCGATCATGAATAGGCTCGAAGGACAGTGGATTCTCGTCACCGGCGCCAGCGCCGGCATCGGGGAGGCGTGCGCCCGACGGTTCGCGGAGAGCGGCGCCAGCCTCGTCCTGTGGGCCCGGCGCCTGGAACGCCTCGAGACGCTGGCCGCCGACCTGCGTGATCACCACGCCGCCGACGTCGAGATCCGGCAGGTGGATGTGCGAGACCGCGAACTGGTGGCCCTGGAAGCCGCAGCGCTTGTCGAATCGGGACGGGTGCCGGACATTCTCCTCAACAACGCGGGCCTGGCCAGCGGTTTCGACTCGATCCACGAAGGCGACTATGAAGACTGGGACCGGATGATCGACACCAACGTGAAGGGCCTGCTCAACGTGACGCGCGAGTTTCTTCCGCACATGGTGGCTCGCGGCACCGGTCACGTGGTCAACATCGGCAGCACGGCAGGTCACCAGGTGTACCCGAAGGGCAACGTCTACAACGCCTCCAAGTTCGCGGTTAAGGCGCTGACCGAGGGGATCAACCTGGATGTGGCTGGCACGAAGGTGCGCGTGTCCAGTGTGGACCCGGGCTTCGTACACACCGAGTTCTCGCGCGTCCGGTTTCACGGGGACGACGACCGGGCTGAAGGCGTCTACCAGGGATTCGACCCCCTGACCGCCGGGGACGTGGCCGACTGCGTGCACTTCGTCGTGACCCGGCCGCCACACGTGAACGTGTTCGACATGGTCCTTCTCCCAACGGCGCAACGGAACGTGTACGTGCTCGACCGGGACGACCCTTCGTGAACGACCAGAGTGGCGGGAACGGCGAGACCCGCATCGCGCCGCGTCCCGACGCCGAGGGCCGGCATAAGCGGCTGTCCGAATTCGCCCTTGCCCGTTTCGAGGGCTGGGCGCTGCCGAAGCTGGCCGCTGCCCTGCCGGAGTGGGTCATGCCTGACCACCTCACGGGCCTCGGACTCCTGGCCTCGACCGGAATCGCCGTCTCCTACATGCTCACCAACCGGGACCCGGCCTGGATGTGGGTAGCCAGCGGCCTGTTGGTGATCCACTGGTACGGGGACAGCCTCGATGGCACGCTCGCCCGCTATCGGAAGATCGAGCGACCGCGTTACGGGTTCTACCTGGACCACCTCACGGATGCGTATTCGACGCTCGCCATCGGCCTCGGTCTCGGATTCTCCCCCTACATGCTCCTGTCCGTCGGTCTCGCCATCACGATCGCCTACCTCCTGCTGTCCGTGAACGTGTACCTCGAGACGCACGTGTTCGGCGAGTTCAAGCTCGGGCACGGCATACTCGGCCCAACCGAGGCCCGCGTGCTGCTGATCGCCCTCAACACGGGCGCCGCGATCTTCGGCCCTCTCCGGTTCTACGTGGTCGGAGTTCCGTTCACGCCGTACGACGTTCTCGGACTCCTCGGGGTGGCCGGCATGGTGGTCCTGCTGCTGAGCCGCGCGACCCGGAATCTCAAGACGCTGGCGGTCCTCGAGCCGCCGGGTCGTCGGAGGGATGTGCAACAACCAGAGCTTTGATCGTCATCCGAGGGTGGAAAGCGAGAATACACCCTCTCGGAGGATACAGAGATGATCAGGAAGCTGGCAGCCGGCCTCGTCGTTGCCCTGTTCTACGTGGCCGCCGCGTCGATGCCGAATCCCGGTGTCGCCCCCGCGCAGGAAGCCCCCCGCCTCAGGTCCACCGCGAGCGACCGCGACGCGGTGATGATCACGGTTTACAACCAGAACTTCGGGCTGGTGCGCGAAGTCCGCGATCTGAGCCTGGCTCGTGGCCCCGTATCCCTTGAGTTCGGGGATGTCGCCTCCAGCATTCAGCCCGAGACCGTACACCTGAGGGCGCTGGACGGAGGACGTCTGACCGTGCTGGAACAGAACTACCAGTACGATCTCCTGAGTCCACAGAAACTGCTCGAGAAGTACGTCGGCAGGATGGTCAAGGTGTATCGGTGGAACGAAGCCCTCGGCCGGGACGAGATGGTCGAGGCCGAGGTTCTCTCCGTGAACCAGGGGACGATCCTGAAGATCGGGGACGAGATCACGTTCAACTATCCGGGACGCCTCGCGTTTCCGGAAGTCCCCGACAACCTGATCGCCCGACCCACCCTGCTCTGGAAGCTGGACAGCGGGGCGAACCGCCAGCGGGTCGAGACCTCCTATCTGACGCACAACCTGAATTGGAAGGCCGACTACGTGATGGTGGTGGATGAGGACGACCGCCACGGCGACATCACGGGCTGGGTCACCCTCACCAACCAGAGCGGGGCCAGCTACGAGAACGCTCAGCTCAAGCTGGTCGCGGGAGACGTACAGCGCGTGTCGGCCCCGCAGGCCTACGGCCAGGCCCGCAAGTCGGTCATGGCTGCCGAAATGTCCATGGATCAGGCCTTCGCGGAGGAAGCGTTCTTCGAGTACCACCTGTACACCCTGAACCGGCCGGCCACCGTGCTGAACAACGAGCAGAAGCAGGTCACCCTGCTCGAGGCGTCCGACTACGGGATCAAGAAGCGACTGATCTTCTACGGCGCGGCCTACTATTTCCGCGGATCGTACGGCCAGATTGAGTCGAACCAGAAGGTCGGCGTGTTCCTGGACTTCGAGAACAGCGAGAAGAACGGTCTCGGCATGCCGCTTCCGGCGGGGGTCGTCCGGGTCTACAAGAGCGACAAGTCGGGCGCTCAGCAGTTCATCGGGGAAGACCGGATCGATCACACGCCGCGTGACGAGACGGTACGGATCAAGATGGGCGAGGCCTTCGACGTCGTGGGTGACCGCCGGCAGATGGACTTCGACATCATCGCCGACTGCGTCACCGAGAGCGAGTGGGAGATCAAGCTCCGCAACCACAAGGACGAAGAGGCCGAGGTCGAGGTGTTCGAGCCGATCGGCGCCGATTGGGACATCCTCTCGTCTTCGCACCGGGCGACCAAGCTCGACGCGCACACGTTCAAGTTCACGGTCAAGATTCCGCCGCGTGGCGAGCAGACGATCAAGTACCGCGTACGAGTGCGCTGGTGCTGATTCCGTAGCGATCCGGGCTCCAGCCCGTGGGGTTGAATAGCGCACCGCCGCTTCGGGTACCCATCCCGGAGCGGCGGTCTTCGCATCGAGGCGGTGAAACTGGCCTGTTCCGGAGCCGTATCCTAGCTTGGAAGATTGCGTTTGCCGGGCGTGGCCCGGCGCGTCACCGGGGTTTGCGGGAGTGTGATGACGGAACAAGAGCGGGACTGGATCGGACAGCTGCGTGAGCGACATGTCTTTCGTACCGCCGTGCTCTACATCGGCGGTGCGTGGATCGTCGCACAGGTGGGCGACTTTGCGATCCAGAACTATGACGCCCAGAGGAAGTACCTCGACGTCGTCCTCTACGTGCTGACCGTCGGCCTTCCGGCTGCGCTCATCCTCGCCTGGTACCATGGCTCGAAGGGGGCTCAGAAGGTCACGCGCATCGAGGCGATCATGCTGGGCGTGCTGGCCGTGGCTGGGATCGTCGGATCCGTCCTTCTCCTGGGTCGGGCGACGGAGGCGCGGGAGCAGGAGCGCTCCGCGGTTCTCCTTCCTGCGGCCACCACGGACCTCGGCGCCGGGTCTGTCGCGATCCTGCCGCTCGCCAACAACACGGGCGCCGACAGCCTCGACTGGCTGAGCAGCGGCCTCGCGGACATGCTGACGACCAACCTGGCCCAGATCACATCCGTTCGCGTTGTGGGCGTCGAGCGCCTCCTCGACCTGATGCGACAGGCGAACGCGGAGGAAGCGGAGAGTATCCCCGACGATCTCGCGCTTGACATCGCACAGGCGTCGGGAGCACGGCTCATGGTTCGCGGATCGATCGCGGGCTTGGGCTCGGATCTACGCATGGACCTCCGCCTCATCGACCTGGAGGACGGAACGGTCGTCACGGGTGGCAGCGCCCGGGGTGAAGATGTTTATGCCCTGGTGGACGAGCTTTCCGCCCGGCTTTCACCACACATTCTCGGCGGTGTTGTCCAACCGACCGAGCTCACTCCGATAGCCCAGTTCGCATCGGGAAGCCTCGACGCGTTCCGCGAGTACCGCGAGGGAATCCGGGCCGAGCGGCTCTTCCATCTGTCGGACGCACGTGAGCACTACCGGCGCGCGGTGGAAATCGACTCCACGTTCGCCGTGGCCTCGCTCCGCCTCGGCCTGGCGGAATTCCAGGGAGGGAACATCGCCGACGCGACGGACGCGATGACCCGGGCCGAGAGGTTCATCGATCGCACGTCCGAGCGGGACCGGCTGATGATCGAGGCGATGATGTCGTTCATCCGGTTCGATGCAGAGGCGGCCGAGGAGCGGCTCAGTCAGCTGATCGCCCGGTACCCGGACGACAAGGAGGCTCGAACCTGGCTCGCGATCCTGTACTCCCGGATGGACCGGCAGGATGATCGACAGCATGTGCTGGAGGAGATCATCCGGCTGGATCCGTTCTACGCACCGGCGTACAATGAGCTGGCTTACTTTGCCGCGAGAGCCGGAGACACGGTGGCGGCCGACAGTCTCAGCCGGCTCTACCAGGAGCTGGAGCCGGACCAGCCGAACCCGCACGACTCCAGGGGCGAGATCCTGGAGATGCTGGGGCGACCCGAGGAGGGTCGGGAGGCGTTCCGCGAAGCGATCCGGGTCGACGAGAGCTTCATCGTGGGGTACCAGCACCTGGTGCGCTCCTACTTCCGGGCAAGCGACATGCCCGGCGCCCGCGCCGAACTCGCCACGCACCTCGGGAGCGAGGACTCTGATGTCTCCGTGTGGATGCGGCTCCTGTCCGCAGACTCGTACGTGGCGGAGGGACGGTACCTCGACGGCCTCGATGAGTACGAGAAGGCCGCCGCCAGAGCGCGCGAGCTGGGGCGCGACGATCTCCTGCTTGTGGCCCTCCTGGACGCCGGCAGCCTGGCGGTAGCGCTCGGGGAGTTCGATCGCGCGGCGGCGGCCTTCAATGAGACCCGCCCACTTGATCCGTACAGTGGGGAGGCGTTCTTCGGTAGCCTCACGGCTCTCGGGCTGCAGGGCCGGGTGGACCAGATGCGCGGCATCCGCGAGGCGGTGGCGGCGAACTTCGACCAGGTTCCGGAGGGCTTCCGGGAGTTCGCGGAGCTGAACCTGCGGTACACGGACGCCCTGATCGCCTTCCATGCCGGGGAACTGGAGAACGCCGCGCGGGTGTTCGGTGAGACCCAGCAGGACTTCCGGCTTCAGTACATGTTTCGGGAGCAGGTCCAGGCGCTGCTGGAGCTCGGGCGGGCCGAGGAAGCCCGCCGGCCGGCCCGGCGGATGTCGGGAGCACGCGTGATGGGGGCCGAGAACCGGATCCAGCCGCTCGTCGAGCAGGAGCGCATGTACTGGAGCGCACGCGTGGACGAGGCGACGGGGAACACGCAGGCCGCAATCGAACGCTATGAAAGGTTGTACGGCATGGCGGGTGACGGACTTCGACAGATTCCGTGGCTGGCGGATACCGAGGATCGGCTGAATCGATTGAAAGAGGCGGAAGCCTCGAGAGGAGAATCGTGAAGGACTTCTTCCAGCAACTGCAGGAGCGGCACGTTCTGCGCACTGCCGTGCTGTATCTCGGCGCGGGCTGGGTTGGCCTGGAGTTCATCGGCTTCGTGGTCGAGAACTACGGATTCGACCGGGCCGTGCTCGATTGCGCTCTCCTCATCATCGGCGTCGGACTTCCCATCGCTCTCATCATCTCGTGGTACCACGGCGCGGGAGGACGGCAGACCGTCCCTCGGTCCGAGGGATTGATGGTGGGAACCCTCATTCTCGTCGGATTGATCGGTTCGGGCGTCATCCTCACCCGCGATCGGCCGGAGCCTCGTTCTCCCACGCTCGCTCCGGCGGGCCTGGTGCCGGAAGATCTCGGGGAAGGCTCGCTTGCCGTCCTTCCGCTGGCGAATCGGACGGGCGCGGACAGTCTCGACTGGCTCGGACCGGGACTCGCGGACATGCTCACGACCAACCTGGCCCAGTTGGAAGGCCTACGGGTGGTGAGCGCCCAGCGCCTCCTCGATCTCCTGCGGCAGGCGGGACGCGAGGAGACCGAAGCGATCCCGGACGACCTGGCCCTGCAGATCGCCTCGCAGTCGGGGGCTCGAGCATTGGTGCGCGGCTCTTTCATGGCGGTGGGCGACGAGGTCCGTGTGGACGTTCAGCTCATCGACCTCGAAGACGGTACGGTCACTGCGGCCGAACAGGCCCGCGGATCCGACGTGTTCGCACTAGTGGATGACGTGTCCGCCCGCCTGTCCAGCCGGATGCTGGGGCCGGCATTCACGCCCACCGAACTTACCCCGGTGACGCAGCTCGCCACGGGTAACATCGAGGCATACCGGGAGTACCAGGAAGGCCTGCTCGCTGAGCGGCGCTTCCTGCTGGAGCAGACGGAAGGGCACTATCGGCGGGCCGTCGAGCTGGATCCGGAGTTTGCCATCGCGTGGCTGCGCCTTGGCATGCTGGGCAACGTGGTCGGCCAGGAGGCCCTGCAGGCGTTCCAGAACGCGGACCAGTACAAGGACAAGGCGAACGAGCGCGATCGGTACATGATCGAGGCGATGTTCGCGGCGAACTTCCAGAGAGACCTCGCCGCCGCCGACTCGCTCCTGCGCGAGTTGATCGAGAAATACCCGGAGGAGAAGGAAGCCCGGTATCAGCTCGGCGTCTTCTACGACGCGACGGACAGGGACCGGGAGGCCATATCGATTATCGAGGAAGCGGTTACCCTCGATCCATACTACGCACCCGGCGTCAACCACCTGGCATACCTCGCGGGCCGAA
>Ga0209456_10001209_pt1 | contig 12737 bp, 11 predicted proteins | sample COG_11_FD_184755 | JGI IMG/M metagenome (GOLD analysis project Ga0209456, IMG submission 184755) | Pelagic marine sediment microbial communities from the LTER site Helgoland, North Sea, for post-phytoplankton bloom and carbon turnover... | ecosystem: Environmental > Aquatic > Marine > Neritic...
TGCCATCGGTGCCGCATTGACGCCGGCGCCTCCCTGGAACGACCACAGCTGCTCGCCGGTCGTGGCGTTGTAGGCCTTGAACTGGCCATTCCCCTCACCGGTGAACACCAGGTTGCCCGCCGTCGCCAGCGCGCCGCCGATCATCGGTTGCTCGGTCTTGGCCTGCCAGGAGATCTCGCCGGTGTCGACATTGACCGCGGTGACGTTACCCGACTGCTCCTCGCCGGGAATGGCGACGAAGGCCGAGCCCAACCACAGCTTGCCCTTCTCCCAACCAGCCGAATGGGTGATGTAGTGCATCGGCTGATGGAGGTTGACGTAGTAGGCCATGCGCGTGTTCGGGCTGAACGCCCCCGGCGACCACTCGACGCCGCCGTTGGCGCCCGGCAGCATGCGCGCGCCTTCCTTGGTCGGCAGCACCCACATGTTCTCCTGCGGCACCATTGCCTCGGAGAAACGCACCAGGCTGCAGTCGTTCCGGTCGTGCACGTAGACGTGACCGGTCTTGCCGGCGTGCAGCACCCCGGGGATCATCTTGCCGTTCTTGTCGGCGACGTCGACGAGGATCGGCGGGCTGACCGCGTCGAGGTCCCACACGTCGTGGGCCACGTACTGGAAGTGGCAGACGTACTTGCCGGTCTCGAGATCGACCGAGACCAGGCTGTCCGTCGGAGATCTCGAGATGGACTTGTTGTCGCGCGAGGTCAAACGCGCCGGCGAATCAATTGCGCTACAACCCCGGGATTTCCAACTCCTCGAGTACCTGATGCGCCACGCGGGCCAGGTCGTGACGCGCACAATGCTGCTGGAGAACGTGTGGGATTATCACTTCGACCCACAGACCAACGTCATCGACGTGCACATCAGCCGATTGCGCGCGAAGGTCGACAAAGGTTTCGATTCGCCGCTCATTCATACCGTACGCGGCGCCGGATACAAGATCGATGCGTCTGGCTGACCAGCTTCGCACCACAACCTTTCTGCTGACGCTGCGGTACATGGTGCTGTTCTTCGTGTCGGTCACGATCCTGATCGGCTTGTTCAACTGGGTTGCGATCGGCTATGTCGAACAGGAAGCTGATGCCGCCATCGGCGCCGAGATCAAAGGCCTGAGCGAGCAGTTCGCGCAACGCGGACCCGCCGGATTGGCCCAGGTGATCGAAGCGAGGATTCAGGCCTACCCGGATGGCGACGCGATCTATCTCATCGCCGATAAAGACGGGCAGCCTCTGATCGGAAATCTCGATGCCTGGCCCGCGCTGCAAGTTGTCGAAAATGACCTCGTGACGTTTCAGCACGCCGAGCCGGACGGCGATTACGTGCGCGTGCGTGCACGCGTCTTTACGCCGGCGCAGGACGTGCGCATGCTGATCGGCAGGAAGGTTCGCGCACTCGATCAACTCACCACACTCGCAGACCGGACACTGTTCTGGGGTCTCGGCATCACACTGGCACTCGCGCTGGCCGGGGGATTGCTGATGAGTAACAACGTTCTGCGCCGGGTCGGCGAGTTCAACGCGACCAGCCGCAGGATCATGGGAGGCGACCTGACACAGCGTGTGGCGACGACCGGAACCGGCGACGAGTTCGATGAACTGGCCAGCAATCTGAATCAGATGATGGATCAGATCGAAGCGTTGATGAGCAGCATCCAGCATATGTCGGATAACGTAGCGCATGACCTCAGGACGCCGCTGACGCGGTTGCGCAATCGCCTGGAGGGACTACTGGCGTCGGCCCGGGATCAGCAGGCTGAAGACATCGGCGCGTGCATCGAAGACGCCGATGCGCTGCTGTCCACCTTCGCGTCCCTGCTCAGCATCGCTCGTATCGAGGCGGGCACGTACGATGCCGATCGCGACTCCGTCGACCTGACGGAAGGCGTGCGAGATGCATTCGAACTTTACACTGCCCTCGCCGAAGAGAAATCCATCACCCTCACCTGCGACGCAGAGGACGGCGTGCGGGTGCGTGGCGACCGCAATCTGCTCTTCCAGGCAACGACCAACCTGCTGGACAACGCAATCAAATACACGCCCGCCGGCGGAAAGGTCGCCATCAGTCTCAGATCCAACGAAGGCCGGCCGTCACTGGAGGTGGCGGATTCCGGACCCGGCATTCCGGAGGACATGCGCGACAAAGTCCTGCAGCGCTTTTACCGCCTGGACAAGAGCCGTTCTGAGCCGGGCGCTGGTCTCGGCCTCAGCCTCGTATTGGCGATTTCGAAACGCCATGGAATTGATCTCCGCCTGGACGACAACGCGCCGGGCTTGCGCGTGCGCTTGCTGTTTCCCGACGATGCAAAGATTGGCAAACTCTCGACGAAACACTCGCGAAAGGCGCCGACTGTGCGAAGGGAATTGGCATGATCGTCGAGATTGGTGGATATCCGGACAATATCGTTGCGGTGCAGGCCGAAGGCCAGGTCACCGGAGATGACTATTCCGGGACTCTGGTCCCTGCCGTGGAACGCACGTTGGCGCGCCACGACAAGGTTCGCTTTCTCTACCAGATCGGTCCGGACTTCAAGCGATTCACGACAACGGCCCTTTGGCAAGACGCCAAAATCGGGCTTCATCACCTGGACGGCTTCGAACGTATAGCGGTGGTGACCGACGTCGCATGGATCAGAAAACTCGTCGAGAGCATTGGCGGATCGATTCCGGGCAAGATGCGCACGTTTCCGCTGGAAGAAATAGAAGCCGCGCGAGCCTGGATTCAGGAATCGTGAACAACCGCATCGCTTGTTTGGTTCTGCTGGCGTGCCTGTCCGGGTGCGCCGACCCCGAGAAAGACTGGGAGCTGGCCTCGCGCGATGACTCGCCGGAGACGTATCTGGAGTTCCTGGCCAAGTATCCGGATACGCCGCAGGCCGACGAGGCACGCGAACGGATCCAGGAACTGAAGGTCATTCGCGCCTGGGAACGCGCCGAATACAAGGATTCGGAAGAAACGTATTTCGAATTCATCAAGAAGTATCCGGACAGCGACTTCGCGACGAACGCGAGAGTGCGGGTCGCAGAGATCGAACGGGACCGACAGTGGGAATTCGCCCAGGAAACCGGGACGATCGAAGCATTGTCGACGTTCGTCGCGACCTACCCCGAAGCGCCGCAACGCGAGGAAGCCGACGAGATACTCGAAGAACTCAGACGAGTCGAACTCGCCGCACTCGAGGCCGCCACACCGAAGGAGCGCCCGGGTGACTTCCGACTGCAGCTGGCCGCCTTCCGCACGCCGGCAGCGGCGGAACAGGAACTGCGCCGGCTCGTGAACCTGTTCCCGACGGAGCTGCTGGGTCCGGTCCTGATCGAAACGCCGGCGGACCGAGACAACGGCGGCAGCCTGTTTCTGCTGAAGACCGTGCCGATGAGCGCCGATGAGGCGCGTGAGGCCTGCGAACTGCTGAAGCGTCGCAAGCAGCAGTGCCTGATCATCAACCGGTAGAATTCCGATAATCGGGGTCAGAGTCGTTTTTTGTTGTTTGCCCGACTTCGGCAACCGAGTCGCGAAAAACGACTCTGACCCCAATTAATTTAATTTCCCCGGAACTTCTCTACGGGCCGGTGTTGGTAGCGGCAGGTTCGGGCTCTTGCCAGCCGCCACCCAGCGCTTTGTACAGGTCCACGAACCCGGTCAGCTGCTGGCGGCGGATTGCCGACTCGGCCAGTTGGGCGTTGAATAAGGAGCGTTCGACCTCCAGAACCTCGAGGTAATTCGTCACGCCGCCGTCGTACCGCGCGCGCGACAGAGTTGACGCACTGTGCGCCGCATCCACCTGCGCCTTGCGAGCGAGTGCCTCGGCGCGTGCGGTGCGAATCTCGGCCAGCGCGTCTTCCACTTCCTGGAAGGCGCGCAGGATCGTCAGTTCATACTGGTTCAGCAACTGCTCGGTCCGGGCCCGCTCGACCTCGACGCGCCTGGCGTTCTGGCCGGCGGCGAACAGCGGCGCGAACAGGTTGCCGGTGATATCCCAGATCTTCGAATCGCCATCCAGAAGATCTGACAGATCCGTGCTCGCGGCGCCCAGGGTGCCGGTCAGGCTCAGCGACGGTAGCCGCAGCGCCTGCGCGACGCCGATCCTTGCGGTCTGCGCCGCGAGCTGTTGTTCGGCCTGACGGACGTCCGGGCGTCGCTCCAGCAGCTCGGATGGGAGTCCGGCCGGCACGACCGGCTCGCGCAGTTGCATGCCCGTTCGATTCCGCAGGATCGGGCCGGGGTTGCTGCCGATCAGCACGTTCAACTGATTTTCGACCTGGATCACGTCGCGCTCCAGCGAATGCATCTGCGCCGCCGCGACCGCCTCCTGGATCTGCGCCTGGTTGACATCCAGCAACGGCACGATGCCCTTGTCGAAGCGCGCCTCGATGATCCTGGTCGATTCCTTGCGCGCATCCAGCGTGCGCCTCGCGATTTCGTACCGATTGTCGAGATCGGCGAGCAACAGGTATGCGGCTGCGACGTCCGCGATCAGCGTGATCATGACGGAGCGCCGCGCTTCTTCGGTGGCCAGCAGCTCGCCGCGCGCCGCCTCGGACGAGCGCCGCAGTTTGCCGAACAGGTCGACTTCCCACGCCACGCGTCCCGCCAGCACGTAGTTCTCGGTGATGCCGATATTGGCGCCGGGAATCAGCTGGCCGATGTTGTCACCCCGCGTCGCGCCGAATTGCGCGTCGACCTTCGGATAGAGATCTGCGCGAACGAAGCCGTACCGTGCGCGGGCTTCCTCGATACGCGCGATCGCGATCGCCAGCTCCTTGTTATTCTCGAGCGCGAGTTCGATCAGCTCGCGCATCTGCGGGTCGCTGTAGATCTCCCACCAGTCCAGGTCGGCGATCGAGTCGCCGGGCTCCGTCACCTGTTCGTAACCGTCCGGCGTGTCGATGTCCGGCCGCTGGTAGTCCGGCCCGACCATGCAACCGGCCAGGACGAGCGCCAGCAGGACCGATAGACGACGAGACATCACGGCGAACCGGTCTCCGACTCGGTGGCCGGCGCCTTGCCGCGCGCGGTGAGCTTCTCGATCAACACGAACATGGCGGGCACCAGGAATACGCCGAGCACGGTCGCGGCCAGCATCCCGGAAAATACCGTCATGCCCATGACCTTGCGCGCCTCCGCGCCGGCGCCGCTGGCGATCAGCAGCGGGATGACGCCGAGGATGAACGAGAACGCGGTCATCAGGATCGGCCGGAAGCGGTCACGGGCGGCCGACAGGGCCGCGTCGACCGGGGTCATGCCCTCTTCGGTCTTATTCTTGGCAAACTCGACGATCAGGATCGCATTCTTCGCGGCCATGCCGATCAGCATGACGAGCCCGATCTGCGCGAAGACATTGTTCTCGTAACCTTCGAGGAAGAGGCCCGACACCCACAGGCCGAGCATCGCGCCGAAGATCGCGATCGGCGTGCCCAGCAGCACGCTGAACGGCGTCGACCAGCTCTCGTACTGCGCGGCGAGCGTCAGGAAAACGAAAACCAGCGCGAATACGAACACGATGCCGCCGGTGCCGGCGGCCGCGCGCTCCTGATAACTCATCGCGTTCCACGCGTAACCCATGTCTCGCGGCAAGGTCTCCGTGGCAACCTCTTCCAGCGCTTCGAGCGCCTGGGTCGAGCTGTAGCCGGGCGCCGGCCCGCCGGTGATCTCCGCGGATCGAAACAGGTTGAACCGGTTCGTGTACTGCGGACCCTGCGTCGCCGACACCGACACCAGCGTACTGAGCGGCACCATCTGGTCGGCCTTGCCGCGCACATAGAAGAAGCGCACGTTCCTCGCCTTCTCGCGATATTCGGGCTCCGCCTGCACGTAGACCTTGAACAGCCGACCAAAGCGGTTGAAGTCGTTGACGTAGGAACCGCCGAGGAATGCACCGAGCGTGGTGTTGACGTCGGCGGGCGATACGCCGAGTTTCAGGACCTTGCTCTGATCGATGTCCGCGAAGATCTGTGGCACGTCCGCCCGGAAGGTCGTGATCATGCCGCCGATCTCCGGTCTCTCGCTCGCGCGCTCGATGAACTGGGCCGTCTGCTCCCCGAGGTAACTCGGCGTATTGCCGCCGCGATCCTGCAGCATCATGCTGAATCCCGAACCGGTGCCGAGGCCGGGAATGGCCGGCGGACCGAACGCGAAGGCGACGGCTTCAGGTACGCCGAGCAGGAACCTGCGATTGAGTCCTTCAATGATCGCGTTCACGTGGAGGTCGGCCGAAGAACGCTCCTCCCAGGGTTTCAGCGACACGAATATGAAGGAGTTGTTCGGCGAATAGGACCCGGTCAGCAGGCTATATCCGGCGATGGTCGTGACATAGTCGATCCCCTCCGTTTCGGCGAGGATCGCTTCGACCCGCGAACTGACCTGGTCGGCACGCTGCAGTGAGGCGGCATCGGGCAGTTGCAGGTTTATCAGGAAGTATCCCTGATCCTCCTCGGGGACGAATCCGCCGGGGACGAGGGCGAAAAGACCGCCCATGACGACGGTCAGCACGAGCAACGAACCAACGCTGATCGCAATACGTTTGGTGAAGACACCGGCCATTCCGACGTAGCTCGTTGTCACACGGGCGAACACGTCGTTGAAACGATCATAAAAAGGCTGCAGCCTGCTTTTCTTCTGCTCTCCCGGCGGACGCAGCAGCATCGCGCTGAGTGCCGGACTCAGCGTCAGGGCGTTGATCGAGGAGATCGCCACCGAGATTGCGATCGTGATGGCGAACTGCTGGTACAAACGCCCGGTAATTCCGCCCATCGCCGCGACCGGCACGAACACCGCGATCAGCGACAGCGACGTGGCGACGATCGGCCCGGACACTTCGCGCATCGCCTCGATCGTCGCCTCCTTGGGCGCCATGCCTTGTTCCATCTTCGCGGTGACGGCCTCGACGACCACGATTGCGTCGTCGACGACGATGCCGATCGCGAGCACGAGTCCGAGCAGGGACAGCGTGTTGATCGAAAAGCCGAGCAATGGAAACACCATGAAGGTCCCGATCAGCGACACGGGCACCGCCAGTGCCGGGATCAGCGTCGCGCGCACATTCTGCAAGAAGATGAACACGACCAGGATCACGAGACCCACGGCCTGGTACAGCGTCGTAACGACCTCGTCGATGCCCGCCTCGATCGCCAGCGTCGTGTCGAGCGAGACCGTGTATTCGACATCGTCGGGGAAGTCCTCCGCCATCTCCGCCATGGCGGCTCTGACCTGCCTGGCGACCTCGATTCCGTTGGCGCCCGGCAGTTGGAAGATCGAGATGACCGCGCCGGGCCGTCCGTCGAGACGCGTGACCGCGCTGTAGGTCTGGGTGCCGAGTTCGACGCGCGCGACGTCCTTGACACGCACCTGCGAACCGTCCGGATTGGACCGCACGATGACGTTGCCGAACTCTTCAGCGGTGGTCAACCGGCCCCGGGTCCGGACCGTGTAGGTGAACTGCGTCTCCGGCGGCGATGGCGGCCCGCCGATCTGGCCGGCCGGCACGATGACGTTCTGTTCCTGGATCGCGCGTGTAATGTCCGGAACGGTGAGCCCGAGCTTGGCCAGCTGATCCGGCTTGACCCAGACCCGCATCGCGTATTCGCTGCCGCCAAACAGGATGGCCTGGCCGATGCCGCGGATACGGGCGATCCGATCGAGCACGTTGATCGTCAGGTAGTTGCCGAGAAAATCCTGGTCGTACGTGCCATTCGGTGAATACGCCGTCACCAGCATCAGCGGGAATGCCAGCTTCTTCTTAACGGTGATCCCCAGCCGTTTGACCTCCTCCGGGATACTCGCCTGCGCCTCCGAGACCCGGTTCTGCGTCAGCACGTTCGACATGTCGAGATCCGATCCGACCTCGAATGCGACCGTCAGGGTCATCTTGCCGTCGTTGGAATTGACGGACTTCATATAGATCATGTTCTCGACGCCGTTGACCTTCTGCTCCAGCGGTGTCGCAACGGATTGCTCGACGACCTCGGAATTCGCACCGGTGTAGGTTGCCTCGACGGATACCTCGGGCGGCGTGATGTCGGGATACTGCGCGATCGGCAGGGACCCCATCGCCACCAGGCCAACGATGACGATGACGATCGCGATGACCATTGCGACGATCGGCCTGCGTACAAAAAATTCCGCCATGGGTTAGTTCCGGAATCAGGCCTCGAACTGTGGCTCGGGCGTGGGGGACGCCGCTTCTGTCGGTTCGACGACCATGCCCGGTCGGGCTCTCTGCAGTCCTTCGACGACGACGCGTTCGCCGCCGTCGAGGCCCGACTCGATCACAAAATCGGTGCCTTTCGGCGGACCCAACACGATCTCGCGAACCTCCAGCTTGTTCTCGGCGGCGACGACGTAGACCCGATATCGCCCCTGCAATTCGACGATCGCCCTCTTCGGCACCACGACGACGTCTTCGAGGGTCTCGTACGGGGCGCGAATCCGCGCGAACTGGCCCGGCAAGACGACGCCTTCCGGGTTCGGAAACAGCGCCTCTACCGAGTAGGTGCCGGTTTCCGGGTCTATCGACTGCGCCTGCGCGACGGCCGTGCCCTTGTGCGAATGCTCGGATCCGTCCGCGAGCAGCAGGATCAAGTCCTGGCCGCTGCCTTCCTTGCGCATCCGTTCCATTTCCGCGCCCGTCTCCTCGGCAAAGGTTCGCGCGAGGATGAGGTACTCACTCTCGGATATGGAGAACCGCACCCGGATCGGGTCGATGTCCGACAGCGTGTTCAGCACCACCGGGTTCGGCGAGCGGCCGACGAACTCGCCGGGCTTCGCTTTCGACAGGCCGATCAGCCCGTTGATCGGCGCGATGATGCGCGTGTAACTGAGTTCGATCTCGGCGAGGTCCACGGCCGCATTCGCGGCCTGCACGCCGGCCCGCGCGGCGGCTTCCTGCGCGACCGCCCCGTCGAGATCCTGCTCACTGACGGCCTTCATTTCGGCGAGCGGGCGGATCCGCCGCAGATCGGCATCCGCCTTGGCGAGCACCGTTTCGGCCGCCGCTAACAGGCTCTTTGCCTCGACGAGTTTGGCCTGGAACGGCTGCGGATCGATCGTGTACAGCAGATCGCCTTTATCGACAAACCGGCCTTCGCGGAAGTCCATGCTATCGAGGAAGCCTTCGACGCGCGCCCGAATCGGGACATCCTGGGAACCCAGCGTGGCGCCGACCAGATCGACCGAAAGTGGCACGTCCTGCCGCGCGACCGTCACGGTCTGGACCGGCAATGGCGGCGCCTGCGCCGTCTCTTCGCCGCCGCCGCCGCAACCCGCCAGCACGGCCGCGGCCAGAAACGCCGACAAAACATGTACTTGCCGCACACGGCACGAGCGTGAACTGATCATTCCCGGGTGTCTCCTTCCGCGACGCGCTATTCGTTATTTTGCGTTCAGCCTGTCGGCCGGGTCGCGTCACTCGCGATGATATCGCATGGCACCGCGCGAATGTGGTTTCATATGTCTTTGATGATTGACGGGTGAACGGGGGAATTTCGATGCGCTCGATGCAAGTTCTGAAGACGATGGCGATGGCCATGGCGATGGCGATCGTCATCCTGACCGCGACCGGCCTGATGGCGGCGGAACATCATGCGCAGCACGGCGATCATGGCCACCAGATGACGCCCGAGCAGATGAAGGAACTCAGGGCGAAGATCCCGCTGTATGACGCCTACACCGACGAGCAAATCATGGCCGGCATGTCGCGCATGAAGAACCTGTGGGGCTGGATGGGCGACGGCACGCGCAGCGGCGGGACCGGCGTCCTCGGACTGGCGCACGGCTTCAAGGAACCCGGCAATACCCAGTTTCGGGAGGCGTACACGGGCGTCGGCGAAACCCATCCGTCGACCTACGCGGTCGGCATGGCGATGATGACGTCAGAGCACATCCAGTCGGCGCTCGACGCACTGGAGGACGCCGGCGCGGACACCATCGTCGTCATTCCGACGACGACCGCAGACCATTCCACGCTGACACGCCAGTGGGATTACATCTTCGGGAAACGCGACGACTCCGCGTACCTGGACGTGCCGCGCGTCGAGACGGACGCGCAGTTGGTCTGGACGCCGACGCCGACTCAGCACCCGATCGTCGCCGAGATCATGCTCAACTATGCGCAGGAATTGAGTACCGATCCGGCGAACGAGGTCGTCATCATTCTCGGCCACGGCCCACAGAGCAAGGAAGACAACGACAAGGAACTGGCGATCCTGTCGCGGCATGCGGCCTTCATCAAACAGGAAGGCGGCTTCGCCGACGTGATCTTCGGCAACGTGCAGGACGATGCGCCGACCGAAGTCCGCGCACAGAACGTCGCGACTCTGCGCGCGCAGGCACAGGCAGCGATCGATAGCGGCCACCGGGTCATCGCCGTGCACACGTCGCTGACCCAGAGCGGCGTCGTCAAACGGCTCGACCGGGACATCAACGACCTGGCGGCGTTCAATAACAAGGGCCTGATGCAGCACCCGCGCTTCGCCGACTGGATCGATGAGGTCGTGACCAGCAGCGTCGCCGACTGAGTGATCGCGACCGCTGAGCCGGCCGCTCGACGTCAGGGCGTCGGCGGTCCCGCGGGCCAGTCCAGATCGAACGGGAACGGCCGCTCCTCGGTGTTGAACGTCAGGTAGCGCACGACCTGGTAGATGAACGTCGCCAGCGATTGACCGAAATTCAGCAGGGGTGCGTTTCTGTCGCCCGTCAGCAGCACCCAGAAAAACTGCACGACGACGACCGCGGCGGTGACGATGCGGGCGATGCCCCCGACGAACACGAATACGATCATGAAAAACAGGCGCAGCCAGGTAGAGCGTTCCTTCACGTGCGTTTTTATCGCATCGTCGTCGCCGCCGCCGCCGTTCTGTGTCGCTGCGGAATCCGTATCTTGCTGGTTCTCATTCATTGTTGTTCCCTCGCCGCTACGGGATTGATGGTGACGATGATACTCCCGCGCGCGAGCCGCGAGAACAAATCAGAGCAATAACCAGCCCTGAAATGCCAGTACCGCGATACAGATCGCGAACCCGGCCAGCGGCAGTGCGCGCGGATAGCGAGGCCCATCGCCGGCTGGATCCGGGTCGCGACCCTTCACCCGCCATAGCGCCAGGTTCACGCCGGCGAAGATCAGCAGGATGATCGCGCTGGTCGCCTTGGCGAGCGTCGTCAGCGGGAAGAACAGCGCCAGGATCGCGACGAACGCGCCCATCAGGATCGTCGCCCGTATCGGCGTGCGCGTCGCTGGGTTGACGATTGCCAGCCATGGGGGCGCCTGCCCGCGCGTCGCCATGCCGTAGGCGACGCGCGATGCCATGATGACCTGTACCAGCGCGCCGTTGATTCCGGTCAACAGGCTGACGACCCAGACGCCCGTCGTGGACATCCATCCCGATGCTCTGGCCAGCTCGGCGACCGGTGTTGCGCTGCCGGCCAGCGTCTCGGCCGGTATCGCCAGAACCGCGACCACGATGACGGCGACGTAAAGAAATGTGGTCAACACAATGCTTGCGATTACGGCAATCGGCATCGTCCGGCGTACGTCCTTGACCTCCTCGGCCATATTGACCATGTCCTCGAACCCGATGAATGCATAGAACGACAGGAACGCCGCCGCGAAAACGCCGACCCAGCCGCCCGTCGCTACCGAAGGCCAGAATTCGGGCAGACGCGCCGGCAGATCCGCCAGCGCGCCCGCGTTGATGCCGAATACGTAGACGAGCGCGCCGACCTCGACCACCGTGATCGCCGTGACGACGGCGACCGATTCGCCAACGCCCCACGCAGCGATCGCGGTCATCGCCGCGGCGAACAGCAGGATACCCAGGACATCGTTCAAGGGTACCGCGGCACGAAGAAATCCGACGACCGCCACAGTCATCGTCGCGGCCGACACGACGCCGGTCAGGATGACCAGCCACCCGGTCAGCGTCGATAAAGGAATATTACGAAAGCCCTCGCGCACGTACTGGGCAGCACCGGCACTGACGGGAAAACGCGACGACAACTCGGCAAACGAACACGCGCTGACGGCGGCGAGCAAGCCCGTCAGCACGAACGCCAGCGGCGCAGCCATGCCAGCCTCGCCGACGACCTTGCCCATCAGCGCGTAGAAGCCCGCACCAACCATCGTGCCGACACCGTAGAGGATCAGGAACGGCAGGGTGACCGAGCGCTTGAGTTCGGGAGCTGACACACCGACACTCTACCCCACCTCGAGCTCAGAGAAATAGATGAACAACATACCGATCGTCGCTCGCTTCGTACTTACGATCCTGTTCATGACGTTACTCGTCGGCGTCTCGATCGTGCCCGGTCGCGCGCAGCCCGGTGATTCGGTTTTCGTGTTCATCGTCGCGAATACACCGACCGCCATACAAAAACTGCTGCATCTGGCGTTGTATGCAATGCTGACGCTGATGTGGGTCTGGACGCTGGAAGCGATGCAATCGCGGCCCGCCCGGCTGCTGATCGCGGCATTGATAGCGGTCATCTTGGGGGCCTCGATGGAGTGGTATCAGACGCGGGTGCCGGGACGTTTCGGCACGATTGTCGACGTTGCTCTGAACGCGGCGGGCGCCGCGTTGGGCCTGATTGCGGCGATTGTCCTGCTGTAAGGCTGGCGACTTGTCCCGCGCGGCTTCTGCGGCCAGCCGTCAGAAGAAATAGTACCGTCGAATGCGATTGCGTACCTGGGCGGGGGAGACTCGCAGGCCTTCGGCCAGGTAAAGTTTCAGGCCGTCCTCGCGCGACATGCA
>Ga0209456_10001210_pt1 | contig 12727 bp, 11 predicted proteins | sample COG_11_FD_184755 | JGI IMG/M metagenome (GOLD analysis project Ga0209456, IMG submission 184755) | Pelagic marine sediment microbial communities from the LTER site Helgoland, North Sea, for post-phytoplankton bloom and carbon turnover... | ecosystem: Environmental > Aquatic > Marine > Neritic...
GGGCGCGGCTCTAAATAGCGTCCAAATTGCTGAAATATTGGCAAAAAACTATCTTTAGGCTATAGTTGCGCAAGCGTGCAGGCGGGCAATTTGCCCGCGATGGATCAGCCCTGACTGGATGTCATGAAAGGGGCTTTTGGGGTTTGGAGAATTAATACTATGTCGCGACGTCTTTCTCGTTTTTCGCTGTTGCTCGTCTTCTTGCTTTCGAGCGAGGTCTGGGCGATTGGACTCGGGGACATCCGACTGGACTCGGCCCTCAACGAACCGCTGCAGGCAGAAATCGAACTCCTGAGCGCCACGCCCGAAGAACTGTCGGCGCTCGAGGTTGCGATGGCATCGGGCGATACCTTTGCACGCTACGGCATTGACCGGCCGTTTTACCTCTCGGACGTCGAATTCAATGTCGTTGGAGACGGACCCAACGGGCCGATTGTCCAACTGCGTTCGCGTTCACCCATTACCGAACCGTTCCTCACGTTCCTGGTAGAAGCTTCGTGGCCCAGCGGCCGATTGCTGCGCGAATACACCGTACTGCTCGACCCGCCGACGTACGCGCCGCCGGTCGTGCAGCAGGCTCCGGCCGTAACGGCGCCGCGTCGCAGCACGCCGTCTGACAGCGGCCGCATCGAGCGGCAGCCGGAGCCCGCACCGCAGCCGACGCCGGCACGCGCCGAGCCGCGACCCGCGGTCACGCCGCCACGTGCGTCGCAGCCCGCACCACAGCCGACACAGCAACAGGCTCCACAGGCGCAGTTCGATACCACCAGCGGTGGTGACTACGTCGTGCAACGCAGGGAGACGCTGTGGGGCATCGCAAGCCGCATGCGTCCTGACAGCCGCCTGACCATGAACCAGACGATGCTGGCCATTTACGAGGCCAACCGCGACGCATTTGGTGGCAACATCAATCTGCTCAAGGCTGGTGCCGCATTACGCATTCCCAGCGCCGACGAGGTCTTCCAGATCAGCCGCGGCGACGCGCTTGCCGAAGTACAACGCCAGCACGCACAGTGGGGAACAGGGGCCGGTTACACGGCACCGCCACGGGAAACGCGCCCGAGCCTGCAGCTCGTGCCGCCCGACGAGGAACCCGCGGGCCTCGCCTACGACGACGAAATCGATGCCGCCGAGCCGCTGACGCGCGAACAGGAAATCGAGAACCGTATTGCGGAGCTCGAGGCAGCCGACGTACCTGACCAGCCTTCGCTGATCGACATTCGCGACAACGAGCTCGCGACTCTGCGTGAAGAACTGGCGAATATTCGTGGCGAAGTCTACGAGCCGCCGGTCGAGGACGTCGTTGAGGACGCCGTCGAAGATCCGTTCGTCGATGCCGACGACGAGATGGCCGCCGACGATGAAGCCGAGATGGACCAGCTGTTCCCCGATTTTGATGAGCCCGCCGCCGAAGACGCGGCGGCCGACGACGTCGAGGCCGAACCTGCCGCAGACACGCCGTCGACGACGGTCCGCAGCGAGCCCGAGCCGGGCATCGTGGATCAGATCATTGGCGCGCTGACGAATTTCTGGGCCGGCATCGCCGCCGCGCTGGTCGTCGTCGCCGGATTGCTGATCTGGTTCATGCGTAGGGGTCGCGACGATGTAGACGACTCCGGTCCCTGGGAGACCCTGGACGCCGATGAACTTTCTGCGACCGGCACGATGTCGGCGACGGAGACCATTCCTGCTCCGTCGACAGACGACGAGTCGATCGTCGTAGTCGAGCAGGAATCCGACATCCGGCCGCTCGAAGAAGATACGGCCGAAGTGCCGATCGCAGAAGTGGACGTGACCGAGGATACGGGCACATTCGGTTCGCTCGAAGACACATTCAGCAGCGAAACCGCCGTCAACCTGGACCAGACGGACCCGATCGCCGAAGCCGATTTCCACATGGCGTACGGTCTTTATGACCAGGCCGCCGATCTCATCAACGGAGCGCTCGAGTCGGAGCCCAGCGACAAGGCGCTCATGTCGAAGCTTTGCGAAATCTACTTTGTGTGGGGCAACCGCGACGCGTTCATCGACGCCGCCGGCAAATTGAAGGCGGCCGTTGGCGACGGTGAAAGCAGCGAGTGGGACAAGATCGTGATCATGGGCCAGCAGATCGCTGCCGACCACGCGCTGTTTGCCGGTGCCGGCGTTGCAGCCGCTACCAAGGAGATGGACCTCTCGTTCGAAGCGGAGATGGACGAAGCTGGCGCTCTCGACATGGACTTCGGCGGTGACGAGGCGGAAGCAGGCGCAGACGTGATCGACCTGGGTGCCGCGGAAGTGGGCGGAGACGAAGGCGTCGACTTCCTCTTCGAGGAGCCTGCGGCCGAAGGCGAACTCGACATGAGTCTCGAACCGACCGCCGAAAGCCCGACGATCGAATCGCCGGGAACGTCCGCGACCGTGGAGATGCCACCCATGGACGAGACCGTGGAGTCGCCGACACTCGAACAAGCGGCCGAAGCGCCGGACGTTACTTCCGAGCTGCCGTCGCTCGACGAGTCGCTGGGCGGGCCGATCTTCGATAGCACGCAGGACTCGGGGGCTACCGCCGAAATCAACCTCGACGATCTCGATCTCGACGTGGACGGGCTGGCCGAGACTGAACTTGCGTCGCTCGATATCGACCTCGAATCGACAGGCACGAGCGAGGCACTGGAAGATACGGGTATCAACGAGCAGCTCGAGGACACGGGTGCTGTCACCGGCAAGAACCCCGAAATCGACCCGAACGAGACGGGCGTTCGCGAAGGCCTCGACCTGGGTGACCTTGACGGCCTCGATGATCTGGACGCCACGGGCGAAATGCGACTGGCGCCCGACGAAACGGGCGCGAGCCCGATGCTCGATCCGCTCTCGATGGACGAAGAGGACGCAACGGACATCGGCTTAGACGACAGCCTGCTGGATGCGACCGGCCTCACGCAGGTGCTCAGCGACGACCTGGCTGTAGAGACTGCGTCCGATGTTGACAAGATCCTTGGAGACGACGACGCGACGATGCTCGCCTCGCTGGACGATGCCGTGGACGAGGGCGAAGATGAATTCGATTTCGCCAAGACCGAAGCGCTGCCACCCGAGGCTTTCACGGGCAACACCGATCTCGACGAGACGGGTGAAATGCCGGCGGTTGCCGAGACCGACGTTGACCTCGACCTCGATGACCTGACGGCCGCGCTGCAGGTCAGCGCCGCGGGCGACACGGTCGAGCAGCTTCGTGACGACGCGACGGTCGAACAACCGCGGCCGTCGCTGGCTGACGAAACATCCGAGGTGGCGACGATGTCGCTGGCGCCCGAAGACATGAGCGAGGACCTGCACGAAGCTCGCACGATGACTGAGGTTGGCACCAAGCTCGATCTCGCTCGCGCCTATGTCGACATGGGTGACCCGGCGGGCGCGCGCAGCATTCTCGAGGAAGTACTCGACGAGGGTGACGAGGGTCAGCGTCAGCAGGCACAACAGTTGCTGGACACCTTGCCAAGCTAGCAGGTCCGCAAATTCGCATCGCACTGGGCATCGAATACGACGGCACCGGTTATAACGGCTGGCAGCGTCAGAAGACCGGCCTCGGCGTGCAACAGCGCGTCGAGGAAGCGCTCTCCCTGGTAGCCGCCGAGGCGGTCGAAGCCGTCTGCGCGGGCCGCACCGATACCGGCGTTCATGCAACAGGCCAGGTCGTTCATTTCGACACGCGCAGCGAGCGCAGCCGGCGAGGCTGGCTGCTGGGTGCCAACAGCAATCTTCCTGATGACATCAACGTTACATGGGCCGAGCCCGTCAGTGACGATTTTCACGCGCGCTTTTCCGCAATCTCGCGCAGCTACCGATACCTCATCCTGAATCGACTGCAACGCTCGGCATTGCATCGCGATCGCGCCTGGTGGGTTTACCAGCCACTGGACGTGCAACGCATGCAGTTGGCGGCTGAGCGCCTTTTGGGGCAGCACGATTTCTCGGCCTTCCGGGCCGCCGGCTGCCAGGCATCAACGGCCGTTCGCAACATCATCCATATTGCCGTTTCACGGCAGGGCGACTGGCTGACGCTCGAGGTGACGGCCAATGCCTTCCTGCAGCACATGGTGCGTAACATCGCGGGCACGCTTGCCGACGTCGGACTGGGCGAGCAGCCGGTCGAATGGGTCAGCGAAGTACTCGAAAGCAGGGACCGTAAAGCGGGCGGCATCGCCGCGCCGCCGCACGGATTGACCCTGGTGTCGGTCGAGTACCCTGATTCGTTTGCTATTCCCGACGCGGTCGCTTACTAGCTGTTGATTGGCGATACGGATATCATGTCGGGATGAGCTGGTTCGAGAAATTGATGCCGTCGCGCATCAGCACCGAAAAGCGCACGAAGTCGGTGCCCGAGGGCGTCTGGATCAAATGCCAGGTCTGCGACGCGCAACTTTATCGTAATGAGGTCGAGCGCAACCTGCAGGTGTGCCCTAAGTGCAATCATCACATGCGCATCGGCGCGAGGAAGCGCCTCGAGTTCTTTCTCGATGCCGATTCGGCGCAGGAGTTGTCGGCTCAGCTGGAGCCAGAGGATCCGCTCAAGTTTCGCGACAGCAAACGCTATCGTGATCGCCTCGTCCAGGCGCAGAAGAAGACCGGCGAGAAAGACGCGCTCGTCAGCGTTACGGGCGCATTGCACGGCCGACCCGTGGTGGTCTGCGCGTTCGAATTCGGTTTCATGGGCGGCTCCATGGGCTCGGTTGTGGGTGAGCGTTTCGCGCGCGCCGCGCATCACGCGGCCGATAACGACATGCCGTTGATTTCGTTTTCTGCCAGCGGCGGAGCGCGCATGCAGGAAGCGCTGTTCTCGCTGCTGCAGATGGCCAAGACATCGGCGGCGCTGGCCAATCTCGGCGCGAAGGGCGTTCCTTACATTTCGGTACTGACCGACCCGACGACCGGTGGCGTCTCGGCCAGCCTTGCGATGCTCGGTGACGTCAATATCGCCGAACCCAATGCGCTGATCGGCTTCGCCGGCCCGCGAGTGATCGAACAGACCGTCAGGGAACGCCTGCCCGAAGGTTTTCAGCGCAGCGAATTCCTGCTCGAGCATGGTGCCATCGACATGATCATGGATCGTCGCACCATGCGCGACGAGATCGCCAATCTGATCGCCAAGTTCGAGAATCGTCCCACGCCAGCCACGCAGTAACACACCATGCTCTCTGCCAGGTCGTCCCTGTCCGACTGGCTGACATGGCTGGATACCCTGTCACCCAATGAGATTGAGCTGGGCCTCGATCGTGTCAGGACGGTGCTCGATGGGCTCGCGCCACGTCAGCCCGAACATGTGCTGCTCGTTGCCGGCACCAATGGCAAAGGTTCGTCGGTCGCGATGCTCTCGTCATTGCTGCGGGCTTCGGGCTACACGATCGGGGCCTATACGTCGCCGCATATCAACCACTACAACGAGCGTATCGCGATCAATGGTATGCCGGTCTCCGACAAAGACATCGTGGCGGCGTTCGAGGAGATCGAGGCTGCGCGCGACGGCGTGCCGCTCACCTATTTCGAGTTCGGCACGCTGGCCGCAATGCGGGTATTCGAGAAAGCCTCGCTTGATGTCTGGATACTCGAGGTCGGTATGGGCGGCCGGCTGGATGCGACCAACGTCATTGAGCCGACGGCATCGTTGATCACTAACGTCTCGCTGGATCATTGCGGTTGGCTGGGGGAGGACATCGAGTCAATCGCGTTCGAGAAAGCCGGTGTCATGCGCCGCGACGTACCGACGGTTTTTGCAGCCAGTGACGTGCCGAACGCCATCGTCGATCACGCGCAGGATTGCGGTGCGCGGCTGCTGCTCGCAGGACGGGATTTCAGGCACGAGCGCCGGTCGGGCGACAACTGGAGCTGGAGTGGTGCCGGCAGGCAATTCGAGTCGCTGCGTGAGCCCGGCTTGCACGGAGACTTCCAGCTGCAGAACGCCGCGGGCGTGCTGGCATTGCTGATCTCGGCGGGCCTCGGCGACGGTCTTACGAGCGAGCTGCTGAACGACGTATTGCCGGCCCTGGCGCTGACCGGTCGCCTGCAAACAGTGACGGCAGGCGGGGCAAACTGGCTGCTGGATGTGGCGCACAATCCGGCGGCCGCGGCGGGGCTCGCCGCAACACTGAATGATGGCGGTGACACCTGGTGCATTATCGGTCTCCTTGACGACAAGGACGTCGAGGGCATCGCCGCGCCGCTCAACGACCACGTGGGCCACTGGATCGCGGTAACGGCTGAAAGCCACCGTGCGCTTGCGGCGGAGGAGTGCGGCCGGCGAATCGCAAATTGCAGCGATCGCCCCTGCATGATCGGCGAGTCGCTGCGCGACGCGATGGACTACGCAAGGCGCCATGCTGCTCCCGATGACAGGATACTGATCACAGGATCGTTCTACCTTGTGGGTCCCGCCCTGCAGATCCTTGAGCTATACTCGCGACCCGAATCATGATGGAACGAGCCTTGAAAGAACGCATTATCGGCGCCGCGGTGCTGGTGCTATTCGTCGTCCTTGTCGTACCCATTTTCCTCGACGGCCCGCCCGACGATGGGGAAATAGTGTCCGAACGCGTATTGCTGCCGGGACAGGAAGATCAAAAGACCCAGACCGTCGTACTCGACAGGGACCGCACGGAACCCGTGCCCGGCACGCCTGTGGAAGCGACTCCGCAGCCCAGGCCCGAGACACGCCCGGCCGATACGCAGCCAGCGCCGAAGGTGACGCCGCCCCCGGCGGAAGAGCCCGGCGCCGAATCCGTGGCAGAGGATGAACCCGTCGACGAACCGGTCGAGGATTCCGTCGAGGAAGAGCCGGCTGCCGCACCCGTGCGGTCGTCACCACCGCCGGCGGCCTCGACGACCGGCATGTGGGCTGTACAACTCGGTAGCTTTTCCAACGAGGACAATGCCAAGCAGCTCGCGGCCGACCTGCGCAAGCAGGGTTATGCCGCTTTCCTGAGTCAGTTGCAGACCGACGCAGGCCAGCTGCACCGGGTGCGCATCGGGCCGCAGAAAGACCGTGAGAGCGCGGAAGCGATGGCCAGCCGCTTGCTCAAGGTCGGGCACAAAGGCCAGGTCGTGCCGCATCCATGATCAGGCTTCTGTTAGAATCCGCCCCTGTCCTGTACGTGCCGAACTGAGACGACATCTCCGATGCCGGTCATCGACATAATCATCGCCGTTGCGGTCCTCGTCTCCATCGTGGTCGGCTTCATTCGCGGCTTCGTCAAGGAAGCCATGTCCATAGCATCGCTATTGATCGCGATCTGGGCAGCGCTTTACTTCGGGCCCGCGGTCGGCGACGTATCCGAGAGCTGGCTGAGTTCGGAAGAGTTGCAGATGTGGTTCGGGCGCGTCCTCGTGTTCGCCATCATCCTGTCGCTTGGCGGCCTGCTGGGATGGGGCATCTCCAAACTCGTGCGGCTTTCGGTGCTGAGCGGCATCGATCGCCTGCTTGGCTGCATTTTTGGCGTCCTGCGCGGCGTCCTGTTCCTCGCGATTTTCATCATCGGCGGACAGTTCGCGGGTTTTGATAACGACGACTGGTGGTTACAATCGCGGCTTGTTCCGCACTTCGAAGTCGTTGCAGACTGGATAAAGGAAATGGCCCCGCAGGGCTATGAGTTGTTGGTTCCGGACGAGCCTGCGGACTCGCTGCCCGTGGAAGTGCCGGAAGTTGTTGTTAACCCCAAAACCTGACCAATTGGTCACGGAGAGATTGATTTATGTGTGGCGTTGTCGGAATAGTGAGTGCGCAGCCGGTTAACCAGGCGCTGTACAACGCATTGACCGTAATGCAGCACCGTGGACAGGATGCGGCTGGCATCGTGACATGGAGCGAAGAGAACGGCCTGAAGCAACGCAGGAGCAACGGGCTGGTGCGGGACGTGTTCCGTCACCGCCACATGATGCGCCTGACCGGAAATGTCGGCCTTGCGCATGTGCGCTACCCGACGGCCGGCGGTTCGAAATCGTCCGAGGCGCAGCCGTTCTACGTCAACTCGCCCTACGGCATCTGCCTCGCGCACAATGGCAACCTGACGAATTACGATGAACTGGCTGAGTTGCTGATTCGCGAGGACCGGCGTCACCTGAACACGAATTCCGACTCCGAAGTATTGCTGAACGTCTTTGCGCACGAGTTGCATATGCGCGTAAATGGCCGCCCGACCGCGGAGAATATTTGCGACGCGGTCGCCGCCGTCCACAAGCGCTGCACCGGCGGTTACGCCGTCGTCATGATGATCATCGGCTATGGCATCGTCGCGTTTCGTGATCCCAACGGCATTCGGCCGCTAGTGCTCGGCGAGCGCGATGTTGACGGGCGCAAGGATTACATGGTCGCGTCGGAAAGCGTCGCGCTGGACGTATTGCAGTTCGAGCGCCTGCGCGATGTGCAGCCAGGCGAATGCGTCTACATCGAGAATGACGGCGTGCTGCATTCGCGTGCGTTCGACGGCGAAGTGCGGCACACGCCCTGTATCTTCGAATACGTCTACTTCGCCCGGCCCGACTCGATCCTCGATGACCTGTCGGTCTACAAAGCGCGCCTGCGAATGGGTGAGCAGCTGGCGGGCAAGATCGTGCGGGAATTCCCGGATCATGATATCGACGTAGTCATCCCGATTCCCGACACAAGTCGCACGTCGGCGCTGCAGGTGGCCTACCATCTCGGCGTCAAGTACCGTGAGGGTTTCATCAAGAATCGATACATCGGGCGGACATTCATCATGCCCGGACAGGCCGAACGCGCGCAGTCCGTGCGCCGCAAGCTCAATGCGATCGACCTCGAGTTCAGCGGCAAGAACGTCCTGCTCGTAGACGATTCGATCGTGCGCGGGACGACGTCCCGCCAGATCATCAAGCTGGCGCGCGAAGCCGGCGCACGGAAGGTCTACTTCGCATCAGCGGCCCCGCCCGTGCGTTACCCGAACGTTTACGGCATCGACATGCCCGCCGCCTCGGAATTGATCGCCAATGGCCGGACCGTCGAAGAGATCGAGAAGTTGATCGGCGCCGATCGCCTCATCTACCAGGACCTGCATGGACTGATTCGATCCGTCAGGCACGGTAACTCGGCGATTTCAGAGTTCGACACATCCTGTTTCTCGGGCGAATACGTCACCGGGAACGTTACCAAGGAATACCTGCACGAACTCGAAGAGCGTCGCAACGATGCCGCGAAGCAGGCGCGTCAGTCCAAGCGGAAGCAGGCCGCCAACGTCGTAGGCCTGTAGACGCGGGTGATGCCCGCGGTCCCAGACTTCGGCAGCGTATGAGTATCAAGGTCATGATCATCGACGAGCAGGCGGAGTTCCGCAGCCTGCTCATGCATCATGTAACCACTCACTGGCCCGACGCCATTATCTCGGCTTACGACCCAACCGAGGCGGGCCATCTGCCTGCAGAGTTTTCCGGGGCAGGCAACGACCTGATCCTGCTGGGTAGCGAGCATGGCGAGGAGCGCGACGGTGTCGACGTGCTGCGGCAGTTCGTCAACACGGAAGGGTTTCCACCGGTCGTGTATTTCGGCACCGAAGACGATGAGGATAAAGCCCGCAAGCTGGCGCCCGACGCGCATTTCATGCGCAATCACATCAATCACAAGTCGCTGGTCGTCGGCCTGAGTGACGTGCTGCTCGCGCGACGCCGGGTCGCGTCGACGGGATCACTGTTCGTGGGTGACATGCGCACGGGCATTCACCCGCTGATCAAGGGCTATCGTTTCATTCGCCGGCTGGGCGCGACGGAACATTCGGGTGTCTATCTTGCCGAGCGCGAGTCAACGCACCTGCAGGTCGTGCTCAAGGTGCTGCGGCAATCGTCGTCAAACGACGACAACATCGGTGCGTTCGACCGATTCCTGCAGGAATACGAGACGATCGCCGAGATGGACCATCCCAATATTGTGCGTATCTACGATCTCGGCGTTGCCGACAACCACGCACACATCGCGATGGAGTACCTGAATGGCGGCGACCTGCGCAACCAGATCGACCACGGCGTCACTGAAAAGGACGCGGTCGACTATCTTCGACAAATCGCCAGCGCGCTGTCGGCCGTGCATGCAATGGGCGTACTGCATCGCGACCTGAAGCCCGGCAACATCATGTTGCGTGCCGATAATTCGATCGCGCTCATCGATTTCGGGCTTGCAAAGCGAGCCAGGCTCGAAGGCGAGATTACCGACAAGGGCGAAATATTCGGCACGCCGTATTACATGAGCCCTGAGCAGGGACACGGCAACGGCGTCGACGAACGCAGCGACATCTACAGCCTGGGCGTCATCTTCTACGAGATGCTGACGGGCAAGAAACCCTACAAGGCCGACACGGCCATGGGCATCATCTACCTGCATGCAAACGCACCTGTACCGCTGTTGCCCACGCGTTTCGCAAAGTACCAGGTGTTGATCAACATGATGCTGGCGAAGAACCCCGAAGATCGGCTGCAGACTGCGGCGGAGATCGAAGAATGGCTGTAAGCGTGCCGCAGGCTATTGACGACTTCCTCGACACGGCGACGCCCGAGGCCTGGCTCGACGCGGCCTGCGCACGCCTGCCGGAGATGTTGCTCGATCATGCCAATTGCGAGCTCAAGGCCGCTTCGACCGCGCTCGGGTTCCTGTATCGCTACCCGGACCGGGCGGCGCTGGCGCAGCGTATGTCGAAGCTTGCGCGCGAGGAGTTGCGGCATTTCGAGCAGGTACGCTCGATCATGAGCGATATGGAGATCCCGTTCGAGCGCCTGAGCGCGTCGCGCTATGCAGGCCGCCTGCATGAAGCGGTGCGGCCCGAGGAGCCCTGGAAATTGCTCGATCTATTGCTGATCGGCGCGCTGATCGAGGCACGTTCCTGCGAGCGCTTCGCGAGAATTGCGCCGCGACTGCCCGACCAGCTGGGCCGTTTTTACAGCGGTTTGCTGGCGTCTGAGGCACGCCATTTCGAGCACTACATCGCGTTCGCTAAATCGGAGTGCGGCGTCGGCGACGAGGAAATCGAGGCTCGGCTCGAGGAACTCAAGGCTATCGAAGCTGCGCTGATTGAAGACCCGGACCCCGAGTTCCGTTTCCATTCCGGCGTACCGCTAAATTAAGGGAACAATTAAGGGGACAGTTTACTTAATTGCACACAGTAAACTGTCCCGTTAATCAATTAAGTAAACTGTCCCCTTAATTTAGCGCGGCATGACTTCGAGTCGTGGGCCGTTGTCGTCCCAGCGCACGACGCTGCCGTGTTCGTACCAGTCGCCGAGGACGATGCGTCTGGCGACTCTGTCTTCAAGGTCGATCTCGTGCACGGCCGGTCGATGGGTGTGGCCGTGCAGCAACACCTCGACGCCGTGCTCGCGAATCGCGTCGACCACGGCCTGCTGGTTGACGTCCATGATTTCCTCATCGACGGCAGCGTTGTACTCGGCGCTCTGCTGACGCGCCTGTTCGGCGATCGCGATGCGTTCGTCGAGCGGCTTTGCGAGCATCATGGCTTGCCACTCGGGGTCGCGCGTCATCTGGCGCATTTGCTGATAGTGCGTGTCGTCGGTGCAGAGCGCGTCGCCGTGGCTCAGGAGGACCCTGGTTCCGTAGAGTTCGACTGGCTCGGGATCTCTAAGCAAGTTGGCGCCAGTCTCCGCAGCGAACTGCTCGCCGATCAGGAAATCGCGGTTTCCGTGCATGAAGTAGATGGGAGCGCCCGTATCGGCCAGTTCACGCATGGCCTGCTTCATAGCTGCGTAATGCGGATTCGGGTCATCGTCCCCGACCCAGTATTCGAACAGGTCACCGAGTATGTACAGTGCTTCGGCCGTCCTGGCCTCGCCCTCGAGGAAGCTCACGAACTGCCTGCCGATCTCGGGCCGGTCGTCCTCGAGATGCAGATCCGAAATGAAAAGCGTGGTCACGCCATTACTCGAAAGTAACGCGTGCGACTTTCTTGATGATGACGGGCACAACGGGAACGTCTTTCGAAAACTCGCCCGCCGGCCCTGCCTTGCTGTTCACGATCTCATCGACGACGTCCATGCCTTCGACCACCTGGCCGAACACGGCATAGCCCCAGCGGCCGTTGAAAGGTGCTTTTCCCGGATCCAGCCGCGAGTTGTCCGCTACGTTGATGAAAAACTGCGAGTTGGCCGAGTGTGGATCGCCCGTGCGCGCCATCGCGATGGTGCCGCGAGCGTTCGTCATGCCGTTGCCCGACTCGTTCGGAATCGAATCGTCCGTCTCCTTGAGATCCAGGCCGGGCGTATAGCCACCGCCCTGGGCCATGAAGCCTGGAATGACGCGGTGGAAGATGGTGCCATCGTAAAAACCGCTGTCCACGAGCTTCAGGAAATGGCCAACGGTGATCGGTGCCTGCCTGCCGTCCAGTTCGAGCTTGATGGTACCGAGCGAGGTCTCCATCTCGATATAGGCGTGCGCGGGTACCGTGTCGGCGGCGAATCCCGTGGCGGCGGTCAAGGCGAGTATCAGGGTAACAAGGGTTTTCTTCATGGTTCCTGCGGTCCATCTCTAATGTCCCAAGCGGCAAGATACCAGAGGTGGCGGGGGGCGGCCATGCCGCGGAAAGCCTGCTGCGACCCTTGATTGCCCCTGCCGGCGCCCGTATCATCGCAGCCCGCGTGAAATCAGGCCCAGGCAGGATGGAATGCGGCGGAGATTCTGATTCGGGGCATGGCGCAGTCTGGTAGCGCATCTGCTTTGGGAGCAGAGGGTCGGCGGTTCGAATCC
>Ga0209456_10001212_pt1 | contig 12721 bp, 9 predicted proteins | sample COG_11_FD_184755 | JGI IMG/M metagenome (GOLD analysis project Ga0209456, IMG submission 184755) | Pelagic marine sediment microbial communities from the LTER site Helgoland, North Sea, for post-phytoplankton bloom and carbon turnover... | ecosystem: Environmental > Aquatic > Marine > Neritic...
CATCGAACGCTCAACGCCTGACCAGCTGTTCCATGCAGCCTGCATGCGCTCGACAATGCCGACAATCGTTACGGGCTTTGTGTCATGTATGTAGACGGTCTTGCCAAGTGCCTCATCTACAGGCGACTCGGGGAACAGTTCCTCGACCATTGCCCGCGTCATGATGGCGAGTGGTGGCCATGCATCAGACTCGAAATCGTGCCAACTGACTTCGTTAGCGCTGAAGTTGCGGCCCGCAATTAGATTCAAATCGAAGGTGTCGATTCCATGCTCATCGGTAAAGTAGATCGCGACACCGGTCGAGTCTATGTCCGGATCTGCCTCCAGGGTTATTCCTTCAGACCAGCCTCCACCGCGAAGCGGCACGGTATTAGACAGGATCGCATTCTGTACACCGGGAAAATTGCGAATTGCATCGAGGTCCTGCGTGATGATCGTTTCGCGATCAGCATCGGGGTCAAATACGAAACTGGAAAGATAGAAAATATTGGCTTCGTCCACACCGCTTGGTCTCGCCATCTGCGTAGAGCGTTCCTGGATGATGTTAATCGCGTTGACCATGATTGCCATTGTCACGGCGATTTGCAGTGCGATGAGCACATAGCTCGTCTTGTTGCGCATCAGCGCTCGCCAGATTGGTCCGAGTTCCATGTCCGCCTCCGTTAAGCGCTACAGCGCTTTGAGCTGGCTTGCCGGATGCACGCCGCAAGCTCGCCATGTTGGGTACAGTGCCGCCGCCAGCGCCGATAAGATGGCGAGCCCAATCGCCATGAAGATGATCGGCCAGTCCATGGCAACGAGACGTGCGATGAAGTCGAGTTCACCGTAAAGACCCTTGATCCCCTGCAATCCGAGCCAGGTCATACCGACGCCCAGTACCCCGCCCGCGATGCCAATAATCCCGGCCTCAACGATGTATTGGGAGAAGATAGCGCGCCTCGATGCACCGAGCGCGCGGCGCAGGCTAATGTCAGCGCTTCTGCGAGCGACCTTCGCCAGCAACAGACCTATCGTATTGAGCAGGCAGACGATCAGGAACAGAGCAGCGAGTCCGAGTAATACGTTGACGTCCTCGGCAACGACTTCGCGGTCGTCCATCCATTCCATGACGTTATTGAGGCGGTTGTTTACAGGCCGCGCGAAACGCCCAACAGCTTTCTGCGACTCTGCGTAAGCGTCAAGAAACGTGAGGTAGTCCTGTTTTTCAGTTTCATCGTGCAATTCGACCCACAGCTGCATCCAAATGCACTCGGAGGCAAGGCGTCCTGCCCAGCCACCCTCGGCCGACTTCCAGCAACTCGTATTGCCATAACTGCTCATCTCATTCGTGATGGCGACACTAAACGGTAGGAAAACACCTTCAACCGCTTCAAACGGACCGTTATTGATGTCATAGAATTTTGGCATCGGCTCCCAACGATCCAGGACGCCGGTGATGCGATACGGTTTGCTATTCATGACGAGCGTGCGGCCAACGGAGTCTTCGCCACCGAAAACCTGCTCATTTATTTCACGACTGATGACGGCAACGTACTCTTCGTTACTGTCTGCAGACGCATCCCAGCCGCCGCCATAAAGAAATGGTGTATCGAACATCGCGAAGAAGTCTGCCGTCGTGGCACGACTCTCAAGCTGGAACGGGCGTTCGCCCTCACCTTCTGGTTCGATCACCCGGCCTGTCTTGTAACTGAGTACCTGTCGCCTGGCCTCGCCCGCGCTCCACAATGCGTAGCCATCCAGGTAGGTCACCTGTTCCGGGGGCAGGTCAGGATCTTCGTACGGGTCGTTCGGGCTCCAGCTATCGACCTGCACGTGATAGAGAATGTCCGACCGGTGCGGTATCGGGTTGCCGCTCATGACGTAATCGACGTTGATGATTGTCATGCAGGCACCAATGCCCACGGCGATCGCCGCGACCATCAGCGAACTCAGGATCGGATTCTTCCTGATGCTGAACAATCCGAGTTTCAGGTAATAACGAAACACTGCTCTCTCCCTGAATGGGTCAGGCTGTCTGCGCGGCGATCTGGATTTCGGGCTCACCCTGATAGACCTGCCCGTCGCGCACATGAATGTTGCGCTGCGCACGCTCGGCCAGTGACGGCTCGTGGGTAACCATAATAATCGTTGTGCCCTGGTCATTGATTTCCGTCAGCAGGTCCATGACGCTTTCGGCCATGTTTGAATCGAGGTTACCAGTAGGCTCATCGGCCAGCAGGAAGCGCGGTTCGCCGGCAAGTGCGCGTGCAATTGCGACGCGCTGCTGCTGTCCGCCGGACAATTGGGACGGTAAATGCTTTGGACGTGAACCCAGACCGACAATATCGAGGACGCGATCGATACGCTTCTTACGCTCCGCGCCGTCGAAACCACGATAGCGCAGCGGCACGTCGACGTTGTCGAAAACGTCGAGCTCCGGAATCAGGTTGAAGCTCTGGAAGATAAATCCGATCTTCTCGTTGCGCAGTCGCGATCGTTCACTGTCGTTCAGACCGGAAACGTCCTTGCCATCCAGCTTATAGGTCCCACTCGAATATTCTTCGAGCAGCCCGGCAATATTCAAAAACGTCGTCTTACCCGATCCCGACGGACCAGTGACCGAAACGAACTCACCTTCGTCGACAGTCAGCGAAAACTGTCGCAGAGCATGCGTCTCCACTGTGTCGGTTCGATAAACCTTGGCTATGTCGTTCATGATGAGCATTGAGACTCTCCTGACTGAGTTTCTAATCGGTGATCAGCACGGTTTCTGCGCTACGGAACTGATCGATACTGGAAATGATGACGCGATCTCCCTCTGAGAGACCGCTGATGATTTCGACAGACGACAGGCTGCGTCCGCCAATGGAAATCTGCCGCCGCTCTGCAATGTCGTCGTCACGCAGCACATAGGCAATCCGACCGCCACCGGTTTCGAGAAACTGACCGCGTTGCAGCGTCAGCACTGAGGGTCTTTCCTCCAGCAAAACGCGTGTCGTGAGCCGCTGGTTCTGGCGAATATTTGGCGGCATGTCGCTACTGAAGCGAATGCGGCTACGAACCTGGCCAGCGATGATCTCCGGTGACACAGCAACGAGCTGCCCGGAGTATTTCTGGTCGCCGAGTATGATTTCGGCCTGCATTCCAATGGCGAGGTCATCCGCGTAACTCTCGGGAATTTGTGCATCGATCTCGAAGCGACTCAGGTCAACGACCGCCATGACAGGCGTGTCACGCGACACGGCAGCGCGTTGCTCTACGAGCAGGTCACCGACGATGCCGGCAACGGGCGAGCGTATATCCAGCTGCTCGACCTGGCGCTGCAATTCGACGACAAATAGTTTTTGTCGATTGCGACTGAGTTCCTTGGCCCTGAGTTCGAATGTGAGGCGCTCATCGAAAAGATCTGCGTCGGCAACCGCGTGCTCATAGGACAGCTCGGCGTTGCGCAGATCATCCTTCGCTTTTTCAAAATCTATGACCGGAATGACGCCGCGCTCGTGGGCCTCTTCGGCGCGACGCATTTCGCGCTTTGCAGCGACCAGGGCGACATCGGCAAGATCGGCACCTTTGCGTTTTTCGAGTGCGGCCTGCTTGGACTCGATACGTTGCCGCTCAAGTTCCATCCCCTGCTCTTCGAGAGATGCTTCGGCCTGTTTGAGCTCATTCTCCAGTTCCGGGCTGTCGACGACAGCAAGAACCTGATCCACCTCGACACTGGCACCGGCCTCAACGCGCAGAGACAAAGTCCCGGCGGCCGGTGCATACAGGGTGGGGCTGACCGCCGCAACGACACGGCCCTGCACCGATACATCCCGAACAAGATCGGCACGAATGACTTCAGCGATTCGCAGCCGATCGTAGGGTATTGACGCCGAAGTACTCGACCATCGGTTGAGCGCCGGTATGGCAACCCAAAGCACCACGAGCACAGCGAGAATCGAGCCGCCCCCGATCAGATTTCTTGTGCGATTGCCTTTTGGCGCCAGTTTGACGTCTTGCGCGGACGTATCAGCGATCTTCATAGACAGTTAGATGCGCCGGGCGGCCATTTCGTTTATCGCGCATCGTATTGACAGTACCCTGCACCGATGGGCTCCTTCAGAGCATAGACGTGCTAATCGTCGGATGCTATTGCCTCAGTTGCATGTATCTGCCGCGCCCGCCAAATCAGGAAGAGCGCAGGTATAACGATCAGTGTGAGAATGGTCGCACTAACCATGCCGCCAACCATCGGCGCAGCAATGCGCCGCATGACTTCGGAGCCCGTGCCACCGCCCAGCATGATTGGCAACAAGCCTGCAATGATCGCGGCTACAGTCATCATGATGGGCCGGACGCGCAGTACGGCCCCGTCAATAACCGCCTGTTGCACGTCCTCGAGGGTCAATGCTCGCCCTTGCGACTTGGCCTCGGTCATGTGGTGGCGCATAGCCTGGTTCAGATAGACCAACATGATTACACCGATTTCGACCGCTACCCCGGACAGAGCAATGAAACCCACACCGACGGCGACCGAAAGGTCGTACTCCAGCAAATAGAGCAACCAGACACCGCCGATCAAGGCCATCGGTAACGTGCCCATGATGATGGCGACTTCGGCAAAGCGTCTGAAATTGAGGTACAGCAGCAACACGATAATCGCCAAGGTCAACGGGCCGACGACGGAGAGGCGCTCCTTCGCCCTTACCATGTACTCGTACTGGCCCGACCATGCCAATGAATAACCGGGCGGCAGATCGACGCTATCAGCAACAACCCGTTGCGCCTCGGCAACGTAGGAACCGAGATCACGACCTGCGATATCGACATAGCTCCAACCGTTCAAGCGCGCGTTTTCGCTCTTGATGACCGGGGGTCCGCTAACGACTTTCACGTCAGCCACATCCGCGAGTGCTATGCGTGCACCTTGCGGAGTTACAATCGGCAACATCTGCAATTGCTCGACCGAGTCGCGCACGCGCTGCGGGTAACGCAGGTTTACTGGATAGCGTTCGCGACCTTCGACAGTCTGCGTCACGTTCATGCCACCGATAGCCGTACGCACGACGTCGTGAATATCATTGATATTCAGCCCGTGGCGCGATGCACGCTTGCGGTCGATATCGACATCGACGTAACGGCCACCGGCAACACGCTCGGCGTAGACCGATGCGGTGCCCGGAACGTCTGCGAGAACCGTTTCCAGGTCTTTGCCAATCCGTTCGATGACAGCGAGATCCGGTCCCGATACTTTGATCCCGACTGGTGTTTTTATTCCCGTTGCCAGCATGTCAATGCGCGTCTTGATCGGCATGACCCAGGCGTTCATCAGCCCCGGAAATCTCACGATGCGATCAAGCTCAGCGCGCAATTTTTCAGCCGTCATTCCTTCACGCCATTCATCGTGGGGCTTGAGCTGAATGACTGTTTCGATCATCGTCAGCGGTGCTGGATCAGTCGCTGTCTCAGCTCGACCTATCTTGCCAAATACGCTTTTTACCTCGGGCACAGTGCTGATCAGCTTGTCCGTCTGTTGCAGGAGCTCGCGAGCCTTGTCGATCGAGATGCCCGGGTATGTCGTTGGCATATACATCAGGTCGCCCTCGTCGAGAGGTGGCATGAATTCGGAGCCCAGGCGTGTCGCCGGCAACAAGCCAACGACGAGAATGCCGGCAGCAAGTAGCAACGTCGCCTTCGGAAATTGAATGACTTTATTGATCACCGGCCGGTATACGGCAATTAACACGCGGTTGATTGGGTTCTTGTGCTCCGGCGTGACCTTACCGCGTATGAAGTAGCCCATGAGCACCGGTACGAGCGTTATGGAGAGCCCCGCGGCGGCGGCCATCGCGTAGGTCTTGGTGAACGCTAGCGGTGCAAACAGCCTGCCTTCCTGTGCCTCGAGTGTGAATACGGGTAGGAAGCTCAGCGTGATAATCAGCAGTGAGAAGAACAGCGGCGGACCGACTTCGCTGGCCGCATCACCCATGATGCGCCAGCGATTCTCATCCGTTAGCGGTTCGTGCTCGATGTGCTTGTGCACATTTTCGACCATGACAATCGCTGCATCGACCATCGCACCGATAGCAATCGCGATGCCTCCAAGTGACATGATATTGGCATTGATGCCTTGCATCCGCATGACGATGAACGCAACGAGAATTCCGACCGGCAGGCTGAGAATAATGACAGCCGATGAACGCAGGTGAAAAAGGAACACGGCGCAAACGAGCGCCACGACCAGAAATTCTTCGAGCAACTTACCTTGCAGAGTTTCAACTGCTCGCTCAATCAATGCCGAGCGATCGTAGGTGGTTACGATTTCAACACCATCCGGAAGGCTTTTACCGAGTTCATCGAGGCGCTCTTTGACTGCATCGATGGTCTTCGACGCGTTTTCGCCCCAGCGCATGATGATAACGCCACCCACCACTTCGCCTTCTCCATTGAGATCCGCGATGCCGCGGCGCATCTGCGGCCCGAGACGAATTTCTGCGATGTCGGACAGGACGATGGGCGTGCCATTGGCATTTACACCCAGCGGAATATCCGACAGGTCTTCCTGGTTTTGCAGGTAGCCGCTGGCCCGCACCATGTACTCGGCTTCGCCCATTTCAATGACCGACCCGCCGGTCTCCTGGTTGCCCGCCTGGATAGCTCGCTTGATCGCTGCGATGGTCATGCCGTAGGCACGCATCTTGTCCGGGTCGATGACGACCTGGTACTGGCGCACCATGCCGCCGATCGTTGCTACCTCGGCAACGCCGGGCACAGTTTGCAGTTCGTATTTCAGGAACCAGTCCTGAATGCTGCGAAGTTGCGCGAGGTCGTTTTGGCCCGTGCGATCGACCAGGGCGTATTCAAAGATCCAGCCGACGCCCGTCGCATCGGGTCCCAATGCGGGCTTCGCGTTATCGGGCAACTGGCCTGCTACCTGGCTTAGGTACTCAAGTACGCGTGAACGTGCCCAGTACAGATCAGTGCCATCTTCGAAAATGATGTAGACGTAGGAGTCGCCAAAAAACGAATAGCCGCGCACCGTCACCGCTTTCGGTACTGCCAGCATCGCGGTCGTCAGTGGATAGGTAACCTGATCTTCAACGACTTGCGGTGCCTGGCCAGGAAATGATGTCTTGATGATCACCTGGACATCGGAAAGGTCCGGCAACGCATCGACCGGTGTCTGCCGCAGGGAATACATACCCCAGGCAACCAGGAAACCTGTTGCCAGGAGAACCAGGAATCGATTATGAATCGACCAACGAATTAGCCCGGTGATCATTGCTCCGGCTCCACCTGGTGCTGGCTGTGATCCACTGGCTCGTCCATCGGTTCTTCAACGGGCTCCATTGCAGGATCATCCATGCGCGATAGCGCCGACTCGATATTGGATTCTGAGTCGATCAGGAATTGCCCCGAGCTGACAACAAGGTCACCAACAGCCAGCCCCTCCAGAATCGCGATCCGGTTGCCGGATTCGATTCCGATCTCAACCGGCTGTGACCGAAACCGGCCCTCGCCAAGCGACAGCACAACACGGTTCACAGAGCCGCCACGAATCAGTGCCGCACGCGGCACATGTACGACGGCGTCGGTCTCGGTTCCGAACAAAGTAACCCGTGCAAACATATTGGGCCGCAAATACTCGCCTTCGTTTTCGAAGCGAATACGGACTTTAAGAGTTCGTGTTATCGGATCGAGTTCCGGATACACGTAGTCGATTGTTCCACGCCAGAGCTTTCCTGGCAGGTAGTCCAGCTCGACAACAGCTTCCTGGCCGGGTTTTACCCAGGCGGCCTGGCGCTCGAACACTTCGGCGTGTACCCAAACGCGATCGAGTCGTGCGACCGATATGACCTCTGTGGAAGGCGTTACGTAGATGCCCTCGCGAACCCCGAGGTGTGCAATGACACCATCGCTGTCAGCGTAGACCCGAACTCGCTGGCTGGGAGATTGATTCTTCTGCAACCGCGAGATTTCACTCTCGGTGACGCCCAGTGCGGTGAGTCTGTCTTTCGAAGCGCTGCGCAGGATCGTGTTGTTGCTGCGCACGGCCGCGAGGTACTCCTGTTGCGCATTGACCAATGTCGGCGAATACAATTCGAACAGCAGTTGCCCCTTCTCAACCGGGTCACCTGTTGCTGTCACCGCGAGTTTTTCAATCCAGCCATCGACCCTGGTGTGCACATGCAAAAGCGTGTCTTCATCGAAATTGATGTAGCCAACCGTCTCGATGCGCCGCGACAATGCTCCATACTCAGCACGTGCTGTGCGCACGCCAAGATTGTTGACGACGGTCGGGTCGATTTTGACGGTGCCCGGAACCGCATCGACTTCATCTGCATAGACCGGAACCAGATCCATCCCCATTGGTGACTTGCCGGGCTCGTCTTGACGGTAGTTCGCATCCATCGGTGCGACCCAATACAGGATCTCTCGCTCACCGTTTCCGGACGTGCCGTCACTCATTCCGCCGTCGGGCGCCCACGAGCGACCAATTGCGATACCCACTACAACTGCAGCAAAAAGTACTGCGGCGATAATTATTTGTTTTCTCATCGGGGTAACCCTCCGAGGTTCGCAAGCACGGCATAACTCTGCGCGCGCTCGACTTGAAGACGGACATGATCAAGACGTGTATTGAGATCATCGATGTAACCACGCATGACATCGGCAAAATCACCTGAATCACTTTGATACGCGAGCAGTGCTGCGCGCGCATGATCCGCGGACAGCGCCAGTATTTGTGATTCGTAGAGCGTCACCCGGCGACTAAGGTCTTGCCATCGCGCATAAGCGGCATCGAGCAAACTGGAAAGACTGCGCAGCTGCTTGTCCATATCAAACTCGGAGGCGCTACGTTCCCGAAGAGCAGCCGCCAACGATCGATCTTGCCGGTTCTTCTGGAAAAATGGCAGCTGCGTCGTCACGGACAGGCTAATGAAATCGGAGCGCGGCTCACCGCTTGGCAGATTGCCGTCGCGGTAACCGTAGCCAAGATCCAATGACCAGTCAGGCTTCTTGTTTTCCTCCGCAAGCCGGACTCCGGCATCGTCCGCGTCCACCTTCGCATCCGCAGAAAGTATCGCCGGATGCGACATCAGGTTTTCCTGTAATGCTTCGATCGCGGGCAGTCCACTCCACTGCGGCAGTTTCGATGTAACAGGACGACTGGCGTCCGGACCCGCCCATTCCGACAACGCAGCCAGCGCCTGCTGGTGACGTCGATTGATGTCGATAAGCCGGTCATCCAGCCGGCCCAGTTCGAGCTCGGCTCGCAACACATCCTGTTGCGTCTTGCGACCAACTGCATATAACGAAAGCGTGACCGTCACGAGGTCCGCGAAAAACGGGCGTGACTCGGTAACGATGTCGCGGGCGTGTTGCCAGTAGTAAGTCTCGAGCCAGGCGCTGCGAACATTGGTAAGCACATCACGTTCGCGAGCCGCGGCGCTCGTGCTCATCGAAAGCGACAAAGCTTCGAATTTTTGCGTGCCAAATTCGCGCGACTTACCGGACGGAAAGCTCTGCCGAAATCTGAGTTGCCCCTGGGTCATGCCTTCGGTGGAAAAACTGCCTGAACTAATCGGGTAGTTCTCGAGACCAACGCGCATCGTCGGATCAGGAAGCTGACCAGCGACCACCGCCTGCTCACCAAGCGCTTCGGCGCGCGCGAGCAATGCCGCCTGCCCCGGCTCTGAGTTAAGCGCCAGGTCTTCGGCTTCAGCCAGTGTCAGCGGTATGTTGTGCTGTGCCTGCGTTACGAATGAAACGCTTAGCAAGACAGCGATAAATAGTGAGGGCATACGCCCACGAAAAAACGTCATCAAACAATCTCCTCAGAAGGAACCGGTACATAACGGCTTACTTCGAAGAGATCGCTATTTCAGATAGACGCAGTTCAGAACGTAAAGCGGGGTGGACGCAACCAAATGCGCCGTCGTGATTCGCGGTGGTGATCGCTGGCGAGCCAGCGACTGGACGGTTGTGGGTATCTCTGCCGCAACAATGGCTACAGGCGTATCGCCGTGGCCGGGTTTGAATTTGGACTGCCCACCGCGCGCATCATGACTAAAATCGCCATCGAGCCCGCAGTCGGACATGCCGTCGGCGCAGGGTATCTCGGCGTCCATGCCGGCATGCATGTCATGGTGTCCCTGCATCTCGGCTGGCGGACAATGCGGGCACTCGTGGTCATTTTCGACCTCATACGCCATTGCGCAAGGCTGCAACGCGAGGTTCAGCCAGACAGCCGCAAACAGCCCGAGGGCGCTGCGGCCCCAGGTTCTACGCTGCTTACTTATGCCAACCAGGTAACTCAAGTACTTGTCTCCGCTAGGATTTTAGAATTATCGCCGAAATCCTGCTTTGAGGCTATGCGGTGTGACCCCTACGCGTCAAGGGCAGACGTCACTTCGATCAGAATATGACCTGTAATGACAGCTGTTTTGGTCTGGTCGACGATTCCCAGTCGTTGTTGCCGCTGAGTTTAGTCTTCCAGGTTGATCTTAGGCTCAATGATAACGTGCTGGCCGGTACTGTTGTACGGATCACCACCGGTGTCGAGATCGTCTGCGATCGTGAGATCATTGGCCTCGATAAGGTCCAGCTGCAATACGCGGACGTTGTCCTGGTCCGCCTCACTGCGAACGACTTCGATCGTCACAACCTTGTCGGATTTTGTATTATGTGAATCCACGGTATTTCCCTTTAATTGCGCTTGTTCGTAGTCTATTTTGAACCAGGGGCGCGCGTTTAATTCTATCTTTCGTCGGCCAGAATCGACCGTTCGTCGGGAATCTTCCGCTCATCGGGCTGCTACTGCCGCTCGTCATCGAGTAAAGCAACTGATGCAACTGAGAACGTCCGATTGGTTGTATGACGCACCCGATCTCCGACTCAACGGCCGTTGACCGGATCAGGACAGCGGGGCTGTCGCCTCGCGGAGCCACATAGCGTCAGTCTCTGACAGCAGCGGCGACAGCGTTTCCCACACCCCGTCATGGTAGTCATCGAGCCAGGCGATCTCAGCCTCGCTCATCAGCGACGGTTCGATCAATGACTTGTCGATCGGCGTGAGCGTGAGCGTTTCGAACTCGAGCATGCCTTTCATTGCAGAGTCGCGCACAACGACAAGGTTCTCGATTCGAATGCCGTACTCGCCGTCAACATAGAAGCCCGGCTCGTTCGACAGGATCATTCCTGGCTGTAGCGGCACCCACGGCGCCTTCTTGGCAACACTCTGGGGACCTTCGTGCACACCCAGGAAGGTGCCGACGCCGTGGCCTGTTCCATGCGCATAATCGAGACCGGCATTCCACAGCGATTGCCGCGCAAGAATATCCAGCTGGTAGCCACTTGTGTCCGCGGGGAACTTCACGGCGGCGAGCCCGATGTGTCCTTGCAGCACTCGCGTGAAGCGATCCATGCGTTCCGCATCCTGTTCGCCAAGCGCTATCGTTCGTGTGATATCGGTTGTGCCCTCGAGATACTGTCCGCCCGAATCGACGAGAAAAAGTTCGCCATCTGAGAGTTTGCGATTCGATGCTTCTGACACGCGGTAGTGAATGATCGCACCATTGGGTCCCGAGCCCGAGATCGTGTCGAAGCTAATGTCATGCAGCGCGTCGTCTTCGGCACGAAACGCTTCGAGTCTACGCACGGCGTCGATCTCCGATGTGTCTTTCATCCAGTTCTCTTCGAGCCAGCGCAGGAACTTGACCATTGCCACGCCGTCGCGAACGTGGGCCTTTCGAAACCCTTCGACTTCAACGTCGTTCTTGATGCCGCGGAACAAGATTAATGGATCGTCCCCTTCGCGAATGGTCGCACCTGAGTCGCTCAGCGCCTGGTAAACAAAACGGGGGCACACCGTTTTGTTGATGAGCACGGTCTTCTTTGCTGCGCCCAGGGTACGCAGGTAGTCGCCGAAATCTGCCTCGTCGAAGATCTCAACATCGGTGCCGAGATGTGATTTCAGCTTGTCCGTAATTTCGTGACCCGCGAAGAAAGCAGCCGCTTTTCCGTCGGCCTGCAGTACAGCTCTGCAGAGCGCGACCGGTGTGTGCGGGACATCATCGCCACGAATATTTAGTAACCATGCCGTTGCATTCGGGTTTGAGAAAACAATTGCATCGGCACCAGCACGCTTCAGCTCATCTCCAATGCGTTTGCGTTTGACTGAGGAGTCTTCACCCGAGTATTCGATCGCGTGCGGAAAAGGCGCTTTCGATTTGCCGTTCGGGCGGTCGTGCCACAAGTCGTCGATCGGATGTTTGTCCAGCGGCACCAGCTCGAGCGGTGCGAGGTGATCTGTCGATTCGATATGACCGATCTCATCCTGCGAATGCAGTTTGCTCCAGTACCCCAGTGTACTGACGCGGCCCGGGTTGTCCCTGAGCCACTGCCAGGGCGGTAGTGCGCGCAGATCCTCGTACTCGAAGTGTTCGACAGGCGTCTCGAGCCGCGCCTGTTCGGTGTAACGTCCATCGATGAACAACACCGCCGAATCCAGGGTCACAAGCAGAGCCCCCGCAGAACCGGAAAAGCCGCTGGCCCACAACAGGCGCTCGAACTGCGGAGGAGTGTATTCATTGAGGTACTCGTCATCGTGTGGCACTAACAGGCCATCGATGTTGAGCCGCTTCATTTCCTGCCGGATTGTGGGAAGGCGCTCTGCGGCAACTGTTACGTCGCCGCGGGCTTCGAACGTCTGGAACATTTTTCTTGGACTCGTGGTCTCAGGACTACGAAGTATAGG
>Ga0209456_10001213_pt1 | contig 12719 bp, 10 predicted proteins | sample COG_11_FD_184755 | JGI IMG/M metagenome (GOLD analysis project Ga0209456, IMG submission 184755) | Pelagic marine sediment microbial communities from the LTER site Helgoland, North Sea, for post-phytoplankton bloom and carbon turnover... | ecosystem: Environmental > Aquatic > Marine > Neritic...
GTGGCTATAGGCGCTGGCGCTGGCGCTGGCGCTGGCGCTGACACTGACACTGGCGCTGGCGCTGACACTGGCACTGGCACTGACACTGACACTGACATTGTGATAGTCACGCCAGCAGTGACCTCCGAGACCCCCCGCCCGACCTACGCCGTTTCCTCTTGGCTCTTTGCGCGGGTGCTTGGCGCAGTGCTCTTGATCGCCTTCGTGTCTTTGGGGGTACAAGCCAGGGGGCTCTTCGGCGCCAACGGCGTGATGCCGATCGCGATGCTCGTCGGGCAGGCCAAGCGCGCGGGTCACAGCTTTTGGCAGCACCCGAGCGCGCTCTGGTGGGGGAGCGGCGACACGATGATCAGCGCGGTCTGGGTCGTGGGCATGATCGCCGCGCTCGCGCTTCTCCTCGGCTTCGTGCCGAAGCTTGCTCTTGCGGTTTCTTGGTTCGCGTATCTCTCGTTCGTCAGCCTTGGTTGGCCGTTCATGTCGTTTCAATGGGACGTGCTCTTGCTCGAGGTTTCGTTCACGGCCTTCTTCTTCGTGCCCTTGCGTTTCTGGGATCGGCCGAGGGGACACCCTGACGCGCATCCGATCGCACGATGGGCCCTCTGGTGGCTTCTGTTTCGACTCGTGTTCCGTTCGGCTTGGGTGAAGCTCGCCAGTGGTGACGCCGCCTGGGCGGACCTGAGCGCGCTCAGCTACCACTATTGGACGCAGCCTTTGCCGACTGCGCTCGCATGGTATGCCAACCTGCTCCCGGACTGGTTTCAGACGTTCTCCTGCGCGGTGATGTTTGCAGTCGAGTTTGGGGCGCCCATTCTTCTCTGGCTGCCCTGGGCCTGGGGGCGCTGCACCGCCGCCGCTGCGATCGTCGCCCTGATGATCCTAATCGGGCTCACGGGGAACTACGGGTTCTTCAATTTGTGTACGATCGCGCTCTGCATTCCGCTGCTGGACGATCGACTCCTCGCGCGCTTCGCACGAGGGAGATTCGATGTCAGCCCCCCGCCCGACCGCAAAACGAAATGGAACGCTTGGCCGGGGGTCGCGCCCGCGCTCGTAATAATCCTTTCCGGAGCGGTCTTCGTGTCCGGCACGTTCGGCCGGGGCGCACCCCGTTGGTTGGGGCCGATCTACCCGTTCAGCACCTTCAACAATTACGGCCTCTTTGCCGTGATGACGACCGAGCGCCCCGAGATCGAAATCGAAGGCACTGCCGACGGCGAGATCTGGAAGCCTTATCGGTTCCGCTACAAGCCGGGCGCGCTCGACAGAGCGCCCGTCTGGAACAGTCCGCACCAACCGCGGCTCGACTGGCAAATGTGGTTCGCAGCGCTGGGGGACTATCGCCGAAACGTCTGGCTCGGCAACTTGATGCGACGCCTATTGCAGGCTGAGCCGACCGTCCTTCGGCTCCTCGACCAGAATCCGTTCGAAGAACGGCCGCCGAAGCAGATACGCGCGGTCATCTATCGGTATGAATTCACCGACACGGAAGAGCGAAAAGCCACCTCCAACTGGTGGAAGCGCCGCGACCGTGCGCTCTACGCGCCGATCCTGGGTGTCGAAATCGAACCGCCTAGTACTGGAGAGTAAACGACACCGACGCCCAGTAGGTTCTCACTCGATAGCGTCCGGGGCAGCCAGTGCGCACGACCTGCGTATCGGAACAGAGCAGCGTCGACTGGTCTGTTCCCGGAATCGGAGTAGGCTCGGTGCGCCCGATGTACTCGTTGCCGAAGGTCTTGCCCGTGGAGGAGAAAAGGCCGGCGAGATCGAGCCTGTACTTGTCCTTGATGCCTGGATCGTTTCGGTCGTTCCAATAGAAACCGAGACCAGCGCTGCCCGTGGAGACATTGAAAGGGGTCGGAGGCGGCGTGAAGTACTGGGCGAACTCTCCCGTCGTTGCACCGTTCGCGATGTTCATACCCAACCTGAGTGCTAGGAACTCCTTCTTGAAGCGGTACTCGAACCCAATCTTGGCGCTCCAGGTGTTCTGCCAGCCGAACGGCACCACAATCGGATCCAAGCCGGTGCCCTCGGTGGTGACGGTTTGGTTTTTGTTTCCGGTCTTGTCGGCCCCGTGGAACTGAGCTCTCGCTTCAAAAGCCAGCAGCAAGTGACTGTTCGCCTGATACGAGACCCCGAAGGCGATGGCATGGGGGATAAACCAGTCCGCGCTCGCATCGAGCTCGAGCGCGTTTCCGCCAAGGATGGTTTCGGTCGTGCCCGTCAGCTTGATTTTCGAGTACATGCGATACATCGCGCTGATCCTGACTTTGCGATGCGGTTTGATGGTGAAGCCGAATCGGGGCGACGGGAAGCCCACGCCGCCGATGTCGTTCTTCACGTTCTGGTAGCTGACCGCCCCGAACACGGCGCCGACGTTCTGATAGAGATCAGAGATCTGCTTCGACCATGGCAATCGCAGCGCAAGGCCCAGCTGAAACTTTTCGTGGACCCGAAACGAAAATCCGGCCGCAAATTCGCCTACAAAGAACGTTACATCGAGGTTCCGCGGCTCCGGGCTCGTGCAGTTAGGTGGGGTGCTGGCTTCGTAATCGGGTGGACCTCCCACCGGATCACCGTCCACGCATCTCACCCCGCTAAAGGACGACCCGTAACCCGTCTCGATGTAGATACCGCCAGCGAACACGACGCGGGGCGCGATACGTCCAGCAATGAAACCCGCTGGAATCGGACCGAATCCGACGCCGGAGTCGACCTGCGTGTTGGGGCCTGCAACCGGCGCACGTTGGTTGGTGAACAAGGCAGTGAAGTTGAGGGTAAACCCGAACTTTTCGATCCCGTCCAAGTTGGCGGGGTTGAGCACGAGCGCCGCAGGTCGGTCGAGATACGTCACCCCCGTGAGCCCCATTCCGATGCTTCGGCTGTCGTAGGCAGTGGGTTCGGGATTGGCGCTGGCGAGCGCCGGAGTCAGCAAGCCTGTGACGAGGCATGCCATCAGTAGTTTGTGCTTCATTACGGGGGGCTCCTCCACCCAACTTGCGGCCCGGGGGGTTGGCGCAGGATACATGGAAAGCCCGCTGATGGGTCAACCAAAAAGCACCTGGTAGATGCACAAATAACCAGGTGAAATCCGTCTCTTAGCTCGCGAGTCTCAAATCGCCGCGAGCTTCGTGGGGCATCCTACACCGGTGCCACCCAGGCCGCAGTATCCGGCCGGGTTCTTTGCGAGGTACTGCTGGTGGTAGTCCTCAGCATAGTAGAAGGGCGGCGCGTCGATGATTTCGGTCGTGATGCGCCCGTGTCCGGCATCGTCGAGAGCGCGTTGGTAGCGTTGCATCGATTCCGTCGCCGTTTGGCGCTGCACATCGTCAAAGCAATAGACACCAGAACGATACTGCGTTCCGCGGTCGCCGCCCTGTCGCATGCCCTGTGTCGGGTCGTGGCTCTCCCAGAACAGCTTGAGAAGATCGTCGTAACTCACTTCCGCCGGCCGATAGACCACCAAGACGACCTCATTGTGACCGGTGAGGCCGGAGCACGTCTCTTCGTAGGTCGGATTGGGAGTTTGGCCTGCGGCGTAACCTACCGCGGTCGTGAAGACCCCTTTGGTTTCCCAAAACTTTCGCTCGGCTCCCCAAAAGCATCCGAGGCCGAACATCGCCTTCTGCGTGTCCTCCGGGAAGGGGCCTTCGAGCGGAGCGCCTAGGACGAAGTGACGGGCCGCAACCGGCATTTTCGTGTCCCGCCCCGGCAGGGCCTGCTCGGGCGTGGGCATTCGAAGCTTCTTCTCTGAATTGAAGAACATAGGTGTTTACATAGAGAACTTGTGCCGCATCGCCAGTGCCTAGGCCCCTCCGCTTGGCGATCAGACGATAATACGATAACCAAGCTCGATGGACGAGCGGCAGATCTCCGAGATTGCCAAGCGGCTTCGAGGCAGCCGGAGCGTCCTGTTCATCACGGGAGCAGGGATTTCGGCCGACTCGGGTTTGCCGACCTATCGCGGGATCGGCGGGCTCTACGAACAGGAGGAAACCGATGACGGCATTCCCATCGAGGCGGCGCTCTCCGGGGCGATGTTCCAGCGTGATCCTGCGCTGACCTGGAAGTACATCCATCAAATCGAAAGCTCGTGTCGCGATGCAGGCCCGAATCGGGCGCATCACGTCATTGCTGAGCTCGAGCAGCGCTTCGATCGGGTCTGGACGCTGACCCAAAATGTCGACGGCTTGCACCGTGCCGCGGGCAGCGATCAGGTCATCGACATTCACGGCGATGTGCATCGCTTGTTATGTACCCGCTGCGCTCACCGTTGGCGGGTACGCAGCTACGTAGGACTCGACATCCCACCGTCCTGCCCCGAGTGCGCGTCTTTGGTCCGGCCCGAGGTGGTCTTGTTTGGCGAAATGTTGCCGTTGGATCGCGCGCGTATGCTGCAGGAGCAGTTGACGCGCGGATTCGATGCCGTGTTTTCGATCGGGACCACCAGCGTGTTTCCCTACATCGCAGAGCCGGTCATCGATGCCCGGCGCCGCGGCGCGCTGACCGTCGAAATTAACCCCGGCACGAGCGAAGTTTCACACCTCGTTAACTACCGACTTCGCACCGGGGCCGCTGCGGCGATGGATGCGGTTGTCCGCGCGCTCGATCGTGCCTAGGCTTCCCCCTGCCATGGGGGGTCCAGGGCAGGGTTACAGGTACGACGGCTCGTACGAAGAAATCGTTCATCTCACCGATGGGCAGCGGGTCCAGCTGCGTCTCATGCGCCCGTCGGACAAAGAGATGCTTCGCGAGGGCTTCGAGCACTTGTCTCCCGATTCTCGCTACGCGCGTTTCATGTCGCCGAAATCCAGGCTGACCGAGACGGAGCTCGAGTACCTGACCAACGTGGACGGAGTGAACCATTTTGCGATGGGCGCCATTCGCCGTCGCTTCGTGTCCACCGACGAAGGCATCGGCAGCGCGCGGTTCGTGCGTTTGTTGGATCAGCCGGACACCGCCGAGCCTGCGGTGACAGTCCTCGACGAGTTCCATGGCAAAGGTCTCGGCTCGATCCTCCTGCAACGGCTGATCGAAGCCGCCTGGGAGCGAGACGTACGCTGGTTCGTGACCGAGCTGCTGGCCGACAACAAGGCATCGAGGGGCATGATGGAATCGTTGAGCCCCGAGGTGAAGTTCCGCCATTCAGGAGACGGCGCCTTGGTCGCGACGCTGCCTGTTCCCGAGCCCGACCGAACGCCAACGGCCCCCGGCTTCTTCGATGGAACGCCGATCCATAAGCTCTTGTCCTACGTCGCCCGAGCCAAGGTCACGGTTCGGCCTCGCGTGACGAAGCCACCCGAGCCACCTGGCTAGGAAACCTGGACCGGGAACATCATCGGCGCGCGCACTTCGACCATGCGTTGTGCATTGGTCAGCGTGCCGACGATCCGCAGGGCAAACGGGAACGCTGTCCCTGGGCCTCGGCTGGTGATCAGCCTGCGATCGGCGACGACCGGATGCTCGCTGTAGTCCCCCCAGTCTTCGAGCTGGCTCTTGACGCTCGGATGGCTGGTGAGCTGATGCTGCTGGAAGACACCGTGTGCCTGAAGCGCAATCGGCGCGGCGCAAATCGCAGCGACCCAGCGCCCGCTTTGTTCTTGCTCACGAAGTAGCTCTCCGACCTTGGAAGAGGCCGCCAAGCGCTTCGCGCCTTCCGCCCCGCCTGGAAGAACCAGCACGTCGAATTCACCGTCGACGCTTTCGAGGGCAATGTCCGGCGTGATCATCACACCGCGGCTGCACCGAATCGGCACTTCGCCCTCGACCCCCGCGACCGTGACCTCGATTCCGCCACGGCGCAGCACATCGATGCTGATGACCGCTTCCATTTCCTCGCTGCCCTGTGCGAGCAGTACGAGTGCAGTCGGCTGGTCGCTCATCGCAGATCCTCGCAGTTCCGCGACTTGTCGGCTTTGCAGATCTCCGCGATTCGCTCCCGGAGGGCCGTCTCGAGCTTGCTCAAGCCAAGGCTCTTGGCGAGGTCCATGGCGGCCACAGCGCTGACGCGGTCGACCACAAAGGCTTTCAACCCCAGCAAGGCGCTCGCCCGTTGCCCTGATTTGCAATGCACGACCGCGGGCAGTGCGTCCTGCTCCCCGAGCGCTCTGGCGAGCGAGCGCGCGTTTGCTTCGGTAAGCCCTGCCGGGCCCGGGACTGGGATGGACACGAATTTCATGCCGAGGCGCTCGACCGTAGCCTGCTCGCCTTCATCGCCCGGCTCGCTCTCGGCACGCAGCGTGATGACGGTGCGGTACCCGGCCTCTTGGATCGCCTTCAACTGATCGGGCGAGGGCTGGCCTCCCACGAGCAAACCGTCCTTCGTGACGCGGGCATTGGGGATCGGAACCAGCGGCGGCGTCTGGTCGATGTTCTTCGGAGCGCTCGGCTTTTCGGGCGCCCGTTCCGCCGATGCATCCGGCAGAACGCCTAGGAGACCGCTCAGCGCGATCAAAGAAATGATTGGAATTGCACGAATCAGCATTGGACCCCTCTCTCAACGATGTTCTGGGGGGGCCGCGCGGTCAACCATGCACCGCTTTGCTTCATGGGTTACCTCACACCTTTGCCGCTGTCGATCGCGCGGGCTGCGACGCGCCCTGAATACACACAGCCCCCGAGGAACGTTCCCTCGAGCGCGCGTTTTCCGTGCATGCCGCCACCGCCGAAGCCGCAGGCCTCGCCGACCGCGAACAGATTGGGGATGGGGTTGCCGTGCGTGTCGAGAACCTTCGCGTCGAGGTCGACTTGAATTCCGCCCAGGCTCTTGCGCGTGAGAATCTGCGTGCGAATCGCGATCAAGGGCATGGAGTCGGGGTCGAGGATCCGCGCCATGTTGCAGGTTCGAAGCCGGTCACCGAGGTACTGGCGGACGTGCGCGATTCGGCGAAGTTGGTCGTCGTTCTGAAACTTGGAGCCGCGCGCGATGTTGGCGTCGTACTCGGAGATCTCCCGTTCCAGCAGTTGGGCGTCGACGTCCTTGCTGCCGGCCAAGGCGTTCATTCCGTTGGCCAGCTCCGGCACGCTTCCCGCCGTGACGAAGTCTGGGCAGTGGTCGATGAACTCCTGGACCTGTTCGCCGTTGCCTTGCAAGAGCCGCACGACGAAGGCCATCATTTTCTTTTCACGAACGGCCTGGTTGAACTCGGCGCCGGAAATTGCGAACTCTTTGTTGGCGATCTTGCGGTTCATCACCTGCCAGGAGTACTTCTTCTTTTCGCGGCAGATGCGGTGGACCAAAAAGAGGGTGTCGTAGGAACCGACGAGTGGCGGATCGACGAAACGGCGGCCCTCGTAGTTGAGCCAGAGCGCCGACTTCCCTGGAACCATGCTCAGGCCCTGGTTGGGGAAGAGCGGTTCCCAGTGCCGGACGCCCGCGGCGTAGTTCCACATCTTTTCGAGGTGCGTGACATTGGCTCCAAGCTCCTCGACGCGGTCGAGAAGCTTCCCATCGGCTTCGGGAATCGAGCCGTTGAGCATTGGCTCGGGGGGCTCGCCCCATTGATCTCTCGGCCAAACCTCGCGCACCTTGTCGTGGTTGCCGGCGATGCCGCCCGCGGCGATGACGATGGCATCGCCCAGCGCCTCGAACGAGCCGGCGCCGTGCGTGCCATGGCAGCCCACGACTTGGCCGCGCTCCCGAGTTAGGCCGTCGACCTTGTGGTCGAAGTGCAGCTCGAGCAGCCCGGCTTGTTCGTGAGCCTCGAGCCTTGGAATCAGCGGCAGCACGATCCCTTCGCCCGTACCCCAGACGATGTGAAATCGGGGCACAGAATTCCCCGGCACGAAGTAGCCGCGCTCGGTCCAGTTAACCGCGCGGAAGAAGCTCACGTCACGTTCGGCGAGCCAGTCACGGACCTCTTCGGTGCAGCGATGGACGTAGGCTTCCGCCCAGCGATACGGCCAGATGTCGTTTGGGTCGAGCTCGCCGTAACGAACCCAATCTCGCATCGCGAGGTCGACCGAGTCCTTGATGCCGTTCTTTCGTTGTTCGGGCGAGTCGACGAAGAAGATGCCGCCGAAGGACCAGACCGCGAGCCCGCCTATGCGATCACGCGAGGCGGCGTCCAACATGACGACACGCTTGCCCGCATCGAGCAGCTCGAGTGCCGTCACCATCCCTGCGAGGCCCGCGCCAATGACGACGACCTCAGCGCTGTACGTGCTTCTTCCAGGCATTGAAGACGGGCGAGCATAACAGATAGGCGGCTCGGAAAAAGGAAGCTTCTAGATGCGTCTTTTCCGTTGTGAACGTTCGGGCTATCGGGGCTTGCGCGCCGGGCGTGGGCTTGTACGGTCCGGCTCGGAGGGCAGATGCGCGAGCTCGATGGGAAAGTTGCGGTGGTGACGGGAGCTGGACACGGCATTGGGCGCGAAACGGCGCTCGCCCTGGCGGCCAAACGGTGCCGGCTTGCGATTTGCGACGTGAACGAGGTCGCACTCGAGGGTGTGCGTCACGAGCTGGAGCTCGGCGGTGCCACCGTGACCGCGCATCGCGTCGACGTCTCCGACAAGGCACAAATGGAGGCCTTCGCGTCCGACGTCGTGCGCGCACACGGAGCAGCCAACATCCTCATCAACAACGCCGGCGTCACGGTCTACGCTTCCTTCGAAGAGCACAGCGTCGAAGACCTCGAATGGATCCTCGGCGTGAACCTCTGGGGCGTGATCTATGGCTGCAAGTTCTTCCTGCCTCACCTCAAGGCGGGCGGCGAGGGCCACATCGTCAACCTGTCGAGCGTGTTCGGCATCATCGCGCCGCCGCTTCAGACGAGCTACGTGGCAAGCAAGTTTGCGGTCCGGGGTTTCAGCGAGTCCTTGAGGGCGGAATTGGCCGACGACCACGTAGGCGTCACGTCGGTCCATCCCGGCGCGATCAAGACCAACATCATTCAGAACGCGCGCTTGGTCACCGACACGCACCAAGAGCTCCGGAACACGACCCAAGAGCTTTTCGATCGACTTGGCACGACGCCCGATGTCGTCGGCGCGCGGATCGTCAAGGCCATCGAGTACAACTCGCCCCGGGTGTTGATCACCAAGGAAGCGCGGGTGGCGGACGCGTTGAAGCGTCTGATGCCGGCAACGGCGGACGGCATCGTGGCCCGCGTGTTCAAGAGGATCTCCCCGCGGTAGCCGTGGCGGCCGTTCCACGCGAACGTTTCGGAGACTTCAGCGTGCTCCGCCGCGAAGCGAGCGGCGCAGAGGCCGTCACCGTTCACTTCGCCCACGCGACGGGGTTCAACGCGGAGACCTACAGCCCTCTGCTCGCAGACGTCGACTCGGCGATCGGCCTCTACCTCATGGATGCGCGAGGACACGGTCGGTCCGAAGCGAGCGCCGATCCGAGGAAGCTTCGATCCTGGCAGCCCTATCGAAAAGACCTCGAAGCGTTTGCGAGCACCCTCCCGCAGCCTCTGATTCTCGCCGGGCATTCGATGGGCGCGACCGTCAGCATGGAGCTTGCTGCGACGCGACCCGATCTCGTCCGTGGCTTGGTGCTCATCGACCCGGTCATCGTGCCTCCAGCTCAGATCCCGATGCTCGCCGTGGCTCGCACGTTCGGGTTGGCGGAACGCATCGTTCCCATCGCGGAGATGGCCGCGCATCGGCGCATGGAGTTTCCGTCGAAAGCTGCTGCCGTCGAGAACTACGTCGGCAAAGGCCCGTTTCGAACCTGGCCTCGCAAATGGATTGAGAGCTACGTCGAAGGCGGGACAGTGGACAACGCCGACGGGACGGTTCGCCTGAGCTGTGACCGCGCCTGGGAGAGCAAGACCTTCGCGATGGCGACAGTCAATCCGTATCGCGCGCTCCGGAAGGTGCGCTGCCCGATCACCTTGTTTGCGCGCGAGCACAGCGGCCCGCCGTTCACCCGAGAGTCGCGCGAGGCGTTCATGCGATGCCGGCCGGAGACGCGACTCTTGGTCCTCGAAGACGTCACGCACTTCATGGCAATGGAGCGCCCCGACATCGTGGTCGAGGAGCTCGAGCGCATGGCGGAGCTGGTGCTCTCAGAGCTCGGATAGCTCGCGCTCGAAACCACCTGATAAGATTGGAAAGCGGCACCAGGTCTTTGGGTCGAGGTTCTTGTCGTCGACGTGAAACGAAGGCGCGTAGCGCTCTCGCTTCCACTGGTTGCGCGACCAGAGTTGGAAGAAGCGCTTCACCCAGCCACGGAGGGTGTCCTCGTCGTAGTCCGAGAATTCGCTTCCCAGAATCTCCAGGCAGTCGGCGGGTGGCAGCTTGTCTCCGATCGCAAGCCGTTCGATGACGTCGAGCACCGGGTAGGGCATCAGATCGCCTTCATCGGTCTGGTCGCTGCCCTTGGGGCGGAGCTCGGCCGTCGGCGTTTGCACGTTGACCGCATGCAGCGCCGGAATCGGCTGCATGCCCTCGGGGCCTTTGCGCTCGAGCCAGAGGAGCCACCGACGGAGGAAGGCCTTGTCAATTCCGGCAATCGGACTGAGGCCTCCACAGGTATCGCCGTCCATCGTCGCGTAACCGACTGCAGCTTCGGAGCGATTGCTCGTCGAAAGGAGCAATGCGCCCCGCATGTTGGCGAGCATCCAGACGCTCGGACCACGCGCGCGGGCCTGGATGTTCTGGAGCGTGATGTCGTCTTCTTCCCAGGTCAGGGGACGCTCGACGGCATCGGAAATCAGGCTCTCGTAGGCGTCGACGATGTGCTGCACGTCGAGGATGTAGAATGTAGCGCCGATCGCCTCGGCCACGGCCGTGGCGGCGTTGCGCGTAACCTCTCCGCTGTTCTCGGTCGGCTGGTAGGCGCAGCAGAGGAGCTTCCGCACCCAGTCGCGGACGCTGGCCTCGGCGTTCATGCCGATCTTTTCCGCGAATCGTTCGGCGCCCAGCTCTGCGATCGCCCGGTCGACCATGAGCGAGACGAGGCAAGCCGCCGCTGCGGAGTCGGCACCTCCACTAATGCTCAGCACGAAACCCCGCGAGTGGCTCTTTCGAAGATAGTCGAAAAGGGCGAGCGTGAGCGCGCGGGTGAATTCCTCTTCTTTGTGGTCGGCGCTGACTTCCCACGCGGGTGAGCTCGGCGCGCTGCGCTCCATCTTCGCGCGTGGAAACTCGAAGTCGACGCTGATTCTCTTTCCCCCCGGGTCGGTCCGATCCGCCTCGAAGCTGGTGGTCCGGACCTGCTCGGTCCGAGATGCTTCGACGTCGATGACCGCAGTCGTCAAGACCGAATCGTCGAAGGTGAGCCGCTGCGATCGGGCCAACATCTTGCCGTTTTGCGCGATGTAGCAACCGCCGTCGTAGATCACACGGCCGGCCTCGTTGCCAAGCAGGTTGGCGTAGAGATAGCTCACCGCCATCGAGCGTGAGCCTTCGAGCACCAGGCGTTCACGCACCTCGTGCTTGCCAAAGGCGAAGTGACTCGCGCTTGGGTTCACCATGATGTCCATCGCATGGCCGTCGATCGCGCCTCGGCGTTGCGCGACCCAGGCGTCTTCGCAAATCTCGAAGCCAACGCGCACGCCCGAGAAATCGAAGAAGACGTCGCCGAACGGGTAGCTCTTCCCGTCGCGCTCCAGCTCGACCACTTGATGGTTGGGCCAAGGTTTGAACCAGCGGGGCTCGTAGTGAAGGCCTTCGCCGGCCAGATGTTCTTTGGCAGCAAAGCCTGCAATGCGACCGTCCGCCACGACGCAGGCGGTGTTGTAAAGACCCCCTCTGCGACGCACGGGCATCCCGATGCTCACCACCATGCCCTTGGTTTGCGGCAGCAGCTCCATCAGCATCGACCAAGCCCGATTCGCAACGTCCGGACCAAGAAACGCATCTTCGCAGCCGTAGCCCGTCGTGCAGAGCTCGGGCAGCACGAGCAGCGCCGCGCCTTCGAGGTGTGCTTGCCGCAAGACCGCCTCGATGCGCCGCTGGTTGCCGCCCCAGTCGAGTGGCGTCTGATTCAACGACGCGGTCGCGACCTTGATCGGGATCATGCACCTTCTCTAGCACCGCTCCGCGCTGGCGAGCCTGTTTGAGGATTGACTGGCTAGGCGACGCGGCGTATGATGATTTCAGTGATCGTCATTTTCTGCCAAGTCGAGTAATGTATGGCCTTTCAACAAGACCCCCCAAGCCTTGGAAATCAATACGATTCTGACTCGCTTCTCCGCGAGTACTTGGAGCGAACCCTCCCAGCCGAGCTTCTCGAACGGTTCGAGCCGGAGTACCGCGAGCTCGGCGAGCTCAACGGCGGTGAGCTCTATCGACTGTCCTTGGCCGATCTCGAAAACGAACCGGTTCACAGGGTTTGGGATGCCTGGGGCAATCGGGTCGACGAGGTCGAGGTCACCGAGGTATGGAAGCGAGCGCAGGCCCTCTGCGCCGAACACGGCCTGGTGGCTGCTGGTTACGACTCGGAGCTCGGACCCTACGCGCGCGTCCACCAGCACATCTTGAACTACGTCGCGCAGGCCTCGCTCGACACCTACAATTGCCCGTTGGCCATGACTGACGGCGCGGCCCGCACGCTCCTCGATTCGGGCAACCAGGCGCTCATCGATCACGCGCTTCCGCGACTCTTGTCTCGTGACCCCGCCACGATGTGGACCTCCGGTCAATGGATGACCGAGCTCATCGGCGGCTCCGATGTCGGGCAGACCGAAACGATTGCGCGGCGCGACGGCGACCGCTGGCGCCTCTACGGCACCAAATGGTTCACCTCGGCGACGACGGCCGACATGGCG
>Ga0209456_10001214_pt1 | contig 12707 bp, 12 predicted proteins | sample COG_11_FD_184755 | JGI IMG/M metagenome (GOLD analysis project Ga0209456, IMG submission 184755) | Pelagic marine sediment microbial communities from the LTER site Helgoland, North Sea, for post-phytoplankton bloom and carbon turnover... | ecosystem: Environmental > Aquatic > Marine > Neritic...
GGTCGACCAGGAGAAGGTCAAAGAACACGTGGCCAGGGTAGGCCGCAAACAGATGATCGATACGGTGATCGCCAACTGCCCGACGCGCGCACTCAGCCTGAACGACGACGACACCCTGGATATCGACAACAGCAGCTGCGTGCGCTGCATGCATTGCATCAATGTCATGACCAAAGCCCTGTCACCCGGCAAGGAGCGCGGTGCCACCATCCTGATTGGCGGCAAACGTGCACTGAAAATCGGTGACCAGATGGGCACGGTCATCATTCCGTTCATGCCGCTTGAGACCGATGAGGATTTCGAGCGGTTTTATGAACTGGCGGAAACGGTTATCGACTTCTTTGCCGAGAATGCGCTCGAACACGAGCGTATCGGTGAAACCATCGATCGTATAGGTCTTGCCAATTTCCTTGCAGGGATCGGTGTCGATGTTGATCCCAACATGATCAGTCATCCGCGCACCAGTTCATATGTTCGAACCGACGACTGGGACGATGAGGCTCAAAAGTGGTTCGAACGGAAAAGCGCTGCGGTCGAGTAGGCCATTGGGGTATCTGTAGCAAGGTATACGAATACACAACCGGCAGAGAGAAGCGAACATGAGGAGCGATCGATGAAAGGGGCGGAAAAACCTCGAAGAGCGGACGAATCCGGGGTCATGGATCCGTTCCCGCAAATGCACCCGCTGCTGAAGAAAAACTACGGGCAATGGAGCTGGCACGACCGGCTACGCCCGGGTGTCTTGCACCATGTCGCCAAGACCGGTGATGAAGTGTGGACAGTGCGTGCCGGGACGCAGCGCCAGATGGATGTGCATACGATCCGCGAACTGTGTGACATTGCGGATGAATTCGCCGATGGCCACTTACGCTTTACAACTCGCAGCAATGCAGAGTTCATGGTTACTTCCCAGGACAAGACGGGACCACTAATCGAACGACTGAACGGGGCGGGCTATCCGGTCGGAGGCACCGGTAACTCAATATCGATGATTTCCCATACCCAGGGGTGGCTGCACTGTGACATCCCCGGCACTGATGCATCCGGTGTCGTCAAGGCGTTGATGGACGAATTGCACCACGAATTTACACACGAAGAAATGCCAAATCGGGTACGCATCACAACCTCGTGCTGCCAGATCAATTGCGGTGGCCAGGGCGATATTGCAATCAACGTGCAGTACACGAAACCACCCAAGATCAATCACGATCTTGTCGCCAATGTCTGCGAGCGTCCGGCAGTTGTGGCACGCTGCCCGGTGGCGGCGATCCGCCCGGCGATGGTCAATGGCAAGCCGTCGCTCGAGGTCGACGAGAAAAAATGCATTTGCTGCGGTGCATGTTACCCACCCTGCCCCCCGATGCAGATTAACGGGCCGGATTCAACCAAGCTGGCGATCTGGGTCGGTGGTAAACATTCCAATGCGCGCTCGAAGCCGACCTTTCACAAGCTGGTTGCCGCAGGGCTGCCGAACAACCCACCGCGTTGGCCAGAAGTGGCAGAGGTCGTGAAGACGATTCTTTATGCTTACAAGGAGGATGCGCATGCCTGGGAGCGCGTGGGTGAGTGGATTGATCGAATCGGCTGGCCGCGCTTTTTCGAGATGACCGGGCTGGCCTTCACCAGACACCACATTGACGATTGGCGCGGTGCGCGCGGTAGCCTGAACGCATCGACCCATATGCATTTCTAATGAAGTTCGGAATCCTGATTAACGAAGGCCCGTTTACGCACCAGGCCTCGGATAGTGCGTATCGCTTTACCGCGGCCGCGCTCGCCAAGGGGCATGAAATCTATCGCGTGTTCTTCTACAACGATGGAGTGTACAACTCCAACAAGCTGTCGGAGCCCCAGAGCGATGATCGTAACCTGGTTGCCTTATGGGCGAATTTGGGCAAGGAACACGATATCGATCTGGTGGTGTGCGTTGCCGCGGCGCTGCGCCGTGGCATCAAGGATGAGGTTCTTGCAGACGGCTTTCGGATTTCCGGGCTTGGTCAACTCGTCGAAGCGGGCATCCAGGCTGACCGGCTCGTCGTGTTCGGCGACTGAAACGGTATGAGCGAAATGAATGAATTCGACGAGAACGCCCCCGAGGTCGTCAAACGATTTATGTACGTCAACCGCAGGGCGCCATACGGCACGATTTACGCACTCGAATGTCTAGAAGTCGTTTTGGTTGCCGCGGCATTCGATCAGGACGTCAGCGTAGTGTTCATGGACGATGGTGTATGCCAGCTGAAGAAAAATCAGGACACGACAGGCATCGGGATGAAGAATTTTTCGAAGACCTACGGGGCACTTGATGATTACGATGTTGAGAAAATCTATGTCGAAAAAGAGTCGCTCGCTGCGCGCGGTCTGACGGCTGACGACCTGGTGATCCCCGTCGAGGTCCTGGCCGCAGATGATTTGCGTGAAGTCATGGCGCAACAAGACGTTGTAATCAGTTCTTGAGTCCGATGCTGCATTTAATCAACAAATCACCGTTCGAGAGGAATGCGCTGGACAGCTGCCTTCGCGTGGCAAAGTCCGGAAGTGCGATCCTGCTGATCGAGGACGGCGTGTACGCGGCGCTGGCGAACGCGACCCACGCCGAAAAAATTATCGATCGGATGGGCGATTTTTCTTTTTATGTTCTTGGTCCTGATGTCGCGGCACGGGGTTTGAGTGACACGCCTTTGATCAAGGGCATTGATGTTGTCGACTATGAAGGATTCGTCGACATGGTTGCGGAACATGATGCCACGCAGTCATGGCTATGAGCTCAATGACTGACGGTGGTGTCACGTGATCCAGGTGATCGATGTAGTTTCAAATACGAGTAAGAGGTAGGCCATGGCTTATGAATGCGACGGTGCAACTATCGAAACTGACGAGGAAGGCTATATCACTGATATCAGCCTTTGGAGCCAGGAATTAGCGACCCTGATTGCAACAGAAGAAAATATCGAGATGGGCGATGACCACTGGGAGGTTGTGAACTTCCTGCGGAATTATTATGAGGAATACCAGATCGCCCCGGCAGTCCGGGTTTTGACCAAAGCGATCAAGAAATCACTGGGGGTGGATAAGGGGAACAGCAAATATCTGTATGAGTTGTTCCCTTATGGACCGGCCAAGCAGGCCTGCAAAATTGCCGGTTTGCCTAAACCGACGGGTTGTATTTAATGACAGGTTAAGAACTTGGTACTTGGCAGCATCTATGCAGTACTGGCTTACTTCGCTACGGCGGTTCTCGTCGTTGGCCTGCTGTACAGAATCCGGCTCTATGCCCGAACGCCTGCACCATTGAAAATCCCGACGACGCCGGCGCCCGTGAAACGATCGGGCGTGGTCGTGCGCATGGCGAAGGAGGTCGTCCTCTTCGAGAGTCTGTTCAAGGCCAACAAATGGATCTGGCTGTTCGGCTGGGCGTTCCACGCCGCATTGTTGCTGGTGGTGCTGCGCCATCTGCGCTATTTCACCGAGCCGGTCTGGATTTGGGTGACGTGGGTCCAGCCTTATGGGATGTATGCCGGGTTCGCGATGCTTGCCGGGCTGGCCGCGCTCTGGGTGCGGCGTTTCGCGGTCGAACGCATACGTTATATTTCCGGACCATCCGACCATCTCATGTTGCTGCTGCTGATCGGGATCGTCGCGACCGGGTTGATGATGAAGTACGTGGTGCACACGGACATCATTTCATTAAAGGTATTTGTCCTGGGCTTGATCTATTTCGACTGGCAACCGATTCCCGCCGACCCGGTGTTGCTGATCCACCTCGGATTGGTACTGGCATTAATGATCGTCTTCCCATTTTCGAAGTTGCTTCATGCCCCCGGCGTGTTTTTTAGTCCCGGCCGCAACCAGGCTGATAACCCCCGTGAGAAAAGACACCTTGCGCCGTGGGCCGCAGTATTGGACGCAGGTCGGCAAAAGGCTGGAGGCGAATAGCCGATGGCTGACTACGACATACCTTCGATCACCGTGCCAATCGAGATTCCGACGCTCAAGAGAGGAGCGATGGAACATCTGGCGCCGTATGCGGCAGCCCCGGCGCACCAGCAAGCGCTGGGTTTCCCGGGAGAGCTGGTCGACGATTGGCAAACGAAAGCGATCGACAAGTTTTCCGAATTGCTCGGCAAGTCACGGGCGCTGCAGGTTTACATGGACAGCTGCGTGAAGTGTGGCGCCTGCACCGATAAGTGCCATTATTTTCTCGGTAGCGGTGACCCGAAAAACATGCCGGTCGCGCGTCAGGATCTTATGCGCAAGGTCTATCGTCGCAACTTCACATGGGCTGGCAAACTTGTGCCATGGCTGGTCGGCGCCGAGGACCTGACCGAAGATGTACTGGATGACTGGTACACCTATTTCCACCAGTGTTCGCAGTGCCGGCGATGCTCGGTTTATTGTCCCTACGGCATCGATACCGCCGAAATATCAATGGCCGCACGCGAGATCATGGATCACATCGGCAAGGGTCAGAAATACTGCAACGAAATCATTGGCAAGGTTCACCAGATAGGAAACAACCTCGGGCTGCCTGAGGCGGCACTGATCAATACGCTGGAAGGCCTGGAAGAGGACATCGAGGAAGAGACCGGCGTGAAGGTAAGGTTGCCGGTCAATGTAGAAGGCGCGGACATACTGCTCGTGACACCCAGTGCCGACTTTTTTGCGGAGCCGCACGTCGACGGTCTGATCGGTTACGCCAAGGTGTTTCATCAGGCGGGAGTCAGCTGGACAGTCAGTTCCTATGCCTCCGAAGCCGCGAACTTTGCCCTGTTCATCGGCTCTTACGAGCAAATGAAGCTGGTCGCCGAGCGCATCAGGAAAGCGGCCGAGGATCTGGGCGTCAAGCGCATCGTTTTCGGCGAGTGCGGGCATGCGTGGCGAGTCGCCTACAGCTTCCTCAATACACTGGCCGGGCCGTTCGACTTTCTGGATCCCGATTACCCGATACCACAACACATTTGTGAATTTACCTACGACCTGATCGAAAAAGGCGAGTTGACACTGGATAAGTCTGCCAACGATCACATGACGCTGACCTACCATGATTCGTGCAATGTCGCACGCGGCTCGCGCATGGGTAACGGTCCCGGCGGGCAGTTCGAGATTCCGCGAGCGATCATCAGGGCCTGCTGCAACAACTTCGTTGACATGGCTGCCAACACGATCAACGAAAAGACTTTTTGCTGCGGTGGAGGCGGCGGGCTGCTGACAGATGACCTGTTGGAAATCAGGACCAAGGGAGCGGCACCACGCATGCGGGCACTGCAGGAAGTCGTAGAAGAACATGGTGTCACGCACATGGCGGCGATCTGCGCCATCTGCAAGTCGCAATTTGGGAAGGTCATGCCCGCCTATGGATTCGATATGGACGCCGTCGTCAGCGTACATCAGCTGGTTTCGAATGCCATCGTCCTTGACGGCCAGACGACCGATCATGCCGGCTAGTACGACGGCGAAGAAACCGAAAGAGTGAGTAGAGTATGAACGAGAAACTTCTCACCAGACGTCGCTACAAAGATGGCGACAATGCACATCGACCCTGGCAGGAACAAATTTTCACGGCCGATGCATCGTTCAAGTGTCCGGCATACGTTCACCGTGCGCCGCCATGCCAGGGGAGCTGCCCTTCGGGTGAGGACATCCGTGGCTGGTTGAATATTGCGCGAGGCATAGAAAAGGCTCCTGGAGATATGCCCTGGCAGGAATACGCGTTCAGCCGCGTCACCGATGCAAACCCGTTTCCAGCCATTATGGGCAGGGTATGCCCGGCGCCGTGTGAAGACGGTTGCAACCGAAATGAGGTCGAGGATCATGTTGGCATTAATTCGGTTGAGCAGTTCATCGGCGACTATGCTCTCGAACATGGACTGCCGCTTCGACCGGCAGGGAAAGATACCGGGAAGAAGGTCGCGATTATCGGCGGTGGGGTAGCCGGCATCGCGTGCGCCTATCAGTTACGCCGCAAAGGGCATGCCTGCACGGTTTTTGAAGCTCACGACGAATTAGGCGGCATGACGCGCTACGGTATTCCCGGATACCGGGTGCCGCGTGAAGTGCTCGATGGCGAAATCCAGCGCGTTCTCGATCTCGGCGTCGAAGTCCGCAAGAATTCGAAAGTCGGCGTCGACGTTTCACTAGAGGAACTGCGGGCGGACTTCGACGCCGTGTTTGTTGGTATTGGTGCCCAGTCCGGTGCAGCCTTGCCGGTGCCGGGCGGGGACGCGCCAAACTGCATCAGCGGCATCGCCTTTCTTGAGGCATTCAATGACGGGCGCTTAAAGCACTCCGCCGAGCGCGTGCTGGTCATCGGCGGTGGCGATACGGCAATGGACGTTGCCGCCGTTGCCAGGCGCCTGGGGCATATCCAGCACAAACGTGAACACGACAGGCCGGAAAGCGTCGTTCTTGGCCAAACGGTGCACGATGTGGCGACCGTCGCCAAGCGCCAGGGCGCCGAGGTGACGATCGTCTACCGGCGGCCGCTCGACAAAATGCCGGCCACAAAGATGGAAATCGAGCACGTGACCCAGGAAGGCGTCAAAATCCGCAACTCGCTGGCTCCTGTCTCGGTGGTGGTCGGTGACGATGGCCGCGCCACGGCCCTGCGTGTCATCGAGGCCGACTGGAGCACGGGCAAGATGGTCGTCAAGGAAGGCAGCGAAATAGATATCGAATGCGACCTGATCGTCGCGGCGATAGGCCAGCAAGGTGACCTCGTCGGCCTGGAAAATCTCGATAATGGTTCGGGGTTGATCGATGCCGACGGATTCTATCGTGTCAAGGATCACGCCGATCTGTTTGTCGGTGGTGACATTGTAAAGCCGCATCTACTGACGACCGCGATCGGCCACGCCTCGATCGCAGCAGAGGGAATTGACCGGTTCGTGAGCGGTACCGACCCGTCACGGCGACCCAAAGTCGATGTGCATCACTTCAGCCTGCTGGAGAAGTTACGGGAAATCGACCACGCACCAAGCGAATATGAACACGTACAGGATTGGGGAACGGACGAAGCCGATTTCGCAATCCACAATTATGAAGACCGCTCGTTTGCCGAGATCGTACCGTCGGACCAGTTGTTTCTCGGCCATTTCAAATACGACGCGAGGCGGCTGCGCAAGGAAAGAGAAATAGGGGCCGACGCCGTGCTGGGCTCCTTCGGCGAGCGGATTCAAGGTCTTTCAGAGGAAGAAGCCCGGCAGGAAGCCAACCGTTGCATGAGCTGCGGCATGTGTTTCGAGTGTGATAACTGTGTCATCTATTGCCCACAGGACGCCATTTTCCGGGTCGAGAAATCGGAGTCGACCATGGGCAACTATGTCGACACCGACTACACAAAATGTATCGGTTGTCACATTTGTGAAGATGTCTGCCCATCCGGGTATATCCGGATGGGCTTGGGAGAATAAATCATGGCCGTGCGCCACAGCGCCATCGCAGCGGTCGCACTTGTTCTGGTTTCATTACTGGTTGTTCTGGCCAGCCTGAACGACGTGCTTGACGCGGCGGAAGACGAGGGCGTGGCTAAAGGTGTGCCGATGCCGGTCATTCCCAGGGGAGAAGGCGACAGCTGTGTTTACGATACGGAGTTCATGCGCCGTAACCATATGACAGTACTCCAGCATCAGCATGATGAACCCGATTTGAAAGATATACGCAGCAAGGGGCACAGCATCAAAGAATGCGTAGCCTGTCATGCTGTTATGAGGCCGGATGCGAGACCGGATGCAAGGCCGGTGACCGCGGACAGCCCGGAACATTTTTGCCGCTCGTGTCACGATTACGCTGCAGTGAAGATCGATTGCTTCGAATGCCATGAATCGCGTGGACGCCGAAGCCTGTGGCAGGATCCGCACTCTGTCGCCAGCACAGAAACCCCATAGCGGTCGCGCGGTTCGGCGCAGGCAATCTTGGCCCACTTCTACATAGCAGCGGCGCATAAGTCCTCCGGCAAGACGTCGGTTTCAATCGGACTTGTGGCCGCAATGATAAGACGGGGTCTGGCGGTACAGCCTTTCAAAAAAGGCCCCGACTACATCGATCCTCTGTGGCTGGCTCGCGCCGCCGGCAGGGCCTGCTATAACCTCGACTTCTTTACGATGTCCGATGCCGAGATTCTCGCGAGTTTCGCCAGCAGCTCGGCCGGGGCCGATATCAGCCTGATCGAGGGCAACAAAGGACTCTTCGATGGCCTTGACGTCGAAGGTGCGGACAGCAATGCAGCACTGGCGAAAATGCTGTCGGCACCGGTGGTGCTGGTGATCGACACCACTGGCATGACAAGGGGCATCGCACCATTGATTAGTGGTTACCTGAACTTCGATCGGGACGTCGATGTTCGTGGCGTGATCCTCAATAAGGTCGGCGGCACACGGCATGAGGGTAAGCTTCGCGCAGCACTGGAGCGTTATACCGATGTGGAAGTAATCGGGGCAATCGGCCGTGACCAGGTGCTCGAGATTCCGGAGCGTCACCTCGGTCTTGTCCCGGCCAATGAAGACAAGAAGGCAGACTCGATGATTTCACTGCTGGCTGATGCAGTATCTGCCGAGGTCGATGTCGATCGTCTGATCGAGATTGCCAACATTGGCGAAGCGCCACGGGCGGCGGTCGCCGAACCCACACGGCAAGTTGCCGATGTGCGTATCGCCATCGCGCGCGATGCCGCTTTCGGATTTTACTATCAGGATGACCTTGAGGCGTTTGCCCGCGCCGGGGCCGAACTCATTCCCTTCGACACACTCAGCGATCTTCAACTGCCCGAAGCAGAAGGGCTGTTCATTGGTGGCGGTTTTCCGGAGACTCACCTGGCGGCGCTGTCTGCAAATCAAAATTTGCTTACAGAGATCCGGCAGGCTCTGGCGGCGGGCATGCCCGCGTACGCAGAGTGTGGGGGTCTGATGTATCTGGCGCGCAGCATCCAGTGGCACAGTAAGAAGTTCGACATGGTCGGGGCGGCGCCGGGTGACGTCATCGTCGAGGATCGCCCGCAGGGCAGGGGCTATGTGATGATAAAGGAAACAGGAAAGAGTTTGTGGCCACCGGCGCCCCATGGCGCCCGCGATTCAGGCGCCGGCATTCCCGCACACGAATTTCATTATGCTCGCCTGGAGAACCTACCCGCTGATCCCGATTACGCTTATAGAGTAGTACGTGGTAACGGTATCGATGGTCATCATGACGGCCTGCTCGTTGGAAATCTTCTCGCGGGTTTTGTACACCATCGACATACAGAGGCGGACCCCTGGGTTAATCGTTTCGTGGAGTTTGTCCGTGAGAAGTCAAAGAACGTCTGCGGGAATCCTGCGTGAACCAGTCATGCTCCCGTGTGCATTGTCATGCAATTTGAGCAACAGTCGCCCCGGTAACTCTTTGAAATATAGAGCCTCAAGCGATCCAACTCGCCCCTGCCAATCACTCGTGGGGGCGCTGGCGAAACCGTCAACGTGTCCCACTAAACCTCTGCCCGCCCTACGGCATCAAATAAGCAGTGAATCTGTAGGAGAGAGCGTTGAATGTCGTCAAAGGCATCAAATGGTCGTTGGTTGTCATAGCGTCACTTGTTGTCGCGGTCACCGTATTTGTGATCGCGATACAAGAGCCGATACCGCCGCCGGGCGCCGCGGAAGCCGACAACAGCAGGGTTTACGATAACGCGTATACCGGACCCATCGCCTTGGTACGTGACGAGCTCGAAGCGTACCGGATAGCTTTGGTTTCGCCGTCAATTTCTGTCGCTGTGGGCATCGGCGGCGATCTCGTATGGGCAGATGCACATGGCTATGTCGACATCCAATCACTAACGCTTGCCACACCCGATACCGTTTACGCTATTGGCAGCGTGTCAAAACCAATCACAGCAGTCCTCAGCGCGTTGCTTTGGCAAGATCGCCTGCTGGATATCGATGCCGACGTGCGTGACTACGTCCCGAGCTTCCCAGAGAAAGAGCATTCAATAACCCTGCGCCAGCTATTGTCGCACCAGGCGGGCATCAGGCATTACAGGTTCGGGTGGAAGCCTCCAACATTCTCGGAATCAGCGCTGAATCGCCAGTTCGTGAACACCGATGAGAGCCTGTCCCTCTTTGCGAATGACGCGCTGCTATTCGAGCCGGACACCGGTTTCAACTACAGCACGTTCGGTTACACGCTGATCGCTGCCGCCATTGAGCGGGTAACCGGCCAACCGTACATCGGTGCGCTGCAGGAAAATGTCCTCGAGCCCCTGAAAATGGAACGGACGTCCCTGGACCTTGCAGGGCAAATTCACGGAACTCGGGCGACGGACTATGTTGGAACTTTCTCAAAGAAAGCGGTTATTAAGGCACCGGCGACCAACAGCAGCTACAAATGGGCCGGTGGTGGCCTCGTGTCAACGCCGACCGACCTCGTCAGGTTCGGCAATGCCATGCTCAGCAACGAGTTGCTGAGCGAGCCGATACGGACCGCCGTGTTCACAGCAAGAACACTTCCGTCAGGCGATTTGAACCCACAGCATTACGGTCTCGGATGGCGTATTGGCGGCCTCGTTGTTACGGATGGGGAAACGGGGAAGGAAAAGATCATCACGTTGATCAACCACGGTGGTACCCGCGCTGGATCGACCGCCATTCTTATGATCGTTCCCGACCACGAGATTGTCGTTGCAATGACTTCGAACTCGGTTGGGCGAGGTGGGTCGGGCCCACTGACAAGCGTCGCCGCGAAAGTCGCGAGAGAATTCATACGATTCGAGGCCGCTCGACGACGGGCACCCCGGTAACGCTCTGAAATATAAAGCCTCAGGCGATCCGTAACGCGACTGAGAACCACGTTCGATGGACTCGAATCGACTTGGCGTCGATTCTCGCCCTCGCTTTGCTCGTGTCGCTCCGCGCTCCTGATTCGGTGGATTCCTCGTTACGCTCGTCACCCCTTCGGGGCACCTCCGGCGTCCAAATCGGCTACGCCGATTTGTTGCGAATCGGTCCGCCCCTGGCTACCAGCCAATTTGTGCTAGCAGTCCAGACCGCTAAACCAGGCGTTCCGTCTGAGAGAAGCCCCATCGCCAGTAGACCTGTTTCCGGGCACTCTCGGCGCCCGCAAGCAGCGAATCTGGCTTCCTGGGAGGGAACATCATAGGCCCTTCAATCGTCTATATGATACGCGACGCCCGACGTGGCCCATCCCGCGCGCTTAGTTTCCTGGTTGACAACGCGTGGCGAGGACTTGATTCTCGAATTCTCAGCCCGTCCGAGTTAGTTCCCCTAACAAAGGAATTGTCATGCCAAATACCGAATTTATCGAGGAGCGACTTAGGTTCCTGGAGATTGATCAGGCCGACGTCAAAAGTTTGCACGATGCGAAGAAAATTCTTGAACCCGAGTTGGACCGGATGCTAGAGAAATTCTACTTACGCATTTCGGACGAAAGGCTACTGAAAACGGTTTTTGTCGATGACGATTCAATTGAACGAGCACGACAAGCGCAAAAGAAACACTGGCTGCAAACGCTTCTTAGTGGAAAATTTGATAGCGCGTACTTTGACAGGGTCGAACGAATCGGACGCTCTCATGCTCGAGTCGGCCTGACACCGAATTGGTACATCGGTGGTTATTGCATGATGTTGATCCAGTTCATTCAGCATATCTCGGTCTCGGCTGCAAAAGAGGGCCGCGACGCAAGTCCAATTATCGAAGCATTATGCAAGGCGGTATTACTGGACGTGGACCTGGTAATACATTGCTACCTGGAGGCCAAAGATCAATTAATGCTTGATCTGCTCATGCGCGCAACAAGATTCACTGACGATATGGAGAACCTGAACAGTGAACTTAGTATTGCAGCGGGGCGGGTCAAAGAAGCAACCGAGGCTTTCTCCGAAGGCACAACTGAAAATGACCAACACGCGGGTCAACTGGCAAAACTGGTCGTTCAGGTTGACGCAATGGCCGACAAAGCGAGGCAAATAGATGAGCGCGTTTGCGAGTTGAAGAGTAGAGATCGATTGTATCTTCAGCGTGGCAGTGAACATACTGGGACGTTCGCTAAACTAAAAGCACTAATACTTGGCGAATGACGGCTATTGCTGATCATGTAGACATAGATCAATTCATGGCGGGGTCAAGGCGCCGCCCGCCGAGATTAGCTGCCGAGACCGAATCGGTCCGCCCCTGGCCACCACGAAAACAGAGGACTGTCCCTTCGGGACCGTCCCCATTTTTGTATTAACAGAATGGAATCGTTGCCGAGCCGCAGGTCGGCCGTCAACAGTAACAACGAAGACCAGAACGGGACCCGGCGCATGGGTCCGTTATATACCTGATTCGAGCCCGCCGTTTCGCAAAGTCTCGAGTTCGCTCATAAGCCACGACAGACCTGGCACCGGATTGTCACAGGTCGATTGGAAGGCTCGGAGCAAACGGCGCCTCAAGCGCGTCGAGCACCCGCTGGTCCCTTTCATAGATGTCTATGAAAAAATAGGACTCACCCTGCGGCCCGATGTCGGCGGTCCAGTACAGCAGCAGCACGGGCAACGGCTCGGCCAGGTGTACAGTCTTGGTCTCGGCGCTCTCGATTTGTGCATCGATCCGCTGCCGATCCCAGCCAACGGGCGCTAGCAGGCGCTCGGCGAGATCGAACGGGTTCTGCGTACGGATGCATCCATGACTGAACGCGCGCTCTGCGCGCCCAAACAGGCTCTTGCTCGGTGTGTCGTGAAGATAGAC
>Ga0209456_10001215_pt1 | contig 12702 bp, 12 predicted proteins | sample COG_11_FD_184755 | JGI IMG/M metagenome (GOLD analysis project Ga0209456, IMG submission 184755) | Pelagic marine sediment microbial communities from the LTER site Helgoland, North Sea, for post-phytoplankton bloom and carbon turnover... | ecosystem: Environmental > Aquatic > Marine > Neritic...
CGCCATCTGCTCCTACCGCCACGAAATCAGGGAACTGGTGGAAACGGGCGTCAGCGTGCATGTCGAGAAGCCGATTCGACGAGCGAAAATCATCGCTGCTCTGCTCGAGACGCTCCATCGCACCAGCGAGCCAGCGCCCCCGGCGGACGAAGCCTTGGGCGCATCCCTGCCTCCCTCGGTGCCGATGGAGTTGCAGTCCAATGGAATGAAGGTTCTCGTCGCCGAAGACAACGTGATCAATCAGCGGGTGGTCGTCGCGCACTTGCAAGCGCTCGGATACGAAGTCGACGCGGTGAACGATGGCGTCGAGGCACTCGAAGCTCTGAGCGATGCCCGACATTGCTACGCCGCAGTCATCATGGACGGTCAAATGCCGAGAATGGATGGTTATCAGGCTGCGCGAGAGCAACGGGCGCGCGAGCTAGCATCCGGCCATCGGCGCGTTCCGATCATCGCACTCACCGCGCACGCGATGATGGGCGATCGACACACGGCGCTGGCCGCCGGGATGGACGACTACCTGACGAAGCCCTTCACGCGGAACGAGCTTCAAAAAGCGCTCAACCGCTGGGCCGCGCGCCCCGCTGCCAGCATTTCGGAGTTTCCCCCCAACGCGCTCGACACGACGATCACAGCTCAGCTCTTGGAGCTCGACGAAGAGGACCCCGGCTTCGTCGCCGACGTCATCGATAGCTTCTTCCGAAACGCCGATGAGAACGTCGCCCGCATGAAAGCAGCCGTCGAAAGCGGAGACCTGAAAGCCTTGCACCTGGCGGCCCACATGATTCGGGGCAGCAGCCAGCAGCTCGGCGCACGTAGGCTCGGCGCCACCAGCTTGAAGATCGAAACCACGAAATCCATCGCGGAAGCGGGGCCGTTGCTTGGTGCCATCGAAAGCGACCTCGAAGGGGCCCGGGAAGCCCTCACGGCTCTCGCGGACCGCGCGCTCGAAGCGGCGTCCTAGTCGGCGTCAGTTGTCCGCCGCGCCACAAAGATGGGCGGCGTCGACGATCCAGCTATCGCGAATCGTGCGCTCGGGAACGCCGTCCACGTGCTCGACCAGCCACTCGACGTCCGACGATTCAAACCGGGCAATCTGGTGGAAGTGGTAGATGCCGAGTCGATTCAGCATGCGTTCGAGGCTTGGGTCGACGCCCTCGAGCCGCTGCAAGTCGTCGCGCGGCCCAAACGGCTGCACCATGACCCAGGCCGGTGGGCGCGATTCGCCGCTGCTCCGCACCCCGAGCTCGGCGTCTCGGAGTCGGCCCTTGAGACCTTCGATGTCGTCGAGCATCCGCTCGTGGATTCCGTGGAGCACCTCGAGCTCGGTTTGCAAGCGCGCGCCGCGCGCCTCGGCTTGCCTTAGCGTCGTGTTCGCTTCGTCTCGTTCTTGAACGGCGATGCGAAGCTCGCGTCGCAGGTCCTCGGCGGACTCTCGCGCGCTTGGCCGCTCCTCGAGGTCGACCACCGAAAGCCGTTCGTGGACTTCTTGCATCGCACGATTGCGCACATCCAAGGTCGCGGTGAGCTGCCGCTTCGCGCGCTGGAGCGTCTCGATCTGCTGGGTTTGGCCCTCGAGCTCTTTTTGAAGCCCTTCGATGCGCGTGCCCTGCGTGTCGAGGTCGGCGCGCGCCTCCTCCAACTCGTATTCGAGCGTCTTGGCCCGCACCGGAGCGACCAGTCGCCCCCAGAAAACCTGCCCGAGCCACAGCAAGAGCGCCCCCAGAACCGCCGAAATCAGCAAGCCGCCGATCATCTGCAACATGAGATACGTCACGTCTCACCTCCCCCAAGGCTGTCCTCGCCGGCGACATGAAGGTCCATGCGCACGACGCGCACCCCCCGGACCATGCGCACGATGCGCTCCGCGCGCCGTGCCTCCGACTCCGAAGAGACCTGGCCGCGAAGCTCTACGTCGCGTCCATCGACGACGGGCACCACCTCGTTGAAGCCGGTGCGTTCGAGGACATCACCGACACGCGTGGCGACGTCCCACTCGATTTGGTGGCGAGCCGGGCTGAGACAAGAGAGCCAGACGACATAGGCCAAGAAGCCTGCCGAAACCGTCCCAAACACTGCCTTCTTCCACATCGCGCGGTTTGCCTACGAGCTGCATTGAACTCGATTCGCAAAAAAAATGCCACGTTCCGACAAAGCCAAGCCGCCCGCTGCGCGAGGCAGCACACAAATCTCCGGGGTGCATCGCCCCATTGGGTGCCCGCAGGGGGGGTCAGGAGTCGAAGTCGTGCCGCTCGACGATCTGGAAGAGGCGCTCCTGGCGATCGTCGGCCCAGGTGTAGAGCGCGACCGCCGCCGCGGTGAAGACCACGCCGCGCAAGTCGATCGCCTGAGCCCAGCGAAGCGCCTCTCGACGTTCGGACGCGCTTGCCCTGCGCTGGATCCGCGCCAGGGTCATGTGCGGAAGCGGCGACCGGCTTTCCTCGGGGGCCCCGGCTGCCCTCAACAGCGGATCCCTGGCCTGGGCGATCATGTCGCTCAGCGCGTCGTGCCCGGTTTCGACGATCGCGGCGAGCGCCGAAGGTTTCCGGGGATGCCCAAGCGGCTCGACGCCGGAGAACGACCCCTTTACCTCCCGAAACGAGTCAAAGTCACCGATCCGGTCCCATGCATTTCTCGCATCCGACTCTTGCACCGCCCCGAGAAAGCCCAATGTAACGTGCAGGTCTGAGGTCGCGAACACGCGCACGCGGGCGGGCGGAACCGGTCGCAGATGCAAATTCCCCACTTGCATCGGGAACCCGATAAACCAATTAGCACCCACCGGGCCAGTCTAGGGCCAAGCGAGACGAGCCGCGAGAGCCGATGCCCATCACCGAAGCGTTCATCGAATCCCTTCAGGCCCACCCCCTCTACACCTGGGCTTTGCTCGGGATCGTCGTTCTCGGCATCGTGAGCTTCGTTCTCTTGCTGTTCATCTCGGCGCCCTACGGCCGTCACCTCCGGCCCGGATGGGGCCCGACAGTGAATGCGGGGGCACTCTGGGTCCTCATGGAGGCGCCGTCGCCGATTTCATTCGCCGTCGTCTACTTCATGTCGGACAACGCGTTCAAGCCCGTCCCGCTCATCCTCTTCGGTCTGTACATGCTGCACTACGTGTACCGGTCCTTCATCTACCCGTTCCGGATGCGCGGAGGACACAAGCAGAAGCCCATCATCACGGGCCTGCTGGCGTTTTCCTTCAATACCGCCAACGGCTCGACCAACGCCTTCGCAATCACGGAGCTGGCCCCGCACCTGCTGAGCACCGACTGGCTGACCGACCCGCGCTTCATCGTCGGAATCCTCGTCTTCACTGCCGGCTACGCCATCAACCAGCAGTCGGATGCGATCCTCTTGAAGCTCCGAAAACCAGGCGAAAGTGGCTACAAAATCCCGCATGGCGGCTTCTACCGCTGGCTCTCGAGCCCCAACTACTTCGGCGAAATCATCGAATGGGTCGGATTCGCGCTCGCCGCCTGGACCGTGCCCGCCTGGATCTTTGCCTGGTTCACGGCCACAAACCTCGTTCCGCGGGCTTTTTCCAACCATCGCTGGTACCGCGAGCACTTCAGCGACTACCCAAAAAGCCGTCGCGCGATCATCCCCTTCGTGCTCTAGCCCGTAGACTTGCGTCACCGCCCGGATTGACGCGACAATAGGCGACCAGGGGCGCACGTCATCGGGGAGGGATGCAGGTTGGCCGACAAGGAATCGAGCTCGCGTAAAGAACCGTCCGACCTGTTCAAGGTCGAGAACGCCACACCGTCGATTTCGCCGGTCAACAAGATCGTCTTGCCGCCGGCCGAGGCGCTCAAGCGACGCATCCGCCGCCTAATCGCCGCGGGGATCGCCGCGCTGATCTTCTTCTTCATCGTCCACACGGTCCTCGGCTGGATTCACGACGCGCGGTTGGCGTCGTCTCTCGACGAGGTCATCAGCGACGCGAGCCCAGATGTAATTGACGGCGCGCTCGCTCTTCTTCGCGACGATCCAGACAATTCGGTGAGAGCACGGCTCCTCGCCACCGCGGGCCTCGGAGGTGATCTCGACAAGCTGAAGCAAGCCGAAGCGATTCTCGCGGAGTCGGCGAAGCAGAACGATCCCGACCAGCGAATCGCCAGAATCTACGCCTTCCTTGCCGAAGGCGACCCTCGCGCCGCCCACGCCGAAGCCGAAAGGCCGGCCAAGTATTCTGAGCAAGCCGACGCGTTCCTTCTTGGACGCGCCTGGACCGCGATCGCACGCGGGCAATGGATGCAGGCGCTTCCCGACGCCGAGAAGGTCGTCGACGCGCGCCCCGGCGCGCCCGAGCCCGTCGCGTTGCTCGCTCGCATCCAGGCACGGACCGACGACCCCGAAGCTGCGCTCGCAACGCTGAACGGCGCAAACAAAGAAACCGCAGCAACGAAAATCGCGCGCGCGCAGATCGTCGGCCTGCTTCAAGGGAATGCCAGCGAGGCGCTCGCTCTCGTAGAAGATGTGCGTTCCGATGAAGACGCCTCTGCGGTCCACAAAGCTTGGGCCGATTTGATCGAGGGCGTGCTCGCCTACCGGCAAGGCGCAATCGGTGCAGCGTTCGAGCACGCCCGCGCCGCCGCCGAACCTGAGCTGCTCGCGGATGAAACCTTAGTCGTCGGAACCGCACAGCTGCTGCTCGCGCTCGGACGAACGAGCGAGGCAAAGGACGTGCTCAAGCGGCTCTCGAGCGGCCCGTCCGCCGACCTGTTCACGAGGGCGCACGTGATCGCCTGGTGGTACGCGCAGACAGGCGACCGGCGCGCAGGCCTCGCCACCCTGAGCGGAGCGGGTTTTGGGCCCGAAAATGAAGCCAAACCGGCGTTTCGGGCACTGGTCATCGCCGAGCTCTTGAAGGACTCCCCGCGCGCCGCCGAGCGCGACCGTGCCGCCACGCTCTATCAAGAGGCCGCCAGCGATCCGCGATGGGGTGTCGCTGCCTCGAACGGCCTTGCGAGCTCGCTCATCGAAGATGGCAACGCCGAGCAAGCGATCACGGTGCTCGAAGCGGGGCTCGCCGCCGCGCCCAATCATCTCAGCTTGGTGGACACGGCGTCCCAGGCCTATATCGAAGCCGGCCGGCTTTCCGAAGCCGAGAAGGTGACGTCGGCCGCGCTCGCCGCGTTCGACGGCGAAGGTTGGGCACATGGAAGTCACGCGCGCGTCCTGTTGGCGAAGCGCGATGCCGCAAAGGCGGTGGCCGAGCTCGACCGCGCCGTCGAGCTGAGCCCGGGAGACGCCAGCCTGTACGCGCTTCGAGGCGACGCCACTCGCAAGGTCGGCTCCAACGACGAAGCCAATGCGGCCTACGAAAAGGCGCTTGCGCTCGATCCCGCTCAGCCGCGTGCCTTGTCCGGCTTCGCAACCCTTTTGATCGACACGGGTAACTTCGATCGCGCCGCAGAGGTCATCAAGCAAATGGACGATGCCAAAGTCCAGGACCTCCGCGCCGACGAGCAGCGCGTTCGCTATCTAATGCTCACGGGCGCCGGGCAGAGCGGCATGTCGACGATGAGAAACGCGATCAGCCGTCACCCAAAGAACGTGGCGCTCCGTCTCGCAGGTGCGCGTGTCGCGCTGCAGGCGGAAGACTACGTTCGTGCCGGGACTTATTATCAACAGGCCAAGCGCAACGGTGCAGACCCGCGTCTCGCCGACACCGCCTTGGCCCTCGCACAGCTCTACGGCCGCCGAAAGCTCGGTGCTGAAAACTCGCTCGAACGCGCGCTCGAAGCCGTCGACGCAGAGGGAAATCGCCTAACGGCCACCCCGCAGGTCCAGGTTTGGGAGCTGATCGTCCGAGCCAGGCTCGCGCTCGCCGACGAAAAACGAGGCCTGGCCGTCCGCTACGCGGCGCAGGCTGTCCAGATCATGCCGGACGACGCGGACGTGCACCTGCTCCGCGCCGATATCGAAGAAGACCGCGAGCGCTCGCCAGAGGCGCCGCTCCGAAAGGCCGCCAACGCCCGGGTGTCCATGCCGGTCGCCGCGGGTCGGCTCTCCGTCCTGCTCGGCCCGACCGAAGAAGGCTGCGAGATGGCGGCCCGCTACCTGAAGGCCAACCGGAGCGGCAAGCTCGCAAGTCGCGCGCGCGACCTGAACCGTCAGTGCAAGTAGCGGTCCGCGCCTAGTCGGTGTCTGCGAGCAGGCTCGAAACCCGTTCGACCGCGTCGATGTACTCACTGACCATCTCTTCGATGACCTGCCGCGCAGGCTTGCGCGTGTTCATCTGGCCAACGACCTGGCCCACCGGCGTGCCGAGAAGCGTGTCCGAACCTTCCGCGCCCGTCTGCGCAAAGCGCGTGATGCGCTGGGTCGCCTCGGCCGTCGCCATGAACTGAAGCGGCATCGGCAAGTAGCCTGGGCAGTCCGGGTCGTCGTCCCAGGCGCGCGTGTACGCCGTCTTGAGCTGTCGGGCGGGCTTGCCGCTGATGCAGCGCGACCGAACCGTTTCGGTCGAGTCCGCGACGAGCAGCTTCTCGACGAGCGAAGGAATCGAGTCGGATTCCTCGGTGGCGAGCCAGATCGAGCCGGTCCAAACGCCCGCGGCGCCCATCGCCATCGCAGCCGCCATCTGACGGCCCGAGCCTATGCCGCCCGCTGCGAGCACCGGGGTCGGCGCCACCGCATCGACGACCTGGGGCAAGAGAACCATCGTGCCGATTTCGCCGGTATGCCCTCCCGCCTCGAAGCCCGACGCGATCACGATATCGACGCCGGCGGTCTTTTGCTTGATCGCCTGCCGAACCGTGCCGCAGAGCGCCGCCACCAAAACACCCTTGTCGTGCGCCTGGCTGATGATGTCTTCGGGAGGCGGCCCGAGCGCGTTTGCGATGAGCGCAATCGGGTGCTTCATCGCCACCTCGAAATGCGCGCGCCCGCCCGAGGCAGACCAACCGAGCAGGCCTTCGATCTCTTGGACGTCGTCGGGGAGAGGAGGCACGCCATTGCGATTCAGCAAATCGTTGATCCACTTGCGGTGAGCAGGTGTGATCATCTGGTCGAGCTGCTCTTTGCTGATGTCGCCCTGGTCCTTGCCGATGTACTTGGCGGGGATGACCGTATCGACGCCGTAGGGCTTGCCATCGACGTGCTCGTCGATCCACTTCAGCTCGAGCTCGAGCTGCTCCGGGCTGTAGGCCACGGCACCCAGCACCCCGAGCCCGCCGGCCCTGCTCACCGCCGCCACGACGTCGCGGCAGTGGCTAAACGCAAAGATGGGGAACTCGATCCCCAGCCGCTCACAGATCTCAGTCTTCATGCAAACACCCGAAATTTGCCCTTCGAAAAAGAGGACGGCCCCTTTTCTAGAGCTCTAGAGTAGGAATAGAACGTGTTCTATTTTGCAGGAAGGCGAGCCGAGGGTCAACGCCAAAAGCGTCGCGGCTTTGGGGGCCCCAATCCCCGGCTATTCGAGACCTTCGTCGACCAGATCGTCCCAGGCCTCGGTCCCGTCGATCATGGCGGTGAACCAGTCCAGCACGCTCACCCCCGCGATCTCCGTGTCCAGGGCCCCGATCGGAATGCCCCCACCCCCCCCTTCGGACGTTTCAAGAAGCAAGGTCGTGTGCGCCGTGCCGTTTGGAATGAACCGCTTGTAGCGATCTTGGAACAGGCCGGTCGTGCGCCCGGTTTCGGCGAGGAGCCAGCTCGTGAAGTCGGCAGGGGCAACCATCAAGAACGTCAACGAGATGACGGTATCCGCGCTGAAGCTCAACGCGCTCATCGTGAAGTTGTCGTCCTCCGCGAGCTGCCATTCGATCAGGCGGGTCGCGTGACCGTTGCTCGTGCAGTCGGTGCAGGATTCGGGCACGAGCGACGATGCGTTCCAGCCGGCGAGGAGCGTTTCGTTGATGAAGTCGGGGTCGCCGTCCTTTGCGACGCCCACGCCAGAATCATTGAACACCAGGATTTCGGTCTCCGGATAGTAGTAACGCACCAGGGGGAGCGCCGCGATGGTCCCGAAGGCTCCCCCGCTGATGCCCGTCAGAAGAATTCGGCTTGGATTGGGGAACTCGGCAAGCCCGACGTCGAGCGCCGCCGTGAGATTCTGAAGGCCGCGCTGGTAGCCCATGCTTTCGATGGGCCCGTCTTCCACGAGCACGCTGGTCGGCAGAACCCGATCCACGTCTCCCGCGAAAAGCGAGCCGTCACAGTACGGCAAATACAAAACGTCCCAGTCTGCTATTGGATTCTCCGCGAGGTCGGGGTCCAAAATGCCCGACGGCGGAAGCGAGCCCGTCTCTTCAACCGCTGCGCAGAAGTCTTCCCAACAGGCGCCGCCACCTTGCAAAAAGATCACGAGCTCGTTGGAGCTGCCTTCCCGCGTGTCGACGGTGTATTCGGTGCCACGAAGGCAGAGCGGCCCGCGCGGCTCCGCTGAGGGGTCGTCCGGCACCGCGAACCGATGGGTCTTGACGCCCTCCACGGCCTCGGGCTCGTTCGCCGGCTCGAACGCGCCGACATACTTGCTGAGCCCTTGGGCGTACAGCTCTTCGAAGCCGGACCCAGTCGTGCCGCTCGCACTGTCACTCCCACAGCCCACCAGCGCGACCAGCGCACCCAAAGCCAAAACTAAGACATTCAATCGCATCCAATCCTCCGTGTTTGCCGCATCAGCGAACGCGGCGGCGGCTAGCTGGTAGCCTGCTGCATTCGCCGCGTCAACGATGCTAGCCTCCGGCCCGTATGACTCGCGCTCGATGGTTTGGGTTCGCCCTCCTCTTCGGATTGGCTGCGACCGGCGCCAAGGCCCAAGAGAACGCTGAAGAAAAGGCAGAAAGCGACCCCCCGCCCGTCGAGCCCGAGCCGCTCATCGAAGCGACCAGCGTCGGCGACGCGATCACCGAAACCGCGGCACCCGGCTGGCACTACCCCAAAGCCTACGCGTCACGGCCGCTCACGATGAACAAGTTCATGATTCGCGGAACCATGCTCGTCGGCGTCAAGCGGGCCGTCCCGAACAACACCTCCGGAAAAGCGACAGGCGCTCCGCTCGTCTCGATCGACTTCGGCGCCGCGTTCGCGATCTTCGACAACCTCGAAGTCGGCGTGAGCAACTACCGACTCGGCTCGACCCCAGCCACCACCGGCCACGGCATGTTTCCGATCGTCGTCGCACCGCGTGGAACCTTCGGCGACATGCCGCTCTACGTCCGGTACAGCTTCCTGCGCAAACGCTACTTCGAGATGGCCTTCGACTTCGTTTTCTTGCTGCCGACCTGGACGAACCTCACCGCCACGTTCGGGCTTCCGATGCGACTGCGGGTCCGCGATGTCTTCACCGTCGACACTGGCACCGAGCTCGTCGTGTTGACGAACGGCGCCGGCCTCAACGCCGAAGTCCCTCTCAAGGCCACGTACAACATCACCCCGGCGGGCTTCATCTTCGGCGACAGCGGCTTCTCGTTTCAGAACGTCGCACGAAATCTGACCGGAGGAAGCTACCGCGACTCGAGCCTGGCATTTCCAGTCGCCCGCAACCAAATCTTCGTGCCCCTCGGCATCGGAGGCGGCTACACCTACGTCGCAAAGAACATCGTCATGATCGACGTGTTCGCGCGATTCGGCTGGAATCCATTCGTCTACGTGAATCCGCCGAGCGGAACGAACACCGTTCCCGTCGCCGACAGCTGGGTCCTCACGGTAGGCGCCATCATTCACACCAGTCCCATCCTTCACGAACGCGATTAGTAGGCGCTCAGGCCTCGATGCCCGGGCTTGGCAGCCGCCCCTCCACCTCGAACGTTTCACGCACAAAGCTCGTCCTCGGTCGCATCACCGCGGGCCCCGGATGGAGCTCGACGCGCGCGCGGGTTGCCGTGCAGATCCACTGCTCGGCGTGGAGGGGATGCTTGGTGCTGAACACAGGTTCGATCAGCCCGAGATTCGCCGCGCCAACCGGATCGCGCGCCGACACAAACCGAAACGCGGCGATCCCCGCCTCGCGCATCGCCGCACCAAGCGGCTGCGAATCACGGTAACTGCTCGGCGACGAAATCCGTTCGGTGAACGCGTCAAACGGCGCGCGCGTCAGGTCCGCCCCTTTCTTCGTCGAGATGCGAACCTGAAAGACCGTCAGAGGCCGAGTCAAAGGCTCGATGTCCGCGTCGGTTCCTTCCAGAAACAACAAGACGTAGTACGCCTTCTCCGCAAACACCGTCGACTGCGCCTCGGCACAGTAAAAAATCCCGCGCTCGCGACGCGTGCCAAAGCGCGAACCGTAGCGAAGCGGCGGATGGCGAAACGGCGTCGCCAACAGATAGTGAAGCCCCACGAACCGGCGCCCCAAAGGCCAAGGCGGTTTCGCGGTGTCGATCAACGCTTCGAGAACCTGCTGCTCGTCGTCGGAGTCGACCAGCTTGCGCGTCGAGGTCACGTGCTGAGATTCGACCGCGCGCCAGGCAGGCCCGGCGAGCCGCTGCGGCTCAAATCGTTCCGCGCATCGCGTCCAGATACTCAGCGACATCGACCAGCCCCTCGATCTTCTTCATGCGCCCGAGCGGAACGCCCCCCACGTGACGATTCTCGGCGCGGAGCCAAGCCTTCGCATGCGCTTCGTTGCCACCCACCAAAGCATCGAGGCTCCGGAACGCGCGCAGAAACAAGAGCGCAAGCTCTCCCTCCTTGCTGCCTAGCGGAATCGGGCCGCGCTTCTGGTTGCGAATGCGCGACAAGGTCGACTCGCTCGCCCCGATGATCTCGGCCAGCTCCGCGGACGAAAGCCCGAGAGCCTCGGCGGCGCGCAGCAAGGCCTTGCTCACCACGCTGGCTTCGTCGGGGGTGGTGGATACGGCGACAGACATTCCGGCTCCTTTCAAGAGCAAGAATAGCCATGATTTATTGCTAGCGCAAGAGCGGAGGTGGGTTCGGGAGCTTAAAGTCGAGTGATTTCATGCAGGTACCAACCGACACGCCTCCCCGGCGCCGCCCGTCTTTCAAAACCAGGGCCGCCGTCATCGAATCGAGCGGCTGATCCGCCCAGGCGAGCAGCGCTTGGTCGCTCTCGGCCGCAAGCACGAACACATCTTGCTCGAACAGGACCGCCGTCTGTGTGCGGCCCTCCGTCTCGGCATTGATTGCATCCCGGACCATGCTCGCCGATTCCTCGAAGCGAACTCGCCAGACCGCCGCAACCTCCGAACCGGTGTCGTAGACGGCAAGCTCGTCACCGCGCCAGCTGAGCGCAGTCGTCCAGGCCTCTTCTTCGGCTACGCCGTTACGCCGCAGAAAGCCATACACGTACCAGGCGCCCATTCGATCCTGGACCTCCTGGGTGTGCCCTTCGACCGGCGAAGGATGCGCAATGTTGGGAAAGTCGAACGCGGCGGGAGCGTCGAACAGATTGGACATCACCTCGAACGCCGAGCTGGGCGGCGCTCCAAACGCAAGCCCGCGAGCTCCCAGGCCGTTGGTGAGCGTCGCCTCGCTCATGAAGGCGAAGCCGTAAGAATACGGAAAGAACGAAGCCGTATCGACCAAGGCCACCTCCGGATCGACCACGCGCTCGTCCAAACGCGACTTGCCATCCGCGTAGATGGCCTCCCAATCGATCTCGTCCGGGAGATACCCGAGCTTTTCGTAGACCCAGGAAGCCTCGGTGTGGCTCGCATCGCCCTCGATGACGCTGCGGGCCGCAAGCGCGGTATCCTCGCTGTTCACCCCGGCCCAGACCTCCGCAAAACCGAACTGGCGCTCTTGAATGGCGTGGGCAAACTCGTGGGCCAAGAGCGCCTGTGCGTTCACTTCCTCGTATTCGCGATCGACCACGGTGATCATGTCGTTGCTGGAGCTGTAGTAGGCCGCGATCTGGTTGATCCGAAACTCGGTCTGCGTTGCCGTGAGGCTCTCGGACGCTTCCGGAAGAAACCCGAGCAGTCGAAGCCCGCGCGTCGACGCGTCCTCCCCAGTGAGGTCCTGCAAGTCGATGCTGCTTCGAATCTCGTCAGCGTGCTGTTCCACCGAAATCGTCCGAAGCCTCGGAGGTGCAAAGCCCGTCGCTTCGAGCTTGGCCGCAACCGAGTCGTAAATCGTTCGCTGACAGTTCGCATCAGCGATGTTGCAATAGAGCTCGTACGGAAGGTCGGTCCGCGGGGGAGCGGCCGCATCGTCGCCACAGCCCAGCACCCCGGTGAGTAACGCCAGCGTTGCGGCAACACGCACGCGCGTCACCCCACCCCAAGAGAAGAAAGCGTTCATCTCTCTCATTATGGGGCGCCCGCGCTAGAACACAAAATCACCCGACCCGTTGGGGAATTCGAGCTCTGCTTCGCCCGTCAGGGTTTCCCATTCCTCCAAAATCAGCAGGTCAAACGCCCTGGTCACGCTCGAAATCACGTCGCCCTCAAAGACGTCCTCCCAGGTCACGTTGAGGAAGTAGAGGCCCGCAAAACGCGGCGTGCCGCTGAAGACGCCATCGCTGTTGAATGACAGCCCCGGCGGCAGCTCTCCACTCACCCACCAGTGCCCACCCCAGCATTCGGCCTCCAAAGCGACGAGGTACGGCTCCCCGACCCGGCCTGGTGGAAGGCTCTCAGTGAGGATGGTGGGAGGACAGCAGCTCCCGAGCATGAACAACAAGACGACGAATGCCGGCGCATACGCTCGGCGCATAAGCAAAGGTGGTTTAGGCATGACGCCTCCATGGCTAAGGTAAGTTACTCATCTACTCGCTCGTGCACCGGTCAA
>Ga0209456_10001216_pt1 | contig 12696 bp, 11 predicted proteins | sample COG_11_FD_184755 | JGI IMG/M metagenome (GOLD analysis project Ga0209456, IMG submission 184755) | Pelagic marine sediment microbial communities from the LTER site Helgoland, North Sea, for post-phytoplankton bloom and carbon turnover... | ecosystem: Environmental > Aquatic > Marine > Neritic...
AGCACCAACGCGATTGGCCTCGGTCAACACCTCGTCGCCAGGGTCGCCGTAGCCAACCGATTTTTCTACCTTTGTACCCGTCGGCACCGCGCCAATAGTCATGGCAGAAGAGAGGATGCGCTCGAAGATCTCCTTGCGGCTCAAATCCTCGTCCCGAGCGAGCTCCGCAAGCGCCCCCTTTAAAGGTCTGTGCCCGTCTACTGCCAGCAGCACGAGTGTTGCGTTGTAGGTCTTGGCGAGGTTTCCTGCGTATCGCACCGCATTGGCGGCATAACCGGAGCCGTCCACCGCCACTAATATGGTCTTGAACATCCTGCGTCCTCGTTGGGAAGTCGTGATCTATTCGAGCGCTCCGAACTCAGACGGTGCCGCCGAGCTCCTGGGATAGATCCGCCAACTCCTGGCCGCCTGCCATCAAGTTCTGTAGCTCATCCGGCGTGATCTCGCCACGGACCGCGGTATCGAGCGTTTGGCCACGGTTGAGTACCGTGAATCGATCCCCCACCGCCATGGCGTGGCGCACGTTGTGGGTGATAAAGACCACGGCAATGCCCTGTTTGCGCACCTTGTCAACGGTCGCCAGCACATTCGCTGTTTGGCGAACGCCGAGGGCAGAGGTTGGCTCGTCCAGGATAAGTACCTTGGCGCCGAAATGAACCGCGCGCGCGATGGCAACTGTCTGGCGTTCGCCGCCCGACAACGTACCAACAGCCTGGTCTGGTCCGCGCAGGTTGATACCCATCTTGCGCATCTCGGCCATCGTGATTTCGTTGGCTTTTTCGTGGTCAAACAGCTTCAGGGGGCCAACTTTTTTGATGGGCTCGTTACCCATGAAAAAGTTGCGGCTGACGGACATCAGCGGGATCATGGCCAGATGCTGGTGCACAGTCGCGATACCGGCTGAAATCGCATCGCGAGGATCTTCAAAATGCAGCGGTTTGCCTTCGAAAAAGATCTCTCCGGCGGTGGGCTTGTGCACACCTGACATGGTTTTGATGAAGGTCGACTTACCGGCACCATTGTCGCCAAGCAGACAGTGGCATTCACCGGGGTAGACATTTACCGAGACACCGGCGAGTGCGATCACACTACCAAAGTGCTTTTCGATGTTCTTCATCTCGATGATGGGAGCTTGTTCGCTCATTTTATCGCTCCCCGGTAATCATGCGGCGGATGTAGGTGTTCAGGATCACTGCAAAGAGCAGGATGAGCCCCAAGAACACCCGGAACAGTGAGCTTTCGACACCCGCAAAGAACAAACCCTGCTGGACCACCCCAAAGATCAGAGCACCGAGTGCGGCACCGATGACGGAGCCGTATCCACCGGTCAAAAGCGCACCGCCGATCACCACGGCAATGATCGCCTCGAATTCCTTCAGCAAACCACGGTCGGCCCCGGCGGAGCCGAACTCCATCACCTGACACGTGGCGAAAACGGTTGCACAGAACGCGGTGCACATGAACATCAGGATTTTCACTCGGTTCACAGGTACACCGGAGTTGCGCGCCGCTTCGGCGTCGCCGCCAGACGCGAAAATCCAGTTTCCGAATTTGGTTTTCGTCAGGAGCACGTGCCCGAGTATCACCAGCACGATTGCCCAGACAATCAGCATGGGCACACCGTCGACTACAGGTTGGCCGGCGCGGGCGCCACGCTCAAACGTCGCAATCATGCCTGCGTCACCCAGCCACTGGAACATTCCGGTCAGGATCTTGCCACCAAAAATTGAGGCCAACCAATCGCCCTCGGCCACGTCCTTGATGCCGCCGATGATGGTTTTGCGTTCGATCGTTTGCGGAAGATAGATCGTGAAGCCGCGCAGGATGAACAGAAAAGCGAGCGTCACAATGAAGCTCGGCAACCCGGTGCGCACAACAATGAAACCGTTCAGTGCGCCAATGGCCAGCGCCAGGACAAAAGTCACCAGGATTGCCAGCCAGACCGGCCAGCCCAACGTCACGCTGAAAATCGCGATCATCATGCCGGCAAAACCGATCATGGACCCAACAGACAGGTCAAATTCACCCGCGATCATCAGCAGGCAAGCGCCCACCGCGATAATCATGAATTGCGCCGAAACCTGGCTCCAGTTCATGATGCCTTGGCTATTGAACATGCCGCTATCGGAGGCAAAGAGCAGGAAAAGAGTAAACACGACAGCGGTGCCGACGATCCCACCCAATTCAGGACGGATCAGCGCCTCGCGAAAACGAGAGCGGGATTTGATCCGCTCGTCGCCCGCGTTGGCGGTGTTGGCTTGTGAGTCAGACATGGTGGCCTCTCATTGTCCGGGAAGAGGATAAAAAGGAGGGCGGCCAAATCGTTCCGGCCGCCCGGTGGATGCGGTGTCAGCGATACTCGCCGGCGAACATCTCTACCTTTTCGAGCCCGTCAGCGGTGACGAACCCGGGACCGGAGTTAATGTTGTTGCCCGGCAGCACGCCATAACGGTGGTAGTTGGTCATTATCACGGCCGGCAGGTATGCCTGCAGGAACGGCTGCTGGTCGATGCCCCAATTGATGACACCGGCCTTGATGCCCTTCACAATCTCTTCGCCAAGGTCAAAGGTGCCGAAGTAGATGTCACCGGCCATACCGATTTCTTCCAACGCAAGCATGGTCGGGTCGGCCGAAACCGGGCCAAGCGTCAGGATAGCGTCGGTCTCCGGGTTGGCTGACAGATAAGCCTGGACCTTGTTTTTGACTTCCGCCGGGTCCGCACCGCTGTCCAGCATCGAGTTCCCAAGGTCGACACCGAGACCATCGGCGAAACCCTGGCAGCGTTCGGCCAGAGTCGGCTGTTGGATCGAATGGTTCACGCAGAGGAACGACTCGATGCCATCGCCTTTGGCGCGAAGACCCGCGGCGTAGCCTGCGTCGTATTCAGGCTGACCGACATACATCAGCGCGCCCAATTCACGCGCCTGATCCGGCGATCCGGTGTTCATGATGATGACGTCCACGCCCGAATCCACTGCGTTCATGATCGGGCCCTTGAGCACATCGTAATCAGCAAGGGTCGTGATGATGCCATTGGGGCCGCTGGCTGCAGCCTGGTCGATGATCCGGGCCATATCTGCGAGATCGCCGGTCGGCGGGTTGCGGTATTCGACCTCGACATCCATCTGCTCGCCGGCCAGCGCAAGACCGTTCTTGACTGTGTTCCACCAACTGTCGCTGTCCGGAGCGTGGCTGACCAGAACGTATCTCTCGCCCTCGGCCGAAGCCGTGGTTGCGGCCATCAATGGCGCTGCCACAATGACGGTCGCAAGTGCGACATTCTTTATCAATGAAGACATATCTTCCTCCCAGGTTGACCAGTGATCTGGCGTGAAAGCGCCTTTTGTCCGCCTTTCCGACTCAATGTAAACACATCCCAAAGCGAATTGAAACCGGTTGCATCAAGACTCAAGGAAATGCAGGATACCCATTTAGAATAGCTGCGATACAAGGGCTGTACGACAAATTGGAAATTTGCGAGCCATGGCAACGACATTGAAGGATGTTGCAGAACACGCAGGCGTTTCGCGCTCGGCAGTTTCGCGCACATTCACCCACGGAGCTTCGGTCTCGGTCAAGATGCGCCGCCGCGTGGAAAAGGCGGCAACCGAACTGGGGTATAGCCCGAATGCGCTTGCCTCGAGCCTGACCACGGGCCGCACGAAGCTGATCGGTCTGGTGTCGAACAACTTCCACAACCCGATCTTTCTTGAAGTCTTCGATCTCTTTACCCGTGGGCTTCAAGACAAGGGTCTACGCCCATTGCTGGTCAATCTGACCGATGAAACTGATCCCGCGAACTCGGTGCGGATGCTGCGGCAATACTCGGTCGATGGCGTCGTCGTCGCCTCGTCGACCCTGCCTCCGGGTTTCGCCAAGGCGTTCCGCGACGCGGGCGTACCCGTGGTACATTCCTTTGGACGGTCTTCCAGCGCGCCGCAGGTGCATGTGGTCGGCATCGACAACGTCGAAAGTGGGCGCATCGCGGCGCGCACCTTGGTTGCGCGCGGGTATCGGCAGGTCGGCTTTCTCGGCGGGCCGGAGGTCGCAACTTCGACCCAGGACCGTTTACAGGGCTTCAAGACCGAACTTGCGGGGCAGCCCGACGTAGGCGTCAGCCATTCCTTCGCTGACGCCTATTCCTTTGACGCAGGCCGTCGCGAGATGCTGCGACTGTTGAAAGATACACCCGCCCAGACCTACTTCTGCGGTGACGACGTGCTTTCGATCGGAGCTCTATCGGCGATTGAAGACAACAACCTGTCCGTACCGGGTGACATCGGTATTATCGGATTGAATGACATGGAAATGGCTGGGTGGCAAAACATCAATCTGACCACGATCCGGCAACCGATCCGGCAGATCGTGTCCTCGTCGATCGAATTGATGGCGGCGATGCTGAAGGAACCCGACCGCTATCCCGAGGCGCGGATATTTGCCTGCACGATCATCGAACGCGGCACATTGCGACCCGTAAGAGTTTAAGAGACCGGACCGAAACCCGGTTTCCTGATGTTTGGCTAGCGGAACATCGGTGGACGCGCGTCCACCCATTTCCCGTCGGCCAGACCGCTTTCGGCAACCGCAACCACGGCAGCCATGGACCGTAGCCCATCTGCTGCGCGCGGATAGAGGTCCGCTGCCGGATCCATGGCACGACCCCCTTTTTGGGCGCTGATCGCCTCAGCCAGATCTTTGTAGATATTGGCAAACGCCAGCGGCATCCCTTCGGCATGACCGATGGTCACGCGGGTGGCGCGGTCAGCTTCGGGCGACAGGTTTGCTTCGCCACGTTCGATCACTTGCAAGCGACCGTTAAGCGGCATCCAATAGAGCTGATTGGGCTGTTCCTGCGACCAGCGCAACCCGCCTTTCTCGCCAAAGACTTGAATACCCAGCCCATGCTGACGGCCAATGGCCACGGACGAGGTCCAGAGCCGCCCAACCGTGCCGCCATCCATGCGGAAATTGACCATAGCGTCATCCTCCAGCACCCGGCTTGGGATGCAGGAAACGGTATCTGCAGACAGTTTCTCGACTTCCTGACCGGTAACGAAAGACGCCATATGCAGCGCATGAATACCGCAATCAGCGAATTGTGCAGACACCCCAGTCTGCGACGGATCATAGCGCCAACGCACACGTGGGTTGTCGGCATCCGCCGCATCGGCGTGATGGCCATGGGCGAATTCTGCATTGACCAGACGGATTGCGCCAAGGTCTCCGCGTGCCACCATGGCCTTCATATGCCGCACCAGCGAATAGCCCGAATAGCCGTAATTCACGGCACAGATCGAACCACTTGCCTGAGATATCTTGACGATCTCCTCGCCCTCTTCCACGGTCATGGTCATCGGCTTTTCGCAAAGCACATTGAACCCGGCCTCAAGGAAGGCTTTGGTGATCTCGAAATGCGTAGCGTTTGGCGTGGCAACTGTAACCAGATCAACCCGGTCATCGGGGCCTTTTTCGCTGTCCAGCATTTCGCGCCAGTCGCCGTACGACCGGTCAACGGCCAGCCCCAAACGCTGGCCATATTCACGGCCGGCTTCGGGCCGGTGGTCCAGCGCACCAGCGGTGAATTCATACAATCCGTCAAGGCCCGAACCCAGACGGTGTGCCGGTCCGATCTGACTGCCTTCACCGCCGCCGATCATGCCAAATTTCAACTTTGCCATGTCAGTTGCCTTCAATTGAAACCAATAGATTCAAGGTATTCGCGATTTACGCGTGCGTCGCCCAGCGGATCGGGATCCAGCAGCGGATCGCAATCCTGTTCAACGGTGCACCAGCCGCTAAACCCCGTATCCAGCAGCAACTGCCGCACAGCGGGGAAGTCGACTTCCCCGTCGCCGAGGTTGCAAAAGATACCCTGACCACAGGCGTCATAGAATCCGGTGCGGTTGGCAATGACCTCGGCCTTTACCTTGGCATCGGTATCCTTGAAATGGACGTAAGTGATCCTGTCCATATGCCGCTTCGTGAACGCGACCGGGTCAAAGCCCGCATAGGTGCAGTGGCCGGTGTCGATGCAAAGCTTGAGCGTGTCGGCGTCGACCTCGGACAGGATGCGTTCGATCTCGGGTTCGAAATCCATGAACCCGCCCGCATGGGGATGAAGTTCCGGGATCAACCCGTATTCCTCGGCACCCATCCTGGCAACGGCAACGATGCGGTCGCGATAGGCATCCCACTCGGCCTTTTCCATCTGTTCAGCCTCAGCGGCGCGACCAGCAGTTGGCGCACGGCGGGGCGAGATGGAATCGATCATCACAAAGTGTGTTGCGCCGTGGGCCTTCAGCGCCTTGCAGGTGCGCACAGCCCCATCCAGCACGTCGTCCCATTGGTCAGGGTCGTGGAATGGACGGAACACCACACCGCCGATCAGTTCCAGCCCGTTTTCGGCCAGGCCGTCAGCCAGAATGGCGGGGTCTTCGGGCATGAAGCCCACGGGACCCAGTTCGATGCCCTTGTACCCTGCGTCAGCACAGTCCCTCAGAACCTTCTGCCAGCTGGGGTTACGGGGATCATCAGCAAATTCAACACCCCAGGAGCAGGGTGCATTGCCTATACGAATGGTCATTTTGCAGTACCTTTCAGAAGTTCAGAACGCTGCCACGTCCTGCCAGGTTTTCGTTTCAGAAGATGCGAGCGCGGCGGTGACGATCTGGTTGACCTCCATCCCGTCGCGGAAGGTAGGCCAGACCGCCTTGCCGGTTTCGATGGCGGTCAAGAAGTCCTTGGCCTCGATGATGATCTGGTCCTGGTAGCCCGTGCCATGCCCCGGTCCCTGACAAAAGGGCTCGTAATCCGGGTGCGCCGGGCCGGTCAGGATCTTGGTGAAACCGCGCGTCGCGTCAGGACCCTCGGCACGATAGAGCCACAACGCATTCTGATCCTCCTGATCGAAGCGAATCGCGCCCTTGGTGCCGGTGATCTCGTAGGAATAGCCCATCTTGCGCCCGGTCGAGATGCGGCTGAAATACATCTGCCCCATAGCACCGTTTTCAAAACGACACATCATCTGGGCGTGATCGTCGTTGGTGACGGTGCCGCCGGGCCGCTTATTGTGAACAGTTTCGACCTCCGCTATCAGGCGTGTGACCGGTCCGATCAGGGCCAGTGCGCCGTTGATCATATGCGGAGACAGATCACCCATCGTGCCGTTGGACATGCCCGTGGTGCGCCAGGTGGCGGGGGATTGCGGGTCGGCGTAGAAATCTTCCGTGTGCTCGCCCCGGAACCACGTGACCTCACCAATCTCGCCGGCCGCAAGAAGCTGTCGCGCATATTGACTGGCCGGCGTCCGGATATAGTTGAAGCCAACCATGTTGACACAGCCGCTGGCCTCCGCGGCCGCCACCATGGCGCGGCTGTCTTCCAGTGACGCGCCCAGGGGTTTTTCACAGAAAACCGGCTTGCCCAAAGCGAAGGCGGCTTCGGCCGCAGCGCGGTGGGTGCTTTGCGGTGTGGCGATGACAATGGCTTCGACCTTTGGGTCGTTCACCAGAACCTGCCAATCATCCGTGGCCCGCGCGAATCCATAGGCCGCGCGATAGCGCTTTGCGCTATCGGCGGAGCTGGCGCAGACCATCTCCAGACGTGGCCGCAGAGCGGTGCCGAACACAGCCCCAACCGCCGACATAGCCACAGCGTGGGCTTTGCCCATATAGCCGCCTCCGAGAATGCCAATTCCTATCTCAGTCATTCATAGTCCTTCCGACACGTTCCGACACGCAATTTACACTTGCAACCGGTTGCAAAACTTGTATCATGGAATTCTAACACTCGCAAGCTGCAACCGGCCTAGCGCAAGAAATTCCCAAGAGGACCGTTAAGATTGAGTATGGCAAATGAAACGATCCGCCTGACGGCGGCACAGGCCGTCATTCGCTGGTTGTCCAACCAGTATATCGACATTGACGGTGAGGAATTGCGCCTGTGTGGTGGGGGTTTCGGCATCTTTGGCCATGGGAACGTGACCTGTCTGGGTGAGGCGCTGAATAATGTGCGCGAAGAGCTGCCGCTCTATCGTGGGCAGAATGAACAGAGCATGGGTTTCGCTGCTGCGGGCTATGCAAAACAATGGCTGCGTCAGCGGTTCATGTTCTGCACCGCGAGCGCTGGTCCGGGCACGTCGAACCTTCTCACCAGCGCGGCACTGGCCCATGCCAATCGCCTGCCGATGCTTCTGCTTTGTGGCGATACCTATGTGACCCGTCTACCGGACCCGGTGCTGCAGCAGATGGAGAATTATGGCGATCCGACTTTGGGTGTCAACGACGCGTTCAAGCCGGTCGTGCGCTATTGGGACCGAATCACCCATCCAGCACAGATTCTTCAATCTCTGCCCAACGCGATTGCAACCATGCTGGACCCGGCTGATTGCGGTCCCGCCTTTCTCGGTCTGCCGCAGGATGTGCAGGGCTGGATCTATGATTATCCCGCCATCTGGTTTGAAAAGAAGGTGCACCGCATTCGCCGCCAGACCCCGGATATGGCCGAGGTTGCCGACGCGGTGGAACTGCTGAAAACCGCTAAGAAACCGATGATTATCGCGGGCGGTGGCGTGCAATATTCCCGTGCCGTGGCCGAGCTGACCGGGTTTGCCGAAGCGCACCAGATCCCGGTTGTCGAGACCATTGCCGGTCGCGCCAATATGGTTGCGACCCACCCGCTGAATATTGGGCCGATTGGCGTGACGGGATCGAATTCCGCCAATGCCATTGCCGAACAGGCCGATGTGATTGTCGCCGTGGGCACAAGGTTGCAGGACTTTACCACCGGATCGTGGACGGCCTTTTCGAAAGAGGCGCGTTTTATCTCGATCAACGCCGCGCGCCATGATGCGGGCAAGCACATGTCCCTTCCGGTTGTGGGGGATGCAAAGCTGTCGCTTGAGGCGCTGGGGGCCAGTGTCAAAGGCTATGCCGCACCGGCGACCTGGGTTGCAGAGGCCAAAGGCCACCGTGCGGATTGGGATGCCTATGTGGCGGAAAACGTGGCTCCGGGGAACCGGCCCAATTCTTATGCCATGGCCATCGGTGTTGTGAATGATCTTTGTGACAAGCGGGACCGTGTGGTCGCCTCCGCGGGGGGCCTGCCCGCGGAAGTGACCGCCAACTGGCGCACACTGGAACCCGGCACGGTGGATGTGGAATTTGGGTTCTCCTGTATGGGCTACGAGATATCCGGCGCCTGGGGCGCCCGGATTGCCCAAGTCCAACAAGAGCCGGATCAGGACACAATCGTCTTTATCGGCGATGGCTCCTACATGATGATGAACTCGGACATCTATTCGTCGGTGCTCAGCCAGAAAAAGCTGATCATTCTGGTGCTGGATAACGGTGGTTTTGCGGTGATCAACAAACTGCAGAACAACACGGGCAATGAAAGCTTCAACAACCTGATCGCCGATTGTCCGACCGTGCCCGAACCCTTTGCCGTGGATTTCGAAGCTCATGCGCGCGCACAGGGAGCCATCGCTGAAACCGTGTCAAACCCGGCAGAGCTGGGCGAGGCGTTTAAGCGGGCAAAGGCTGCCGACAAAACCACAGTCATCTGCATGAAAGTGGACCCTTATGAAGGCTGGACCACCGAAGGGCATACCTGGTGGGAATGTGGCACGCCGCATATCTCCGAAGACGAGAATGTCCGCGCCGCCCATGAGGATTGGGAATCTTCCCGTCCCAAGCAGCGGAAGGGCGTCTGATGGCAGATCTCGAACGCATCAAGGGCAAAAGCTTCGTCATTCTCGGCCGCGCCGGGATGGACATCTATCCTGACCCGCCCGGCACCAAGACCGAAGAGGCAACGCAATTCTTTGCCTGCCTCGGCGGATCGTCGGCCAATATCGGCGTGGCGATCACCCGGCATGGCGGACACGCGGCGCTGGTTACCAGCGTGTCGGATGACGCGATCGGTCGTTTCGCACTCAATCAACTGGACAAATACGGCATTGACCGCAGCCACGTGAAATCGGTCGGCGGCGAAGCGCGCAACTCTCTGGCTGTGGTGGAAAGCCGGGTCGAAGATCACCAATCAGTGATCTATCGCAACGGTGCCGCCGATTTCGAAATGACCACCGACGATGTCGTGTCGGTGGACTATGGCAAATATGCAGCGCTGATCACCACCGGCACGGTGTTTGCCGCCGAGCCGTCGCGCAGCGCAGCCTTCCTCGCCTTCGAGCTTGCCCGCGCCGCCAATCTGCCACTGATCTTCGACTTGGATTACCGGCCTTATTCTTGGCCCTCGGCGCAGGTGGCGGCCGAGACCTACTCCCGCGCCGCCGCGTTGTGCGACATCATCATCGGCAACGATGTCGAGTTCGGGTTCATGGCGGGCGACTATGACAAGGGACTCGATAAGGCCCGCGAACTGGTCGCCACGACTGCCCAGATCGTCATCTACAAGTTGGGCGAAGATGGCGCGATCACCCTGACGCCCGATGGCGAGTTTCGCACCGGCATCTACCCGGTGACTGCTCTGAAGCCCACCGGAGCGGGCGACAGTTTCATGGGCGGGTTTGTCGCAGCGCTCGCCGACGATCAGAATCTGCGTGACGCGGTCCTGCGCGGTTCGGCCTGCGCCTCGATCGTGGTCGGCCGCGTTGGCTGCGCCCCAGCCATGCCCACAACTGCCGAGCTTGAGGCCTTTCTGTCCTCACATCCCGGCCCCACGAAACCCTGAGAGGAAACCCGATGCATATCGCCCCCCATGACAACCAAAACAAACCCATCGTGGATGCGGACAACTCTCTGGTCCCACTGAATTATTTCAACATCGTCAAACTCAAAAAGGGCGACGCTTTTGAGTATCACGTGCCGGGATATGAGACCTGCATCGTCCCTGCGACCGGGACAGTAGATGTCGAGATTGAAGGCGTGAGCTTTGCCGGTCTCGGCAAGCGGACGATTGATGTTTGGGATGGAGATCCTGAGGGCGTTTATGTCCCCGTTGGCGCCAAAGTTACGATCGTCTGCACCTCGGACGAAACCGAAACGTTCATCGCAGGGGCCAAGTACGACAAGGTTCTTGATCCGTTTGATGTACGCGGAGATGGGATCGACCTTGTTCAATACGGGTCCGACGAAACCAAGACCCACCGCAAGATCAAACATATTCTTGGGCAGAAGCAACATGGCAAAGTCGGGAGGCTACTGGTCAGCGAGCTTTATACGGTTGGCCAAGGCGGCTGGTCTGGCTTCCCTAGCCACAAACACGACACCGACCGCCTGCCGGATGAGACCCGCCATGATGAGACTTATAACTTCCGGTTTAAGCCCAACTATGGCTCTGGCGTGCAAATGCTCCAGCGTGAAGACAATAAGCCGGGCGACGCCTATCACATCATGGACGGGTCCACGATCTGCCTGGACAAAGGCTATCATCCCTGCGCCGTGCTGCCCGGATATGAGTTGTATTACTTCACCATTCTGGCTGGGCTGAGCCAGCGCTCGCTTGTGCAGTATTTCCAGCCGACCCATGCGGCACAGCTGGAAACGATCCCTGGCATCAAGGACATGATCGCGAAGTTTAAATGATGCTTGTTACTCTATCAGATGTGCTTCAGCCCGCGCTGAAGAATGGCTACGCCGTGGCAGGGTTGGTCACATTGGGCTGGGAAGATATGCGCGCCTATGTGGCTGCTGCCGAAGCCGAAAACGTGCCCATCATTCTGCAGGCCGGGCCGGGATGTCGTGAACACACGCCCCTGCCGATTCTGGGCAAGATGTTCCGCTATTTGGCCGAAGGGGCCTCGGTTCCGGTCGTGGCGCATTTGGATCATGGTTATACATTCGAAGAGTGCAAAGAGGCGCTGGATAGCGGCTTTACCTCGCTGATGTTCGACGGATCACGCAAACCCCTCCAGCAGAATATCGATGAGACCGCCGCCATCGCCGGAATGGCCCATGCTGCGGGGATTTCCTGCGAGGGTGAAATCGGATTTGTCGGCTATTCCGGGGGCGAGAACTCTGCCGGAACTGACCCTGAGGAAGCCGCTAAATTTGCTCGTGAAACCGGGGTGGATGCGATGGCTATTTCCGTGGGCAATGTGCATCTTCAACAGGACGCAGAAGGCGGGCTAGACGAACCCCGCATCCGCGCGATTGAGGCGGTGACCGAGGTGCCTCTGGTCATTCACGGCGGCTCGGGTGTGCCGATGGCACAGCGCACGGCGCTGGCCCGCGGGTCCAAAATCTGCAAGTTCAACATCGGCACCGAGCTGCGCATGGCCTTCGGCCAAGCGCTGCGCGAGGCGGTAAACAGTGACCCATCCCGTTTCGACAGGGTCTCGATCCTGAAGGAAACCCACGACCCGGTGGTCGCGGCCACGCGGCGGGTTCTTAACGCGTTTAAGCAAGAATGAGGTGCTGAACATAGCCCGAAACGATCGACTGGGTTACGCGGGCGGGCTCCAAGCCCGAACAATGTCGGTTTCAGAAAAATCGTCGCCTTTGAACAGCAGTGGCAGGCCCCGCACCTTGGCGAGCGCGTAACCGAACAGGTCGCCGAAATTCAGCCCGGCCGCGTGCCTGCTGCCCCTGCCGTAGGCAACGAACGCCGCATAGGCCGCATCCATTTCGGCCAGGCTTGGCGGGATCATCTCGAAGCTCGACAGTCGTAGCAGGTCGTCCAACAAAACCACTGCACGCTCGCCACGTTGGCCATGCACGACCATGCGTGCTTCG